>Ga0114933_10001048_pt1 | contig 31754 bp, 24 predicted proteins | sample 4SBtaG_FD_89691 | JGI IMG/M metagenome (GOLD analysis project Ga0114933, IMG submission 89691) | Deep subsurface microbial communities from Kolumbo volcano to uncover new lineages of life (NeLLi) - 4SBTROV12_W25 metaG | ecosystem: Environmental > Aquatic > Marine > Volcanic | place: Kolumbo... | reverse complement strand
TCACGCCGCGATGGAAGATGATCAACGGCCTGCGCGCCTGGTGCATCCACCGCAGCACCGGGCGGGTCATCCACCTCGGCGGACAGTTCACGTGCGGCGATGCCCACAGGATGGCCGCGCTGCCCACAATCGGGGTCTGACCCTTACATATTACACATTTCGCGCCTTTGATTTCAGTATGTTAGCCGCTTCGGTCCGCTAAAGTGTAATGTAAACAGCGCTCACATCGAATCAGCTATTCGATGGATTGCTCGGCAGCGGTCAAGGGGGGCGGGTTCGCGGCTGCCATCACGAAAGTGTAATATGTAAGGGTCAGACCCCGCTTGTTCCGGTGTAGCTGCGCAGCTGCGTAGCTGCCGTCCCACAAGACCCCCGATGAATACAAAAGAACCACAAAAACAGGCGGTTGGGGTAAACGGGGATGGGGGTCCAAGGGGGAAGGACCGATCAGGGGAAGGCAGTCTGTCGTCGCCCGAAGACGCAAATGCGGCAACCAACGGCTGCCACGCAGATCATAAAATGCCTTCCCCTGTTGGGTCCTTCCCCCTTGATCGAGGCGCCGTCTGCCAAGACACCCCAAAAAATCCTTGAGTCTCTCGATCGCAGTGACCAAAAGCGGGGGCATGCCTGGGGGTCACACCCCCGGCTACCAAGCCACTTCTACGCCAGCTTGTTTCATTCGCCAGAGCGGCGATTGGGCGCGCAACTCGCCGACGGCTTCGATGACCATGTCGGCTGCGGCGTCGATTTGTTCGGCGGTGTTGAAGCGGCCGATACCAAACCGCAGGCAGCAGTGGCCGAGCTCTTCGGGGACGCCGATCGCGGTCAGGACATGGGACGCCTTGGTCGCGCCGCTCGCGCAGGCTGAGCCCGACGAGATGCCGAGGTTGGGCATCATCATCATCAGCGTGTTGGCGTCCGCGCATGGGATCGCGACGTTCAGGTTGCCGGCGACGCGGTGTTGCACCGAACCGTTGATGGAGATGCCTTCGATGCCGGACTCGAGGCGGCTCCAGAGGCGCTTGCGTAGGCCAAGGATGCGCGCGTCGTCGGTGGAGAAATCGGCTTCAGCCACCGCCACGGCGCGCGCGATTCCGACGATTTGATGGGTCGCGAGCGTGCCGGAGCGAACGCCGAACTCCTGGCCGCCGCCGACGATAAGGGGCTGCAGTCTGACGTCGGAGCGCCGCAGGTAGAGGGCTCCAGCGCCCTTGGGCCCGTAGCACTTGTGGGCGGTCATCGACATCGCGCCGATCTGCATGGCGTCGACGTCGATTCGCAGTCTTCCGGGGCCCTGGGCGGCGTCGCAGAAGAAGACCGCGCCGCGTTTAGCGCACAACGCCCCGATGGCGGCGAGGTCTTGGACCACGCCCAGCTCGTTGTTGACGGCCATCACGGCCACGACCGCAGTTTGGTCGGTGATCGCAGCGGCGAGTCGAGCAAGGTCCACGCGTCCATCGGGCTGCACGTCGACGATCGTTGCGTCCCCGCCGTCGCGGCGCACGGCTTCGCAGGAATCGAGCACGGCTTTGTGTTCGGTCGCAAGCGTCACGACGTGACGTCGATCGGGGGATGAGGCGGCGACGATGCCGCGGATGGCGAGGTTGATGCTCTCGGTCGCGCCGGATGTGAACACGACGTCTTCGGGGCGAGCCGCGATGCAACGGGCGAGTTCGTGGCGGGCGTGGTGGACGGCGTCATCGGCGCGGCGGCCCCAAGCGTGGGCTTTGCTCGACGCGTTGCCGAAGCCGTCTCGCAGCCACGGGAGCATGGCATCGAGCACGCGTTCGTCGACCGGTGTTGTGGCGTGGTTATCGAGGTAGATCGGCACCATGCAGCCTCCGTGGTTGAGGGATTGTACGCGCATCGCTATGGTCCGCGACCCTCGACCCCGGGAGTGCGCGATGGCGTTGAACAAAGACGACGTAATGCAGGTTTTGGCAGGTATCTCCGACCCCGATCTCGGCAAGGATCTCGTGTCCGCCGCGATCGTGAAGGAGGTGACCGTTGACGGCGATGAAGCGACCGTCGAGCTGACCTTCAAGGCGCCCGCCGACCCCGCGCGCGCAGGTGTAGAAGCGGCGATTCGCGACGCGCTGACCAAGGCCGGCATGGACGCGACGATTCACAGCGGCTTCGAAGTCGCGCGCGCGGATTTGCCACGTTCCGAACGCATGCCAACCGTGAAGAACATCATCGGTGTCGGCGCCGGCAAGGGGGGTGTTGGCAAGTCGACCGTCGCCGTAAACCTCGCCGTCTCCCTGGCCAAGTCCGGTGCTTCCGTCGGGCTGCTCGATGCCGACGTGTACGGGCCGAGTGTGCCGATCATGATGGGGCTCGCCGACGCGCGACCGACCGTGAACCCGGACCGCAAGATCCTGCCGCTGGCCGCACATGGCGTCGTGTTCATGTCGATGGGCCTGCTGGTCAAACGCGAAGACGCCGTCGTCTGGCGCGGACCGATGATCGCGCGCGCCGTGACGCAGTTCATCGACGACGTGCTGTGGGGCGACCTCGACTACCTGATCGTCGATCTGCCCCCCGGAACCGGCGACGTTGCCCTGAGCCTGAGCCAGACCATCCCGATCGCCGGTGCCGTCGTCGTCGCAACGCCCCAGGACGTCGCGTTCGCCGATGTGACCCGCGCGCTGCGCATGTTCGAGATGCTGCGTGTCGATACGCTCGGCCTCGTCGAGAACATGGCGTGGTTTCAGTGCTCGGAATGCGAGACGAAGCACGCGATATTCGGCGAAGGCCGCACCGCCGCACACTGCGAGGAAAAGGGGTTGCCGCTGCTCGGGAGCCTGCCGCTCGATTCCGCGGTTTCGCCGCACGCCGATGCCGGCAAGCCGATCGTTGTCGCCGAGCCGGGAAGCCAGCAGGCCCTGCTCTACCGCGCGCTCGCCGGGATCATCGCCAAACGCCAAGCCGTGGTGAACTACCAGCGCGAGTCCGCGACCAAGCACCAGGCGTTCTTCAACATGCAGCCCGGCGCATAGAGTCCGGCCGCGTCCAGATCAGAGCTGCGCCGAGTACTTCTCGAGCACGTCATCGTCGATATCGATCGCGCCGATCTCCGGGTCGGTGTCGTCGGGCTGACTATCTTCGGCCAGGACGTGGGGCAGGCGCGGTAACGGCAAGACCGGGACGTCGTGGAGCGATCGGCGCATGAAGTCGGCCCAGATCGGCAGCGCGAGCCGTGAGCCCGACCCTTTTGTCATCGGTTTGCGGTCGTCGTGCCCCACCCAGACCGTTGCGCACAGCTGCGATGAGAAGCCGGTGAACCACGCGTCACGCCCGCCATTGCTGGTGCCCGTCTTGCCCGCCACAGGTCGATTCACCCGCGCCTTGCGAGCGCTGCCACGGCGAACGACCTCGCCCAACATGTCGGTCAACGCTCGCGAAACGTCGGCGCTGATCACCCGCTTGGGGGTTTGTTGGGCGCGATACAGCACCTCGCCTTCGCGGCCGAGCACACGTGTCACGAAGATGGGTTTGTCGTGCATGCCCCCGGCGGCGATTGTCGCGTAGGCGTTTGTCAGCTCGAGTGGACGGACGCTCGATGCGCCGAGAGCGAGCGGCAGATCGGGTCGGAGCCGGCTGTTGATCCCGACCCGCCTGGCGAAGTCGGCGATGCGTTTGGGCCCCACCTTGTCGGCGACGGCGACCGCGATCGAGTTGATCGACCGGGCGAGAGCTTCGCGGAGGGTGTGATCGTCGTCGTCCCAGCGCCCGCTGTAGTTGCGGGGTGTCCACGGGCGGCCGCCGCTCACGTAGGTTTTGCGACTGTCGGTGAACTCGGTGTCGGCGGTCGCGATGCCCGCCTCGATCGCCGCCCCGTAGACAAAGGTCTTGAACGTCGACCCAGGCTGGCGGAGGCCGTGCACGGCGCGGTTGAACCGGTGGTTTTCGTAGCGATCACCGCCGACGAGTGCTCGGACGAGACGCGATTTCGGTTCGAGCGCGACGAGCGCCGCTTGGGGCCCCTGCTCGATCATCACCACGGAGATCTGCTTGCCGGATTTGTCCTTGCGCGCGCTGTGATGGGTGACGCGCACAAGGTCGCCGCGCCGATACCGAACGCGTTTGCCGTCGGTGCGGTAGCGATCGGTGTGCTTGAACGGCAACCAGGCCACCTGACCGCCGAGGTCCACGTCGTAGCGCTTGTTCTTGGCGTCGCGGCGCACGACGACGCCCAGCGCGATCCGGCCCGCCCGGTATTTCTGCTTGCCGCCGGCCTGCCACGCCCTGGTCAGCCGACCGCGTCCGGCGGCGAGGTTGGCTTCGGACTTGTAGTGGCGCAGCGGCCGGGCGTTTTTCTGCGCCTTGTCGATCCGCACGAGCCCCTTGACGACCGCGTCCTGGGCCACCGATTGCACGGACGCGTCCATCGCGACATCGACCCTCAAGCCTCCTTTGCGCAGGCGAGCCGCGGGCACGACCGATCGCAACCTGCGTCGCACCTCGCTGACGTAGTAGGGCGCCTCCATGTCGAGTTCAGCGTGGACGGCGGACGGGATCGGCTCCGCTCCGGCGCGGTCGGCGTCAGCGGCGGTGATGTAGCCACGGCGCGCCATCTGATCGAGCACGTATGCGCGACGCTTGAACGCAAGGTCCGGCCGCTTGTAGGGCGAGAGGCGCTCGGGCCCGTTGATCAAACCCGCGAGCAACGCGGCTTCGGCCAGGTCGACCTGCGCGATCGGTTTGCCGAAATACAGGCGGGCGGCCTCTTCGACGCCATAACGCCCGTGGCCGAAGTAGATCTCGTTGAGGTACAGCGCGAGGATGTCGTTCTTGCTGAGCTTCTGTTCGAGCTTGCGGGCGAGCACCAGCTCCTTGAGCTTGCGCAACAACGTTTTTTCGCGGCTCAAGTACCGGGTCTTGGCGAACTGCTGCGTGATTGTTGACGCGCCCTGGGCGTAGCGGCCCTCGGTCACATCCACCCACAGCGCGCGCGCGATGCCGGCGACGTCGAGCCCCGGATGGTTGAAAAACGACGCATCTTCGGCGCACACAGCGGCATAGAGCATCGTCTTGGGGATGCGCTGCTGGGGGACGACGGTGCGGTTTTCGGGGCCGAAGCGCGCGATCAACTCGCCGCCCGATGCGTACACCCGCGTCGACTCCAGCGCGATGCGTTTGTACGAATCGAACGAAAAGACGTCGGGCAAGCGCGCCTCGAGCCACGCAAAACCGGCCCACGCAGCGCCCGTTCCGATCGCGGCCGCGACCAGAGTTGTCGCGAAGAGCCTCGTCCACCAACGCTTCAGGTTTGCCTCCGGATGCGGGTCGTATGACCGATCGCCGCGCGCGGTCATGGTTTCACGTCCCACCGATGCCAACACGAAAAACGCCCGTTCCATGCCCGCTGGTTTGTGAATCGACACGATTACGATGCCGGCCCCGGTTGCCACCGGTCGCTCCCCATGGAAAAGTTACCGCCACTTCGAGAGGTCGATGCAATGGCAGCTTCTTGCCCCAACTGCGGCGCTGGCGTCCCAGCCGGTTTCAAGTTCTGCGGCCACTGCGGCCACACGATGCCCGCGGCGGGACCGCCTCCAGGTCCTCCGCCCGGACCACCGCCAGCCGCGGCACCACCCCGTAATTACGGGCGTACACGCAGCTCTGGTGTGCAGCTTGTCGTGCTTCGCGGCCCGCTGCCCGAGGGTTCAACCTTCGATCTGCAGTCCGGTCGCAACGTGATCGGTCGCAACGCCGACGTCTCGTTTCCCAACGACACCGCCCTCGATGATCGCCACATGGTGCTCGAGTGCCACGGCGGCGGCGCGCAGATCACCGAGATCCAGGGCGCATCGGGCGCGTTCCGTCGCAACCGCGGCGCGATGCGGATCCCATCGGGCGACACCGTCTTCGCCGGCGAGCAATACCTTGTCATGCGCAAGGGATCCGACGCGCCGAAGGACCCGATCGACCCCAACGCCGAAGTGCCACCCGAGACATTTGGCACGCCCCTGCCGCCACCGCAGCTTCACATCACGCAGCTGCTTCAAGGCGGACTGCCCGGTCGCGTCGCGTCCACCGACAAGAACACGCTGACGATCGGCCGCGAGAACTGCGACCTGAGCTTCCCGCAAGATCGCTTCATGTCCGGCCGCCACCTGCGCCTAGAGAACAACAACGGCGAGCTCACCGTCGTCGATGTTGGCAGCCTCAATGGCACGTTCTCGCGCGTGTCCGACATGCCCGTCGAGCTAGCAGCCGGCGATGAGATCATGGTCGGGTCGGTGCTCTTCCGAGTCGACTTCAGCTAGCACGGGTCGATTTCAGCTAACACGCGTCGACTTCAGCCAGGAGCACGAACCGCTACCCAGACGGCGCCTGACTTCTTTGCTCTCCACTCGCCCAACTTCAGAACCAGCCAAAAACACATCGCCCCCGCGCTCTTTCAAGGCCGGGCGATGCTCGTTTTGAACGCGGGGCTTTCTACTTCTTCTTCTTACCCTCGGCCTTCTTCTTGGCGAGCTTCTTGAGCTTGTTGTCGGCCCGTTCGCCGGCCCACGCACGCAACACCTTGCCTTTGCGGTCGAAAGTGAACTCGGTGTACTTGTTGCGCCACTTCGCCTGGTCCTTGGTGATCTTGCCAGCCGCGGCGAGTTTGTCGTTGTCGGCCTTGTAGGCGATCGAGTCGAGCGCCACCACCGCGAGGTCGGTCAGCGTCATGTTCTCCATCACCGGCGGCACGATGATCGGGTCGATGATCTTCTCTTCTTTGAGCTTCTTGCGCGCCTTGATGTAGGCCTTGAGCGCCTTGGACGCTTCCTGCCCGCCGTAAGCGACCAGGCAGCGAATGGCGATAACGCGTTCGATGACACGGTCGCGGTTGAGGGTCTCGAGCCAGTACTGGTGGACCTTCTTGTCGTCCTTGATGGTCGACACGTCCTTGGTGCAGAAGTCGGTGATCATCAGCTTCACGTCGTTGTTGGCGTGGTCGGCGTTGCCGTAGTTGAGGTCATCCGGCAGGTTTTCGACCGCCCACTTGAGGCCGGCGAAGCCTTCGTTCTGGATGATGACCTGCGCGGCCCACCAGCGGTCGTCACAGTTGGCGCGCTTGATGAAGCGCTGCGCCACGGCGTTGAACTTGCCCTTCCAGTTGTCCTTGAGCAGCTTCTTGCCTTCGTCGCTCTCGACCCACTGCATGGCCGCCGCGATCGCCATCGAGCTGGCCTGCTCGTCGTCTTCGTGGGCGGACTCGCCGCGCTTTTCGTAGATCTCAAAGAAGTACATCAGGCCGTCGATGTGCTTGGTGCGCTGGATGAAGCCGAGGTCGCTGCCCGAGATCTTCACCTTGCCGCCTTTCATGCCGTGGTAGCGGCGTAGGCCGTTGATCATCGCGGTCTTGGCGGCCGGATCCTTGATGCCCTGCAGGAAAGCCATCATGCCCGGCTTCTCGATGCCCTTGCTGAGCAGAATCTCGGCGCCCTTGACGCCGTATTTGCCCAGCGCCTCGATGTCGCTGCGGGTCGCGCGCTTGGACAGCTTCTTGGCGATGACCTGCGCCTTGTCGTCCACGCTCATATCGCCAAACGCCCAGTCGCTGAGCAGCTTGCGGGTGTTGTCCGCTTCGCCCTCCGATTGCAGGTCGAGCATGTCGAACAGCACCGTCTTGGCGTGCCCCTGGATGCGCTCGTTGGGGCTCTTGAGGTGCTTGGCAACAGCCGTACGGAGCTCGGCGAGGACCTTGTCGCGTTCGCCTTCTTTGATCCCTGCGGCGATCTCGCGGACCTGCGACGGCTGGCCGTTTTCCATCAGCACTTCGAGGGCGCGCGCCTTCATCTTCGGGTCGTTGTTGCCCTGGACGAACTTGGCCATCTCCTTGAAGCCGGCCTCGTTGTTGCTCCACAACGCGAACTGCTCTTCGGGGTCCTTCTTGCCACAGCCGGGCAGCGCGACGGCGACGACGAGTACTGCCGCGATCGGCACGATCCAGTTGCGGGGGGCGGATTCGAACATGCTTTTCTCCGATGGGCCGGTCGAATCGGGGCGAGATTCCGTTGCGCAGTAGCGACAGCTGCCGTCGACAACCGGTGTGGCGCTTCAATCACGCCTTGAGAAGTGGAACGGGCGGCACGATACTACAGGGGAAGGCACGGGTAAACGGCACCCGGATCCGGTGTCCTGTCCCGAATAGCCGCCAACTTGCGAGGCACGTGTGGCCAAGAAAAAGACCGCGATGACGCGCGGCGTCCTGGGCTCTGAAGAGGCCAACAAGAAGCTCGACGCGCTGCAACTCCGCATCGAAAAGTGCAAACGCAAGTTCGATATGTACTTCAACGGGATCGAGAAGATTCCACCGCTCAAGGAGTACGACAGGCTCAAGCGCGACGTCCGTGATCTGCGCAAAACCGGCTACGCAACGGCCACTTTGCGGTTCAAAGTGCAGAATATGATCGCGCGCTGGCAGATAATCTCGGCCCTTTGGGACCGCCAGCTGCTGAAGATGGAACGCGGCGAGTTCAAACCCGGTGTCGGCGCCAAGCCCGGTCGGGACCTCTCTTCGTTGCGTCAGCGGCGCGGTATCGCCGATCTCAAGCGGAAACGCTGAAAAGACTCGTGTAAAAGACCGGCCAGAGCCCTCAGCTGGCCTCAAACGGCGTCCAATCGCCGCGTGCCTTGCGCTTTTTCTCGGACAACTCGCGCTGCTGCGCCCACCGCTTCTCATCGAGCGCGCGCATCAGCAGCTGGTCGAGCCCCGTCAAGAGGTCATCGATGCCCTTGCGCGTCTTGGCCGACACGACGATGGCCTTACGTTGCCGGCACAGCTCGCGAACCGTTGCCTTGTCGATCGCGGCGTCGATCTTGTTGAGCGCAAGCAGCCGTGGAACATCCGAAAGCCCGTGTTCGCGCAGGATGCGGTCGACGCTATGCATGTGGTTTTCGAGCTGCGCATGGCTGCAGTCGGCGACGAGCAACAACGCGTCAGCTTCGTGGGCCTCTTCCAAGGTCGTCTCGAACGCACCGAGCAACTCAGCCGGCAGATCCCGAATGAACCCAACCGTATCCGTGAGCACCACCTGGTCACCGCCATGCAGACGAATGCGCCGTGACGTGGGATCGAGGGTCGCGAACAGCAGGTCCTCGGTGAAGATGTCCGACTTGGTCAATGCGTTGAGCAGCGAGCTCTTGCCCGCGTTGGTGTAGCCGACCAGACAAACCGTCGGAATTCCGGCACGGACGCGTCTCTTACGACGGGTGGCGCGGCCCTTGCCCATCTTCTTGAGCTGCGTCTTGAGCTTGTGAATGCGCTCGCGACATCGCCGTCGATCGACCTCGAGCTTCGTCTCGCCGGGCCCCACGCCACCGATGCCTCCGGTCAGCCGCGAAAGGGCGTCATCGCGCGATGACAGGCGCGGTAGCTGGTACTTGAGCTGCGCGAGTTCGACCTTGATCTTGCCGTCAGCGGATCGGGCGCGGCTCGCGAAGATGTCCAAAATGAGCTGGGTGCGATCGAGGATCTTCATCTCGGTCGCCTTGGACAGCCCGCGCATCTGGGCCGGTGACAGCTCCTGGTCGAAGATCAACATGCCGGCTTCGAGCTGCATCGCCTCGAGGATCACCTGCTTGAGGCGCCCGCTGCCGATCACGGTCTCGCGATGCGGGGGACGGCGCTGCAAGACGCGTCCGACGACATTGACGCGGGCGGTTCGGGCGAGCTCTTCGAGCTCATCGAGGCGATCTTCAGCTTCGGCCGTGGTCTCGGGTCCGACATGAACCAACAGCGCAGACTCGCGGGCGTCAACGATCTGGGCGACCGGGCGGGCGCGGGTGAGCTGGCCTTCGATGTCCTCGATGAAGGCTCTGGTGTCGAAGCTCGCGGCCGGCCAGGCGATCGGGTCGAGCACCTCGTGCGGCCGGACGTCGCGGATGATGTCGCCCGGGTTCGTCGGCACGATGTGGCCGATATGCATCTGGCCGGGGCGCGTGTCGTCGAGCGTGATCGCGACCACGAGGTCCAGACCGAGGCGCGCGAGGTCGGTCAGGTCGTCGTCGGTGAGACCTTCACCCTTGAGGTGGGTGTGGACGAGGCGCACGCCGCGCAACCGGCCTTTCGAGACACGCAGGCGGCCGACGTCGGGCAGCTCGATCTGGGTGTTATCGCCGATGATGACGTGGGTCACGCGCCCGCGCCGGTCGATCAGCGCACCGACCTGGCGGTTGGTCTGCGCCGCGATCAGGCACATTTGCCGGCCGAGCTGGTCACCGACAAGGCGATCCACCGGGGTGCTGTGACGATAGAGTTTCTGGAGGCTCGTTCGCTCGAGAGGCGACAAGCCGGTGGTGTTGCCGTGGACGCTTTGGGCCAAGTGCGGTGCTCCGTGCGAAGGGCGGGGTCAGCGTACCGCTCCAGCGGTCGCTGCCGTCGCGAATCAATTTAGTGTTCCGTTTCAGGGGTTTTGATGAGTCGCCGACCGTCCGTCGGACCACTAGCGTTCATTTGCAAGGGGCCTCGCGGGGGGTACCCCTCGGTCCGCGTTGTTTGGCAGCAGTGGGCGGCGTTTTCGTGCCTCACCCCAACCACCGCTGCGCGGCTGCATCTCGTTGCCGTCAACTGATCGGTCCCTCTGCAACGAGACAGTAGTCGTTAAGCGGTGTGGTTGCGAGCACGGACCGTGCGCGGCCCGCAAATTCGCCGTTTCCGCGCATCAACTCTTCTTGGCGCGCGGTTTTCTGGGCTTTCTTGGGGCACGTGCAGCTTTTTTGGCCCCGCCAGCGGCTTTCTTGGCACCGCCCGCAGCTTTCTTCGTGCCGCCCGCAGCTTTCTTCGCGCCATCGGCCGCCTTTTTCGCGCCACCGGCCGCCTTCTTCGCGCCACCGGCCGCCTTCTTTGCACCGCCGGCAGCACCGCCAGCTTTCTTCGCCGCCGCCGCCTTCTTCGCCGCCTTGGCCTTGAGCTGCTTGGGCGTCTTCTTGGCATCGGGGGGCGGGATCGGCTTTTCCGCCTGGACGGCCTCGGCGACTTCCTCGCGGCGATCCTGCTCCTTGGCTTCCTTGTCTTCGAGCGCCTTGAGCGCGGCGTGCTTCTTCTCGAGGTATGCCTCTTCGTCTTTCTTCTGCTGCTCGAGCGCCTTTTCGTCGACGGTCCCGTCGCTGGCCTCTTTGACCCAGCCTTCGTCTTCGTTTTGCCGGTACAGGCCCATCCGGTCGATATCCAGCGCTTGGGTGCCTTCGACCGCCGCCATCGTCGCCGCCTCTTTGGCCTTGCGTTCGTCGCTGATGGTCTTCCAGTACTCGTCGGCCTCTTCGAGCTCGGAGATGTCGAGCATCGCCGTGCCTTCCTTCTTCTTGCTCGCCGCTTCCCAGTCCTGCTTGCGCTTGTCCTTGATGTCGAGATCGAGCACCCAGCCGACCATGTGCGGGTAGGTTTCGAGCTCGTCCCAGCTGCTCAGCGGGTAGTGACCGCGCCAGATCATCGTGACCTGCCGTTCATCGGGCTCAATCACGAGCGTGTCCATCGCGAGATCGAGCCGCTCGACGCCATTGCCACGGTCCAGCTCCGCTTGGATCGCCTTGCCGGGCAGCCGGAAGAACAGGTGGCCGTCTTCGGAGAGGTTCTCCAGCGCGATCTCTTCGTCGCCATCGATGCGCTGCCAGTGCATATCGGGCGGCGCGCTGTTGAAGTAGCGCGGGTCCATGCCGCCGGGTGTCTCGCGCTTGTCCATCTCGCGCAAAGCCTGGACGTCTTCGTCTTTTTCGAGGTCGAGCGCGCGCTTCTGTTCGTCCTGCACGCTCGCCCAGTCGACGAGATCGCTCGGGTAGGCGCCGGCGAAATCGACGCGCGGGCGGGCCTGGCGCGGGTAAGTTGAAAAACCGGCGGGCAGCGGCACCTTCGACAGGTCCATGAAGTCCTGTAGCAGGTCCTTTGGGGTCAGCGGCGCCGCCGGGCTCTCGATCTGGGGCAGCTCGAGCCGGTCGATGAGCATCTTGACGTGGCTGGCCAGAAAGCCCTTGCCGAACGGGTTGGTGGGGCACGGCAGCTTGGGGTGTTCCGCGAGCTTCTCTTCGAGCTTCTTGCGGCGCTCCTTGATGGCGGCGAGGCGCTCTTGCTCGACTTCGGCGTCGGTGTCCTTCAGCTCGCTCTGCAGGTCGTCTTCCCAGCCTTCACCCTTGTCGATCTGGTCGATCATCGACGCGTCGAAGACACGGGTGCCGTCGTTTTGCAGCACGGACTCGGCGGCGCGCTGCCCGGCGGCGTCGGCCCATGCCTTGCGCATCTCTTCCTGCTCGGCGGCGGACTTTTCGAGCTCGGCCTTGAGCGTGTCGTCGTCGAGGATCTCCACGCCTTCGTCGACCTCGATGAACTCACCGGCGGCGTTCTTGCGCTTCCGCGACTTCTTTTCGGCGGCTTTGTTGGCGGCGGCCTCGACGGCAGCGGCTTCTTTTTCGGCCTGGGTCTGCTGCCACTGCTCGAACGCCTCGACGTCCATGATCGCGGTGCCGTCGTTGCTCGTGTGCACGCCCCAGGTGCCGTCGTGTTTGCGCACGCCTTCTTTGTCATAGCCAAAGGAGCCGTCGCCGCGCAGCAGCTTCTCGTCCTCGCCGCTGACCATGCCGACGCCTTCTTCGAGGAACGCTTTTTCGTCGGCTTCCTTCTTGGCCTTCTCCTCCGCCTTGGCTTTTTCGGCGAGCTGGGCGGCCTTCTTTTCGGCTTCTTCGGCGTTTTCGGCGTCGATGACCGCGTTGACCTCCTTCATGATGCGCATCGTCTCGGGGTCGTGGATCACCCACGAGGACCCGCCGTACGCGTGCACGTAGGACAGCGGAAGGGTCTTGATCGGCTCCGGATCGGAGAAGCGCGGCAGCTGTGGGACGGGTTTGCCCTGCTTCTTGCGGTAGGGCACCCACAGGGCCTTGCGCGGGCCGAGGATTCGCAGTGTGCGTTTGCGGGTCCCCACGCGGAGCGAGCAGTCGAATTGAGGCGCGGGTTTGCCGCCTGGAGCGTGGGCCTTTCCCACCACGATCACGTCGCAGGCACCTTTTTCCATCACCAGCTCGTGTTCGAGGGTGGGTGGCGCGGTCTCGGCGTCGCCGTCGTCGTACCGATCTTCTTCGAGGAAGGGCGGCTGTTCGTCGTCTTCGAGGGGTTGGATGACAGCGTCGTCGACCGGGATCGTGAAGGTCCGCTTGGCGACAAAACCGATGGCCAGCGAACCGTCGGTGCGTTCGCCGGGGATCAACTCGACCCAGTAGCCTTTGCGGAGATCTGCCACGGAGGGATGTTCAACCTGCTGCACACGGCATGCAAGGGCCGGCGCTTGAAACGGAACAACCGCGGCCGCAGACGTCGAACGATTGCGCGCCGGCTGTGCGAACGGAATACTGCAGACCCGCTCGCGCTCCCCCAAGAGGCTTATATGAAGAAGACGTTGAACCGCGCGGCCCTGCTGGCTGCGGTTTCGCTGGTCCTGCTCGCAAGCGCGCCGAGCTTTGCCGCCGTGCCCAAGACCATCGGCTTTCACGGCGCATTGCGAAACGCTGCTGGTGGTCCGGTCGCCGACGGCGATTACGCGCTGACGGTGTCGCTGTACACCGAGAAGACGTCCAATGCGCCGGTCTGGGAAAACCTCGTGCTTGTCTCGGTCAAGTCGGGGCGATTCTTCCACTCGATCGGCAGCAAGAAGGCGCTCGATGTGAAGCTGCTCGACGCCGCCAAGGTCGGGTGGATCGGCATCGCGGTGGGCAAGGACCCGCAGCTCGCGCGTGTGCCGATTCACGCCACATTCTATGCGCGCCGGGCTGAGGTCGCGCAGGCGCTGAGCTGCACCGAATGCGTGACGGCAGCGCATCTCGCCAAGGGGCTGCTCGGCGGCGCGAAGCTGACAAAGGGTTCGGTCAAGGCCGAGCACGTCGCGTTTGATTGGGCCAAGGCGGACAAGCCCGGTGGTGACGCGCTGCATGCCAAGTCGGCCGACAGCGCCAAGAGCGCCGACAATGCAAAGAGCGCCGACAATGCAAAGAGCGCCGACAATGCAAAGAAAGCCGACAATGCAAAGAGCGCCGACAATGCAAAGAGCGCCGACAATGCAAAGAAAGCCGACAATGCAAAGAGCGCCGACAATGCAAAGAAAGCCGACAGTGCCAAGGTCGCCGCGGACCTGCAGTGCACCGGTTGTGTGTCGGTGTCCGAGCTGAAGTTCGACGGCGATCTCGACCTTGGAAAACGCGGCCTGCGAGCGGGCAAGGTCACGGCTACGTCGGTCGTCGCGGCGTCGGTGACCGCGGCGTCCTTCACCGGCGACGGCAGCAAGCTGACGGGCTTGAAGATCCCGGCGGGTGTGTGCCCCAACGGCCAGGCGGTGGTCGGTATCGATACCAACGGCAAGCTGCTGTGCAAGGCGGTGTCGAGCCCCGGCGGCGCGCTGGACAAGGTCTCTGGCGGTCTGCTGAGCACCGACTTCAGCCACGTCTTCGCCAACAACAAGTCGACCCCGATCCCCGACAACAACCCCAAGGGCGCGTCGAGCAACATCGTCGTGCCGAATGTGGGCACGGTGACCGCGATCTCGGTGTCGATCGACGTCACGAACTCGGCGTTTGGCTCGCTCACGGTGCGGCTGCGGGGGCCGGACGGCAGTCAGTACGTGCTGTTTTCGAAGAACGGCAAGGTGGTCACGAAGCTCGCCGCGACCTACCCGGCGCCCAACAAGCCTGTGAGCGGCGACCTCAACAAGTGGATCGGCGGCAACGCCAAGGGCATCTGGACGCTGACCGTCACCGACGCGTCGTTCAAAGACAACGGCATCGACGGCGCCATCAACGGCTGGCGGATCTCGCTGGTGGTCAAGGCGAACAACCAGCTGCAGGCCAAGGGCAAGCTCATCACCAGCGGCGGATTGCAGCTGCAGTCAGCGCCCAAGCATCCCGTCCCGTGTACGCCCGCCGAGTTTGGCCGCATGTACATCAACCCGACCGACAACAAGGTCTGGGTGTGCCGCAAGAAGTGGAACGCGGTGATGTTCGCGGCGTGCGGCAACAACATCAAAGAGTTCCCCGAGCAGTGCGACAACGGAAAGCTGAACGCGAACGCGCCGGGCAAGTGCCGAACGGACTGCTCGCTGCCGCGGTGTGGCGACAAGATCGTCGACCCGGGGGAGGACTGCGATGACGGCAACAAGAACGACCTCGACGGGTGCCGCAACACCTGCACCTTCTTCGCCGGGCAGAAGGCGTTCACCTCGCCGGGCAGCTTCAGCTTCAAGGTGCCGGCCGGTGTTACGAAGCTTTCCGCGGTCGCGATCGGCGGCGGCGGCGGCGGCGGTGGCGGCACGAGCGGCTCGGCTGGCGGTCGTGGCGGCGGCGGTGGCGCGCTTGTGTGGGGCAACGACATCGTCGTCAAGGGGGGTGAAACGCTCACGATTGTCGTCGGTTCAGGCGGTGGCAACGGCCAGCACTCGAGCAGCGGCAAGGCAGGCGGACGCACGGAGTTGCGTCGCGGTGGGACGGTCCTGATGCGCGCCAACGGCGGCCAGGGCGGGCCGGCCAACCCGGGCGGCGGCGTGCAAGGCGGCAAGGCGCAGATCGGCGCGTTCCCCTACAACAAGGGCGGCGGCAACGGCGGCGACAGCAGCACATCCAACGGCTGCGGTGGCTCGGGCGGCGGCGGCGCTGGCGGTTACACCGGCCCCGGTGGCAGGGGCGGCAGCGCGTGTTCGACCGGACAAAACGGCTCGGGCGGCGGCGGCGCCGGTGGCGACGGAAGCAACGGCAACTGCTCAGGCGGCGGCGGCGGCACGGGCATCCTCGGCGCCGGCGCGTCCGGCAAGCGCGGCGTCTCGGGTTCGAGTAGCAACGGCGCAGCAGGCGGCGCGGGCTCCGGCGGCACCAACGGCTTGCATGGGTCGGGCAACAGCGGCGGCAACGGCGGCGCATACGGTGGCGGCGGCGGTGGTGCCTACGACACCAGCAACGGCCGCGGTGGTCCGGGGCGCAACGGCGCACTGCGCATCATCTGGGGCGGCAACCGCTCGTTCCCCAACAACGCCAAAGACAAGTAGAAAGAGGGTTCGCAGATGCCATCGTCGAGCAGCGGCGCTCGCCATGCACATGAATTGAGCCGCCAAGACTGGCCGGCCGCTGAAAAACGAATCCATGGGTTGCGCCAAGCCAAGGTTGACCTGCCCGGGAGCGAGCTTGAATTGCTGCTCGGTTGGGCGGTGTTCAACAACGAAAATCACCCCGAAGAGGTCCGAAGCAACGCCGCCAAGACGCTTTGGAACCGCGTTGTTCAGCGCGAACGCGGCGGTCCGCACTACGCACAGGCGACCTACTACCTGGCCCACGCCTACCGGATGGACGGTGAACCGCAGCGCGCCCTCGGCTGGGTCGACCTGTGCTTGAAGTCCTCGCCCGAACACGTCCAAGCGCTCCGGCTCAAGCGTTTGTTGTCCAAAGCGGAAAAGCCCAAGAAGACCGAAGACAGCACCCCGTTTGGGCGCGTCGCGAGGTCGAGCGCGGGCTACCTCAAGCGCTTGTTGGCCGGCTGACCCACCGCAATCGGCGCTACATCAAGATCCCGCGCGAGTCGACGCCAGGCACCGTGGGCAACTCCGATTCGTTGTGCGATCAGCCGCTCGGCGATAAACCCGTAACCGCGCGGCATCGGCGTCTTCTTGATGCGTTCGCAGCCACCCTGAATGTCGAGCAGGTGTTCGAGCGTGCTGTCGAAGCGCTGCAGCCTGAAATCGTCGACCACGCCTGCGCTTTTGCAGTCGCGGCACCGACCCTAACAGGCCGATCCACGTCCGCCGCGGGAAGTCGTCGCAACCCCGTTCGCGGAGGCCGTTTTTTGGTCGATATGCCCCTGTAGGGCCCACAGAAGCCCGCAGAGCCGTTTTGCCAGGGGGGGAGCTATATATGCCGCTTCGAGCCGCAAACGCCCGTTAGAACGAGTTCTAGCGAGTCGCGGTTTGCTGGCAAGGCGAAGCCCCGGGCCTGAATTCCCGGGCTCAGTTGAGCAAGCCCGCCTCCGCCAGCTCCACGGCGAACTCCACCAGCAGCGGCTGCCTTACCCACGTTTGTCGGCAGCTGGTGCACCGACATGCGCCGCACCGAATCCGCCATGCGAACCGCAACGCCGAGCCCTCGAAGGAGGGCTTGCTCAACTGAGGCCTCGGCTTCAGCCGGGGTCGTTAAGTGACCGGCATTGGGGTTAGTTCAGGTTGATAACCGGCGCCTTTTCCTTGATCGAGGCATCCGACTTGATGGTCATCGCGCCACCAGCCTTGTGGTCGGTCGTCGTTCCAGACTCGACCTTGATCGTCTTATCGGCCTTGAGCTTGAAGTCCTTGCACTCCACATCGATGGTCTCTTTGGCCTTGATGTGGATGTCCTTCTCCGAGTTGATCTCGATCATGTTTTCGTCGGTGTGGATGTAGATCCAGTTCTTCTTCGACGTGTCGTAGATCTCGACCCGCTTGCCCTTGTCGCCGCCGTGGGTGAGGCGGATGAAGTGGCCGGAGCGCTCGTGCGGGTCCTTGCGAGTGAAGTCACCGCTGCCGTCGTTGTTGGCGTCCGACAGCGTCTGGATGATGATCTCGTCGGCGCCTTCGTTGTCGTCGACGAACTGAATCACGTGGCCGCTGCGGCTGACGATGCTGCGGAAGTTGTTCTTGCCGCCCTGGTCGTTGTTGCTGTCGATCGGCTTGTCTTCGCCGTTCCACAACGCGCCGATGATGTACGGCCGGCGCAGATCGCCATGCTCGAACGCGATCAGGACCTCGTCGTCGACTTCGGGCAGGAAGAACGAACCGCGGCTCTTGCTGGTGTCTTTACCGCCGGCGAACAGGGTCGTCATGCGGCACCAGGTGCTGATGAAATCCTCGTCGTCCTTTTCGCCCGACGCGTAGTCGCCCGACTCCAAGACCCACGGGTATTTCACCTTCACGCGGTAGTGACCGTCGGGATCCTTGTTGTCGATGACGATGCCGATGACGACACCGTTGATTTTGAACGGGTCACGCGACTGTGGTCCAAGGATCATGATTCACCCCACGGGTAGTGCACGACGAGCCTATCCACGCGCCCAAGCGATCGCAACGACGGTTGTGTCTCACCCCCCGATCGATCGGGGCGATCTGTCCCCGCAGCAGTCGGCAGGCCCGTCGCCTTGACTCAAAACCCGCGCAGGGTTAGACCCCGGCAGCCTCGCGCGCGCGGCCTGATGCTGTGTTTTGCAGCCGCCACCCGATACATCGGGAGCCCAGCGCGACCGCGGCAACCGCGAACCGGAGACAGCTCTATGATCGGCAGCCAGCTGCAGTATCTGCCCGTTATCGTGATCCTCGCGTTGGTCACGGTCGTTGGGGTGGCGATCCTGCTCATCAACCGAGCGCTCGGCCCGCGGGTTTCGACACCGGTCAAGGACGCGGCATTCGAGTGCGGGTCCGACCCCATCGGGAGCGCCCGGCAGCGCTTCAACGTGAAGTTCTACCTCGTCGCGATCTTCTTCATCGTCTTCGATATCGAGGCCGTCTTCATGTACCCGTGGGCGAGCCTGTACCGTGAAATGATCGTCGAACCCGGCGTCGGCTGGCTCACGATGGCCGAGATGTTCATCTTCGTCGGCATCCTGTCGGCCGGCTTGGTCTACGTCTGGCGTCGCGGCGCCCTCGAGTGGGAGTAAGCGATGTCATCTGCGTTGATTCAGCTCGTCCGCGACAATTTCCCGACCGCGGTCGTCGGCAGCCACGAAAACCAGGGCGACGCCTGCGTCTTGCTCGGCCCGGACAAGCTCGTCGAGGTCTGCACGTTCCTGCGCGACGACCCGCGCGCGGCCTTCGACATGCTCGTGATGGTCACCGCCGCCGACTACCTCGATTTTCCGGCCGAATACCGAGCGGTCGCCAGCCCCGTCGACGAAGACAACGCCTACGGTGTGCGCGCCGACAACATGCCCCGATATGAAGCGGTCTACGCGCTGCTGTCGCTGACCAAGCGGCATCGGCTGCGAATCAAGGTCGCCGTCGACGGCCCCGAACCGTCCGTTCCATCGCTCTGCGACGTCTGGCCCGCCGCCAATTGGGGCGAGCGCGAGGCCTGGGACATGGTCGGCATCAAGTTTGAGAATCACCCGGATTTGCGTCGCATCCTCCTGTACGAAGAGTTCGAGGGGCATCCGCTCCGCAAGGACTACGACCTGCGCGGCTACCAGCCGCTGATCGACATGCCGCACCTGGCCGAATACGCCGATCACGCGCGCCACCGCTAGCTGCCCGCACCGACGCTACGCGGCTCCCCGAACCGACCCAAAGCACGCCTACCAGAGCACCTCATGGACTACACCATCACGCCCGAAGTCGGCGCCGACGGCCTGCACACCAATCGCATGGTCATCAACATGGGCCCGTCGCACCCGGCGACGCACGGCACCGTGAAGTTCATCCTCACGCTCGACGGCGAGATCGTGGACGACGTCGACATTCACATCGGCTACCTGCACCGCGGCTTCGAAAAGATGTCCGAGCAGGGCACCTGGCAGCAGGTTTTGCCGTACACCGATCGCCTCAACTACGTCAGCCCTCTGTGCAACAACGTCGGCTACGTCGGCGCGGTTGAAAAGCTCATGGGCGTGCAGATCACGGAGCGCTGCGCGTACATCCGGGTGCTGATCTCGGAGCTATCGCGGATCACCGACCACCTGACGTCGATCGGGGCCGGCGCGCTCGAGCTCGGCGGCTTCACCCCGTTTCTGTACGGCGTCGAGGCGCGCGAGATGTTCTACCCGGTCATCGAGGAGCTGTGCGGTGCGCGTCTGACCACGAGCTACACGCGCGTTGGCGGGCTCATGGCGGACCTGCCCGAAGGCTATGAGCAGACCGTCCTCGGCATCTTCCCCAAGGTGAAGTCGCTGATGAAGAAGGTCGACGCGCTGTTGACCCAAAATCGCATCTTCTACGACCGGATGATCGACACCGGGACGCTCAGCCAGGAGGACGCGATCGCGTTTGGCTGCACCGGCATCATGCTGCGTTCGACCGGCGTCGATTGGGACCTGCGCAAGCACGAGCCGTACCTGGTGTACGACAAGCTCGATTTCGACGTCATCGTCGGCCACCGGGGCGACAACTACGACCGGTACCTGTGCCGAATCGAAGAGGTCTACCAGTCGATGCGCATCATCGAGCAGGTCTTCCGCGACATCCCCGACGGACCGGTCAACGTGGCGGACTGGAAGGTCAGCTACCCGCCCAAACAGGATGTCTACAACAGCATCGAGGGCATGATCGCGCACTTCAAGCTGATCATGGACGGCCACCAGGTGCCGCCGGGCGAGTCGTATTACGCGGTCGAGGGCGGCAACGGCGAGGTCGGCTTCTACGTGATCAGCCAGGGCAACGGACGGCCCTACCGCGTGCATGTCCGGGCGCCCTGCTACTACGCGATGGGCGTGCTCAAGCAGCTGATCGAAGGCCACATGCTGGCCGACATCATTCCGACGTTCGACACGCTGAACATGATCGGCGGAGAGGTGGACCGATGAGCGAAAACGGCGCAGCAAGCGCTCCCGAAATGATCACGGCGACCATCGACGGCGTCGAGATCACGGTTGAAAAGGGCACGACGATCGTCCGCGCGGCCAAGCAGCACGGCATCGAAGTACCGACTTTCTGCTACCACCCGGGCCTGTCGATCCCCGCTAACTGCCGCATGTGCCTGGTCGAAGTGACCTGGGGCAACGGTCGCAAGAACCCCAAGCCGCTGCCCGGTTGCTACACCGAATTAGGCCCGGGCATGGTGGTCGACACGCAGTCGGACGAGACCAAAGACGCCCAGAAGTCGGTGCTCGAGTTCATCCTGCTCAACCACCCGGTCGACTGCCCCATCTGCGACCAGGCCGGCGAGTGCGTGCTGCAGGAGCACTACTTCACGTACTCCGCGCAGCCATCGCGCCTCAGTCACCAGAAGGTCGCCAAACCCAAGGCCGTTCCGCTCGGACCGCGCGTCGTGCTCGACTCGGAGCGCTGCATCGTCTGCACGCGCTGCATTCGGGTGTGTGACGAGGTCGCCGGGCGCAGCGAATTGACCCTGGAAGACCGCGGCAACCACAGCCAGATCACGACGTTCCCGGGCCGCCAGCTCGAAAACGACTACTCGCTCAACACCGTCGACGCGTGCCCGGTTGGCGCGCTGACCGACCGCAAGTTCCGGTTCCGGCGCCGTGTTTGGTTCCTGTCGAAGAAAGAATCGGTGTGCACCGGCTGCGCGCGCGGCTGTTCGCTGCGACTCGACAGCTACCAGGGCAAGACCGAGCGCGTCGTGCCCCGCTACAACCCCGACGTGAACAACTGGTGGATGTGCGACGACGGGCGCGACTACATGCGCGCGCGCACGATCGAAGGGATCGCGGCCGCGCGCGATGGCGACGACGAAAACCCCGACGTTGCCGCGCTGGTCAAGGATGTGGCCGGGCTCTTCGGCGAGGACGAGGAAGGCAAGCAGACCGTCGCAGTCGCGCTTTCGGCGTCGCTCGAGAACGAGGCGATCTACGCGTGGGCGAAGGTGGCTGCGGCGACCGGAAATCGCGTCTACCTGCTGCGCCGCGAAGGCTGGCAGGGGGACGACATCCTCAAGAAGGGGGACCGGGACTGCAATGCGACCGGCGCGACGGCCATTCTCGACGCGGTTGCCCCGGGTTGGGGTGACGACGCCGCGTTCGCTGCAAACGCCGCACAGGCCGATGCGCTGCTGGTGGTCGATAACGACGCGATGCCATCGGACGCCGCGCTCGAAGCGTTCAGTGAACATGACGCCGCGTTCGTGCTCAGCGACGTTGACAACGGGCTGACCGAAGCGGCCGCTGTCGTGTTGCCGATCGGCCAGCTGCACACCCGCGACGGCACAATCGTCAACGCGGACGGCTGGATTCAGCGGGTGATGGCGCCCTTGCCTGCCGCGCGCGGGGTTGTCCGGCCTGTTTCCGTCGCGCTCGCCGCTGCCGCCGCTGGTGGTGTCGAGCTCAGCTTCGGGTCCACGGCCGGCGCTGCAGATGTGTTCGCCGCCATCGCGCAGGACGTGCCGGCCTTCGCCAACCTGAGCTACGGCTACCTGGCCGACCTCGGCGGCGCGTTGACCAACGGTGGTGAACCCGCGCCCAAGCGCAAGCGCATCCCCGGCACCAAGGAGTGGGAGCCCGACGACGTGCACCCGACCGCCAAACGCCCGTTCGCGATTCAGCGCGGCACGAGCGACCTGGTTACCCCCGCCAGCGGACAGTAGCCGGGACGCGCGGTCTCCGCCGCCTCAACGGACCTTCACCGGACCCACAGACAGGACATCGACGTGTTGGAAATCACAGGACATTTCACAGCCGACCTGGTACTCGGCGCGCTGCTCAAGTTCGGCGCGTTCGTGTTCGGCTTCGTGATGGTCGTCGCGACGCTGCTCACGTGGCTCGAGCGCAAGTACTCGGCGCTGATGCAAAACCGCATCGGCCCCAACCGCGCCAACTTCGGCAAGTACACGTTCGGCGGCCTGCTGCACATTGTGGCCGACGGGCTGAAGATGCTGATCAAAGAGGACTTTGTCCCGATCACGCCCAACCCGTGGATGTTCCGCCTCGCGCCGCTGTTGGCGTTCGTGCCAGCGCTGACGGTGTTCGTCGCGATCCCATTTGGCCCGGCCCCCGCTGAGGGGAGCGCGTTCACACCGTTCCAGGTCGCGCCCACCAACCTCGGCATGCTGTTGGTCTTCGCGATCACCTCGCTCAACGTCTACGGCTCGGTGCTCGGTGCGTGGGCGTCCAATAACAAGTGGTCGCTGATGGGCGGCCTGCGTATTTCGGCGCAGATGATCAGCTACGAGGTCGCTATCGGCCTGACGTTGGTCGGCGTCTTCATGATCTACGGTTCGCTCGACCTGTATGAGATCGTCGAAGGCCAGTCGCGCATGTACGGCGGCTGGCTGCCCGGTTGGGGCATCGTCTTCCAGCCGTTTGCCTTCGTCCTCTATCTCGCGTGTGCGATCGCTGAGAACAAGCGCGCGCCGTTCGACGTGGCCGAGGCCGAATCCGAGCTGACCGCAGGTTACTGGACCGAATACAGCGCGATGGCATTTGGCGTGCTCGCGATCGCCGAGTTCGTCGAGGTCGTGTTGATCGGCTGCATCGGCGCCCTGCTGTTCCTCGGTGGCTGGCATATCCCGGGTCTGAGCGGCGACGGTCCGTTCATGATCGCGTTGGGAATCGGCGCGTTCCTCGGCAAAGTGTTGCTGCTCGTGTGGCTGCAGATGACGATTCGCTGGACGCTGCCGCGCTTCCGCTACGACCAGATCATGAAGCTGGGCTGGACCATGCTGCTGCCCGCTGCGCTGGTGAACCTCGTCGTGACCGGTGTGGTTCTCGCGTTTGTTGACCGCTTTTAGAGGCGCTTGCGCGCAGTCTGTTAGGAGACCATCGCCATGGCCAAGCTTGTTGACCGAAAGGACCCGGATCTGCTGCGGCAGAGCTATGTGGTCGAGATCACCAAGGGCGTCGCGCTGACGTCGCGGGTGTTCGTCAAGAACCTCTTTGGGCGGATGTTCGGCGATGGTGGCGACACCGTAACGGTGCAATACCCCGAACAGCAGAAGCCGTATCCGGACCGGTTCCGCGGCAAGCACCGCTTGATGGAGCGCCCGGACGGCCAGGTTCGTTGCGTCGCGTGCATGCTGTGTTCGACCGCGTGTCCGGCCAACTGCATCACGATCGTCGCGGGTGAACACGCGGATGTGAGCATCGAGAAGTTCCCCGAGGTCTTCGAGATCGACCTGCTCAAGTGCATCTACTGCGGTTTTTGCGCGGAAGCGTGCCCGTGCGACGCGATCCGCATGGACTCGGGCCGGCACACTCTGCCCACGGTGGATCGACGCACCCAGCACACGGGCAAAATCGACCTGCTCAGCCTCGGCACGCAGACGATTGCGGAGCAAGGCGGCACCTTCAAATCCGATCAGCGGCACGCGCAGTTCCACGGCGAGCCGGTCGTCGACGGCGCCGGGCACTGATCGCGGAGGCGGCCACGATGTCCGACAACGCATCCGAGACCAAGACGACGACGTGCGGCCCTGCAGACGCCAACGGTGCGCATACGGGGTCAGGCGCGGCGGATCCGGTCCAGGCTCCATTCGATTCGAGCGCTCGCGGGCGGCCGCCGCACGATGACCCGCAACGGCAGGCCGATCGCAAGCTGCTCGGCGACCTCGTCAAGAAGGCGGTGACGACCGGCATCAACACGATGCTGACCACCGAGGAAGGGGTTCGTGCCGTCGTTGGCGCCGTTGCTGAGAAAGACCTTATCGGGTCGGCTGTCAGCGGCGTTGATGCAACGCGCCGCGAGGCGGTCGCGATCGTGGGACGCGAGGTCCACAACTTCCTCGAGACGCTCAACCTGTCCGAAGAGATCACCAAGATCCTGACGTCGGTCAGCTTCGAGATCCGCACCGAAGTCCGCTTCATTCCCAACGAGGAAGGCAAGCTGCGAGCGAAGGTCAGCTCCGGCGCGCGACCGCGTGTGAAGATCAACGATGTCCCCGTCGAAGAGGACGAGGTCGAAGAAGAGCTCGAGGCCGTGGACGACGACGACGCCAAGTCCGATCCGACCACGCGCCGAGGGGCACGCCGGGCCGTCCGCGGTATTGTCGAACGGCTCGCTGAAGCCACCGCCGCAACCGCGCGCGCCGCCGCTGAAGTCGCCGCCGAGACCGCCGCAGATGTCGTCAACGAAGCGCGCGGCCACGCCGAAGACGAATAGCCCGACGTTTCGTCATCCAACCAGCTTCAACGCTCTGCACCGGCAATCGCCGGCCGGTTAGCTGACGAGTTTCGGGACGAGCTGCCCGAGCTGCTTTGGCTGCTGCAGATGGCCGTGATCTTGTTCTGGCTGCACGACCGGAGCGCGGGACGGAAGCGCACGCGCAGGCTTATCGATCATGCGACGTCGACGGTTTGCAGGCTCATCGACCTGTCCGGCAAGGCGTGGATGAAGCCGGTGCGGGGCGAGGTTCGCAAGCTGCTCGACGCGATGCGCGGACCTCTCACGGCAGACGATTGCGACGATTGAACGCGATGATTGCCCACGCGACCGTTTCAGGGCGATTCGTTGCACCAAAAGACGTGTGACCGCGCGACTTCTGTGAAGCCGAGCCTGGCGAGGATCGGGGCCGATGTTTCCACGCGTGCCTGGGTGACAGCGAGGCGCATGCCCATGGAGCGCAAGGCTGCCAACCGGGCCTCGATCAACGCGCGGTAGATGCCGCGGCCACGGTAGCTGGGCAGGACCATGCCGCCGCTCATGTAGGCGAGGCTGGTGTCACCGTCGTCCTTGAGCACAAAAGAGGTCGTGGCGACCGGCCGGCCATCGATCGAGGCGACGAAGAGACGCCGCGAATCGCCCAGGTTGCGCAGGGTCCAGAGCACCTCGTCGCGCCGATGTGATTGGTTTTCGGGCGCGATGTGCCAGCCCTCGAAGTCGACGGGGAACCACAGCTCGTCAGCGTTGTGCTCGTCGATTGGGGTGACGGTGATGGCCGAATCGTAGGCGATGTGCAGCGCGGCGGTGTCGCAGGCCATGAGCGCCACGTCGGCGGCTCTTGCGCCGCGTTTTCGCAACCTCTCGGCCATGTCGAGCGGACGTGTTGGCGGGCCGACGCACCACTTGAACGCCGTGCCGATACGCTCGTAGGTCGCGAAGACGTCGTCGATCACCTCGGCGATCTCGGTGTCGGGCACCACGGACAGCACGACTTCGTTGTAGTGCGGGTCCTTCAGCGACTCGGACAGGACCTGGTACCAGCCGGAGCGTTCGACGAACTGGACGTCTCCGCGACGCACCATGATGCCGAGCGGCGCCATGAAGATGACTTCGGCGAGATCGGGCCGAGCGAGCGGATCGGGGCCTTCGCGAACGGACACAGGTAGCTTCGGCTATTCGACGGTGACCGACTTGGCCAGGTTGCGCGGCTGGTCGATGTCGGTGCCCTTGATGTCGGCGAGGTGGTACGCGAGCAGCTGCAGCGGCACGACGGCGACGATGGGCGCGGTCCAGGGTGTGGTGACGGGGACCGGCAGGAAGCCCTCGCACTGGTTTTTCAGTTGTTCGTCGTCGGCGTCACCGAGCGCGATGACGGGTCCGTGGCGGGCGCGGATCTCTTGCAGGTTGCTTGCGGTCTTTTCGTAGCTGGGGCCGCGCGGGGCGACAACGACGGTGGGCGTGTGCTCGTCGATCAGCGCGATGGGGCCGTGTTTCATCTCGCCGGCGGCATAACCCTCGGCGTGGATGTAGCTGATCTCTTTGAGTTTGAGCGCGCCCTCCAGGGCGATCGGGTGGTGCAATCCGCGGCCGAGATAGAGCGCCGAGCGAGCCTCACGGTATTGCCATGCGAGGTCACGGACGTTGGCGTTCATCTCGATCGCCTTGTCGATCTCGCCGGGGACCTCGACCAGAGCGCCGAGCAGCTCGCGAGCTTGGGGTACATCGATGGTGCCGCGACGACGGCCAAGCATGACAGCGAGCAGGTAGAGCGCGGTCATCTGGGTGGTGAACGCCTTGGTCGATGCGACGCCGATTTCGGGTCCCGCGTGGGTGTAGACGACCTCGCCAGCGGTGCGCGCGATGGTGCTGCCGATGACGTTGACGATGCCGAGGCAGGTGGCGCCGCGGCGGCCGGCTTCTTTGAGGGCTGCGAGGGTGTCCGCGGTTTCACCGGACTGCGAGATGGCGATGACGAGGCAGGTCTCATCGACGACGGGGTCGCGGTAACGGAACTCGCTGGCGAGGTCGACTTCGACCGGGATGCGGGTCGCTTGTTCGAGGTAGTGCTTGCCGACGAGGCCGGCGTGCCAGGACGTTCCGCAGGCGATGATGATGATGCGGTTGACGGCCCGCAGCTGCTCTGTATCGAGGCTGACTTCGTTGAAGAAGACGTCGCCCTGTTCGAGCGAGGCGCGGCCGCGGATGGTGTCGGTGACGGCGCGGGCTTGCTCGTGGATCTCCTTGAGCATGAAGTGCTTGTAGCCGCCCTTTTCGGCGGCGACGGCGCTCCACTGCACGCGGGCGATGGGACGCTCGATGGGTTCGCCGGTCTCGACCGACCAGATCTTGTGTCCTTGCGCCGTGATCTCGGCCAGGTCGCCGTCTTCGAGGTAGATGACGTCGCGCGTGTGGCTGAGGATCGCGGGGATGTCGCTGGCGCAGAAGCGCTCGCCTTCGCCGACGCCCAAAATGAGCGGGCTGTGTTGTTTGGCGACAACGACCCGGTCGGGGGCTTCGCGATCGAGCACGGCAAGGGCATAGGCGCCTTCGACGCTGCCGATCGCAGAACGCACGGCCTGGGCGAGCGGTTTGCCGGCTTCGACCTCGTTGTGGATGAGGTGAGCGAAGATCTCGGTGTCGGTTTCGCTCGCGAACGTGTGGCCTTTTTCCTGCAGGTCCGCGCGCAACGCGAGGTGGTTTTCGATGATGCCGTTGTGCACAACCGCGACGCGCCCGTAGACGTGTGGGTGCGCGTTGGGCTCGCTCGGTCGGCCGTGGGTCGCCCATCGGGTGTGGCCGATACCAACGCTTCCTTCAATGGGCTCGACGGCGAGGATCTTGTCGAGGTTGCGCAGCTTGCCGACCGACCGACGCAGGCCGATAGCGCCGGCGTGGAGGATCGCGATGCCTGCAGAGTCGTAGCCGCGGTATTCGAGACGCCGCAGCCCTTCGACAAGGATGTCAGCGGACTGTTGGGGGCCGACGTAGCCGATAATCCCGCACATTCTTTACTCCTGGCCCTTCTTGGCGGCGACCCAGCCTTCTTTGACGAACTGCCGACCGCGCGCCACCGCGAGGGCACCGCCGGGCACATCCTTGGTGATGGTGCTGCCGGCGCCGACGTAGGCGTCGTCCCCGAGGTTGACCGGGGCCACCAGGGCGGTGTTGCTGCCGATGAACACGCCCTTTCCCAACACCGTCTTGTGCTTGTTCTTCCCGTCGTAGTTGCAGGTGATGGTGCCGGCGCCGATGTTGCTGCCGGGGCCCACGTCCGCGTCGCCGACGTAGCTGAGGTGGCTGGCCTTGGCGCCTTCGCGCATCGTGGTCTTCTTGGTCTCGACGAAGTTGCCGACCTTGACCTTGTCGTGCAGCACGGAGCCGGGGCGAAGGTGGGCGAACGGGCCGACCGCGGTGTGGTTGCCGATGCTCGAGTCGGTGGTGACGCAGTACGGCTTGAGGTGTGCGTTTTCGCCGACCGAGGTGTTCTTCAGCACGCAGCCGTGCTCGATCAAGGTGCCGGTGCCGACCGAGGTGGCGCCGCGGAGCTCGACGCTGCCGCAGATGGTGACGTCGTTGGCGATTTGCACCGTCGCTTCGATCCAGGTCGTGTCGGGCTGTTCGATCGCGACACCTGAGGACATCCACGCGGCGTTGATGCGGCTGCGCAGGATCGAGGTGGCCCGGGCGAGCTCGAAGCGGTCGTTGATGCCCTGGACCTCTTGCCAATCGGCCTCGTAGTTGGCGCCCGGAAGAGCCGCTTGGCGGGCCATCTCGAGCAGATCGGTGAGATAGAGTTCGCCCTGGGCGTTGTCGTCGGAGAGGCGGCCGAGCGCGTCGACGAGGAAGTCGCGGGAGACGGCCATCATGCCGGCGTTGATGAGATCGACGGCCAGCTCGTCGGCGTTGCAGTCGGCGTGCTCGACGATGCGGTCGATGCGGCCATCGTCGTCGAGGATCACGCGGCCATACTTGGCGGAGTCGGGCGGTCGGGCGGTGATGAGGGAGACGTGACCATCGCCGCGTGCGTCGAGCAGGTTGGCGAGTGTGCTGGGCAGCAGCAGGGGGCCGTCGCAGTAGAGGATGAGGACATCGCGGGCGTCGCCAAGCTCGGGCAGCGCCATCTGGACGGCGTGTCCGGTGCCGCGTTGTTCGGCCTGTTCGACAAATCGCACGTCGCAGCTCCACGACTGGCTGCCGATCCAACCCTGCACCTGGTCGCGCCCGTGGCCGGTAACGATGACCATGCGACCGGGCTGCAGCGTCTCGGCGACGCGCATCACGTGGCCGATCATGGGCAGTCCGAGCACCTCGTGCAGCGCCTTGGGGCGGGAGCTTTTCATGCGCGTGCCCTGCCCGGCGGCGAGGATCACGATCGCGGTGTCAGGGCGGGCGGTCGATTGTGTCATCGTGCGTTTCCAAGGGGTTGTGGCACGGGCCGTGGGAGCGGTCGATAGGAGCGTGTGTGTACGGGAAGAGAAGCCACGAAACAAGCCGCGATCCATTGCCGGGGACGGGCTTGATCGCTATCCTCCGCGCGCCGCGACCGCGGACGCCGCATCCTTGGTGGCCGCGTACCCGTCGCAGGTTCATCCCGGTTGATCTCAGGTCGGCCTGGAAGCGACGAACGGCAGGCGCAGCGCGGAGTCAAAGGGCCCGCAGCGACGAACAAACATAACGGCGCGCGCCTCTCGCGTGTTCGGAGCGGACGATGACGATCAAGATCGATGAAAACACGCGCGTCTGGCTCAACGGTGAGCTTCTCGATGCGGACACCGCGCGAATCTCGCACCTGACGCACACGTTTCACTACGGCCTCGGCGCGTTCGAAGGGATCCGAAGCTACGACGTGGGGCCCGGAGAAGGTGCGGTGTTCCGGCTCGACGCGCACATCAAGCGCCTGCTGGACAGCTGCCACCTTGTCACCATCGGTCCCGCCGTTCGGTGGTCGCACCAAGAGCTTGCAGCGGCGTCGGTGCAGACGTTGCAGGCCAATGGGCTCGCGAGCGGCTACATCCGGCCGGTCATCTACATCGCCGACGGCGCGATGGGCGTCGGCGCGCGCGAAAACCCGATCCACGGGATGATCGCTGCCTGGGAGTGGGGCGCGTACCTCGGTGAAGAGGGCCTCACGCAGGGCGTGGATACGATGATTTCGTCGTACAACCGCCCCGGTCACAGCAGCGTGATGAGCAAAGGAAAGCTGTGCGGCCAGTACATCAACTCGATCCTCGCCAAGCGGGAAGCGCTCGCGGGCGGGTTTGCCGAGGCGATTCTGCTCAATGAACAGGGGTACGTGACCGAGGCGAGCGGTGAAAACCTCTTCATCGTCAAGAACGGGACGGTTATCACGCCGCCGTTGGGGATGAACATCCTGGCCGGTATCACGCGCGAGACGGTGATGCTCATCGCCCGGGACCTCGGCATCGAGGTGGCGGAGCGGGCGTTTGCGCGCGATGAGCTCTACCTGGCCGACGAGGTCTTCATGACGGGCACGGCGGCCGAAGTTACGCCGGTCCGTTCGGTCGATCGCCGCGATATTGGCCAGGGCAGCCGCGGGCCGGTAACCGAGAAGCTGCAGACCGCATACTTTGACATCGTCCAGGGCCGCAACCCGGCTTACGAGCACTGGCTGACCCGGTACAAGATCTAGCCGGCCGACGATCCGAGCGTGTAGCGAGCCTTGCGATGGCGCTTTTTGACGAGCGATTTGACGGCTGGCAGGCCGCCGATTTCGACGCCTACTTGCAAAAAAAGTGGGCGTCCAACCGGTTCAACCTCGAGCGCGGGCGGGTGCGGCTGCGGCTGATCGATCTGCTTGGACAGCTCGCCGATCGAGCCGGAATCGAGAACGCCCAGGCGACGGTCTGGACCAGCCCCGACCATCCCAAGCTCAGCAACGGTCATCGCGTGCGTGGGCAGGCGGCCGCGTTTACGCACGACGGACCGACGCGAACAGCCATCGAACGAACAGATCCGGCGGTCGACGCCGATGATGTGACCCGCAAACACGCCCATATCGGCCTGGTGATCGACGCCACAGAGCTGGTCGCGTCGCTGTCCCTGCCAGCTGGCGCGCGGTTTGACCGGACCACGTGGACAGGTGTCAAAGAGCAGTGGGCTGCGTTGGCCGAGGGGCTCGAAGTGGCGCTGCTCGATGACGAGCTCGGTGTGCGGGTCGAGCGCCGGTTTGCGCGCGACGATGTGTTGGCCGGTGGCGCGGATGTCGAGAAGTTGAGCGGTTGGTTGAAGGCGGCGTGGCCCATACTACAGGCGACACTGTGGTCCGAGAGCAACGACCCAGCCGGTCTCAGCGCCGCGGTCGACGCTGCGCGCGCAAAAGCTGAGGAAAAAGCGCCCGAGCCTGCACCAGAGCCCGAAAAATCGGTCGAAATCGCACCGGCGGGCTCCAAGACGCCCGAGCCCAAGCCTCCCCCGCGACCTTCCTACCCTCGCGGCCGCACCCGGCAGACCGGGCCCTATCGTCCCTTTAGCGCGGCAAGCGCGCGCGCTGAGTCCAAGACTGCGGAAGGCAGGCGCGAACAGCGCACCGGCGGCGAAGGTAGGCGCGGACCACGCGCAGGCGGAGACAGAAAGGGCGGAGACAGAAAGGGCGGAGACAGAAAGGGCGGAGACACGAAGCGCGGAGACAGAAGGGGCGGAGACACAAAGCGCGGCGACAAGTCGCGACGTGACCGGACAAGCGATGGCCGCCGTCCAGACCGGCCTCGACGGGACAAACGCAGTCGCGATCGCGGGCCACGCGGCCCCTACGAACTCGGACCGGAACGCGGCAAGAAGGCGCCGGCCGCCGAGATTGCGCCCGGCGCGACGGTGGTCCTCAAAGCCGGCCTGTTCGCCGGAAAGACGGGCGAAGTTGTGGCGGTCAAGAAGGGCAAAGCCGACGTGGTTGTCGGTGGCATGACGATGAGCATCGCGGTCAAGGATCTGACGCTCGGTTGATCGGGCAAGTCGGCTGCAGTTTCACAGCTTGGTTGAGCGGGTCGCTATAAACGT
>Ga0114933_10001046_pt1 | contig 31808 bp, 32 predicted proteins | sample 4SBtaG_FD_89691 | JGI IMG/M metagenome (GOLD analysis project Ga0114933, IMG submission 89691) | Deep subsurface microbial communities from Kolumbo volcano to uncover new lineages of life (NeLLi) - 4SBTROV12_W25 metaG | ecosystem: Environmental > Aquatic > Marine > Volcanic | place: Kolumbo... | reverse complement strand
GAAAATTAGGAAAATCATGAAAATTAGGAAAATCATGAAAATTAGGAAAATCATGAAAATTAGGAAAATCATGAAAATTAGGAAAATCATGAAAATTAGGAAAATCATGAAAATTAGGAAAATTAATAAAATTAAAATATTTTGTTTTTTATGGATAAAATGTTGATCACTTCCTATAATGATTTTTCTGTTTTGGCACATTCTCCAGAAGGAAATATTGCTAAATATCCTTTTCATTTAGTTAACACCAATACTGATGTTGAAAATTTAGATTTGATTTCTTTAAATCCAGCATTTGTCTTGAAACATCCGGATAAAAATATTATTTACACATGTTGTGAAACAATCACAAATGGTTTTATTGAAACTTATTCATACAAAACGACTTTAGATGGAAATTTTAAAATGACAAAATTAGGATGTGTCAATTCTGGTGGAAGATCTGCTTGTTTTATTACTATCGATAAAAATAAAAATAATTTAATTATTGTGAATTATTGGGATTCAAACATCAGTGTTCTACCCTTGAAAAATCATATTGCTCAAGAACCAATTTTCATTTACAAAAGTAAAAAACGATTAGTTTCTGTCAATCTTCAACAACATCTCATGAACAGACAAAGTGAATCCCACAATCATTCATTAATATTCTATTGTGTGAATGATATGGAAATCGCCATAGTTTCAGATTTGGGCACTGATAAAATTAAGTTTTATGAATATTTTGGCAACAATTTTGTGTTGATTAATGAACATTTGACAACTCAAGGTTCTGGTCCAAGATATATGCTTCTCAAAAATAATATTTTGTATATAGCCAATGAATTAAATTCAACTGTTCAGGTATACGAAATAATCTTACGAAATAGATTTTTGAGAAATTCAAAAAAACAAATCGTTCCAAACAAATATTTTATTTTGAAAAATAAACAAATTATTTCAACTATTCCAAAAACATATCAAAGTCAAAACACTTGTGGAAATATTTTATTTGATTGTTCCAAAGATTTTTTGTTTGTGTCTAACAGAGGTCATAATAGTATAGTTTCATATAAGGTTTTAGTAAATAATTGTTTAGAAAAAACAGGAACATTTGATTGTGGTGGAAAAACTCCACGACATTTTTCTATCAATAATAATTATTTATTCATAGCAAATCAAGACAGTAATAATTTATCAGTCAAATTTTGGAATGTTCCAAATGTCAAAAATACTAAAAATTCAGAAATTACTGAAAATTTGGAAACTATTAAAAATATCAAAATTAATTCACCTAATTTTGTGTTACTTTTATAAATAAAATAATAGATGTATATATAATGACAATTAATATTGTTGAAAATATTTCATTTTTATTCAAATCAAACATATTCAATATAGCAATATTACTGCTCGTTTATTTGACTTTAAAACAAGGATATTCAGTTTTAGGAATTTTTTTGATATTATTGTACGTTTTATCTTGTATTTCTATTTATAATTTTAAAAAAGAAACTTTCTCTGACAAATTTCACATAGAAAACTATGAAAATGAATCAGATGAATTGTATGATGGAGAAAATGATTCATTTGATGAAGATGGTGAAGATGATGAAGATGATGATGAAGATGACGAAGATGATGAAGATGATGAAGATGATGATGAAGATAGTGGTACAAACAACACAGAATCAGACAGTGACCAAAATGATGATAGTACAGATGAAAATACTGAAGATAGTGGTGAATCAGAAAGTAATGATGCTGATGAACTTGATAGTGATAACTAATACAAAATTAAAATTTTCAATCAAGTTTCCATGAAAATGTCTCAATTGTTTTATTTTATTTGTTTGTTCAATTTGGTTCATGAATCATATGGTTGTGAATGATACCAAAATGACAAATTTCCTAAAAATTGATAATTTGGATTCATATTGCTATACGTTTATTTTTTCAAGTTGTTTTTATTTTACAAAACATTCATTTTATATCTTCATTGGTGTGAATTGAAATAGAAGTTTAATTTGGTCAATTCATTTTTAGTACATATCTTTTAATATATTGAAGTTTTTTAATGATTCATGATATTAAATTTATGTTTATGACCATAAAGTCATGATTATGGTACAAACATGTACTATATTTCATAAAAAAACATACAGTTCACAATTTTTTTTTTGGTTCTTATGAATTGTGGTTTAAAAATTTCAATCGTGTGAATTGATAGACATGACAAAATATCTAAAATTATTAGAAAATGAAGAATTTATGAAAAAAATACAAAAATATGTTAAATCATCTAAAATAGACATTTCTAATGATTTTTTATTGAATAGTTATGATTTTATCAAATTACCACAATCAATAATTTTCGCTAAAAAAAGAAAGATTATTATGAAAGCTATTAAAAAATTTGGAAATTATGATATAATGGATGAATCAGGAAATTTAATTGCTAAATTGAAAAAGTCAATACATGGTAATTTTTTTTTAGAACAAAATTTTGGAGATGAACAAGTTATTTTATTTGGAAAATACAAAAAAAATCCCAGATATCCAAGAAAATATTGGATTGTTTTATCAAAATTTAAAATTTTTCATAAGTACAAAATAAAAGTATTAAATAATTTTGTGAAAAAATCACATTTTCCAAGAATTAAAAATGATGTGTTATACTTGAAAAATAAAATACCCAAATACAAAAAAAAAAAGGGTTATGTTTTAAACATGATCAATGCCAAATGTTCTTCTTCCAAAAATTATCAACTTATTTTTAATAACAAAATAGTTTTTGAATTTGGAAAAATGAATAATTTTGATTTGTACAAAGTATATTTTCAATATCCATTTTCTTTAGTACAAGCTTTTTCATTAGGTTTGATAACTTTGTGATATACCATTTTTAATCAGTCTAACCAAATGTTCTTTTGAACTCATGACTTGATCTATTTTGGTCCATTTATTTAAAAACCATTTATGATTTGATTTAGTTACAAAATATCTCTCTTTATCATGATAAATAGCTTTGTTTGATTTAAAATATTTATTATTTTTATAAATATAAAAAACTTTTGCATTGGACAAAACAGCTGAACACCAAGAAAATCCACTCACACCCATTAAAACAATATTAGAAGAAACAATACTATGAAATGTTTCTTCCATTGGTAAATTCAAACAGAATATTATATCAAGATTAGTATTTTTGAAAATTTTAAAATCATTGATGGAACCTTGTGAAAAAATGTAAAATTGACAATTTTTGTACATTTTATCTAATTTTTTCATATTATTCAGATATGTTTGAAAAGGTATGAAATATTGAAAATAATTTGTAAAATAACCTATATTTTTTAAAGTTATTTTATTTACACGAAATTTTGATTTTAAACATGATAATGATATATCCCCATAACGAATATGAACAGCTATTTTAATTTTATTATTTGATTTTAACAAATGTGTTTTTTTATTTTTATTATAAATTTTTTTCAGTAATTTCACATTTTTATTGCTAAAAATTTTATCAATGTTGTAACTCAAACAAGAGTTTGAAGAAGTTCTAAAAATACACAATTTAAATTTATTTGTTATTATTGCTTCTTTCCAAGTTTTAGCAATGTTATATTTTTTTCCAACAAAATTACCTATTTTAGGACGATATGTTTTCCATCTTTTACCACATTTAATTGCTTGAATTGGATAATCGTTAAATCCAATAAACTTATCTAATTTAATATCAAACAATTTATCATTTTTATAGTTATGTTTTACTCTGTTTAATGGATTATGAACATAAATATGTTTTTTCATTCTACAAAATATAAAACATGTCATTATATCTTTGTATCTTTGACCAAAACCATCCGTTTCTTGTTTTGAAATAATAAACATTGATATTTATTTTAGTATCTACACTTATTTTAATATTTCGCAAAAACCTTGTTAGTTTTTTATGGCTGATGAAGGAATTTTGTAAAATGATTCTAAAATGTTTTTTGAAGATATTTAGAATTCCAGACTGATAAATGAGTTATAGACTTCCAATTGGATCATCAACTCGTTTTATCAATCAACAGATAATTTTGGTTCCATGTTTTAACTTTTCTCACCACTTACTCATCCAAATTTGTAGGTTTGAATAATTGACCAAGATTTATGGAACTAAATCAATAAATTGAACAAAATTCATTAAATTTGAATTTTAAGCTCGTTAATTTAAACTATTCAATAAATGAAAAAAATATTTCCCATAATGATTATTTCAATATTTGTTTTGTCGATTGGCTTTTTGACAAAAAAAATCCATAAAACATATAAAAAATACACAACCCTAACAATATTACCATTTGGATAATTTAGATTTGAGAATGTGAGTACAAATAAAAATCTTTTGGAACTAAATAACGAACATGATCACATTTAGCTATTAGAACATCATCACAAAACACTTTTACCACAAAATGGAATTTATTTTTATTTTCAATTGACATAATGGAATGACAAATAATTTTTTTTTTTTCAATCACAGGATGTAAATGTTCCAAACTGCATTTGACACTAACAGAAGTTTTTTCTGAATTTTCAGGTGAATATATAGCACATGTCATATTGTTAAGACAAGTATTTTCTATGAAACATAAAAGTGATGGTGTGGATAAAACTGGAACAGAACCAGAACCTGTAATATCTGCCAAATGTTTTTTTTCAACTATAAATTCTTTGGAATATTCTTTCATAAGGATTTTATATATGTTTTGTTACAAATCTTTAATTAAAAAAATATGAAAAAATTTGTTAAAATATTGATTGATTATATGTTGAAATATGTCCCAAAAAAATCAAAAAATAATTAATAAAATTAGAAAATTTCTTATGACCAATAAAATTAAAAAAATAAAGAAATATTTTATTATTGATGTTTCTGATCTATCCAAACAAATAAAAAAAACAAAAAATAAAACAACTGGAATATATTAAATTTGATCATGAATTGTTAATGTTTAAAATTTTATAGTTAAGTATATGTATTGTGCAGACATGACAATTTTAGCCATCCAACAAATTTTAAAAAAAATGAGACATCTGGAACCTTTTACTAAAATAAATACATTCGAAATGTTGGAAAAAAAACTAAAAAATAAAAAATCTAAAAATCATGATAATTTATTAAAAAAAAAATTGTTTCTTTTGAAATTGGAAGAAGAGAGAGAAATAAATTTTAAAAGTAAATTTGGTAATTGTGTAATTTCACCATATTTGTTAAATAAAATATCAAAATTTTGTGAAAATATTAAAATAGCTTATTACAGTAATAAACCAACATATTTTCCATATTTGATAATTTTGGATATAATAAAAAATATTAATTTTTTCAATTATTTTAATAAAATATTATTTGTCATTATTCTTGATGATATTGAAAAAAATATGAGAAAACAAATCAAAAAAATACTGTTTTGTAAAAAAATATGTTTGATCACTAATTTAGATATTAAACTAAATAAAATATGGAAATTAAATAAAAAATTTAATATTCCATCCTGGAAAAAACAACAATATGTTTATTTATATGACAAATAAATAAAATTTTTGGGGATTTTGTTATTGATGAATATGAATTTTGCTGTTTCTGAATCATTGACTGATATTCAAGAAGATGAGTTATTCGAAACAATTCCAATTAAAAAATCAAATATAGAATTATTATACAATCATTATTTTTTTGGCTGAAAATAACTTATCTTCATGTTTATATAATCATTGTTTTTTTGGGGAGAAATTTATTATTTTGTGGTATTTTCCAAGATTTACCATATCTATTACTTAATTTTTTTTCATAATTATTTGGGACAAATAAAACATTATCATTCCAAATATATTTTATTAATTTATTATTTTTATGACAATTTGTCCAAACAATATTTGCCCATTTGTCATGATAATTATTTTTATCTGGGTACGCCAAATAAAAATCTATTTGAGATAGAGAAGATGTTTCACGTGTTTGAATAAATGTTTCATGATTGTAATTGAGCTTGAACCCAATATTTTTTAAAATATATAATATTTTATCACGATTGGCATTATCACAAATAATATCCACATCATCATCACCATTGATACAAGAATTATTTCTTATGATTCCTAACAATGTTCCATATCCTATAAACCAATTTTTAATTTTATGTTTATTCAATAATTTTGCCACAAATGATAATGTGTTATTTAAAATATATTGACTTTTGTAGTTTTTTGGCATTAATAATTTAGTTGAAGATTAATAAATGAAAAATGAAACATATTTGAAAAAAATTCATGAAAAAAATAATAAAATGAATATGACATGAACATTTTCCAATAACGAGATAAAAAAACGATTTAACAAAAAAACAAACGAAATTTCACAAATAATTTCAATTGATATTTTTTGACAAATATTTATTGAAATCATTATATGAACATACTAAAGTTCATCAAAGGATAGTCTTTGCTTTAGAATCCCAGACTGTTCAATCAGTTGTAGGTTTCTTAAGAATAGGTCATGTTCCCACCCTCTCACAAACCTTAACAACCAAAAATGGGCTCAAAAAATTTGATTTTTAACCAAAAAAAAGTTTGGGTTCAAATCAATGAATAAAATTATTGATCATTCCAGCGAAAAACAATTTTCTATTCATGGAAAAAATCTTCTGAAAAAACATACAAAATGTGTTAAATCCACTAAATCGGATAGAGATGGTGACAATCCTGATGTTTTTGACAAAAGTGATAATGAAGATTTTGATTTTTTTGGAAAATCGATCATTCTTGTTTCCAAGAGTGGAAATAAAATAATTGTGGATGGTAATTTTGTTGACTATTCTGGATAAATTGAACAATATATTGACAAGAGCGGAATTGTGATACTGGCTCTATCCACAGAAGAAATAGAATTAATAATATCATTTTATTTGGGACAAAATCAACTCACAACAAATAACATGGTTCAAGTGTTTATGTTATCTGAATATTTTGATATAGCTTCTTTGACCAACGAATGTTTTGGTTTTACACAGAGTGTGTTGAATGGAAAATCAACAGAAGAAATCAGAACAATAATGAAAATAGAAAATGATTTATCTGTTGAAGATATCATGAGGATATCCAAGGAGAATTATTTCATTGAAAAAGGAACAAATAAACATGAATCAATTACCATCTTAGAAAATCCAACAACTGTTCTAAGCATTAATATTCTAAAAAAACTAGTTAAAACACGAAAACTTAAAATAAGAACAATAGCAGCAATATCCAGATTACATTCTGAACTATTGGTAGTGAGAAATACAAAAACACACATGTTGCTTTGTGAGATAGATTTTAAAGATTTCAAAAAAAATAATAAATGGCCCAACATAACAATTCATAATATTCATGATATAGTGGAGTCAAACCGTTTCAAAACAGAAGAATGTATCAAAGCATTAGGAACAATCGCTGAATGGGATACGTCAAATGTCACTGGAATGAAAACAATGTTCTTGGGCTCAAAATTCAATGGAGATATTTCTGGATGGGACACATCAAATGTTACTACAATGGAAAGAATGTTTTCTGGTTCAAAATTCAATCAAGATATTTCTGGATGGGACATTTCAAATGTTACTACAATGAAAAGGATGTTTTCCATGTCAAAATTCAATCGAGATATTTCCGAGTGGAACACATCAAACGTTACTAACATGAGTTCGATATTTAATTTGTCATGTTTCAATGGAGATATTTCTAAATGGGACATATCAAATGTTACTAACATGAATGGAATGTTTGAACATTCAAAATTCAATGGAGATGTTTCTGGATGGGACACATCAAATGTCACTACAATGATAACAACGTTTTGTGGTTCAAAATTCAATCAGGATATTTCTGGATGGAACACATCAAAAGTAACCACCATGAAAGAAATGTTTTGGGGATCACGATTTAACCGAGATATTTTCGGATGGGACATATCAAAAGTAACTGACTTGGAATCGATGTTCCATCGGTCACAATTCAATCGAGATATTTCCCGATGGAACACATCAAGAGTTACCACTATGGAAAAAATGTTTCAAAGCTCAATATTCGATCAAGATATTTCTGGATGGAATGTGTCAAATGTGACCAACATGAGATTAATGTTTGAACATTCGCAATTCAACCAAGATATTTCTGGATGGAATGTGTCAAATGTGACCAACATGAAATTAATGTTTGAACATTCGCAATTCAACCAAGATATTTCTGGATGGAATATACCAAACGGAACTAACATGAAAGAAATGTTTGGTTGGTCAAGATATTTATGAATGGGACACATTAAAAGTTATTGGTATGGAAATAATGTTTTTGGGCTCAAAATTTAATGGAGATATTTCATATCAAATAACACAACAATGGAAAGAATGTTTTCCATATCAATATTCGATTTTGGATATTTCCCAAATGGAACACATCAAAAATAACCACTATGAAAAAATGTTTGATTGGTTAAATTCAATCAAGATATTTCCGAATGGGACATATCAAATGTTACCAACATGAAAGACTGTTTAACCTTCACCATTAAATGGGGGTACATTTCCGGATGGGACATCAAACAAGACTACTCTGAAAATAATGTTTGAAAGATTCGGTATTTAATCAAAATATTTCTGGATGGGACATATCAAGAGTTTTCAACATAGAATCGATGTTTCGTCAGTCAAAATCCTACAAGAATATTTCTGAATGGAACATACCAAGTAACACCACAATGGAAAGAATGTTTTCCATGTCAAAATTCAATCAAGATATTTCCAAATGTAACACATCAAAAATTACTATCATAAAAAAAAAATGTTTTGGGGCTCAAAATTCAACTTGGATATTTCTGAATAGAACACATCAAGAGTTACCACTATGGAAAAATTGTTTCAAAGCTCAATGTTCAATCAAGATATTTCTGAATGGAACACCTCAAGTGTTGTGAGACAAATGTTTTTATTGTCAAATTTCAATGGAGATGGGACACTTCAAGTGTCAAAATTTTGAATGATCCATCCAACAATCATATTTTATTAACTTTGGAAAAATCAGCTTTTTTAAGAAATAGTTTTATTTTTTCTCTTTGGTTACTTTTAATTTCTTCATCTGTTTTGGTGGGTTTTAGCATTTCTTTCATTAATTTTTTAAAACTTTTTTTTTTGGATTTTTTGGATTTTTTGATTTTTTTCTGTTTTTTTTTTGGTTCATTTTCATTTTTATTTTTGTTTTTATCTTTGTCACAAACATTTATAAAAACCTGTTTTTTTGCTAATCGAATAATTTCCGATAAATTTAAATTTTTTTCTGGTTCAATCATGATTTATAAACATACAGAAAAAAATTTTCATTTTTCAAATTTTTTTTCAAAATATCATTTTTGATGGTTTCAAATACCAACCCACAAATCGTAAACAAAATTTTAGCAATATTTGTAGTATTTTTTAATTCTTGAGATTTTCCATTTGTTTTTGTCGTTCAATTAGGTAACCTTTATTTTATGAAAGTATCCTTTAATGAACTTTAGTATGTTCATATAATGGTTTCAATTAATATTTGTTGAAAAATTTATTTATTTAGACTTCTTGTATGGTCATAAATCAAAACAACATTTTAATAAATATGTTTAGTCCATTAAATGATAAATGAAATATCTTTCACAAGAAGAATTCAATATTTTTTTTGAATATAAATTTCCAAAATAATTTCATTGTATAAATATTAACATTATTTAAGGTTTTTTCTGGTTTTTTTAAATTCCAAATTTAGAAAATGAACAAAATAAGTATTATGAATTACCGATGGAGAATAACCATAAAATTTTAAAAAAATATTTATAAATTTTTTAAATGTAGAACTATTTTTTTAATGTTTCATCTCTTGTTTCATTCTTGTTCCATAACATGATTTTGGAATATTTACACGAATGTGTTCTTTATAATTTTGACCATACCATGAATAAATGATATTCAAACAATTCGTTAATCATAAATTTTTGAAAAAATAGAGAAAAACAAAATCACCACAATTATTTTTTTATTTTCATTGGTACACATATTCCTATTGGTGTTCCAACAGTTATAAATCCAACAAAGATGGTGCTGATGCCGATGCTGATGCTGGTGCTGATGCTGGAGTTGATGCTGGAGTTGATGCTGATACTGATACTGCTGATGCTGGTGCTGATGCTGATGGATGATCCAACAATTTTGCTAATTGTGATATTAAATCTGAATCTGAATCTGAAGATGATGGCTCTGGATTTGACAAAAATGATGATTCTAAATCCGATAAAAATAATGGCTCTGAACCCGATTGTGCTGCTGATGGTACTGCTGATGATGGTGCTGCTGATGCTGCGGATACTGATGATGGTGCTGCTGATGCGGCTGCTAGTCCTGTTGGAAAACCCAATTCTGAAATATAATTTTCCAATTCTTCTGCTGTCATTTCTGTATCTGAACAAAAACCTCTACAAAACAGACAATGGATTTGTATTTGAGGGTTGAAGTACAGGATATCCGTTCCATATCCTGAACGCCAATATCCTTTTCCAGGTACATACCTCATGCTATGTCCATGTCCTCTACCACCATATCCATGTCCTCTACCACCATGTCCACGTCCTCTACCACCATGTCCACGTCCTCTACCACCATGTCTTTGTCCTTGACCAACATGTTTTTTGAAATTATAGTGTAGTTTGTGATATTCGGTAATTAATTTTATTACTGAACTTAGCTTGGTAGGTTCTGTAATTTTAATTGGGATATTTTTTGTTCTACAATCAACCGCTCCTGAGTGGAAAATTCCATTTTTATCAGGAATCAACAAGTAATCAGAAATTAAATTGAATTTTGTGGAACATCTTGGTAATGGGCTTCGTGGATGAGTATTGTGACAAATTTCTGTAATTCTTGGGGAAGGACGTTTTTTTGAAGGACTACAAATGGCAGTTTGTGTGACATTTGGACATGATAATGGATTTCCTCTTTTTGAGTAAAAATAAATTTTTGTGTTTTTTTTCACCCTGATTTGTGCTCCTTTCAACAAACAAGCATGTGCTGAAATTACATAATTGATACAAGTACCCATAGGTCCAAAACACAAACCACCGTTTCCACCAAAATGTTCTATTTTTTTATAATAATTAATATATTTTTTGACAAGTTTTGTTCCTTTTTTACTTTTAATAGTAATTTTTTTTTGTGTGATTGGATGAATTATTTTCATTGTATAAGTACAGCCAATATTTAATTTCCCGAATAGATCATTATTACCAAAAAAATTGTTTGTACTGATGAAAATAATATAAAAAATGTGTTACACACAAAACAAAAGATTTTTATAATGGTAAGTTTTTCTATCATTTAATGGATTTTAGTATGTTCATATAATGATTTCAATTAATATTTGTCAAAAAATATATTTATTAATGCTTCTTGTATGGTCATAAATCAAAACAAAAAAAAAATAAATAAATATGTTCAGTTCATTTTTAAGACAATATGTTGGATAAAATATGATTATGGTATATAAATCCCATTCTTACAATTTTTACATTTATATTTAAAAGTAGTTTTTTTTGATTGAAAAATAGAAGTGCCTTTGCAACTCCGGCATTGCCTTGATTTGGAATATTTTCCATTTGCAATTGTGTCTATCAATTCAGATGTCAGTCCTGCTCTGATTAAATCTTCTGAATCAATCCTTCCACTCCTCAATAATGTGGAAAATGTTCTGATCCAACGGGCATATTTTTTTTCATATTCAGTAAAATGTCGGAATTCAGAAGATAATTTGGTAGACCAAAACATATTTTGAAATGTTTCATTTAATATGCTGATTATGTTTAGTCCTGATGAAAATCTTGATATTGTGTTTTTTAACATTAAAAAAGAATAGGACTTTTTGAAAATTCTATTTCTTTTGTTTAATTCATGTTCTGTTAAATTCATTATTATATTTTTTTATTTGTGTATTTATATGCTTTATTCCAAATGACCAGAACGAAACAAATTTGACTAACCATCAAAAAAAATATTACACCGACCGGAATTTAAAATGAAACAAAAAAGACTTAACAATATTATATATCGTAGAATAAGGTTGTTTGTTACCATTGCTTCCTATTCACCATGTTTATCAAAGTTTTCAAAATTAAACCAACAAGGCAAGTCTTATACAAAGGAGTCAAAACAAACAAATAAAAGTGACCAACCCCTTAGAAATGAGGCGTCAAATGGTTTTATAAACACCTAAGTTCATTGAATATGGTTTTATATGCTTCCAAATAGCAAGATGGAAAACGCAAGCCCAATAATTCTACTTTGTAGATAGGGTGCATTTACATCACTGGAATTTCTAATCATCTTGTTTCATTTTAAATTCCAGTCGGTGTAACGATACAATGAATGGTGATTATCTGTTTATGAAAATTATCTATTTTGGTTGTTTTTTGCGTTTTTTAAGCACCAACTCATATCAATTACTTTTGATGTGTCCCAATTGGATATATCTTGATTAAAAATAGAACCAGAAAACATTGAATTCATATGAGTAACTTTCGAAGTGTCCCATTCAGATATATCTTGATTGAAATTTTTTGCATGGAAAAACATCTTTTCCATGTCAGTGACACTTGATGTGTCCCATCCAGATATACATCCATTGAATATTGACTTGTTGAACATATCTCTCATGTTGGTAACTTTTGAAACATTCCATCTGGATATATCTCCATCGAATATTGATTTGTAGAACATTTCTCTCATGTTAGTGACTTTTGAAACATTCCATCTGGATATATCTCCATTGAATATTGATTTGTGGAACATTTCTCTCATGTCAGTGACTTTTGAAACGTTCCATCCGGATATATCTCCATCGAATATTGATTGGTGGAACATTTCTCTCATGTCAGTGACTTTTGAAACATTCCATCCAGATATATCTTGGTTAAATTTTGAATAATAAAACATAAATCTCATTGTAACAATATTTGAAGTGTTCCATTTTGATATATCTTTATTGAATTTTGTTCGACAAAACATTTCATTAGTATTAATTACACATGTTGTGTCCCATTCAGATATATCTTTGTCAAATTTTGAACGACAAAACATTCCTGTCATGGTAGTCACATATGACACATCCCATTTGGAAATATCACGGTTAAATTTTGATTCACAAAACATGTATTTCATATCAGTGACATTTGAAGTGATCCAACCGGATATATCCTGATTGAATATTGAATGATAAAACATTTCACTCATGTCAAAAACATTTGAAGTGTCCCATTTAGATATATCTTGATTGAATTTTGAGATAGAAAACATTTTTTTCATGTTAGTGACATATGACACATCCCATTTTGAAATATCACGGTTAAATTTTGAATCACAAAACATGTATTTCATATCAGTGACATTTGAAGTGTCCCATTTAGATATATCTTGATTAAATATTGTTCCATGAAACATTTCACTCATGTCATGAACATTTAAAGTGTTCCATTCAGATATGTCTTGATTGAAATTTGAGCACCAAAACATTTTTTTCATGGAAGTAACTTTTGAAGTGTTCCATCCAGAAATATCTTGGTTGAACACTGACTTACCGAACATTGCTTCCATAGTAGTCACACTTGATGTATCCCACCCAGAAATATCACGATTAAATTTTGAATGCCAAAACATTCCTTCCATATCAGTAACTTTTGATGTGTTCCATCCAGAAATATCTTGATTGAAACTAACATTGTTAAACATTTTTTTCATGTTAGTGACATTTGAAGTGTTCCATTTTGAAATATCCCGATCGAAATTTTCGTGGTGGAATAATCCATCCATGTGAGTCACGTAAAAAGTATCCCATTCGGATATTGAGCCCAATTTGGTGATATATTCTTCTTTCTCGAAACATTTATGAAATATCATTTCATGAATGTTATAAAATATAAAATCTATGTTTGGCCAATGTTTATTTGTTTCAAAAATTTTGTTCACTAAAACATGATATTGATTATTTGAATTTCTAACAATCAATAATTCAGAATGTAATCTTGATATAGCAGCTAATGTTCTTATTTTAAGTTTTCTCATTTTGACTAATTTTTTGAGTACATAAATACTTTGAATTGTTGTGGGATTTTTAACAACACTAAATTCTCCAGCAAACATGTTATTTTCTCTTTCAATAAAATAATTTTCTTTAGAAACACGTTCAGCGTCTAGAACAGACAAATCATTTTTTATTCTTGTTATTTTCCTGATTTCTTCTGTTGATTTATTATCTAAAATAAGTTGTAGAAAATCAAGACAATCATTTGTCAAAGAATCAATGTCAAAATATTCAGATAACAATGATACATGAACTACATTATTTTTATCCAATTTATTTTTACCCAAATAAAATGAAACCATTAATTCTATGTCTTTTGTGGTTTGGAACAGTTCCACAGTTCTAGTGTCATTTAAATACTGTTGGATTAATTTAGCATAGGTACTAAAATCATTATCCACAATTATTTCTTTTCCACTGTTAGAAACAAGAGTTATTTTAGTACAATCACCCATTTTATTTATGGTTTTATTGACTTTAGTTGTGTTATCAACTGATTCTCCATTAGTCAAATATTTTGGATTGAGTTGTTGCTGTTCTGAATTTTTTTGATCCATTGAACAAAAAAGTTCCGTTTCCATATTTTAATATCCTGATTTTTAGTTATCATCATGATTCAAATTTTTGTGGCAATTAAAATAACCATGACCCAATAAATAAAAAAATAAAAAATCATTGATTTTTTTGAATATTTTGGTTTGTAACCATAAAACCAAAATTTATATTTAACTGTATGAATTAAAACATGTTTAATTTATCAGGAGACGCTCATACACATTAGCACAATTATTGTTCTGTTTTTTGTAAAAACGAGATGTTCTAACGGTACAATCACATGAATGAAAACATTTCATTATTGGCGATTGAGGATTTAACATTATTTTTAAAAAAATAATAATTATCTGGGAAATTTTTTTCTATGTATTTTTCCATATTAATTGTTCCCATACTGCTATTACAAGAGCTACATATAGGTCTTAAATTATCAATTATCAATGGGCCATTGTTAGACTCAGGAATAACATGACCACATGAATAAGATGTCAAACAATTTATTTTAGTTACTCTACAACAAAAACATAATCCTTCAGTTCCATTTCCAATGAATTTCTTCCACACAAGTTCTTTAATTTTTTTAGGGATAGTTTTTTTTTTTCTATAACGTCTTTTCTTTTGGATTTCTTCTCCTGTCATTTCTTTTACTATATCTTTTATCCATTGGTACGTATATTTTTCTGAAGTTTGTGGATACATTCCCAACCAAAATCCATGTTTATCACTTAATTTTTTATATTCTGGCCATTTTTTTATTTTTCTAATGTTCTTTTCATAATTGATTAGTGGCCACTTACCCATTTTATCATTTTTATCTTTGACTAATTTTTTCAAATTCTCAATGTCTATTTCACAATCCAATGATTTATTTAATTTCATCGTCAAAAATCCAAGAGCTTCCTGAAAATGTGTTTTATTCATGAATGGTCTTCTTGGTTTTTTATTGATTTTCCAGATGTTTGGATATTCATCAAAAAAATATTGAGCTACTTTTTCTGGGATTTGTTTATTGATTTCTATGGGAAATTCAGGTAATTCAGTATTTTTGTTAATCATAGCATAATTGAATTTTAATTCTTCTAACGTATCAACAATAACTATTTCAATTCGAACATTTTTTTGATAATTTTGTTTGACTAATTTTTCGATGGCAAAATATCTGTGTTGCCCATCAACCAAATAATTTTTGTTGTCTTCCTTACAACAATGAATATTTATTAATCCTAAAAAATTGAAATTTCCATGTATTTTACAATATTTATCTTGTAAATTTAATATTTCATCAACTTTATCAATATCCTTAATTCTTTGTTCATTTGGTTTGATTATTATTTGATTCATTAGATTTTTGAAAGATATTACAGCTGTTATAGTATTATTCATTTTAATACACTTTTCAAATAAATATTTTTTGTCTGACAACATGTTCTGACAATTTTAATAATCAGTAAAAAAAATTTTTAAGTGATAATAAAAAAAACTATAAAATTGGTTTAATATTTGTCAAAATTTTTTCTAAAAAGTTTATTATTGGTAAAGATATTTTTATTGTTGGGATGAGAAGAGAAGATGAAATCTAAAAAATGAATAAATCTAGTAAAAATATCAGTACCAAAACCAACAAATATATTGTAGCATGAATCACAAAAGGACAAGTTATTGGGAAATATTTCATCATAAAAGTTTCACTCTCATGATATCCAAATTTTTTGTAATATTTTGTAACTCCCATCCCAGAAATCACAGCTACTCCCACACAATTATTTTTCTTTGCTTTAAATTCAGCTAATCTTAGTAATTTCCGTCCAATGCCTTTGTGTTGGTTACATGTTTTTTTGTTGTACCCAACTGGTAAAACATTTCCATAAACATGGAGTTCTCTGATTAGGCCAATTTCATTTGTTAGAACCGAAAATTCACTTTTTGAGGTTTCCTCTCTGTTTGGGATATGAAGTCGAATAAATCCAAATAAACATTTTTCATCCCTACTTTCACAAGATATGAATAGTTCTTTCCTTCCATGTGCCAAATAAGCTCTAGTTCTATAAATAGCATCTTGGATTTTATATGTTGGATGTCTTCCACATTCTCGGACACGAATATCCTGGCTAGTCTTACCTTCTTTTTTCATTTCTTTGTACAAAATCTGTCGTAAATTAGGAATTTTATTTCCACCTTCTATATAGGTAGTTGGAATATCACGAATTACACGTGGGAGACGAATCCAGGGAGGACAAATTTCCATCGCGTATTTTATAACATCAAACAAATCTTTTTCATTTTTCTTGGAATATGGTATGAATTTCCCAGAGTCATGCCATTTTTTTAGGATAGTCCAAGGAACCACTTCACAAGGATAAATTTTAACTTGGTCTGGTTGTAGTTTAGAAGAGGAAAATATATATTCAAACATTGTTTTGTCTTTATCAGGAGTTGAACCAGGCAAATCTGGCATCAAGTGAATATCAACTTTAAAACAGTTAGATTTCAAATAAGCAATGGCTTTTTCGGCGTCTTCGATAGTGTGACCACGATTGATTTTTTTAAGAATTGAATTGTTGGTGTGTTGTACTCCCAATTGAACTCTTGTTACTCCCCATCGTCTAAATCTTGGAAGCCATGATTTACCAGAATCATCAAATAATGTGTCAGGTCTAGTTTCTATGCATATTCCAATGATGCGAATTTTAGCGAAAGCGTTAAAATGAATTTCTTTTTCAACCGAAAAACGTTTTCTTGGTTTTTTATCAAAAAACACATTAGCCGTATAGACCAAATCACGATGGAATCTTTTCAAATATTCCTCTGGATATTCTGTGTAAGTTCCTCCTTCTATTATTATTTCCAACTTATCTATTTCATGTCCATTGATTGATAAAGCTTTTAATCTGTCTCTCATTTGTGATTCGGCATCCCATTTGTTACGAAAACCCCTGGAAACAGCTGGTTCTTTTTTGAGATATGAACGAGGCATTCCAGGTTCATTTGGACAGTAATAACAATTATGTTTACAACTAAAACTTTGTCCGTCTGGAAAAGGTGATGTTAAAACAGTTATGATTGTTACACCAGACATGTTACGGATTGGTTTTTTTCTGAGCAATATCCATATAACAGAATAATTTTCAATTTCTTTGTTTTGAATCATTTTTCTATATATCCAGATCAGAATTCCTTTGTTCAAATAAATTTTTCTTTGTCTCAATATTTTTCCAAAATATTTATTGAATAGTTTTCTAATATTACAATTTAGTTTTTTTTTTTGGATTTCTTGTGACCATTTATATATTTCAAATATAATTTCCTTATAGATAGGAATATTGGCTCTAACCTTATTTTTGTTTATTCCTTTTTTGAGAATAATGTCTTCTATATCTAATTGTAAAAAAGATGAACAAGACATTGTTAAATTTTATGAGTACAAACTAATTTTTTTAAATCAAAAAAATAATTTGTGAAAAATCAAATTTTGTCCTGATTTTTAGTGATAGTAACAGTTGATGGTAATAGGGTACATGCCAAAGTGGAAATATTTTTTGTTTCATGTTTGGTTTTATTGATATAAATTTTGTTAAACTTTCTCAAAAACTCATTTTTGGTTAATGCACTTTATATTTTCTAGATTGGTTTGTTTTACACCTTTGAAACTTTTAGATGAACAGTTGCCTACTTAAAAAATTTTTCAAGGTTTGGTATTTCAACCTCATGTAAAGTTAATTATGTTACTGGTTCGCTTCGCTCGCCACTCCGCTTCATAGACAAAGACTAATGAAGTGTAACTGAAGCATTAAAAATACTCTAATCAGGAAACATTGTATATACGGTTCAAAAAACAAATAACCACTCATTTAGTCTTTTCCATTCCATAATCCAAGCAAGCAATTAAGAAAGTTGGTTGCTGATGGCTGGAAAAATTTGGAAATCGAAAATGAAGACCCCTTACCATTGTTTTTACTTGGTTCAAACCAAAACCTTAAGGATTTGTTGATCATATGAAAAAGAAAATTATATATTTTTTTGAAATATCATTTAAATGGACTGATATTTATTAAAATGTTTTTTTTTTGATTTATGATCATAACAAGAAGCCAAAATATGTTTTTCAACAAATATCGATTGAAACTATGGTGTTAAATATTGTACCATGGTCTATTGAAGGATAAATAATTATCTTCTAATTGTTGTCCAACCATCTTTTGACACATATTCAGTTTTTTTATGATATTTTTTTTCAGATTTCAAAGTTTTTGTGATTTTTTCTGTTATTTCTTTTGAAATTTTGTGTAAATTATTTTGGATACACTGAATCAATGGTGTATATCTCAATTTTCCAGTCACAATTAAAATTCTCGCTTTTTTATTTTTTGGCTCTATCTCAACATAATCACCTTTGATCGTAATTTTAAATTGATTAAATTTTCTTTTTATCTCAAAAACATTTCTGGAAAATTTCTCAATCAACAAACTGTTATTTTTAGAATTTGGGATGGGAATTTTATGTGTCATTTTTATTCATCAATCAAAATTCATAACAATTTCAAATTTTTTCCCATAAGATCATTGGTTTTTTTCAAGCATAGATAAATAATTTTTAATATCAATATATTGATCTGGAATATTTTTTGTGCTTTTGTTAATTGGCACAAATTTTTTAAATTTATTGCAATATTTACACTCAACTATTAGATCTTCACCTTTATTGATTTTATCAAATAATTTAAATAGATTTTTTTGTTTTTGTAGAGAAGCTATTCTGGCATGACCAAAAACTTTTCTGTTTTTATTAATAAAACTGATAAGACGAAATATGCCTTGTTCTGTTTTTTCGATTATAAAATTAAATGTATTTTTATTGATATTTTTATTGATGTTTTGTACATTGTTTTTGTTCATGAGATTTTTGATTGAAATTTCTTTAATGGGTGTTTTTTTGATTTTAAAATTAGAATTGGTGGATGATTTGGAATCATATGATTTGGACGATTTGGAATCAGATGATTCAGACGATTTGGATATTTTAGACTTAAATTTATTTTTGAAATTTTTAAGAAGTAAAATATCTGATTTATTGGGTAAAATGCTATTAAACATGATACCATTCACTTTGTATTTTAGGTTTGGTACAAAATCATTGATCAAATTGTCAATTTTATCATACCCAAAATATTTTTTGACTTGAAAATTACAAACATCCATTATTTCATCTTTTTTGTATTTTTGATTGAGGAGTTCATATATAATTTTGATTTTTTTGAACTTGTTGTATCTGTATGTTTTTTTTCCACAATAAGACACAATATCATTAAACATGAAAATCCAATTGTTTTCAAAATCTTTTATTAATTCTCCATGTAAAAGTGTATCTTTAAAAATATCATCTTTAAATCTATATTTTGTATAAATTACTCTTGGAAATGAGTAACCTTTACAAATTTTTCTATCAATAAAGAAACAAAAATTTTCATTATAATCATTTTTAGTCATATAAAGGAAATATCTGTTTCCTCTGGTGTTGGTTGATAATAAATAATTTTGACTGATTAAATGAGATATATTATCTTTGTTACAAATTTTACAACTATTATCAGTCACAATAATGTTATATTTTTTGAAAATTTTTTCGAATAGTTTTGTTTTAAAATCTTCATTTCTAACGTTAAAAGCAAATTTATCACAAAAGGTAATAGGTGCTATATTCATTAAGTTAATTGTGAATGTATAATTTAAATCAAAATCAAAATCAAAATTTACGATTTCACAATTTATGATTTCACAATTTATGATTTCACAATTTATGATTTGAAGATTTGTTTTGGTTTATAAAATATTCAAAATATCAACATGACCAATCAAATGTCTTTTGCAACAATATCTTTCTATCCCCAATTGTTTCATTATTTCTACTTCAATTGGTTTAGGAAGTTTTTCATTACTATTATCATTTATTTTTTGTTGAAGTGAGAACATAAATCTTTTTATTGATTCTTTTCTTTCTTGGTTTGAAATAATAAAATCGTGTTCACCTTCTATCTCTCCATCACAATATAACATATCATCTTTAATAATTATATTTTTAGTTTTCATAAATTGACAATATCTTTTGTATTTGGATGCTAATATATTTCCACATGTAAAACATCTGATAGGAATTATCATTTTATATAATTAATAAATATTTTTAACTATTTAACCACACTTTTTTCCATATTTTTAATACAAAATAATTTATTAATTAATATTAATGGACTGTTCCAAAATAGTATTGATATGTGTATTATTAATTGTTATTTTTTTGGTAATAAATCATAAATTTACGAATATTTATGAAAAAAAAACCAACATCACAAATATTGATTTAAAAGATGCTATAAATAATGAAAAAAATAAATATGGAAAAATGAAAAAACATATTGAAGGTGAATATCATATTTATGAATATAATTATTCCACAATTACAAGTCAATTAAAACAAGAATTGGATATGATGCTTTGTGATATTATCCAAAACTTAAATAAATCTACAAATTCAAAACATTTTGTTAGTGGATATGAAAATGTAACAAAAAATATAGATAAAAATAAAAATAATATTTTATACAAAATTACATTTTTTATTTGTGAGCAAACCAAATTAATTAAAAAAAAAATATATATTGAAATTTATTATAATATAGAGAGCAGATTGAGACATATTAATGAATTTAAATATATGAATAGTATTCCAAGTATTATAGGACATAGTAGTAACAAACTTCATATAAACACTGAAACTAAAATGACGGTTAAATTAGGAAATATACATGAACTGGATGGTTTGGATAAAAAATTATTGAGAAAATATAGCAGTGCCTATTTGGGCAAAAAGAATTTAGAAAATTCATATAAATGTTATGGACATTCTATCCCTTGTAAAAATCGTACTAACTGTTGGGATCTTAAAGGAATATTACAATCAAAATAAAAACAGTGGATTTTCTATTTATAAAACTCATACAATCAATACAAAAGATACGTTCTAAATTTATCCTTTAATGGACGGAATATATTTATTAAAATGTTGTTTTATGAACCATACAAGAAGCCAAAATATATTTTTCAACAAATATTAATTGAAACCATTATATGAACATACTAAAGTTCATTAAAGGATAGAATGTTATTTATTTCATCTGATCATTCTGGTTTAAACTCAAAAATGAAATTCTTAAATCATCTAAATTTGAGTTAGAGGATTCAGGTTGTTACAATAAATGAGGTGTAGATTATCCTTTTATGCTCATATATTGTGTAAAAAAATAAAAAATGGAATTAGGGAATATTAATTTGTGGAAGTGGTATGGGAATGTCGATAGTGGCAAATAGACACAGCAATATATGTGTAGCATTGATTCCACCATCAATTTCTGGAAAATCTCTTGGAAAATCTCTTGGAAAAGAACATTATGAAAGTGTTTAAGTAAACACACACAAAATGCTCCAAATAATATAACAATGCTAATGTGTTAGTCTTTCCTGGAAGATTTATGAATTTTGAACAAGCAAATAAATGCATAGTTATATTTTTGGGTACACAATTTGAAGGTGGGAGACATTCACGAAGATTAGATAAAGTTAATTTGTGAACTAATATATAATTTATCAGATTATTTATTAGGTCATGGTGAATATTCTTGGAACAAAGCATATTTTTTACAAATTCCAAAAGTTCTTCTGTGATATTGGGTTAAACCTAAACGGATAATGGCTTCTCTGTGTTGTTTTGTTCCATATGCTTTATTTTTTTCCCATCCATATTCTTTTAGATTTGGATGTTCTTCACACAATTCCACAATGTATTTGTCTCTTTCAACCTTTGCTAATATGCTAGCAGCAGCAATAGATAAATATCTATTATCACCATTAATGAAACAAACATGTGGTATAAATTCTTTGTTATGACCAATATATGGTTTAAACCATTTACCATCAACTATAATTTGTTCTGGAATTATTTTCAAATTATCTAAAGCTTTGTGCATGGCTTTGAATGATGCTTGAAGAATATTTATTTCATCTATTTTAGAAGAATTGACAATTCCTATGGACCAATCTATAGCAATATTTTTAATATATTCTGCTATTTTTAGTCTTTTTTTATGAGATAGTTTTTTAGAATCTTTGATTTCTTTGTGAAATTCATCATTTATTACTTTGGGTAAAATCACAGCACACGCATAGACTGGACCAGCCAAACAACCACGACCTACTTCATCAATTCCCACTTCTATTTCATTTTTGTTGTAGTACAATTCCATTTGAATTAATATTTATTTTTTTATAAATATTTTTCTCAAATTTGTTTTGAATATTTTTAATTCTGAACAATATTTTTTATTGTTATCAAGAATAAGAATGGAAAAAATGTGTTTATGTTGACAACATTGAATGGTAATATTAAAATGTTAGATTATCTCGAAAAAAAGGTATCAATATGAATATTAAAAATGTTTTTGGAAAAAATGCTATAGACATATCATTATCCTTTAATGAACTTTAGTATGTTCATACAATGGTTTCAATTAATATTTGTCGAAAAATATATTTTGGCTTCTTGTATGGTTCATAAATCAAAACAACATTTTAATAAATATATTCCGTCCATTAAAGGATATTGATTTAGGACTTTATTTATCTCAAAAAGGTTGTATTTATGATAGATTAGAAAATAAATGGAAAATTAGAATTATACCATTTAACTATTCCTAAAAAAATATTGATGAGTTTGATTTTGATTTTTCATTTTTTATTTTTAATTTTCAAATTGAGAAATAAGAGAATAGATATTTACAGATCAACAAAACATGAAATTTGAATTATTGTCTGTTCTTTAAAAAAACATTTTGGATGAACAATGACTCAAATATTCAAAGATTATTCATGGGGTCAATCGATAAAAAATTACCAAAGCTAAAATATACAACTATATTTTATGATTTACAGACCAAATTGTTTGATTTGCGAATGGTCAAGTTTTGTTAATTAAAAAAAAATTTTTGTTTGGATGGGTTCAACAAATTTAGATGGTTTAGCATGAAAAATTTGAATTTTTGTTTTCATTTTTGAAAATTTTATTTGAAATGAGTTGGATAGCCGTTGAAGAAATTGGAAATGAAAAAAAAATTTGTTATGGAAAAATTCATGAATCTAAAAAAGAAGCTTGTAAATCTTTGATTAATTATTTGAATTATGAAGTTAAATTGTTCAGCGAAATTTGTGAGGGACCAGGGGAAATTTTACAAAAAGAAAGTGATATTTACAATGTTTTTAATAAATATATTGATAATTTTGAAAATAGACTAAAAAAAATTTGTGTTACAGGACAAAAACAAGATGATAGAAGTTCATTTTTCGATGAATTTGGAAATGATTTTCTCAAAATATTATTCATATTGAATAAATTTAACATGGATGGAAAATTATCAAAATTCAAAGTTTGTGAATTGAAAATGTTGTATCAATAAAAACATTTTGGATAAATGTTTAGATGGTGATCATTACATTTTTTTTTCAAAAAAATTTGATAATTTTTATTTTATGAACAAATATCAAGATGACAAATAGTGATATTTTATCGGAAATTTTAGGAAAATTGAACGATTTGAACAGTAAATGTGACAAAATAAAGATTTTAGAAAGTAAACTAACAAAAATAGAAAAAATTTTAAAAATCAAAAAAATTATTAAATTATCTGACAAAAGATCTTCAAAATCATCTAAATCATCTAAATCATCTAAATCATCCAAATCTTCCAAACCGTCCAAACTTTTCAAAAAAGAAAAAATCCAAAGACAAAAAAGAGTTTTGATAACAGAATATAACAATAAATTATTTATCCATGGTGACACATATCATCATAGAGAACAAATCAAAAAATATGGTGGTTATTGGGACATGGAAAAAAAGGGTTGGATATTTCCAAAAAAAAACAAAGAAAAAATTTGTGAAAAAATCAAAACAGAAATATCAATTAATGTTTTGGATAAAAAATTGGATTTGGGAAGTGACAATGAAAATGAAAATCAAAATCAAGAAACGAAATCTTTTTTGAGTAATGAATGTGCTATTGAAACTGATAGTGATTAAATCATATCATTTAATGGACTTTAGTATGTTCATATGATGGTTTCAATCAATATTTGTTGAAAAATATATTTATTTAGGCTTCTTGTATGGTCATAAATCAAAACAAAAAATTTAATTCCTAATTAATATATTCAGTCCATTAAATGATAAATTGATAATTTATTTGATATGGAATGGTGTATTTTTGTCTTTTTGATTGACATTGTTTATTTTGTTACGATAAAATAACGAATCCGTTGGGTTAATTTGTAAAGTCGTTTCTTCTTCGGATGGAAACAATGAAATGGTGTGTGTTGTTCTTTTTGGTCTATTTATGTTTTTGATATTTTTCATGGATTAGCATATTTTTTTGTGAATATTTTTGGACCTTTTTGGTTATTGGTTCAATTGGAAAATAGTCCACACACTCTGTTTGTTCACTCATCCGACATGGTTGGGTACAAAATGAAGTTTTGAGATAGGGATATAAAATTGAAATTTGATGATTCATCTAATCTTATGAAAATGTGTTCTAAAATTACAATGTCTGGTGAAGGAGAAATGGAGATGGAACCAAGTTTTATGGAAAAATGTATGAGGATTTTTTAAGCACAAAACGTACTCATTTACCAATCATTGATGATAATATCAAAGAATTATCCATTAAATGTATTGAACATGAAAAAAATAACAAACAACTCATAAAATCATATGATTATTTGAGACAAGAAGTCAAGGAATATTTGTTGGGAAAAAAAATGTATACTTGTGTTGTTGAAAAAGGAAGAGCACCAGGACTAATAAAAATAAAGAAAAGTCATAGAATTAAATTTCGCCACCAAGATTTTCAAAAAGAATATCCAGATATTTATGAAAAATGTTCGAAACTATTGGTCACACACACAATGTTCAAAATGTATAATGACAAACCATATAGTACACAAAAACTTGTAAAATTGAAAATTGAAGATAAAATTGAATTTTTGTTGTATTTACAGAAAATAATTAACAACCACAAATTGGATGACAAGCAAAATCAAATAACCAAAGATATTATCAAATCTTATTTAATAGAACAAAATTACGATTTGATCTCAACTTCAGTGGGAGATTTGTACTTACGCAAAATGGTCAAGAAACAATTTTACAGAAGTTTGTTAAAAAAAAATTATATTGATTTGTATAATGAATATTCCGACCAAAAAGCAATGATTCATATAATGAGAGTATTACCCATGCAATAAATTTAGAAATCAATCAACAGTATTTGTAAACAACAATAGTGGTATTTCGGAATTGTTCAATCATTTTTTTAAAAAATGACACTAATTAGTTTTGATTCGAAAGTTCTTTATTCGAATCATTTTGGACAGAAACCTTTTTTTGATAGTTACAATCTTTTTTTTCAAAAATTCCGACGAGTTTTGGGATGAACGAATAGTTTCAAAAACTATCAGTTCAATGTTCTTTCACAATCAAAAAATCGGATGATTAGGAGTTCAAAATTTGTGACGAACAAAAATTATTTAGCAAGAATATTCATAGTAAAACGCAGATTTTGTTTCCAACGATTCATAATAATTATTATTTTTTTTAATGTTTTTAAATCCATTAGTTTCGTAAAATTTAATTGCTCCAATGTTTGTTGTAAGAACATACAAAGAAATAATTTCACAATTTAAATTTTTTATTTTATTAACAAGCAAAGTTCCTAATCCTTTATTTCTATGTTCCTTGAGAATTGCAATTGACATTATATGAAATCTTTTGTCATAGATTTTAACCACTATAAATCCTACTATTTTTTCTCCTTGACATATTTTATTTAAAATATAAGATTTGTCAAATAAAAGAAAATACAAATCGGATTCTTTGTACCAAATGGGCAATGACAAATATCCTATTGTTTCTATTGTATCCAGATCACATTTTTCTATTTTTTTTATGGAAAATTTCATTTTAACTAAAAATAATATCAGTTTCTTTAAGTGTGTGAACTATACTTAAAGAATTAATTTTAGATTTCCATAATTCCATTATTCCATAATTCCATTATTCCATAATTCCATTATTCCATAAAAATTCTCAATCAAAATAATATTTATTGAGTTTTGAGGTGTTTTTTGACAATAATTGTATCCTTTAATGGACTGAATTATTAAAAGGTTTTTTTGTTTAGATTTATGACCATACAAGAAGCCAAAATATATTTTCGACAAATATTAATTAAAACCATGGTGTAAATATCCTTTAATGGACTTAATTATTAAAATGTTTTTTTGTTTAATTTATGACCGTACAAGAAGCCGAAATATATTTTTCAACAAATATTAATTGAAACCATTATATGAACATACTAAAGTTCATTAAATGATACACCATAGCCCATTTAAGGATTTGTATCATGATGAATCAAAATCATTCATATTACTATTTTTATGTAAAAATCTACATGAATGAATATTGAATTATTGACCAATTCAAATATCCGATTTTTTTGGAAAAAAAAGTTCCATATTTTTCATGTTATTGATAATTACTTTTGATTTATAAATTTTTGAAATGTGTTTTGTACCAATGAAGATTTAAATAATAATTTATTAAATATTGATCAATGAATATTCCATTATTGTTAATAAATCTTAAAAATAGACCAGAAAGATTAAAAAATACATTAAAAATATTAGAAGAACTAAACATTTGTGATTTTATTACAAGAGTTAATGCTTGTGACAAAGATGAAGTTATCAAACATAAATTTCGATATATGAATTATTTGACATATAAAAACATAACCGGAAATATCATATCTACATTCATTCCACCAACATGGGGGGCAGTGGCTTGTGGGTTATCTCATAAAAAATGTTGGAGATATATTGTGAAGAATAATTTAAATTATGCCATAATTTGTGAAGATGATTTGTTAATATCTGATAAAAATAAATTTTTATTTTCATTTAACATGGCAAAACATTTTTTGAATATTAGTTCAAATTCTGGGTCCATCAATATGATATTGTTTGGATCGGAATATTACGATGCGGAAAATGAAAACATGGAAAATAATAATATGACATGTGTTGAAGGAGGATTCAATAAATTGCATTTTTATATTATTACAAATTCTTGTGCAAAATTTTTTTTGAGAAACATCACAACAATTAATTTGCAAATTGACGTTATGATTGGAAAATTGAATTCTTGGTCCAACAAAATAAAAATATACAATTTTAAAAATTGTGGTTTGAGACAAAACAATAAATTTAAATCAGATGTTAGATATGTATTCATCAAAAGAAGAGATTTGGATTATTTTCGATTGGGCAATAATATTTTAGATATTATTTATGGTTACTTACCAAATGAAAATGATTTGAACCATAATTTTGATGACGATTGGTTAATTGAGCATTTAAATTTATGGACAAACATTGGATCCACTGAACAAGAATTAATAAATTTTGGAGATAACATTTTCTCTCCAGAAAATTTTAATATATCTCTGAATTAATGTGGTAAATCAAATGTGTGTTAAATAATATTTTCAAGTTCTTTTTAATACAAATCAAAAATATGAATTTAACACATTACACCAACCGATATTTAAAATGAAACAAAAATTACCCAAAAACATATCATTATATCCTTTAATGGACTGAACATATTTATTAGGAATTAAAATTTTTTTGTTTTAATTTATGACCATACAAGAAGCCTAAATGGTCTTCTCAAGTAGTTAAATTTTGTTATATTTTTTGATTAATTCTTGCTTGGATATTGATTTAGAACCCACAGTGTTATTGCTGGACTCAAAAGTGATGTTGCCAAGCTTATCAAATATTTTGTTATTAAATAGTCCATTATTGAACTTTATAAAATAGTGAGACTGAGGACTTTTTTTGTTACTATCACTGCTTTTAGCAATATTTCCAGCATTGACGCCAACTCTTCTGAATGATATATCGTGATTATCTTCTTTTTTTACAAATACATAATTTTTTGGTTTTAATTTTTTACTTTTTTTTCTATCCATGTTCTTTTTGATCCATATTTGAAACACACAATGAACATTATGCTCTTGAGTATTATTTATCAAAAATGAATTTGGTTCTAAATCCCAACATCGATCATCGAGATGAAATTTCAAAGGTATTTTATCTTTCATGCTATCCTTTTTAAAACTTTTGGGTAGTATGAATGATATACTATCACAAAATTTGGCGGAATACTTTATAAATTTCATTGCCATTGATGATTGGCGACCAAAAGGTGGATTTCCTATCACATGAATATGTGGTCTATTTTTGGGAGTAAATTTAAGTTTTTTATATTTAAAATTTAAATAGTTTTGTTTTTCAATTAATGTGTTTTCAGGTTCCAAATCATAAAATTTATAATAATTACATAATGATTTGATATGTTCGATAAAAGCACCATTTCCAGCACTTGGTTCAATAATTAAATCATCATTTTTATTAATTTGTACACATTTTTTCACTTGTTCTATGCAAAAATTTACCACATTTTTTTTTGTGTAAAATTTATCGATAACATTTCGTTTTAATCCAACATTTTGTTTAGTGTTCATTTTATTTATCATGAATCAAATATTTTCAATCAATTTTTTATATTCGTTATTAAGTTTCATTCCCATATTTAACTTATAGCTCTATTTAATTTGTTTTCTAAATTAATTTGTATCCTAAATATATGGGATTGATAAAAACATTTGTAATATTGGCCTTGTCAATATTTATGGCAAATATTATTCAAAATCTAACTAAAAAATACCCTTTTGTTTACAATATCATTGACAAAAACAATATTAAATTATATATTATAATTGTTATGATGGTTTTATCAATGTTATTATTTTAAAAATTCAATTTTGGTTTCTGAAGAATTATTATTTTTTTTATCAAATCTCTTTTTATTTTAGATTCATTTATTGATGCCTCTTCCAATGAATTTAATTTATATTTATAGTTATCCAATAATCTATTTAATTTATCTATCAATTGATTTTTGTTTTCTATAATTTTATTAGCAGAATTAATAGAACTAATATGTTCTTTTTTTATTTTTCTTATTATTTTATCTCTCATGGCCTCTCCCACTAATAAATAATTATTCTCTATTCTGTTTTTGTGTTGTCTTATATCTGTTTTTTCAATTATTTTATTTCCACTATCTCTCACTATTTTTTTTAGTTTTAAGATAGATGATTTATTGGTTGGTTTTGAATTTTTTCTGGAAGAAAATGAATCAAAAATAACTTTTTTAGAAATATCAGATTTATCATGTTTGTTGGAATTTTTAGATTTATACATATTTTTATTTCTTGGTTTTGTTTGAGTAGAAATATTTCTCCTGATAATATTCATAGTTTGAGTTGAATTATTCCTTTTTCGAAAAAAAGACAATTTTCTACTATATTTTTTTACCAAGTTTTCTAATTGATTTATTCTATCCTTAGATTCACAAGTAATTTCCTTGTAAACAGACAATTTATTTTGTAACATTTTTATATTTTTAGCTTCATTTTTTTTATTTTTATAAATAATTTTTGCTTTTCCTTGTCTATAATAGGATTGTAATTTAATTATAGAATTTCTAAAATTATCATAATTTTTTTTACAATAGTAACTTTTGTAAAATTTTACAATTAAAGTAACAGCTCCAGTTTTTTTAAATAAATTATATTTTTTTAATTTTAAAAACTTTTTGATAACAGATTGGACCATTATTATTTTTTCAATTGATAATTTGTATTTTTTCCTAATAATATAACTTCTATACAAAGTTTGTATTTTAGCAGATTTAAAATTCAAAAATAAATTTTTTCGTATTTTTTTAGAATCCAAACATCTTTTGAAACATTGAATAATTGTAACATAATTTTTTAATATTTTATATTTTTGTTTTTGTTTGTGGGAACGATAAAATGTTTGAATTTTTATGCTTACCAAACTCAAATATTCAAATCTCATTTTTTCCAAAGAATTATAAATATGTTTTTTTAAGAAATATTTATTTTTTCCTTTTTGAATGTCTGAATATTCACAATTTAAATATTTTCTTATATTTTCTAAATTAATTTGAGATTTGAACATGGAATTATATCTTGAAACAAAATCTTTTTTTAACATTCTTATGGGATAACCCAATCTTGCTATTTTTATAGCTTCTAAAACACCAGCATATTTAAGTTGTTCTAAAACTCTTTTTTTATTAAAATTATTTTTCATATTTAGATCATTTGGTTTTAAACAACGAATATAATGTGGTGTGGTTTTTTTAATCTCAGCCATAAGATTTAATAATTGATTTTTAAATTTATAACAAATGGTAGTTTGATTAATTGAAAATTTATTTTTTATTTTATTTTTAGTTTTCATTATTTTTTTCCAAATGGTTAATTGAAATTTACTGAATAGTTCATGAATATCACAATGAATATTTCTTTTATTTTTAGAACAAAAATTTTCTGAAGAATAGCAAACATTAGTGGCATAATGTGCTATAATAAATTTTCTATCAGATTTTATTTTAGAATTTAGGATTAATTTTGTATTTTTATAATGTTTTTGAGTCATTTTATCAAAAAAATATTTATAATTTTTATTTAATTGACATGAATCATTCAATATATGAAAAATTCCAGAAGGTTTTTTGATAAATAAATTTATAATTTCTGTGTTGTTTGGATAAGTCATAAAATCCCAAACAATTTCTTCATTTTTGTAGATTTCTTGTTCTTTTTTAAAAATAAAATAATTAAATTGTTGTTGTAACATTTCATTTGTAAAATTAATGCATAGTTGTTCAAAACTATTATTTTTAAATATTTCAAAACCAAAAATATCCAAAATTCCAATAGATGTTTTATTTGAACTTGAATCTAATTTGTTGTGTAAAATATTATTAATTTTATTAACAATCCAATTAAACAGATTAGAATATAATTGTTTTGAAATAGTATTAATTGTAT
>Ga0114933_10001043_pt1 | contig 31828 bp, 33 predicted proteins | sample 4SBtaG_FD_89691 | JGI IMG/M metagenome (GOLD analysis project Ga0114933, IMG submission 89691) | Deep subsurface microbial communities from Kolumbo volcano to uncover new lineages of life (NeLLi) - 4SBTROV12_W25 metaG | ecosystem: Environmental > Aquatic > Marine > Volcanic | place: Kolumbo... | reverse complement strand
TACCCCTACTGAAGCTATGGCGCAACCTTCACCTGTATTTAATCAGGTGCAGCAAGCGCAACAGATACCTTCACCAATGGGTGTAATGCCAGCTCAAGGACAGACAAATCGAAGTGAGGTTGATCAAATTATGGATTCCATGATAGCAGAGCAGAATAGAAATAACCCTTTTTAGGGTAGGAGATTATTATGGCTGATTACACAACAGCTTATTCAAATGATACAGGGAATACCCCAACAGGTGTTTCAATTAATGATACAAGAAGAACCTTAGATTTTGGGAGCAGAATTGCAGAATTAGCTCCTCAACAATCACCCTTCTTTGTATATTTAAATAAAGTGGCAAAAAAGTCCACTCCAGATCCAGTATTTAAGTTCATGGAACAAAGACATCAATGGCAAAGACGAAATTTTAAAGTTTCTACAGCTGTTACAGATGCAACTTATACAAAAGGTAGTGCAGTTCCAGCTGATTTAGTTCTTGATTGTGCTTATGATAAGTTCGGTAAAACAACTACTTTAGATGAACCTTGTACTTTTATACTTCCTGGTCAAATTATATCTATAAGAGGGACCGATGGTAATGTTGCAACTATAAAACTTGCTTCAAATGCATCAATAGACCATACAGCAGTAACTGAAACAACCGCAGGATATACAACTATTACAGCTGCTGGTACAACAGTTCTTTCAGATACAAATACTGATACTGATTTTGCGTCAGGTGCAGAAGGTCAAGTTATTGGTAGTGCATGGGCTGAAGGAAGTAAAGCTCCTGATGGTTGGGAAGATGCTTTATATGACAGAGAAGGTTATTGTCAAATCTTTAAAACAGCTATTAAAACATTTTCAAATACATCTATTGCTACAGAGTATAGAGGTATTAAAAATGAGTTTAATCGTAACTGGACTGAAAAGTTAATGGAACATAAGATGGATATGGAGCAAAACTTCTTATTCGGAATAGGTAGTGCTGATGAAACGGCTTCTGGTGCTCCATTACGATACACTCATGGTATTGTTCCTTATACTGAAAAGAATGGTAAAATATATAACTTTACTTATGCAAGTTCAGGTTATGATGCTTTCTTAGAAGCAATGGAAGATTTCTTTTCTCATGAATCAGCTAATAGTGGTAATAAATTAGTATTGGCTTCACGAAAAGTAATTTCATTCTTGAATAAATTAGGTAATAGTGGATTTATAAATAATACTGTTGGTTCATCTCAATATAAACTTGATGTGGCTAATATTCCTGGTAAGTTTGGGCATAATGTGACTAAAGTAGATACTATCTTTGGTAACTTACATTTTGTTGCAGAGCCTTTATTTAGAGGAATGTATGAAGATTATTGCATTGCTCTTGATATGAAGAACTTAGCATATAGACCTTTAGTTGGTAATGGATTAAACAGAGACACATTTATCAAAACAAATGTTCAAGATAATGATGTTGATGGAAGAAAAGATATGATTACAACTGAAGCAGGTTTAGAGATTAGTTTGCCTGAGACTCACGCATTATTAAAATTTAGTTAAGGGGGTCGTTATGGCTTGGACTAAATCAAAATCAGGTGGATACACTAAATATACTCAAACCTTACTTTCTGATGCTGTTGATGAAATAACTTTAGCAGGTGCAGGTGCTTTAATTAGCACTGCTCAAGATGTTCTTGTTTCAACTAAGGGTATGGGTGGTTCTTATGCTCAGTTATTTGAAACAGCTGTAGGTGGAGTTGTGAGTATTCCTAAAGGCGCTCATGGATTACAATTGACAGATGATGGTGGTGGCGGTGTTGTTACTGTTTATGTCGAGAATAATTCAGGAGGGCAAGGAGACCTTAGTATTTCAGGTATTGGTGCTGATCCTTCGTAATCGTGTAACCGTGGTTAATAGGGGGGTTGTTTACAATTCCCCTGTTACAACATAGGAGTTAAATGGCTACTTTTACGACTGAAATAGAGAAGTATGCAGGGTCTGCTGTAGGTTATTCTGATGAAATTTCTGGATGGTTAGATGATGGTGTGAGGGATATTGTAACTAAATCAATAGTTAAATATCCTGAAACTATCAATACTTTTACAAGGACTTTTAGAAGTAATGTTCCTGATGATATAATAGATGGGTATTTTAGTGTAAATGGAGTTTTTTCTATTTATAAAATTCCTTTAATTGTATCTATGTTTAGAAGTGATGGAACAGATATGCATGAAGTTAAGGAGATACCTTTAACTTTGAAGCATAAGGCTGGTAATACAAATAGCATATATAATGCTACAGATACTTCTCCTGTTTATTATAAAGAGACTGGTGTTATAAAAACTATTCCTGAATCTAATACTTCTACTAATACTCTTGAAGTTAATGCTGTTGTATTTGGAGATGTTAGTGGTTCTTCGGTGTCAGTAACTAATTTTCCAGAGTTTAATTATCCTTATTTAACTTATTATGTTGCTATAAATTTAATCTATGCTAAGATGTTAGCAATGAATACTGCATATACGGCTGATGGTAATAGTATTGATACTGATATAGAATCAATACAGGATTATATAACTTCATTTGTTGATAAGTTTTCTGATGAATTAGCTGATACTGATACTTTATCTATAAATGAAGCATTTTCAGCGTTAAATAAAGCTAAACAGTATCTTGACGATTGGCAGGGTGATTCAGATGAATTTGGATTTGAAAAATTAGTTGAAGAAGACGAAGTTGAAATGGCAAGTACAGTCCTTTCAGGTGTTCAATCTAATTTAGCAATAGCAGGTGCGTATTTATCAGATGTAACTTCTAAGGTTGGTATGGCAAGTAATTATATACAAACTATTCAGCCTATAATCGCAAAGATTAATCAAAAGACAGCAAAGGATAATACAGTCTATCAATGGTTAATAGGTCAACTTACATTTTTAAAAGAAAAATATATGGCAAGGTTTGGTTAATTGAAGCAAAGAGAACTTATAGAACTTATCCAACAACATCATCCTCATTTAAGAGATGTAGAAGCTCGAAAACTTTTGAATAGAGCTTCAGATGACTTTTGTTCAAAAACAGATATAATAGATACTTCATGGACAGATTCTACTGTTTCAGGTCAAAGATATTATAATTTAGGATTTGAAGTCTTGAGAGTAAAGAGGGTTGATTTGAATGGTAAGATGATTCCAGCTATAATTGGACCTATAGAGGAGACTGACATTGACTGATTACGGATATAAGTTAGAACGAGGACAAGTAGGAATACTAAAGAAAGATAATGGTAAGTGGGTTTCACCGACTACTGATGGTCTTTTAATTCGTATTTTTGGTATTGGACTTGCAGATCATTATGGAGATAACTTAGATTATCAAAATACTATGCCTTTACAATTCCATGAAGCATTAGCTTATAAGGTTATTTCTATGGGTTATAAGGATCCCAGGAACCTAAATATTGAATTAGCTTCATATTTTGACATGGAATACGAAAAGGTCGTTAGAGAGGGAAAGAAGTATGCAAGAAGCAATAATAAGATGGCTACTCAAATAAAACAGGTGGATATGTAATGGGATTTACAAACGATCAAACGAATACGCAAAATTTTAATTATGATAATATAACACCTAATTTAACAGGTACTTTCACAGAGGATGTTTCAAATAACTTTGTAGTAACTGGTGCAGCAGGAGTGATTAATGATGGTAATTCATTATACTTTGGTGATGCATTAGATTATGGTATTAGTAATAATCAAATACAGAATACATTAGATTTTACATTTAATGAAAATAATTTACTTTCTTTTGATAGTATGGGTGCAGTAACTTTTACATCATTGGATGTAACGGATTCTTCTGTTTTTACAGTTAAAGACATCAATGGTCAAGATTATTTTACAGTATATAGTAATGGAGCAATTGGAATGAATGAAGCAACTGAACTACCTACAATGAGTGCAAATGGTCTTATTTTTTATAATGATGATTTATATGCGAGTGTTTAATGGCTTATAATATACAATATAGACTCCCAAAAGCTTATACAGCTCCTGATGGAACTCAAGCAGCAGATTTACAGACTTCAAAAATTTATTTACAGGCAGATTTTTCAGAATTTGATTCTTCAGGTGGAGAAGTTATTAAGCTTCAAAAGTCAAAAGATAACTCTACATGGGTAGATGTGTCTTCTTATACAACTACAAGTGCGCAAGGTACCTTAAAAGATGTAGTTGAATTATATAAAAATACTAAATATATTAGGTTAAAGACTTACGATTCTACAGATAATGTTGTTGCAGCAGCTACTCCAGAAGTTCTGAATTTAAATATGCATTTAAAGAAGGTTTCTAATAGTTTACAATCAAATATTAAATATCAAATAGAAGAACTTATTAAAAGTACTGATGGTAATATGCCTGATATATCTTTACATGACGATGATTTAAAAATGGATGCTCATTCTTTAGTTAGATCAGCATGGAATGATATATTGAATAATGATTTATCTTCAGCTTCAGATGTTACCAAGACTGCTATTTTAATAGCTGCTGGTAGTGCTTCTACTTATGGATTAAATGTATATCCTACTAAGTGGTTAACACAGATGAAGACTAAAAAGAATTGGTTTGTAAATGGAATTGGGACTACTGTACCTCATGTAGTTATGGGTGGGCATGTATATACCTTTGCTACTTCAGGAGACGCTGAAAGCGTAGAAGAAGCATCGACAATAAAGCTTGCAGAAAAGTTATGCAAGATAAAAAAGTTAAATTATTTAGCAGGTTCCGATACTGCAAATGCCTTAGCTGACAGAGCAACAGATTTATCTACAATTTCATCGGAAAAAATATCAGGAATATCATAGGAGTAATTTATGGCAGGTTGGAAAAAAGTATTATTAACGAATAGTGGAGTAACAGCAGATCAAAGTGCTAATGATGGAATATTAGGTACGCAGCATACTTGGGAGGATTTATCCCCAGTAGCAATAGATCATGAAGCAGCGGCTAATTCAAAGCGTACTGTACAAGCAAATATAGATGATTTATTGACTGCTTTAGGAGTAAATGGTACGACAGAACCAGCAGTTCTTAGAGTTGATACTTCGGGTACTGTAGGTTGGGGTAAAGGCGCACCAAGTAATGTAATTGTTGGTGAGATAGCCAATGGAACAGCTACTGAATTAACAGATGGTGTAGTACCGATGGCTACAACCCTTTCTGGTAGCGATGGTTTCAGTTATTCTGTAATGGACTCACCTATTTCAGCTGCTTCAAATTCAGCTACAGTTACTGGAACATTTAATACTTCTGGTCTTGCTACTTTAGAGAGTTTATCTGTAACTACTGTAGCAAGTGTTGGTGGAACTTTAGGTGTTACTGGTATTGCTACTTTTACAGCGCAAAGTGTACATGATGGTGGTATTAAAACTGGTGGTAATATAATTCCTGGTACAGATTCTACGCATAATCTTGGTTCATCATCTGGTAGATTTGCAAATGTATATACGGACAGTATTGGTGATAGTGAACAACCATTAGGTGTTGGTGCTACAATATTATCTTTTAATGCTATTGATAATGCTGCATGTACAATAGATACTTCTGGTGATAATGCACTTACTATTAGTTCAGGAACTAACACAACAACAATGACTGCTGGAACAGTTGCTATAGGTACTAATGCTACTGTAGGTGGAACTTTAGGTGTTACTGGAGTTTCAACTTTAGCTACTACAAATATTACTGGTGCTTCTGGTGCTTCTGGTGTTAATACTGGTTATATAGTTGGGACAAATATTGGTTATACGACAAATGATGATTGGACATCTAATACTCAAACACCTATTGATATGGGTGCTTTTACTAACTTAGATGCAGCAAATTTAGTTATAAGTGGTGATTTAAGTCATACAGGTAATTCAGCTACATTTGGTAATGGAGCATTAAGTATAAATGCTGCTGGTACGGATAATAATGGATTAACAGTAACTGGGTCTTCAATGAGTACAAGTGTAGCGTTTGATGGTACAGATTACATTACTGTTACTAATAGTTCTGGTTCATCTATCACATTAAATAATAATGATGGGTTAATGTATTTAGCGTTAGATGATGGTGGTGTAGCAGCGTTTTATTTTTCTGATTCTAATAATAATACTGCAAGTACTTCAGATCTTGTTATTGCTGCTGATGCTACTGATAATATATATATCACAACAACTAATGCAAGTTGGGATTTAGATGATGATGATAACAGACAATCATTTACAGCTACTGTTGCCGATCCTGAAGTAATTTATGAAAGTGAACCTGAAAAGGACCAGGTAGTTTTTTCTGATTCATGCTTTATTGATGGTGGTGCAACTATAGTAGCAACAACTAACTTTTCTACAGATGATAGCTTTATTAATCTAAATGCTTCTTCCTCAAATAATGCAAACTTCTCTCAATCAGGGACTGGTGCAATTGTGTTTGGTTACGATCAAGGTGGAACTTCTGGGAGTGAATCTAAGGGTGGTAAGATTATAAGTCATGAAGGAGGATACTTTGAGTTTACAGGACTACTAACAGATGAGGCTAATGCTACATCTACAGTTGCTTATCAAGAAAATGCTTCTGGTGATAAGAGACCTGTAGGAGCTGAATATTTCTCTATGGATACAATAGCTACTTTACCTGGTTCCCCATTGGGAGGTGGCACAGCAATAGCCGCTCATAATAGTAACCTTTACTTTTATGTATAATAATAAATAAGAAAGAATATGATAGAGAAATCTAATAAACAGGATCCATCAAAGATCGTGTTAAATATAAAAGATACAGGATTCATCCTTGCATTATTTAATAGAACTCAAATAATGGGGAGTGAATTTAAACAAGCAACAGCTACACTTAGTAAGTTTGAAGCTTTGCATATACATTTATCTGAAAAAAACCAACTAATACAAGGGGTATAATGATTACGAAAGAAGAAGCTCAAGCTTTATTACAAATTATAGGTAGAGCTAAGTTTGAAGGAACTGAAGTTATAACAGTTGCTACATTAATTCAAAAATTAAATGGACTTGTTGAGCCTATTGAAGAGGCTCCTCCCTTAAAAAAAAAAGACTAAAAACAGCAACAAAAAATAAGGTTGCTATCTAACTGTGGCTTGGAATAAGGTATTACTTGAAGGAAAAGTTACAGGTGTTGATTTAGCGATCAGTCCAAGGTCAAATACTTTTCTTAAAACAACATCAACAGGTGTATTATCATGGGCATCACCTTCATTGAGCGGAGATGTTCCATTTTCACGATTAGGAATGATTGGAGATACTCCTCCATCTGGCAACATAAATCCGACTGCTTATATATGTGACAGGCAGAATACAAACGATGATATCACAGGATTATATAATGTAAGTACGGCTCCTGACTGGGTTGAATCAGATACAAGTATCTATAGATATGATGCTGTTTTTTGCAAGGTTACCTCAAACCACTATGTTTTAAATCACGGATATTCTGATGGAGAACTTTTCCCTATATATCATTATAATATGTCTGAAATTAAATTTAATGGATTATTTATAGCAGAAGCATTAGATAATAATTTTTATGTTTTGCGATGGCAAACTAACGATGTTAGCTCATTAAACGAAGAACCTACTGATTATGATGATGATGGTGAACCTATAGATGATAGTGCTAATATAAAGGGGTGGAATTTTGATTCTGATGGAGTTGCTACTTCACAAAATACTGTAAATACTAATGTAGATTATGGTAATTATTTTACGGATTTAGCTTTTTTAGAAAATCTTCATTTATTACAAATTGAAGGTACAGCTAATCAAATAACAAGTACTTTAAGTAATACTATCTTAGATACATTAGATGGGAGTATTAGTGGACCTCAGATAACACTTTCAACTGTTCAAGATATTGATACGAGTGCTGATGTTAATTTTGGGTCTCTTTCTATAAATTCAGGTAGTCAGATAAACTTGGGTAAGTATTCTGGTACTGAATGGCAGCAGTCGTATTTAAAACAATCATCAGCAAATAACTTAACTATAGGTACTGGGTTGGATGGGGATGGTGGTGCTGATACAGGATTGGTGACGATTTCTAATAATTTGAAAGTTAAAAATAATTTTCTAATGGAAAATGCTAATTCTTATACAGTTTCTTTAATTGTTGATCCAAATATGGGAGCTAATGTTAGTTTTACTTTACCTTCATCAGACGGAGTAAGTGGTAATGCTTTAATAACAGACGGAAGTGGTACATTATCATTTTCAAGTGTATTATCGAATCCTATGACTGGAACTGGTGATTTAATTGCTGGTGGTACTTCTGGTACTCCTACTCGATTAGAATTAGGAGCTGCTAATTCTATACTTTGGACAAATGGTACTACTGCATCATGGACAAATTCACCTACTATAGGTGGGAATATTTTAATTACTGGTACATTAAGTATAAGTACGACTGGGATTCTAAAAAATGGATTTATTAAATTAGAAACATCAGATGATAAAACTTCGATAAATAATCTTGGTAAAACTGAATACACTGTCCCTGAAGCTTCGACATCTGTTGATTATAAATTTTTATCACATAATACATCTGGGATACCTGAATGGACATTACCGTCTCATTCTAATTTAGACAATGTAGTAGCGAAAGAACATATTGACTGGACTACTGACCAAAGCAGTTCGTACACCATAGACTCTGCTAACTATACTGATACAACTGAGCTTTCTACTGACACCACTCCTTCACTTGGAGGGGAATTAGATTGCGGTACTAATTCTATAGGATTTACTCAACAGGGTTCTACTGGTAGTGGTGGTGTTACTACTATTGATTGGAAAAATGGAAATAAATATGAATTTACTTTTGGATCAGGTAACGGAACTTTGAGTTTTACTGCTCCAACTAATCCTTGTAATTTATTATTAAAATTAGTACAAGATGGCACAGGAAGTCGTACAATAACTTGGAATACAACTATTAAATGGTCTGGAGGTGGTACAGCTCCTACTCTATCAACAGATGCAAATGCAGTAGATATAATTTCATTTTATTTTGATGGTAGTAACTATTATGGTGCTGCAAGTTTGGACTTTGCATAATGGCTTTTAAGGATGAAGTATTAATTTTCGAAGATACAAAGATAGTACATGAATCAGGTGTTGAAGTAATGATGGACTGGGAAATTCAAATAATGGAAAAAAGTGCTGAATATATTTGTAGTTCTAAGGGAGATATTTTAGAGATAGGATTTGGTATGGGTATTTGTTCAGACTATATACAAGCACAAGGAGTAAATTCTCATACGATAATTGAAATACATCCTCAGATTATTGAAAAGTTAAAAACATGGGCAGAGGGAAAATCTAATGTTACTATTGTAGAAGGAGATTGGAATAGTGTAGAAGGCTTATCTACTTATGATGGAATATTTATTGATACTTATGGAGATGAAAATTGGTTAGATTTTAAGGATTTTGCAACTTTAACCGCTAATCCAGGTGCAAAGATAACTTATTGGAATAATTTTACAGACAGAAGGAATGAACATAGATTTAATTCAATAGAATTTGAAAGCATTCCAATAACCCCTGATGCTAATAAATATTTTAATGAAAATACTTATAGTATGCCGAAGGTGAGCTTATAGTGGCAATTATATCCTCTAATACAAATGATGGATATAGCTCAAGATATCAGCAGTCAAGTTGGAGTAATGCAAGAGATAATTCTTCTGGTACTTCTACTATCTCATCAGGCAGTAATCATCTTTATGGGATTGCAGCAGAAAGGACTTCTGCGAGAGGGGGTGGAAATGTTTATACTATTTTTAGGTCGTTCTTATATTTTGATACATCAGAGATTTCATCTACTTTGAGTAGTGTAACATTAAAAGTAAGAGGATATACTAATGGTGGAGGTGATATCATAGCAGTAAAAGCAACTTCGGGCATAGCAACTTTAAGTGATTCAGATTTTAGTGCAATAGCAGGATGGGATACAACAACAGATGGAAGTGGTGGTGGAGATAATGAAAGCAATGTTACTAAATATTCAGATACAGTATCTACATGGAGTACAACAGGATATAATAACATTACTTTAAATTCTCAAGCATTAACTGATATGGAAGATAATGATAATATTTATATATGTTTGCTTAATTATGATTACGATTTAAAAGATATTGCCCCTACAGGATATTCAGAACATAGAAATGGATTATATTATAGTGATAATATAGGTACAAGTAATGACCCATATATTGACTATACTTTAGCACCTACAGACAACGCAGTATTTATGGGGATGAATTTTTGATAAATAATACAATAGATTTAAAAATGAATGATATAATAGTTTTAACTTATACTGTTAGTTATTCAAATATAATGGAGTATTACATTCCTAAAGGAGTTATATACATTGTTAAGTGAGTTTAATGACATCATAGAGAAGGTTTTAATGCACGAGGGAGGTTATACTAACGATCCTGTAGATCCTGGTGGAGAAACGAAATATGGGATAAGTAAGAAAGCTTATCCTGATGAAGATATAAAGGGTTTGACTGTTGAGAGGGCTAAGGAATTATACAAGCGAGACTATTGGGACAAGTATAGGGTTGGGGATCTCTCTAATCATATCAGGCATATTTATTTTGATATGTGTGTTAATATGGGTGGTTATAGAGCCATTAAGATACTTCAAGAAGCTTGTAATAGCAAGAACTCGAATAAAATAGCGATGGATGGTCGTATAGGTACAATGACTATAGGAGCTGCATCAAGTTTAGAAGATTTTAGATTGAGAGCATATAGAGTTATGTATTATGCTGAATTAGTAATGAAGAAACCTAAGATGGAAAAATACTGGGTTGGTTGGTTTAAAAGGAGTTGTGAAGTATGAATAAGAATGTGAATAATGCAATAGAAAGTTTACGACCTATTGTGAGTGCAATAACATTTGTAGTAACGATAATATTAGGTTGGTTTGTTATCCCATTGACAGATGAAGTAAAAGAAAATGCAGATGCAATTAGTGAATTAAAGACTAATATTGCAGTTCAAGAAGTGATGATTATTGGGATGAATCATAAGCTTGATGACATTAAGGGTGATTTAGAAAAGATTTTAGATATGATACACGATGGACATAAGTAAACTATTAAGTGAAAATGGACTTGCAGTCGTTATTATCTTCTGCTTATTTGGTGCTATCTCTTGGTTTGCTAAGTGGTTTTTTATTAATTATACTAATAGAATGGATAACAATTTTAGTGAATGCAATAGAGAGGTATCTGAAATAAAAGAAGAGGTTATAGAGAGCAATAAAAAACTGTATAGTATTGTGGAAAAGTTAATAGCTAACCAAAGGCTTATAGGTGAGGATGTTAATGCGATAGAAAGCAGCTTAAACACATTGTTAAAATTTATTAAAACAGACAAATAAGGATGATTATGAAAGCATATATAAGTAATATAGTGATGAAAGTACTTGATGAAACATTAGGGAAGAAATATCCCATTGTAGATGAAATTACAGATGTATTTCAAGAACAAGAAAAAAGATTTAAAAAGATAGAAAGAAAGATTGCTAAAATTGAAAAGCAATTAAAGGCAAAAAAATGAACAAGTTAATAAAAGCTTTGAAAAAAATGGTAATAGAAATGATTATGAATGAATCTACGAAGGAAAAAGTTATCATTCATTTGAATAAGAAGATGAATTTACCTATGATTTCAGAAGAGACTGAAGCTGAATTATTAGATGCCTTATACGAAGCTATGCAAGAAGCTTTAACAGAAGCAATAATAGAGAAGTAATTGCCTAAAGAGCTTTTAGAGATAAAAGGATTTACATCTGGAACAGTATCTTCTGTATCTACTACAGATATACCTGATGATGCTGCTTCTATGAGTCATAATATAGATCCTACTGCTGAATATGGTGTTTTGAAAGGAGTTCCTGAAGATACTGTATTAGCTGAAAGTAAGACAGAATATGATTTGGGTTTAGAGGATGTAATAGATACAGATGCTACGGATACTCTTGCGGATCAAGATGATGGTTCTAAGCTCCTTTCTATGGCAAATAATACCAGCCATATAAATATTACATTGAGTACTCCAATAGAAGGACAGAACGGAATATATGAATTAATTTTAAAGGTTGATTCAGCCAACTATGCAGTGCTTGAAGATACAGCATTTGAGTTTACTTTTTTTGATTCAAATAGTAATGTAATAGGGACTTCTTATCCTTTTTTAAAAAATCAAATACCTAAAAATGTTCAATTTAGTATAAGAATACCACTTGATTCTGATACTCCTGTTTCTATAGCAACTGTAAGATTTAAAATATTTCAAACTGTTACTACTGCTGTTGGTTATTGGGGGGTAGGGATTTATTTTTATAGTATTGATTATTATGAATATATGGAAATTCCAGATACTTTAAGATTATTTGAGCATGAAACTGAAAACAATAGACAGATAGGGATATTATCAGGTACAGCTGGTGAAAAAACAATAACTACCTTAAAAGAAGAAGATGGATTTTATCAAGAAGATAAAACAACTACTATTGTAACAACAGATGCATCGAAGACTATAAAAGATGGGAAAACTAATATTTTTTATAGTTCAAAAGATTCTCCTCCTCAGTTATTAAAAGAAAAAGATGGGGATCTTGAGGTTCATAATTTAGAATTATTAGCTCCTTCTATAAATTCTTTTTCTAAATCATTTGATCATACTGTAGTAATAGGTGATTATGTTTATTGTATGAAAAGAGGAAATTCAAAGTTATATAGATATAATCATACTTTAGCAACTCCATTAATAAAAGAAACAGCTGATTTAGGTATTGCAGTAGGGACAATGTGTCTTTATGATGAACATAATGGTTCGTCAGGTGAAAAGGGATTACTCTTATATGATGAAACAGCGTCAAGTATAAATGTATTAGATCTTGTACTTAGTGATGAATCAGGTATAAATGACACTGCATTTGAAGCATTAAGTAGTTTTGATAGATCTTTTAACCTTGATTTTGATAATTTGCATAATGATTTAAGAGTTGAAGTTGGAGGATTAGCTTATGAGCCTACAGGAAATACATTATGGGTATTAATGACTCCTATAGATTATACAAATATAGAAGATTATGCTCCTTTAATCTTGCATTCATTTGGGAATACTACAACTCAAAAGGATGGTAGATATTTATTTAAAGGAACAGTAGATGTTTCTACAACGCAAATTAATGATTTAACATTAACTGATGCAACTCCTGTTTCATTTGGAACTGCATTTATGAGTCACCTTCCAGGACAGTATGGAGACCATTTTTTATATTATTATTCCTATGTTAATTTACTTGGTACTAACTGGAGAGGTCGGTATTCATATAGGAATACTAATGGGTCAGCAGTTACTACACATTCTGGTTCTTACGATCCAATTGATGATGGATATATTGGAGATTTAGATATAAATAATAAATGGGCAGGGTTTGTCAGATATAATGCTTCAGATATCATGTATATTATCCCTAAAAGACATTCATTAAGCTTTCATAACGGAGGTACAGGTCTTTGTGTCCCTGTTAATTTCAGTAAAAAAATAAATGGAGAGCTTCATAATTATGTTTCGCTATATGATAATTTAAGTATATTAGGCGAAACTTCAGGGTATGATTCCTTCAATGCAGCATATTCGCTTGAAGTTGCAAAATCTGGAGTATATTTTGTAAGTCCTAATCATGCAGGATTATTAGGAATGCATGGGTCATTTCAAATGAAAGGAGTGAGCAATGGAAGTTTATTAGCCATTGCCGATACAGATAAAATCTTGTCTAAAGCCATTACTACAGGGAATGCTGATAATTTTATATTTTCATTATCTGATGATAAGATTACAAAGTTTACTATTCCTCCTGTTGCAGATTTAAGTGGTAATCCAATATTATTTGATGATCAATCATTTAATTTTACATCATTTTCTAATCCGATGTCTTCTTTATTATCAATAGATACTACAGAAGCAACATTTTCATGTATTTCTACTGAAGGAAATATGAATATAGGGACTAAAACAATACCTCTTTCAAATACTGAAAGTGTTGAAGATGTATTGGCAGAGAATGATACAGGAGTCCTTATTGAGGATACTGGTTCTAATGGTCTTTTTGAAAGTCAAGAATTAGATTATAAACTTACCTATACTTATGATAATTACTTAGAAAGTTCACTTACAAAATCTACATGGTCAAATACCATTGCAAATTCAGCAAAAGTGACTATTACTATACCTAAAGACATATCTTCAAGGATAACTCATCTTAATGTATATAGATCAATTAAAAATAGCAAATATACATTAGTCAAGTCTATTAAAATATCAGAAGAATGGTCTTATGATTCAAGTAGTGATTCCCAAACTACATTCTTTACAGATAATAATACTTCTATAGCTGATTATGAAGTGATTAATGATATGTCAGAGACTATCTTACGACCTTTTGTTCAATTTGAGATAGCAACTATGGTTAATAATATATTGGCTGTTACAGACTGTTATGTTCCTGAAATTGAAGAATATCTACCTAATTATATTTTCTTTTCAAAACCAGGACAATCAGCTAAATTTGATTATACTGTAGATTATACATTATTACCACAGAAAGTAAACTGTATCAAGGGTTTTGCAGGCAGATTATACGCATTTAGTGACAATACAACTTATAGGATTGACCCTAATTCGTTTGCAATTGAAGATATTTATGATGGTGCTGGATGTATTAATAATGATTCAATAGTTGTAACAGAATTTGGTATGTTTTTCGCTTCTAAAACAAATATATATAAACATGATGGAGCAAACTTAACACCTATTGGTGATGCAATATTAAAGTCTTCACGATTCCCTGATTGGTCACATTCTTATCATAAAGGGATAAAAACTACTTTAAATGAAGGTTATACTCCTCGATTATTGTTTGATTCTAAAATGCAATCTGTTGTAGTATTTTTAGCAGATGTTATATGGCAAGAAGGAACAGTTGGGAAAGCTTGGGCATGGAATATTTCAAGACAGAGATGGGATAGATGGAGTAGTCCTTATGTAAAGACTGCTTTTCAAGATATATCTGGTTCTATTCTAATTTCTGATGGCTCACAAATATATAAATATTTAGAGAATGATAAAATTAGTAAAGCTTTTGAGTGGAGATCAAAATTATTTACAATGGGTGCTGATACTCAGAAGAAAAAGATTTATAAGTTGAAAGTGACAGGTGCTGTTAATGGAACTGTAAGTAATCCTGTTGATACAACTAATAATAATATATTTTTAGTTACTGATGGAGTATATCAAACTATAGAAAAAAAGGATGATAATACTTATAAATTATTAACTGGAAGAACAGCTAAGACAGCAGAAATATGGGTTAAAAACCAAGTTAGAAGCATAGATAGTTTTGGTATAGTATATAGAAGAAAGACTGTTAAATGATCTTAAAAGGAGCTTCTGCAATAACTTCACCAGTAAGATCTAATGATCCTACAAATGACAGAATATTTAAAAAAGTATTTGATGAAGTAAGTTTATTATCAAGTAAATTAACAAGTGAAATTAATGATTTAAAATCTGAAATTGAATCTATGAAGTCAGATATAGAAAAAAATAAATCAAATATAGCAAGTAACCATCCGTAATGCATATATTATGACGGATAGTAAGGAGTAAATATGGATCCTTTTACAGCTTCAATGCTTAGTATGGGTATGCAGTATGGCATGAACCAAATGTTCAAGCCAAAGGGATATGATGTTGGACAGTTGAAAAACACTCTTGCCCCTCAATTGCAAGCAGGTCAGTTCCAACAAAATTATGGAAAAGACATGATGAATGTCAATGGTGCTTACCAAAGAAATATGGGTAATGCTGTTGGATTGCAAAATAGGAATAATATGCTTGCTGGAGCTTTAATGAACCAAAGATCGGCTGGTCAATATGGTAATCCTGCAATGTCTAATAAGCTTAATCAATCTATGTATCAAGATGCTAATCAAAATACTGCTTCTACAATGGCTACAATGATGCCACAGTTACAGCAACAGGGCGCATCAATGTACCAACAAGGAACTGATAATGTTGGTTCTTATTTACAGAATATTTCTCAAGCTCAATTATCTAATACAGATATTAATAATGCTTGGAATCAAAAACAATTAAGCATGTTAAGTCCTTATGCAATTCAAGGAATTAACAGCTTTGTACCAGGGAATTAGGCTATGGGATTAGGAATGTTAAATTTTGGTAATAAGAATGGGTTTTTAGGGATGTTTAATAATAAGTCTGGTGGAAGTCAAAACAATCCGACTCTTAATGGAGTAAATGTTCAGCCCTATCAAGCTCCTCCAAATACGAACCAACCAGCTGTAGAAACTCCTACTAATGTGAATACTCCTACTAATGTGGATATATATTCTCCTCTTCATCAACCAAAGCAAGGAGTTCCTTATGTAAATCCTGCTCCTATAGAAACATTTAATAGTAGTCCTTATGTAAATATTCCTTCTCCTCCAAATCCTCCAGCGGTTGGAAGAAGTTACTTTGATCCAAATACAGGAGAGCCAATTACAGAAGGTTTATATAATCAAATGATGTTCCAAGGCAAAGGTTCTTTAGGTAGCAAAACAGATATATTTAATAGGCAGGATATGGGTAATTGGGATGTAAGTGGAATGTTCGATCGTCTTGATGCAGGAAATATCTCTCCAGAAGAAATGGAAAAATTAAATTGGTTAAAGATTAATAACCCTGAAGGATTACAGGCAGTAATGAAGCAAAGAGGTGTTACGGCAGCTGCTAATAGACCTAATGCTCCAGCCAATCCTCCCCCAGAAATTCCAGAAATTGCTGCTGGAACTACTAATTCTAATGCTGCTGATTTAATGTTAGGTGGTGGAGCATTTGATCAAGGCGATGTAACAACGGATAACCATCTTTATGGTGGAAGAAGAGGTACTTCAAGTTGGGATAATTTTAAAACAGATGTTAAACAATCAATAGGATTTGAAAATCCAAATAAACCATTAGTAAATGAAGTAACATCTGCACCTCCAACTGAATCTCCATTTTCCGAAATGAATTTCAGAAAAGATCCTTCTTTTTTAGATGCAAGTAATTTTGTTCAAAATGCACAGAATAATACACCGAACAATTTTAATTTTACTGAAACTTTTGATACGGATGGTAATTTGACTCTTCCTCGTGGAGTAGTTCCTCAGAATCCAACAGCTGTTCAGAAGTTAAATGGTCCAGCTTTTCCAACTAATCTTCCGCAAGGAGTAGCTCCATCAAACCCATCATCTGTTCAGAATTTAGAAGGGTATCGTGAGTATATGCAAGGGCAAGAAGGGTTAGATCCAGGCAATCCTAATGCTTTAACTCCTGAAGGTGGCTTTAAAGAGCCTTATAGTCCGTCTCCAATGGATTATTCTGATGAATATGAAACATACAAAGCTCAAACAGATGCAGCTAAAAATCCTAATTCGGTAATGAATCAACTTCCTACTTTGGATGATAGGCTGAATAATGCTACTATAAATGCAAGTAATCCTGATGTTAATAATCTTGATGTTATGAATGACAAATTTAAAGAGCTACTTTCAAATGAATGGGCGAAAGGTGACTCAGTAAATCAAATATTTGATGAGCCTGAAGGTACTAAAACAAATCTACCTACAAGAAGAGAAGAAGGTTACGCATTACAAAATGGTACTAATTCATATCAAGGAATGTTAGATTTAGCTACTCAAATGACAAATGGAGATCCTGCTCAAATACGAGATATGATGAATAGAATTGCTTTCCATGAAACTGGGCAAAGTATGGATCCGAATCAATTACAGGATGGTGGTGGTCCAGGAAAAGGATTATATCAAATAGAAGGTGATTCTATGGCTACTGCTATACAAAGAAGCATGAATGCTTATAAGAATCAAGGTCAAGACATACCTCAATGGCTTACTGATTTACAAGAAGGTGGGTTTTCAGATGCAACTAATTTAGCACCTGAAATGCAATCTGCTTTAGCTTTAGGGAATTTATTGACACAAGAAGGAAGTACTAAAGATTTAAATAATTACTTTGGTGGTAATGGTGGTCTTGACAATTTATGGGCAGATTATCATTGGCAAGGGGATTATTCTGATAGAGATGATAGGTTGGCTTCTTTTAATAAACATAACGATGTCTATGCAGGAGAAACATTTCAATCAACTCCTCGTGGATATAATTTTCCATAGGAGTAATATATGGGTTTAGGACAATTAAATTATGGTGGGAGTGTTTATCCTATCACACAAAATACTGTAAATGGAGCTTCAGCTGCTGAAGAAGGAAGAAGGCAAGGGCAGGCATATACAAAAAGAAGAGCAGAAGATATATTTAATAATAGTATTGCAGGAATACCTCAAAAACAGAGTTTTTTAAGTAGAATGATGCAGGGTAAACAGCCTGAAACTATTCAAAATTCTCCATTATGGGCAGCTACAGGACCTGGAGCACTTAATACTTCAAATACAGGCTTTTATGGGAAAGCATTTGATGAGTTTGATACTAAGAGTAATAAACCTGAAATGCAAGCTAATATGTTAAATAGGGTTACTTCAAATCCTTTACATTCAAGTGCAATTAGAAGAGAACTTACATCTATGATTGCTGACAAGCTACCTACAGCAATGCAGGATCAACAAAGAATTGATTCTTATGATATGCTTGAAAGAATGCAGAGAGATGCTCAAAAGATGTGGAATAACCCTGGTGACGATTGGGAAGAAGAACTTTCAAAGAAAATCCAAAATGATCCAAAAGCAAAACAATGGTGGTCTAATTATATTGAACCATATATGGATGAAGAAAGTATTCCTGAAATAGCTAAAAGAATTAAAAATAAAATGGGTGGTGCAGTTGGTGCAGGTGCAACTAAAGAAGATAAGGTTATGCACATGACTAAGGGGCATGCTAAGAAGTATGTTACTCAATTACCAGGGATGGATCAAGGTGGTAGAGCCGATGATGCAATGAAGCAATTAGATACAATTATTGCTTCTGCTGAGAAAAAGGGTTGGAAATTTACTAAAAAAGGAAATAATCTTATATTAAACCATCCTGACGCTATTGATTTGGTTTTAAGGTATGACCCTGATAATTTATCATGGACCAGTGATCAGTGGGGAACTCAGACCTATAGTGATATTATAAGATATATGGGGGCAAAATTAAGAGACCCATTAGATCATTATGGATTTAAAAAATAAATAGGAGGCTTTATGCCATTATATAATGTAAGAGGTGCATTACAGGGACCTGTAACAAATCCTGAAGCTAAAAGAAGAAATGATTTAAAGAAATTAATAGCTCAATTTCAAGTAAATCCGTATTCTGTTTCGGATGATCCGAGAAGTTATTACAAGCAATTAAAAGCAATGGCAATGCAAGAAGGGTTACCTATGGCATTACCTCAAACTTTAGAAAAAAATCCGTTGGGTGTTGGTGCTTATGAAGCAGCTGATACAGCCTTATTTGGATTATTACCCAATAGAGACTATTTGAGTGAAACTGAGAAAACAGCTGCTGGTATAGGTGGAGCAGTAGGTATGATTCCAACTCCTTGGACTGGATTAGGTATAGCTAAAGGAATAGGATATGCTGCTGGAAAAGTAGCACCTGGATTAGCTAAAGTATTACCTAAATCTATGCAGAGCGTTTTTAAAGCTAAAAAAGTAGTTGATAAGACAAAGGCAGGTAGTGCTATGAAGAAAAGTATTGACAAGTTTCATGATGCATTAACAAAATCAGGGATTGATCCTAAAAAATTTACTGGAGCTTCAGGAAAAGAAAGAGAATTTATAAGGACATTTTTAAAAGATAATGTTGATGAAGCTACTTCAACTAAGTTTAATAGTTTTAGAACTAAGTTTGTTGAATTTTTGAGTAAAGATAAAAGATTTAAATATCAAAAGGGTAAAGGTGCTAATTTATCTAAATTAAGATTTGACCCCACTAAAGAGAATGCTTTTGTTGCTTATAATGATACTTTTAGAAAAGGGATAAGTGGTCTGAAAGATGGAAAAGTGGGCACTTTAATGGAGTATGCTGTAGGTGCTTCACCTGAACTTAAACAAAAACTTATAAAGGCTATAGCTGAGAACGACACAAAAACGATAAAAGCATTAGTTAAAAACATTCAAATGCAAAAAGTGTGGGCAGGTAAGGGTGGTAAAAATGCAACTGAAGCATGGAACACATTAGATGAGAAGTCTTTAAGCGTCCTAACAAACCAAATAGATAGTATGACGATAGGGTTACAAGAAAATGGTATGAACTTTTTAAATCTGAAAGGATCTAATCCTTTATTAAGTGCAATGAGTTCTGAAGTTAGGAGAAATATAGGTCCTGAAGTTTCAAGATTCCCAGGTATGCCCGTTGGTAATATAATGCCTCCGGCAATTTAGAATGAATGGCAAACACTTTATTAACACAGCCTGAACCTGAAGTAAATCATCAATTTACTCCTAATTATTCACCAGAATTTATTAGGAATGCAATTGAATCTTATAAACAGAGTCCTGATTCGTTTAAACCTGATTTTTTAGACGATATAAAGACTCATGCTGATCATTTTAAAATGGACTTTAATACAGACCCTAATGCAGATGATTTTGGACTTGCAAGTATGGTTAAGCAGGCAGGGTCGGGGTTTGTAGAAGGATTTACTACCCTTGAAGTAGGTAAGGCTCCACAAAACGAATATGAAGGTATAGCAAGAAGCTTAGGGCATCTTGCAGGTTTTGTTGGGTTTGTACCAAATGTATTTAAAGGTATCAAAGGTGCTGAAGCTTTATCTCAAGCTATCCCAAAACTAAAGGGAATGTCTGTTCCAATGTTGGGTGCATCTGCTGTTCAGAAGAAGGTGAATAGTGTTGCCCAAGTTCTTACCGAAAAAGCATATAAGTATCGTGGAGAAGCAAGTAAGGATGTCCTTGACTTCTTAACTCAGCCGTTAGTAAAAGATATTGTTCAAGGTGGATTTCATTTAGGTACTGCATCTGCTATTTCTTCATGGAGAGGTGGTGTAGATGATATGATGACTGCTTTTATGCATGGTGGGGTTACTGGTGGTGTATTTAGAGGTATTGGTAATTCTATTAATTCAGGCAATGAAATGGGAGACAAGGCTTTAAAGTCTTTAGTTGCATCTCTTTATGAAGGTATTCCTTCTACTGTAAGAGGAGATACTACTCCTGAACAAATATATTCTTATGTTCTTGGTGCTTATTTTGGATTTAATGAAACTCCTTGGGAAAAGAGACTTGCTGATAAATACACTGGTAAGATGCTAAAAGAGAATGTAAATGATCCTGAATTATTACCTGAATGGGAAAGATTACATCCAAGAGAAAAGGAAGTTATTAAGGAGATGTCTGATACACTATTAAGTCAGCATAGAGCCGTTGAGACTCTTAATGAATTTTTTAGAAGACAAAAAGATTTGCTTGGTGAGGATGTAAGCGTAGAAGAATATGAAGCTCTTTTAAACAGTAGTGATCCTGTAGGTAATATAAATAAGTTAGCAGAAGCTAAAATTCAAGCTAAATATAATCCTGATTTTATAGGTGTTTCAGGTGGTAATGCTATGGAAAGATGGTTTGGGAAGATAGCAGATAGTGTTGGACTTAGAATGACACACTTTAGAACTCCACAAGAAGAAGGATTAAAAGAAACAGGAATAGGTGAAGTTGTAAAACTTCGTAATTCAGAACTCCCTGTTGCAGATACCTTTGTAGAAAAAGCAATGAATGAAATAGGTATTAGAGTACCTACAAAGGGAACTTTAGAAAAAAAAATTAGAAGACATAACTTATATAGAAAAGAATATTTTAGAGTAAGAGATGTTGATCAGGTTATTGTTGTTGCTCCTTTAGGTTCTGGTTATAAACCGCCAAATAGTATTGATGGTTTGACGATGAAATTAGCTCAAAATATGGGTAAAGATGTATATGTGTTTAATGATGCTAATAATAAAAAAGGTGGTTATACATGGTATAAATCTGAAGGTGGAGGTGGGTTTAAGAAGGTTGAGAAACCTACATTAGAGTCTTCCTTTTCTATTTCAGGCATAGTAAAGCCGTCAAAGGCTGGGAAGGGTGCTTTAAAGAACCTTATGATTAGAAGTGGGTTTGATGTCCCGATAGAAGAAATAAAGCCTGTAGAGCCTGAAATTGGAGCAGAACAATCAATAGATCCTGGTGAAACTGTCAAAATATTACCAACAAGAAGAACTGAACGATTTGTAAGAGAACACATAAAAGATACTTTGGAAGGTGAGACAGCTGGTGAGATAAATAGAAAAGTTATCGATATTACGAAAGAGCTTGAAATTCGAATGGATGAGCTTATTGAGCCAGAAAATTTAAATAATTCATCTAAGATATTTGTAGATGAATTGTCTGAAAAATATAATAAACAATTTTCTGAAGATGTTTATGATGGATTTAGACAGATATTTAAAAGAAGAATTGAAGATTTTCAAATACAGCATGTTTCTTTTATAGATACCGATGGAACAGTAGAAACATTAGATACTAAAAATCCTGTTACACGAAATAGTAATTCTAAGACACAGTTAGCTCCACGATTTGTTATGGAAAAAATTTATGATAATATAATTGAAGAGCATGGGTTATCAAGGACATTTGAAGACTATAATGAAAAACCTGTTCAGATATTAGACCATATTATCATGAGAGATGCTACTGGTAGGACAAAAGAAGTTACTTTTTCAGAATATATAAAAGAAAAAACATCTATTATACGAGATCAAGCAACTAATCCTGTTGAGAGAAGTGATGCTGGCATAGAAGCTAAGGAAGAATATATTGAAGCTATGGCTAAAGTTGAACGAGCTATGGATAAGAAAGATATGCATTATTTTGGTGGTAGTGGTGATAATGAAAGAAATTATTATGTTAAATATCATCCAATATTAAACGAGAGTAATACTAAATCGTTATGGCACACATTGAAAAATAATGTTAAAGGTGTTGAAAAAACATTCAGAGAAGACCTTGAAGAATATAAAGAGAAACATAAATGGATGGAAGAAGCTGATGTTGAAAGTTGGCTGAAAAAACAGTACTTATCCAACGCATTATGGGATGTTAGTTTGAATGGCTTTAGTTTAAAAACCATTCCTCGGTTTGAACATACAGTCTTTGAAAAGGGCTTAAATGCTATTATGGGAGGACACTATGTTGGTAATAAAAAGGGTGTTATAGATTTTAATAAAAGACAGCAGATATGGTTTACTAATGGTTATTCTATTGATGGAAATTTTGTAAGAGAAACTTTAAGAAATAAATATAAGTTAGATAATCTTGTAGATATGGGTGACAAAGGTGCGGGAGTCAATGTTGTATTTGTAAAGGATGCAGCTGGTAGTAAGGTAATAAAAGATTTTCGTGGTAAGGCTGTAGGTGCTGATAAATTTGAAGAAGCAACTGATGGTGGTATCTTAGTAAACACTAAATTATTACAAGCTCAAAATAAAGAAAGTGGACATGATGTTAATGGTGGTTTTCAAAAATCATTTATTGTGTCTCCTCATGAAGAATTAGGAGCATTGTTAGGTAAGTATGCAATGCATGATGCTGGTCCTGAATTATCAAGATATATGGATGCGAATAATATACATTATATGATATATGATTCTTCTGCTAAACAGCGTGGTGGCAGGAAGATTTACGAACTTGATGAAAATGGTTTAAAAGGATATGAAACAAAAAATGAAGTTTGGGCGAGAGAAAATATTGATAGTGAACAATTATTAAGAGAACACGAAGATATTAAAGCTGAATTTGAACATTGGGTAACGACTCCACAATGGTCAAAAAAATTAAATAGAGAGATAATAAGAAAAGATAATTTCTTTATTAGAAATCCTACTGAAGCAGAAATAAAGCAAGGTATTCAATTTGTTGATGAGTATAATGCTGACTCAGCAGCTCTTGATTTTGTTACATTTAAAGATTATCTTTATAATGAAAATTCAGGATTGTTTTCATATAAAAGGGATGTAAAACTTATATCTCCTGCAAAGGGTATTGAAGATGTAATGTATCAGGTTCCTTTAAAGGATGTTAAAGTAATGATGGGAGTTTTATCAAACAACCACATGATAGATAATGCAATGACTCCTAAACAAATGCTTACATCTTTGACTGGATATACAGGTGATCCTGCAATGTTAAAACTTGTTCCTAAAGTAGTAAGAGATATGCATGCAACCCTAATTTTAAAATCTTTCAAGGGAACGGAAGATATGAATAAAGCTATTGCAGAGTTTCAAAAATTAGATGGTGATTCTCTTGTAATTCAAGAAAAATTACTTGAGAATTTGGATAATATAAATGTTGAAACAATGTTTAAAATGTTTAGAGACCCTAAGTATGCAGATTTTACAGCTAAAGCATATTCTAAAATCTTAGAATTAAATACTGAATATATTGAGGGATTAATTGAAAGTGGTGAAATAAATTCAAGCGAAGGTGCTAAAATAATGAATGAAAATGTTACTTTTGATTCATCTATTGATAGAATGCTAAGTCTTGGTGGTGGTGATATATCTGTAATAAATCATAAAAATGTTAGACATTATGTTCAAAAAGCATTACGGAATTATGTAGTAAAAAGAGCTACAAGACCTAAGATGCCAAATTCAGGAACAGCGTATCTTCGACCTTATGATCCTTATATAAAGAAGATGTATCCTGAATTAAATACAAATAGTAAGTTATTTCTTTTAGATAAGGGTTGGAAGAAGAAAGTAATATATGATGATTTTTTACCTAATGGAAAATTAAGATTAGATAAAATATGGGAAAAATATAAGTCTGGTGATTTATCAGAAAAAGAAGAAACAAAATATAAAGAGATATTAGAAGCTGTAAATGCAAGAATACCTATGGATTCTGTTTCAGGCGCTCAATTAGGTACATTTCATGGGTTTACTGACAGATTGGGGTATGGGATTGTATTACATCCTGAAAAGATGAGAGCATTAGGTGGTGCAGATTTAGATGGTGATAAGGCTTTTGTATTCTTTAATATGCCTAAAGAATGGAAAGAGGTTTACAATGCTCAAAGAGAAGAACATTATACTAAGGATTCTTCTGGGAATTTAATCTTTCAAGAGGGTAAAGATGATAAAGAAATGGTTGATTTGTTTACTGAAGGAACTCCAGAAGAGGTTGAAAAAAGGTTTAAACATAAGGCTGCTACATATTCACCAGTAAGAAGAAAAGAAATATCAGATAATCAGGCTACAGGTCGTAAAGTTTTAGGACCAGCAGTAGTTGCTAAACAAGTTGCTGTTGCAGCTCATTCAGAAATAGCAAACATGGTTAATAAGGATGGTGTAAAGGGGACTACTGATTGGATTGATACTTTTGATAGTAATGGTAATAAAACAGGCTCTATAAGGGCTACAGCAAGAGTTACTCCAGAAGAATTAGCTAATGCAAAGAAAATATCAAGAGCAGCAGTTGCATTTCCATTAGATCCTATGGACTTTGCAGGATTAAAAACAGCTGGTCATTATCAAGAACAGATATTAGATGCTCATTTTAAGTATGAATTTAAGGGTGTTAAGAAAAAGAATGGTAAGGCTAAAAAAGAAGCGTCTGCTTTTGAAAAGAAACAGGCTATATTCCAAGATTACCATGAAATGAACTCTGCTTTATTTGGTAAGAATTTTAAAGAAGGTAGAAAGTGGACTTATTATGAGATACTTGAAAAATTAAAGGTAGTAAAGAATAAATCTGAAGGTGCAAGAGATACAATATTACCTCGTATTGCTGAACTTGTAGAAAAAATCAAATGGCATGAAGATATATTAGAAAGGGTTGATGTAGCAGGATTAAAGAAGATGTATGAGGATTATTTATATATTAAAGAAAACTATGAGTATTTAGAAGGTCCAATGCAAAGGTATTTCCCTGTAAAATGGCAAGGGGAGAGAGGTTTAATTAATGTAGTATTAAAGGAACAATTGTATAAACCTGAGAATATGAGAGCATTTATCCATAATGAAGGCAAATGGAATTTAATAGATAAGTTTTTTCCTAAAGAATTAAAAAGTAGTAAGTTCAAGAAAAAAAAATTGACTCCTGAAACTAAAATTAGGATGATAGAAAATATTGTAAATCAAACAAGAGATTTTATAATAAACGATATGTCTGATATTATAGGTATAAAGCTTATATCTAAATATGCTAAAAATGAAAGTCCTGAGAAGATTAAAGAGATACATGAAAAGACTGAAGAGATAAAAAGATTATGGTCGATTGCAAATAAAGAAATGCAAGAGATTGCTGATGGTAAAACTGAATTAAAGGATGCTTCTTTAGGCGATGTAATAAAAGCTTTAAATAGTAGTAAAGAATTAGAATTAAATCAACAAGAGTATAAAGAGCTTATTGATATGTCTGAAAAATTAGAGAAGAGAGACGGAAAGGCTATACAAGAGGGTGAAAAATTAAGTAATACATTAAATCAGAATGAAGCTGATAGGTTAATTAATGAAGCTAAGAGTGAATTAAGTCAAAATCAAAAAGATTTATTTGATTCAATGATGGTTACAGGTTTTGGAAGAGGCGATCTTGAAAGAATTAAGGAAGTAATTAATCTTGCAGATATTGCTTCTGGTAAAAAAGAAAGATTGTTAGATTTAATCTCAAGTAGATTGATTGATAAAGCAAGTAGAACATATTCTTTAAAGGTTGGATTTAATTCTCCTGAAGTTTCTGATAAAGTTATCGCTGAATATTTAAATGAATATAAAAAACAATTTAAGAAGGCTGATTTAAGAGATTCTGTTGCAGAATTAGGTGAGGAAATACAAGAAGCTGTTAGTTTTAAAGAAAATATAAATATTGATGGTGTGAAAACTGAAGTGCAAATGTTTGAGTCAGAACATTTGAGAAATAAGGTTAAGGATCTAATAACTGATAGAGGACCAAGAAAACTGTCAGAAAAAGAACATAAAATGGTTGACGAATTGTTAGATAATGTGTCTCATTTTACTACAATTAATTCAGGAAATATAAATGGATTATTTAGATTTTTAACAAATAAGGATATGGCTTCTGCGAATATGTATGATATAGGAGTATTTAATAAGTCATTAAAATCTATAAAGACTGGTACATGGTGGCAAGCATTAACAGATTCTATAAAAAAGGGTGACAAAGGACCTTTAATTAGAAAGTGGCATTGGATGATGTTTCCTGAAGCTATAAATAGAGATTTAATGAGAAGGCATATAGATCTTTATGAAGAAGGTGGATTTTTCTTAGCTGATGCTGTCTTAGATCCTCGAAAGCTTGAAGTCTATAGTGGTAAAATATATAGACCTGCTTCTGCTATGCATGGATTAACATCTTCTATGCATGGATCTATGGAGAATGCTATGGCAGCATTTGAAGATAAAAAGAATAAATTTAATGAAGAACTTTCTTTTTTAAATTCCTTACAGGAAGAAAGGGTTGGTGGTATTCCTATTGGAGAGATGATTGAAAAGATAGGTATCAGGAAAATGGAACTAAGATATGCTAATACTTTAACAGATAAAAATAAGGCATTAGCGTATCAAAATCATTGGAATGAAGTAAAAAAATACTATACAGGTGGTAAATATAATATAAAAAATAGAGAATTTAATATTCTTGTTAAGAATGAAGAAGGCAAGAGTGTTCGAAAAAGTCTTACAGGTGAAGAATTAGTTGAAAAGATAGACCAACATTATACTCGATGGGGTAAAAAAATGTATAAGGTCTTAAAGGGTGATAGATTAGAAATGGAGAAATATCGTCTCCATAGGGATGATTATGAGGGGGTAGATGCTAAATTTGACTATAATCGTTATTTAAACGATGTTAGACATGCTATTGCTACAGGTAAGCCTATTCCTATGACTTTTGGTATTGAAGGTATTAGAGTGCTTGCTAAAGAGCAAAGAATAGATGATCATACTGTTAAATGGGAAACTCGTATGAATATGCGTAAGAACTTTAATGATCACATTATGGGAGAGATTGTTGATGGATATTTTCCTCATATAACAAGTGATAAAGCTCTTGCACTTAAATCTTTAAATAAGGCTGTAAAGCAATTACAAGAATCTGGATTGCCTAAGAAAGAAAAAGCTGAACAGATTAGAAAGATGATATTAAAACATTATAGTCTTACAGGAGATTATCATTTAAGAGATATTGAAGAAAATGAATTGTGGGAAAGTGAATTACAGAAGGTTAAGCGAAATGAAAAAGAATTTATAGATTTTCAAAGTATTAATGCTACTGTAGGTTCTATGTATTCAAGAGAAACACATTTGTCTGGCTGGGATACATCTTCTCAATCTTTTCATAAATATATGAAGGGAATTACAGAGCAGTATTTTAGACAGGTAGCTTCAATGCTTGGTAGGTCACAAATATCTAAATTTAAACTTGATGTAAGAAATAAGTGGAGTCCTGAAGTTATAGACAAATGGGAGAAATTCTTCCAATTGTATGTTCAAAGATCTATGGGTTTTCCTAATGTTATTCCTGAATATATCTATAATGATAAGGGTATGAATTTAAAAGGAACTCCTTATGCTTGGTGGGCAGATAATAGGGTGAAAAATAGAATTAACTCTATTTCTAAAGCTTTAAATATACAAGATAAAAATTTACCTGAAAGTCTTAGAGGTATAACTCATAATCAGCTTAGGCATTGGTCTAATATTGAAGCAAGATACGAAACAGCCTCCTTGTTAGCTCATCCTAAATCTGGATTAGGTAATATTTGGGGTGGTACTACTTTAACTATTCAATCTGCTGGATTAACTAATTGGAAAGATGGTAGGAATTATAATTATTTAAAAAATAATGTAGATCATTCTTTAGATAGTCGTGATTCTTTAAATAAATTTGCTATTAAACATGGTGTATTAGAAGATTTTTTACAACATGAAGCATCTTTAAATCCTCATTTTAAGGGTACTAATTTTAAAAGATTCTTTGAAGAAGCTGTCGAGAAGATATTACAAAATCCTAATTTAAAAGATTCTTCTCTAATGAGTATTGCAGAAAAACATCAGATTAATGAAAGCTTATTCCAAAAAGCAGCTTATTTCATGAAAATATCTGAAAGAATGTTAAGGGTAGATTCTTTTATGGCTCATTATGTTCAAGCTCATAAGAATTTTAGAGGAGCTATTGAAGATTATGAACATCCTTTCTTGATTAATTTAGCAAAGAAAGGGGTTAAATCTACTCAATTTTTATATTCTTCACCTTTCAGACCTGCTTTTGCTGATACTGCACTTGGGAAGGTAATGTCAAGATTCCAGTTGTGGGGTTGGAACTCTGTCGCATTTAGAAATGAAGTCCTTAGAGAAGCTAAAGTGAAAGGATTTCAAGAAGGAACACATGAATTTGAAAGATTTAAAAGAATGGCTGTTCTTGATATGTTCTCTTTAGGATTAGCAAGTTTATTTACCTATTCTTTATTTGAGTCTTCTTTACCTGCTCCTTATAATTGGATGCAAGATACTGCTGATTGGATGTTTGGAGATGAAACTGAAAGAGATAGAGCATTCTTTGGATCTTTACCAACCCCTATTGCTCCTTTGCAGATGGTTATGCCTCCAGCTATGAGAATGCCAGCAGCTGTATTTAAAGGGATGTTAGAAGATGATTACTCAAGAGTGAGTGATTATTATATTTATACAATGTTTCCGTTTGGGAGAATTGTAAAAGATTCTAAAGGAGTTTTAGAAAATCCTATGTATTCAATAGAAAAAATGACAGGATTACCTTATATAAAAGCAGCGCAAGAAGTAAAAAAACTGGGAGAAAGTGATGACTCTCCCCCAGTTATACCAGCTACTCTATTTAGCTGATTCCCCCCTCGCATTTAACTTATCTATTAATTTATTAATTGGACTGTTTTTCCAATTAGTAATAGTAATTTCAAATAATAGATTATGGATTGTAATTGCAAATGTAAAACCATATTTTGTTTTATAATATATTAATAAAGAAAATATTAAAAATGTAATTTCCATAAAAGATTCTTTTTTATTATGATAATCTCGATAACTAAACATTTTTATCTCCTATTAATTCAATCAATATATCTAATGGTAATGCAGCCATTGGTTTCTTTCTGTTCTTCTTAACTACTATTACAGGTGTGATTCCTTCTTTGCAGTTATCTTCGCATTGTTCTACTGCCTTCCAGAATTGTAACCTCTCTACATTCTTACATTCAAAACTATAAGGTATTTTCCTACGAGCAGCAGGGGATAATACAATATCCTCCCCTGTCATGCCCATAGTTTGGCTCTTTACATCATCCTCTTCAAGAGACGGAAATGCTACTCTCAACTTATCTCTTAAAAGGTTCTGTAAATTTCTTCCTTTAGCTTTTGCTCCCTTAACGCTTGCCATTATTCACTCCAAATATGTCTTGTAAGCTCTCTTCTCTTTGCTTTATAGTTCTTTTAGGTTCATCGTATTCTTCAAGCTCTGAGAAGGATAAAGAGATCATATCTTTACCATCTTTGCTGTTCTTAAACCAACCAGCTACTTCTACTTCATTACCCATTATTGTAGCTTTACCTTTAAAGAACGGTTCATTCTCTGCTTTCTTATACTTGTTCTTCCAGATAGCTCCATTTCCAATTACATGATATTTTTTCTTACTCATTTTTTCCTTCCATTAATTTGTTGCATATATAAAACAACAAATAGGTTATACCAATTAATAATGCATTGATTGATATTATTAATAATTCTATTATTTTTTCGTGTGTCATTATTTTTTCTTCTCTTTCTTTATTTTTTCCTTGTACTTTTTATTACATGGTTTACACAATTGATTTGTGTCTTTGTGATATATATTAAAGTATCTGTTACATGCTTGATTTAAACATTCAGCATGACTGTCTAAGGGTTTGCCTGTCCAATGCTTGTTTTTCATTCTTCTCCTTGCAGTATTTACATTCCTTTTTCCTTAATCCTCTTCTTGGAAAATCAGTATGTACCATTATTTCTTTAAAATGCTTCTCCCATACATTATTACATGTAGGGCATAACTTCACAGCAAATCCTTTGTTATGAGTTCTCTCGTACTTTTGTTGCTTAATATGATATGTTTGTACTGCCCAATGCACATGTTTCATTTCTTTGTCTCCTTTTTTATTTGGTGGAAGAATAAAGTCTTTCTCTCACCAATTTTTCTATATCGTTTATATATGATATTGAATTGTTTTTCGTCTAAGGTTGAATATATACCTAAATTTTTTAATATATTTAAATAATACTCTTTCCATTCATGGTTATCCATCATTATTCCCAATCATCCATATCTATATCTATCCTATCATTTCCTTTAGCAATCATCATCAAACAGGCAACAAAATAACCTGCTATGAATCCTACCATTATTGCTATGTAATATCCTATCATTTTATTTCTCCTTTAGGTATTTGTAGTGTTTTGAATTGCTCTCGCATAATCTGCATCTAATTTTTGAATATCATCACTTAATTCTTCGAATGGGATTAGTGATTTATGGTCAGGGTTCTGTCTATTCTCCCAAATAGCCCACGCATCATGAACATCCTCCCATGTACAATCTTTACCCACCACAAAAGATAACAAACAATATAAATCTGTTAAGTGTTCATCGCATTCCAGACTCTCT
>Ga0114933_10001042_pt1 | contig 31854 bp, 30 predicted proteins | sample 4SBtaG_FD_89691 | JGI IMG/M metagenome (GOLD analysis project Ga0114933, IMG submission 89691) | Deep subsurface microbial communities from Kolumbo volcano to uncover new lineages of life (NeLLi) - 4SBTROV12_W25 metaG | ecosystem: Environmental > Aquatic > Marine > Volcanic | place: Kolumbo... | reverse complement strand
TTAGTAAAAACAAATTTTGATTATCCCCAGAGCTTTACGGATGTTTTATCTTTTGATGGTACAGATTCAGGCTCTAGAAGGTTTGTTGCTGGAGACCTAAACGGAGATGTAAATAAGTTATTCGCTTATATAGAGACTACTAGTTCTATGTATGATTTTGCTAGCAACTTAAGCGGTCTGTCTTCTACTTTAACCACTCAATTTTCTTTATCTATAAATAGTGATGACGACTCTTCCGAGGCTAGAAAGCAGACTTACTTTGTAAAAGTTATAGATAACAACAAAATAGAGTTGTATAAAAACTCTGATTTAAGCACTCAGCTAACTAATGACGACACAAAGTTAAGCGACACTTTTTATGTTAACAGTATAGACGTTTCTAACCTTAATATAGTGAATCTGGGCACCGCAGAAAACGTTAAAACTTTTTCAGACGGAAATGATATATTTACTTCTCTAGCTTCCGAGTCTTCAGCATCAATACAGCAACACTATTCTAATGTTTATACGAGTGGTGCCGCAGTTGTTTCTGGGGTACATTACGCAACAGGTTATAATGATGATTTGTCGTCAAACACTTCTATAGTAAGTTCTTTAAACCAAAAGGATACTATATTCTTAAGTGGGAAGTTTCATGCTAAAGCAGCTTTAGATGATGATAGTTTTAATAATGATTATTACATAAACGCGGGATTAAGTGAGGTTGTTATATCTAATACTGACGACAGCAACGCTAAGTATAAAATAAATAAGAATAAAGTTGTAAAACATACTAATGACGGAACATTTCAGGTTCAAAATCAAAATACAGCTAATAGAGATTTAATATATTATCCAAAACATGAGCTTCATGTATTAGATAGAAAATTCTTAAGTAAAGATACAACTGATTTTGAGTATAATTTTGTATTCTTTAAGCCAGATGGGCATAGCGATGATTTAAAAATAGTTTTACCAGATACTTGGACCAACTTAAGTACTTTATATAGCACTAACCAAGGCAAGATAGCTGTTGTTAATTTGCACGATAGGCCAGTTAGGGTAGAAAATTTCAGCAATACTACAGGCTTTACTCTGGATTCTGACAAAGTTGCATTCATAAGTAGCAATACTGATTATAGTAGCGGCAAAACAGAGTCCACCTTGTTTAATACTAATACAGCAAATGGATATACTTTTAGCATAAACGAAGACGACAAGATAGCTGAAGTAGAAAAAAATAATTTAACCGGCGAATTTTATATAATGAAGCCCGGCGACATAATAATAGACGATTCTATACATGATCAAAAGAAGATATTAGTAGATGGGGACATCAACTTCCTGAGACCTTACTCTTTAAGCAATATTGGGGCAGCTTATGCAGTTGATCAATTTGCAGAAGGCACGAAGTTTTATATATCAAATATATCAAAAGATCCTATTAATGTTAATATAAATTACGAACCAGCGGAAAATTACGGAATTGATAATCTTACTTCTGATGGAAAACTTCACTCTTCTAAATTTTATACGGCCGAGTTGGCTAAATTTACGCCAGAAGAAGATGATTACTTTTCTTATATAGAAATAGAACAAGATACCGCCGAAGATACTGCTTTTACATATTCTTCCGCAGATTTAAATTCAGCTAAAAAATACAATATATTTGGGATTCAATGTCCTATTACAGTAGGTTTTTATTATGAAGATATAACAGAAGCAGAATCTGTGAAACTAAACGATTATTTTCAACTTGGGGAGCAGGTAGATTTTACGCAAGAAAGTATATATAGAGTGATGGGAGCGGGAGCCGTCGGATTAACGAAGCTCCACTTAATAAACACTTCTTATGACGACATTTCATTAACTACGAAAGGTTATGACTCTTCAGGCACGGAATCAGCTGTTTTATCTTCTTACCTTCAGTCTTTTATAGACCAAAAAATAAGGCCTTCAAAAGGTGTTTATAGGTCTTATACTTATAGTGATGGTCAGTTTGATACTTATTACGATCAAGACTTGACGCCTGCTTTATTACCAAGAAATAAATCGCTTTCGTTTTCTATAAGCGAGCTTTTGTCTCCTAATTTGTCTGCTTACGAGGACACTGCGTGTTCTGCCTTTTATTTAACTAATGATGACGGAGAAGACGAGCTTAATATAGGTGATATAAGAGACTCGGATGTAGAAGTCTATCAGTCTTCTTTGATAGAGGTTGAATTTAATAACGTTAAGTTAATCAAAAGTAAAGATAGGAAAGCTAATTTTGTTGATGCTTCTATAGATGGGGAGCAGAAAAATAGAGCTATAATCTCTGTAGCTGACGGGTCTAATATAGTCCTTCCAAAAAGAAAATTAATAACTAGAGACTTTAGTTTTGTTATAATTAATGGTTCTAGATCATCTATACAAATAAGCTCCCCAGAAGGAACTAATGTTTTTAGCACCAATAGCAACCTATCGTTAGCTTCTGGTAAATTCATAAAAATAAGTTACGCCTCTGGAGTTTTTACTCCTGATTCCTCAGTGTCTGACTGTACTGTCTTAGAGAGGGGTATATACAGGAAAGATTTAAGAGCGGCGGTCATTTCTAAACAAACAATAGGGAGCTCTAGGCTTTTAGTAAACCAAAATATATCAAAAATAAATATTATAAATAATTCTGGAGCGGATCTGAAATTAAAGCTATTGGGTCAATCTGATGAAGTTACAGTAGATAAGGATAAATACAGAGTAACGTCTAGTACAGAAATTACCAAAATGACTACTCTGGGTAACAACCATAATCTGATAAATATAATTAGAGACGGGACAGTGAGCCTTAATAAATCTCTCTACGAAAAACAAGCCGTTCTATTTAACGACAATGCGATAAGAGGTTTTGATGTTTCTGACTTTTTTAAGGCGGACTTTATTCCGTTTATATCTATCGAAAAAGTAGAAAGACCATCTATTACGTCTATGAGCTACAAAGGGTTTTCCGTTAGAAAAGGTAACGTTATTAAATCTATACCACCTATTGGCCCTACAGCGCTTGCTTCTGGGGGGATAAGTTTTTCAGCTATAGATGTGAACTGTAGGTTGTATGAGTTTAAGTTGTCAGAGGCTAACGACAAGATAATATTACCTAAGAAGAGGTTCGATTACATTACTCAGAATAGTGCGAATATTTCTATGTCTTTATACAATACTTCAGAAGATAATGCTAATTTATACAAACTTGATTCTGATGGTGAGTATGTTTTTGCTGATGAGGAGTATACGTCTACAAGTTTAATAGCTAGAAATTTATATAACATTACTCAAGCAAACGCTAACCTAACCACAAGTAAGAAGAAGTCTTATGTTGATTTGATTGAGGAGGTATATGTTCTTTCAGAAGAAAGCTATATAGAAAAACATTCAAGAAGATTTTATTCTGACTCTTTTTATCAAAATAAAACTGTCGTATTTAAGCAAGGTTTTAAAATAGAAGGAGATGTTCAGACTGGATGTACGTTGGTAAACGTTTCAGATGAACAATGTATACATGAAGAATACGAAGTAGGAATAAGTAAAAATGAATATGCATATGAAGAATTTGATAATATTCACGCTTTAACTCAACCTAAATACTCTATAACCCCAAACGCAAGCAAGGTATTTATTTTAACTCATAATGCAGATGTAGAGGTTAGCTCTGTAGATAATTTAAAAATAGCAAATGTTTCAAATAGAGAAATAAATGTAACAGACGGAGAAAATAATTATACTATTTATTCGTGTGAAAGAGCCGACTTCACTTCAGCTACTGATATAACATATTCAGAAATAAGAAAACAAAGAAGAGAAGATTGGTTTATTAGGTTAACAGATTTAGATATACCACACTTAATAGAAGACCAAAGTTACTTTAATGAGAAAGAGTGGGAAATAGAGAAAGCTTTACAAAAAAGAGGAATAAATATTGAATACAACGGGGCTAGATATAAATTTTCAAATATATTTAACACTAACAAAATAAAACCAGAAGAAGGACAAAGCTCTTATCAAACTATAGAAGATTATAATGATTCTTATAAATTTGGAGTTACTTTTTTCAGCAACCAAAGAGGGGTAAAAAGAGATGTATTTTATAAGAAAGATATATCAACTTTAGCTGCGCCTATATACTTAAAGATACCTTGGGATATGAAGCAAGATATTATTGCTTATGCCTTAAGCACTGGACATGAAAAAATAACCAAGTGTTCTCACTTTAACGAAAGGACAGGGGAAATTACTTTATCAGGAATAAAAGAGGGTAAGTATCATATGTTTGAGTCGGAAGAGGAATTTAATTATGATTTCACTTATGATATAGAAACTCCTGAGTTAAACGACCAGCCTAACTCAAAAAGATTTAAGAACGCTAAGACTTACAAACAAAAGCAAGTTTCAAACAATACTACTCTAACATATGACGGAGTAGAATACAAGCCCGGAGAAAAGATTAGAGGGATAAAAGGTAAGTCAGAATACAAACTGAGATCTCCTTATAACCTAACTCTAAATGTCTCTCAGTTTAGTTTTGAGGATATAGACAACTCAGCTGAGAATGAGAAAAATTTATCAGAAGAGAAAAATAATTTTGAAAAAGAAGTAGACGGAAAGATTGCAGATGATAACAGTGGAGTCAAATCTCCTGCTTGGAGTAAGGCAATTAAAGACGATCATAAAAGTAAATTTCTAAATGCTGTAGTAGAGAAGGTAGTAGTTAATAATAGTTCCTATGAGTTAATACAAGGCAGAAAAATAAAGGATATACAAGGAGACTATAAAGATGGCCAAATACATAAAGGAGCCGATGGTAGCGTCGCTGAGTCATATTGGAAATATAATAAAAATTTCATATTCTCAATTCCTTTATTAGATGGAGTTAACTACTCCAAAACAGAAGTGGGAGACGAAGAGATAGAGATAGATACTCTCAATAAAGAAGCAAGAGTAAAGGTTAAATTAGTCATATCTGAAGAAGAGACGTCTGGGCAAGATAGTGGAGGAAATAAGTCAACTATCGAATCTCCAGCGTACGAATATAAAATATTATCGTCTTTAAGCTTTACTAATCAAACTAACTCCGCTTTAGTTCAGTTATCTATAGAAGATAAAGACTCCATCCCTTTTTCAGTTGACGGAACAATAAGAAGCTTAAACGAAAAGTTTTCTTCTGCTACATCCGAAGAAGAAAGCGTAAAAGCTATGGATAGAGCTAAAGCTAGGTACGAAAGACAAACGAAAGAGGTCAGAGATCAAGATGAGAGGCTTTTACCTATGGATGAGTGGATTAAAGCGAATCAAATAGAGGTTAATAGGAGAAACCACAAAGCTCATATGTCTCTAAAAAATAATCATGGCTATTCGTTTGTTCCTTTTGGTGTTCATTCTGCTGAAGATCCGATGTTGGGCTTTAGGTATAACATAGATCGCAACAAACCCTCTTATAAAAGCATAAGATTTAGATTAAAAAAACTAACAGACAAGCAGATAGTTTTTAATGACTTAACAAAAGACGATAAGATAGGCACTTATCTTACTGATAATGAAGATACTGCAGATCTGCAATACAGACTTGAGTCAGAGGTTGAATCTATAGCATACCAAGACATAGCTAGACCCGGGGGCGTTGCCAAACTTAAATCATTTAGTGATGGTTCAAGTGGTAACTGGTCGAATGTTACCCTTGATACTTTAGGCGGAGCTGATTATATAAAGTTAAATGATATAGATAATGGAGACGCTATAGTATTTAAGAATAGCAATGGAAACATAGTTGCTGGTAGAGTTTATTTTCTAAGATTAGTAGCTTGGGGAGAAGATTCTGATGGGCCTAATGGTTCTAATTTATACAAAATTTTAAATATATTTGATAATGATTCAATATACGATTCAGTTAACGTTGTTACGAGTGGGTTTTCTGGTAATCAATATAAAATAGTTAATTATTTCACTTTGCAAGCAGAAGGAGCCGAGGGGCACAGGGCTAAAAATCCTATAATAAATAAAATATACGACCAAGGAATAGAAGACACTCAAAATACAACTTTAAATTTTCCAATAATAGTAAACAATAAAAGATTTTATTTAGAAAGACCGTCTTATCATGATTACTCTGATATATCTAGCGAGACTGGCTATGGAGATAGCGATGAAAATACGTCTTTCACTAGCTGGCCTGATAATATATACGATCAAGACGGAAATACTTTTTCTGTTAGGGCTAACTTAGAGTTAACTGCTGTCGCTGAAGGTTTAATATCTAACGAGAAAAATGTTTCTAGCAACGAAGACGAAGTGGACACTTTTGCTTCCGCTCAGCTTGTTGATTATGAGGACGCGATAAATTGGCATAGTTTAGATATATTTAGCAGTTTTAAAAATATATTATATAGAAAAAATTCAAGTATAGATGTTGTAAGCTACAAAGATAAAGTAGTAAGAGTAATATTAAAACTTACTAAAGGAAAAGAATACAGATACATATTAAGTAATGGAGATTTTTTGCCTACAAGCAATTCAAAAATATTTATAAATGGAAGCGAAATAATTATTAATTCTAATAAAATAGGGTATTTTACTTGCACAAATGAAGACGTGGAAATTCATTACGAGTACGAATATAAAGAAAATATTCCTAATAATTTATTTGAATTTGACCCTGCTGAGAATGAGTTTAAGCTAACAGAAGGCAAAAAGGGTTTTATAGAGAATTTATATAAATCAATTTTTATTACAGAATCAGCTTACTACGTAGATCAATCTAAGAAAATAGACGGTGACACTTTGGAGCGTGTCGACTACATGGATTACCAAATACCTAATTTAAATAACTACAGCGGAGACTCAGAAAACGTTTTATTTACCCCTTCTTCGTTTTGTTATACAGAAAAGTTAGACAGAATATTTAGCTTCGATAAGAAATACGAATTCCTTAGGGACTCTAATACTAGCCATGGCCTTGCTTATGATGGGCCTCTTCCGGCTACTGTTAAGTATATATACCCAACTACCCTAAACAAAGAGGAGCTATCTTTTTATATAAGCCCAGAGTATTTAAAAGGTTTTATAAATGGTTTCGAATCCGCTAAGTCTGATGGTTCAACTTCTTTTAGAAACAGAACTAAGTCTATAACTTTTGATTTAGAAAAACTTGATAGTAGTGGAAATTTTGTTCAGGTTGCGGGTAAGCAAAATCTAAAAGTTTCAATAAATACTGAAAATAATTTGTTGACTTCTAGGATAGCTCAAGTTTCTGATAGTACTTCTGACGTATATAGAATGGTTATAAAATCTGAAGTATTTGAGTATTACGACGAGGGAGAACCTAGGACATTTAAAAATGACTTAATTAGGGTGCCTTTCAATTGGACATCAATTATAGACCAATCAAAAATAAAAGATTTAAGTAGCAATGGGGTTTTCTCATTAGGCCTTGCTGAAAATTATTTATTAGGAAACGCTATATCAATACCAAAAGATGGAGTCACGATGTTTGGTTGCCATAGCTACACAAGGCTAGCTGATAATTACGATTTCGAGATACCTCATGAGAGGCTTTATAAATACAGAATGTCGCATAGAGTAAAAGCTTCATATAAAGATAGAATAGCTACTGGAGGTATATCTAAAGTTATTGTGGATTCTGGGGGAGAAAATTACAAAGTATCTCCAGATATAACTATAGCTGCGCCAAAGTCCGAAGGAGACGCGATACTCAAAAAGACAGCTAAAGCCAGAGCTCATGTAGAATCTGGTAAGATTGTACACGTAGAAATAGTAGACTCTGGAGCTGGTTACTCTGTAATTGGAGAAGTGGCAGCGAAGCAAAAAATTGTAAACAGGAGGGTTGATGGTATTCCTTTTGTTTTTCATAGTATAGTGATACAAGAGGCAGAGTTTAGTCATTCTTTTACTTTAGCAAGCGGAAGTAAAGTTGTAAATTACGACGGGTCAAGGCCAGTAATACTTGGAGCTAGCATTTCGGGCTCTGGAATAACAAGCGGAACAAAAATAACAAAAATAAATAGCGCAACTCAGTTTGAAATAAGCAACGCAGCTACTTCTACTGGAGCCTCTACTCTTTTAGTAGACCATGTAGAAAAGCAAATGCCTTATATACCTTTGTCAGAACACAAAGGCGTAGAAACCGCAGAAGTATCTATAACTAATAACTATCCAGATAGCGGTCTATGTCAAGAAGAATTTGGTATACTTTTACAAGAGTCAGAAGCTCTTGCCGATTATGTTGGAGTTGACCCTCAAAACGCATCAGCCATAGCAGATTTAGAAAGCACTTTGACTAGATATGTAAATACAATAAACGCTGTATCAGAGAGTGATGACTGGAATAATGTAAAAGACTTAGAAAGAAAAATAAAAGAAAAAGAAGATAATTTTAATAATAGAAATATAGAATCTAAAGATACTCAATCTTATGCAACATCTACTGAAGACGAGTACTCTGAACTACAAGGAACAGAAAGTTCTCAATTTTTAGGACTTTACCAAGCAAACGAAAGAGAAGAAGTTGAGCAAGCTGTATCAACTATATTAGATGATGGCGGTTGTAATCCAGAAGCTAAAATAACACCAACTGAAGCTGCGCTCACGGCTATAATAAATAACAATTCAATAGCAGAATATAGAGTAGTTAAAAATGAAATAGCAAATAAATCTCAACCTTGGTTAAGCTCTTTTTCTAGAGCTCAAGAACCTAGCCTGCCTAAGGGGTTTGGTATAAATCCGGGATCGCCTGTGACTTCAGAAGTGTTTAATAGCTATGCTAAAACAATAAATAATATGAGATTTTTAGGAGCTTATGTTCCTGTCTTTGCGAAAGTAAAAAAATATAGAAAATATGAGTATAGATATGTAGAGGATATGGCTGAAATGACGTTCTCCGACGGTAATCCAAATAATGCGGGAGAAGAGAAAACAGGATACGTCGGATTCCAAGAATATATGACTCATGTCAATTTATCTAAGCAAAACTTTATAGACTTTTACGATCACAAAGCTAAAGCTTACAGAAGGGCTTGGTTTTCTGGATTTAAATCTGATTTAACTGGAAGTATTGAAAATATAACAGATACAGGAAAAAGCCAGATACAAGAAGAAAAATCAGACGGATACAATCCAGACGACGTAGGTCTGCCTAATATAGTTAATATACCAGAAGAAAATGGTATATTTTGCTTTCCAGAAGAAAGAGATGATGTTGCTGGAGATAATAGTTATGCTAGAGTTTTAACAAGAGCAGAGGGTCTGGAGCTTCCGCAGTTAAACAAAAGAAGAGCGTTTGCTTTTGGCGGTGAGCTTGTTTACACAAGTGAAGAATATGATATAACATCAGAGACGATGGACACTGATGTCTCTATAGTCAACATAGCTGGGTCCGAAATAATAGACGCTTCTTATGAAAATGAGCTAGTTTTTGGTTGTCAGGTAAAAGGCAAGCCATTCTGGTCTACTTTCTTAAAGACTACTATAGAATGGACAGAATTTGAAATAGTGCCTTCTCCTAGCTTTTTAGAAAGCGCGGTGGGAGAAGATGGACTAGGTAAGCTAGAAGACATAAACGGAACCATATTTGTTACAAGAGGTATATGCAAGAACGAAAAGATAGGTACAGTAGATACTGAGGAAGGTTACCATAGCCTTTGCACAGACGGAGACAATAGAGGAGGAACTCAGGCTGAGTTCAGTTATGAAGAATATTTCGGCTTAAGCAATGGAGATGATATTGTGGGGCCATCTATGCAAGAGTTTGAGTTTTACTCAAAAGAAAAGTTAGATACTTCAGTTGGTAAGCAGGTTTTCAAAATGCAACCTGAGTTTACGCAAGCATTAGCTGTATACGGAAGTAACGAAACGAAGCTTATAATAAGAGAGGGTGACGGAACATCTAATCCAAACTTTCAATCTGGGCCTTGTGTTCATAAATGTTCGCCTTTTGGCAGGAAAGTCTTTATCATTAGTGATGAGCAGTTGCGATTTGATTTAATGAAAGATGGATAATGAATATATAGAAAGAGTTGAAGAAAGACCTTCTGGTAAAAATACAACTAGAGTAAGATCTTTAAAAAATTTAGAAAAAAAAGAGCAACCAAAGATGCCCAGTGGGTTTCAAATGGCTAAGAACTTTACGAAGAGTATAGCTAAAACAGCTAAAGCTGTAGTCGAATGCAAAGAGGTAGTAGCTAAATCAGAATTATATTCAAAAAGAACTTCTATATGCAGAAGCTGCCCTTGGTTCTCTGAAAAAGGAGAGAGGTGTCAAAAATGTGGGTGCGTAATACCTCTTAAAGCATACTTTGCTCAGGAAAAATGTCCTGTTGGAAAATGGTAAAAGAGTTGTATTGAAACTCTGAAATACATCTTATGTATTGATTCATTGAAATACATACTATTTACCTAAATTATTTACTAGCAGGGATCTTTTTCAATCTACCTATTAATTCAAAAGTTTTTGTTTTAGAGATCTCATTAACAGAGGTTAGCGTTTCTGCTCCAGAATAGCCTTCTTCTACTAGCTTATTTTTTACGGTTTCAAATTGTATGCCTTTGCTAGACATAATAGACTGAAGAAGTGTTGCTGGGTTAGAGTCAGCTTTCGGTGCAGATTGAGAGAAGGCTCTGTTTGTTTTTTGACCTCCTCCCATTTCTTCTTGACCTACAACATTAATCTTCAAAAAGTTTCTAACGCAACGAACGAAAGATCTATTTTCCGCTGTTGCAGCTAAAAAGTTAGAAGCGAAACTGTATGTATTTTCTTGGTGAGCGTCTGCTAAGGCTGAGAACGAAACAACTTTATTATCTGTCTCGTAATTTGGAACCCAATCAATCGTGCAAGTTGTAGAGAAGTACTCTTGGCTGGCGGTGTGGACGGTATACTGAACGTTGGTAAACCCTCTGATTTGGGCTAGCTCTTTAATACCACCTAGCAGAATTAACAAATCTCTGTCCTCCAGAACAGAGACATCTGTTTCGTTTGTCCTTTGCTTGTTCGCAACTAAGAACTCTTTGCGTACCATTTTGCGCCAATTAACGCTTCCGTCTTCATTGAAGACATAATCTATTGGTGGGTTGACTAAAAGCCCCTTGTCGTCTCTTGAAAGTTTTTGTGCTTCGGACATTTGACTATGATAAACCAAACTTAACTTTTTGTCAAACAAAAAAATACCCCGCAAAAGCGGGGCATAAGTCTTATTTCTGTTGAGGTTATTAAGCACATCGGGTGTGCTGACGCCCTAAAACAGATACTAAGTAGATTGCTGCAACATTTTTCTAAAAACATTGAAAACCTCTTTTATAGAAGATGAGTAGTTTTTCCTGTGGAAGAGGTAGGAGTCGTTTTCTTGCTTAGTGAAGTTTCCTCTACCTTTACTTCTCTCCTCTCCATCAGCTTGTAACAATTTAGATTTGAGGTAAAGCGGTGGATTTTCATCTTTTGCTTTTCTGACTATGTAGTTTCTTGCTCCATGATACATAAGATTACTTCTTGCTACTCCTCCTTTTTGATGCCAAGGACCGAAGTTGAATATATGTCTTTTTGCGAATTTCCAACTAGGGAGTTCTCCTGTACTTTCTCTTATATTTAGCTCTCTGGAGATATAGATTTGCCCTGTCTCAGTGTCAACTTTATTTTTACCTACTAGAGCGCCAAGAATTGAATATAGGCAAGTTGGCCCGCCTTCCTTACCGGGCTTAAAGGTTGCATTTACATTGACGCCTCCTTTTTTGTAGTATTTTATAAAAGCTTCTCTAGCTACAGGGGAAAGGTGAGAAGAGATCTCTTCTATGTTTTCTATTAGCCATTCTGTGTTAGAGTCATTGTAGTCATATCTCCTAGCGAAGTTTAAAAGTTTATTTAAATTATCTTTATGCTTATAACCTTCTTTTCTGATCTCTGTTAGCTCGAAAGATTCGGGCGGCTTTCTTAAAGCGATTTCCGGGAAGTCTCTAACTAATTTATATATAGAAACAGGATCAGTCTCATCTGATTTTATCACACCTGCATACGCCGCTGCTCTCGGTGTTGATTTTTGAGGGAAAAGCCTAAGAATTATGTTGTTATCTACGCAGTCTTTATAGAATTTAAAAAGTTGCTCTTCTTTAAAGGGTTGAGCATAGGACTCTTCGTTCTGACGTACTCCAAAATGAGCATCTTCTCCTACCATTGCATAGCCATTATACTTTGGGTTTGATGCGATCTCTAATATTTGTTTTGGCGTTACCGTTGAGCATTTTTCGTTTTTATTTCCGTCGTAATACGTAGATGACTTTTTACCACAGTCTAATGCAATCTGCTTTTCATTTTCCACTCTATGCCGAAAATCAGCATACTCTGTTTGATTTGTTTTATTATACATAATAATATTAAGCACGTTATTCGTGCTGATTTAAGCAGTCTAACAGAAACTTAACTTCTTGTCAAGGGTTATTTGTATTGAGGCATTAAAATACATCTTGTGTATTGACCGTTTGAAATACATAATAAACGCTAAACGCTTTCTGTTATCCAGAAGAAATCCATCTCTTCCCAAAATTCAGGCGTATCTATTATAGGGATGGGTTTAGTGAAGAAATTAGGAATACTAATCTTTTCTAAATAAGCAGCTTTTCCGGGATAAATAGTGTCTCCTTCTATGATGAATTTTCTGCTTCTAAATGTTAGCTTGTCTAAATTTATATTTTCATGGTCAGGTAAAAGTTCTTTACTTTTCTTGTCTATGATTTGTATTTTTTTGTCTAGATCTATTATGTCAAACTTTAGTTGATTAAGTTCTTGCCCTTCTAGTCTAGAAAATATAGAATTAGGTACATTATTTTTCTCTAGGTCTCTCGGGAAGTTTTTATCATAAGATGTATCCTCAACAAGAAATATGATTTGATGAATCCTTTCTTTTACTTCTCCTATGTCTTTAATAGGTATAGGTTTGTTGGTAACTATTAAACCTTTATTTACTTTAAGTTGTTCTTTCATTACGTCTACATTGTAATGATAGTCCATTCTTATAACATGCCTATCTGGCGGAACTTCTTTGCTGAAGCTAGTAACAGAGGAAGGGACGACTTCTATAAACTCATGAACCCACTTAGGGCCTATCCTTATGGTTTTATTTTTTACTTTTGCTTTTATTCCCAGCAGACGAAAGACTTCGCAAGCCACTTCTTCTGGTCTTATGTTGTTTATAGTTTTAGGGTTTTCTTGTATGGCAAAAGAGTGTTTTTTTCCTGCTCTTGGGCTTTCGATAAGTGATACGTCTTCTTTGTCAGAAAAATACGGACCGCAGTTTTGAACAGGAGAGTTTGAATACAAAGATACAATTTTTTTACCAAAAGATGACGCTACATGAGTCGGAAAAGAATCTGCCCCTAGATGAAGGAGGCCTCTTTTAATAATATAAGCTGTTTGGTTTATATCTAACTTACCTCTCATATCATAGCATCCTTCTACCGCTTTCTCATCTTTAACTCCTAGTTGGATAATGTTAACACCTATCTTTTTAAAGTCATTTAAAAGCATAAATAAAACTTCGCGCCAATAGTCGTAGTTCTTTGCTGGTTTAGAGTAGGGAGAAAAAGTTATATAATTATTAAAAGGCAACGGGGCAAACTTCTCATAAATATAAGGTTTGTCTATCTTCGCTCCGCAAGCTAAGGCGTATTGTTCTACTAAATGCATAAGTTTCTAAAGTTAGCTAAATGTTTTCCTTTCATAGTAACATTTTCATAAATTTTAGATAAAAACTCTAATGTTTCTACATATTCTTTTTGGTCTCTTCCATGAAGCTCTATTGAAATATTATCTACTTTTTTAATCAAATCTGTTTCTATCAAATGAGGTATTATTTCATATTCTGAGCCCTCGCAATCCATCTTAAGAAAGTCTATTCTATCTATATCATTATCAGAAAAGATATCTGAAAAATTAAAACATTTAAAATCATTTTTTAGTTTGTAATCTTCTTTGAATCTGGACTCACCTAAATAAGAATCTGAGCCTTTGAAAACTGTTTTATGGCCTCCTGTGTTGGCTTTATTAATCATAATTCCAACAGGTTTGTTTTTACCTACTACTGGGCCATGGAAGCAGGACGCGTTAGGTTTTTCTGATAAATTTTGTTTAGCTAGTAAAAAATTTTCTTCTAGCATTTCGAATGAGAGAACTTTGCATTCAGGATAGAGTGTTGATGCTAACAAAGAAAAGCTACCTATCTGGCAACCTACATCTACTATGAACTTTGGGTACCTTTTAGGCTTCCATGAAGAAAACTCATAGCAGTCATTAGATATAACATCTCGAAAGACTTCTTCATCTTTAGTTCCCGATCTTAAATTATTAACTTTTACGTTTTTCATGAAAGTTCTAAAGCTATTTTGTCTTTACCGTTGTGTTGGTAATTAAACATTCTTTGCGTGCCTAAATGAGGCAAGTAGGCTACTTCAAAGAAACCTTGGTGGTCTCCTTTTCCTTCTAGCCATAGCAAGTCATCCATCTTTGAGTCATAAGGTATGACTTTATGTATATATTCGTTTCCTTCTAGTATTTGAAAATATTCTGGTTGGGTAGCAAAATAAATATTATGGTCTTTGTATGTTTCAGATAAGCTTTTTAAGATCGATGTAGATAGAAAGACATCTCCAATGCTAGCGGGCATGACGACCAAAATCCTTCTGTCTTTATCATCTTTATCTAAGAAGTCTTCTATTTTAAAGGGTATGTTTTCTTTGTTTTCTTGCTCGGCTTTGTTTCTGAAAAAGCTCTCTATATTTTTTCTAGGGACTTTGTTGTCTATTTGATTCATCCAATATTTGTGTCCGTCATTTTGGTCAGACACATCCATGCTTAATATATGTTTATACATATATACTAGCCATTCAGAATCGCTAACGATGTTAGGTATTTTTGCTTTTGGGTTCCTAGGCTTCCATACAAGGCTTTCAAAATCAAAGTCTGTATAGGGTGCGTTGTCGATAAAATCTTCTAAGAGTTTACCCGTGGTCTGTATTGAAAAGTTTTTAATAGCCCATTCTCTTGCTAGTATGCCTTTTTCTCTCTTCTCCTTATCTGGCATCTTGTATACTTTTTGGAGTTGCTCGCATATATCTATTGGGCATGTGGAGGCTTTTCTAAATTGAGTACCATGTTCTCTGTATTCTGACCAAGCCAGAGGTATGGATTGAGAGCCCTCTTCGCAGCTTTCTTCTCCGCAGCTATAGTCTGTTACAAGAGTTATTAATTCTGTAAATTTAGCCTCTTGGATTGGTATTTCTTGCCCTCCGCTTGTAAAAGGGTGGCAATAAACATCCATTAAATTATAAACTTCATTTAATTCCTTTTCTTCTATTCCGAGAGATACAGAACAAGTAACTTGACTTTTTTCAGTACCGCAAATATCACAAGTGTCATTTTGTTTTTTAAAAGGTTTAATAAAATAGTTTTTGCATTTACTACAAATATGAGTAGTAATTATTTCGTCTTTAGGTATTTTATATTCATCGCTAAGCTTGTGAATATTCCAGCCTTCCGCCCAATGAGTATGAAGTAATAAATAAGTTTTTTTATCTGGCTTATATGTTTCTTTCCACTTAGCATAACCTTCTATAAGATTAGGTACAGACTTTCTTAATTGATTTCTAAATACAAAACCAATAATAAAAGCATCTTCTTCTATATTAAATCTTTTTCTTAACGTTAGCCTTGCTTCGTCTGGCAATCTGTTAAAATTTTCAGGATTTATAGCTCCGTGTACAGTCTTTACCCCTTTAATCCCAAGTCTTTCAAACTCTTTTTCAGCAAAAGAACTCCAAACCCAAAAGTTTTTTATTCTTTTAGCTATGTCTATTGCGCTGGGGTATAAAGGCAGAGAGTCTAATGTTGTCCATATAGCAGATGTGACTTTATCAAACCAATCTTTTTTTGTAGAGGTTTCTACTCCCCATATGTCTTGGGCTCCTATGTAAACGTCAGGCCTTGTTTCTTTTACCGCTTCGTTTATGAGGTATCCTCCGTAGTTAACGTCTCTACCTTGTTGAGGGTCTTGATTAAGTCTTACTAACTCCCCTCTGTCATTAGGCATAGTACCTATACTTTTCCAAGGAGTCTTGTTTAAGCCTCCGTCTCCTTTTGCTACCCCGCAGCAATAATGAAAAATCTCGTACTTATTAGTTTTGTATAAGTACGAGAGGACTTCCTTAGAGTTTCTTCCGAAGCCTGTTTTGGCTAGGGCTGAATCGCTATGGAATAAAACCCTTTTCTTTTTACCAGACGACATCTTCGTCTACGGATTCTTCTTTCTTTTGAGCTTGTGGTTTATTGGAATAAGGTGTTTTCTTATTTCCAGACATTGACGCTAGCATGTCTTCATGAGATTGCTGAAAAATAGACTGCATAGCAAACGAGAAGTACTGCTTCAGCACCTCTGCCTCTCCATATCTAAAACCCATAGAGTAAGTAGATTTATTCTCCGAGTCTTCTTTTGAGTCAGCAGTGACTCTAAAATTAAAACCTTCATTACCTCCTTGGGAGTATGGAGAAAAGTTCATTTTAGTTGCTCTTGTTTGCGTTCCGTGGTAAGCAGACCAATCTGTTTTGCTTTCTATGGCATGAATTAAAGCTCCAAGTTCCATCGTGCTGAGCTTAGTGATGCACTTGCTGTCTGCGTCAAATCTACCCGTCTTAGTTTTGTCGTCCCAGCTTTTTTGCTTAATCAAGCTAGCGTAGACAGATTTATCTTTAGGGTTTACTGAGAATGAGCAAGCTGTTCCTGTTACCTTTGGGTTTGCTTTATAAAACTGTATCATGTCTTATGATTATAAGATAAACTTAACTAGATGTCAATAAAAAAATTACCCTCTTTCGAGGGTAATTTTAGAGAAGCTTAAGGTTGCTATTTGTCTCTTACGATACTGTTATTACTTTTTGCTTATCCTTTTGCCTTTTTTGCACTGAGATACTCAGCAATCCTTTCTCCATTTTAGCTTCCAAAGTTTCTGGGTCGGCTTTTGTGGGTAGAGGGATAGTTTTAGAAATGTCTAGTTCCTGTCCTGCAACTGTCCCTTTAGCTGTTAACTTAATAACTCCGTCTAGTACAGATACGTTAATGTCTTCCTTGCCGAGCCCAGTTAGGGGTACGTAAAGTGAATACGAGTCTTCCGACTCTTGGAAAATAGAATTACTTTTTCCTGTTGCTCTGTTAGGAGCTCCTGTTCTCCAAGCGCTAATCCAATCATCGTCATAAGCATGACTAAGCGCTTCGTCTGCCCATCTGAACATGTCTGAAATGTTGCTTAGGCCCATATTGTTGAATGATAATGTATTACTCATAATATTTATATATGCAATTTCTATGCCAAGTTAAAAAACTCTTGTTTTCTAAGGTTTTAGGTGTTTAGAGTGTGCGTCTTAAGGCCTTCGGTACTTTCTGTCCCGGTGGCTGTCCCACAAATAGAGACTTTATGTCTCTCTAGTGTCTCTAAACTATCCTCTGCTGCTGCTAGCTTGGTTACATATTTATCTAATTCTGTAATTAGATCAGAGTGTTCTCCAATGCCAACACTTTTATTCATGTAGATTCTAAGAGTGACTAAAGACTCTTCAATCTCCGCTTCGTATTTCTTTTTTAATGCTTCGTAAAACATAATTAACTCCTGTTTTTGTACCATTCGGCAAAATCTTTTGCAAATGGCCTTAAAGTATCTTCGATTTGTTTAGTTGTTTGATTGTCTAAATGAGGCCATTCTATATGGTAGTCTGCTTTGTTCCTAAGCTCTGGATCATTTCTTTTTTCGTCTTCGTTTGGTGGATCAAAGTAGAGCCTTTGCATTTTGAATAAATCTTCTACTTCCCAATATTTTCTAATATGCACAAGAACCCCTTTGTTCTTGCCTTTTACCCAGCTCACTTCGTCGTTTTTATAATCATCGTACCTTATGTCCGTGACTATAGGGGTGCTCTTGCATGAGCCAACTTTCTTTTGTGCTATATCTGTCCAGTATTTACCATCTGTCTGGAATCTTTTAAGGCCTCCGTAAAAAACTAAAAAGTCTCTTACTTTGTTTTTTGATTCTGTTGAGCAATTTGTAACGTCAATCCCATACTTAGAAATAATATAGGGCTTTACTTCCTCTTTGAGTTGATCTGCTAGAGCTATCCTTTGGCCTTTTAAATCTTTTAATAAAAGACGACAAAATAAGTCTTTTCCAGACGCCGCTATTCCGCTAATACCAATCATATTTTAGAATGAATTTTAGATAAGTTTCTGCCAAGCCAGTTTAAAGCAACTAAAGAAAGACCTATAATTAATTTAAAAGGAGAGAGAAATATATTAGTTTTCTTATTGAATTTAGACTGCATATCTTTCATAACTCTTTCAGCTTGAGATTTAGCTTTCCGTCTCTCCTCTTTGTCTACTTCGTTTAGTTCATTTAAGTCTACTAAAACAAGATTACCTTTATGAAAAAGTGCGTCAAAAGAGACCCAGTAGTCTTTCTCTTCGCATTCAAAAATTCTATAAAAATGAATAGAAGTTGTCTCCTCTGCTCTTCGTATGCCTTTATGGTTTTCTTGGACTGCAAATCCTTCTTTGCAATCTTTAATTATCTCTTGGTCTACCTCATGAAAGAATAGTTCTCCTGCTGAAGATACAGACCAAGTGTCCATACTACTACCTAAGTCAGCAGTTTGAAACTCTAATTCTGATATGTCCTGATCTTGTACTTCTTTAGGTAGCTTGTCTAAAGGAAGATCTGCTTCGAAGTATATTCTATCGAACATATTTAATTCAGACAAATTCATTACATTGACCGCACATTGAATATGTTTACTTCCTTAGGGTCGCTGTTTTTATTTCTTCTTATAGAAAATGTTTCATGGTCTACTACTTCCATGATTTTACCCACCCAATAGGAATCATTCAAGTCGACAATTTTAACTACTTTGTCAATCATTCTCTTGTTGATCTCTACCATCTTTTTCTTTTCCTCGTCTGTTCTAATCATATTATGATATTTTTATTTATACTTTCGAATTTAACATTTATGCCTTTGTATTCTTTTTCGTCGTAAAGCTCTTTTAAATGATGCTTGTCTTCATTGTCTAGTTTAGAAAGTATCTCAAATGCACCTTTCTGAGCTAGCCTGTTTCTATCTTTCCTGCTGCAATTACAGCCTGTTAAAGAAACTGAGCACTGATCAATTAAACGCTTTAGCGCCGGTATTTTTAATATTACCATAGGCTTGGATAAAAGTAAAGAACAAAATTTACCGCAGCCGCTTAAAACTAGTAGTCCTTTAGGCATCTTTTAAAAAAATTTTAATAAAACTAAAGTAGATTATTAGAGATATTGGGTAGACGACAAAGCCTAATAAAAAGTTACCAGTGGCTATGAAAGCAGATACTGAAGATACCCAAAAAGACAAACAATAAGGACAGCTAATTAATTTGTTAAAGAAAGATGGTTCTTTGAAATAAGCAAAATCTAAATATTTTAAATCAGGATTTTCAAAAAGTTCTTGTTCGTATTCTTTTAAATAAGTAAACTTAGATAGCCTGAATAGTTTAATGTACTGAACAAAAGAATCAGTGTTAAACCATACCAATAAGATTCCAGAAGTAGCAAAAGAAGCTGCTACTGTCTTAATTACCTGTGCTACCAAAACCTCCATCTGATCTTTCTGAGTCTTTTAGTTCGTCAACATCAACCCATGATATAGTATTACACTGCTCCAGTATTAATTGAGCTATTCTTTCACCTTCCGAAAAGTAAAAGTCTTCGTTGGAGAGATTTTGTAAAACGACACCAACTTCTCCCCTGTAACCTGAATCTATGACTCCTGCTAACACGTCTATTCCTTTCTTAACGGCTAAACCAGACCTAGGAGCAACTCTTCCATAATATCCCGGAGGTATCGCTATGGCTATTCCTGTTTTAACAACTCTTCTTTCTTTTGCTGGTATGGTTCCTTTTTGTGTTGAGTATAAGTCATAACCAGCATCTGATTCGTTAGCTCTAGTCGGAATCTTAGACTCACCAGTGGTTCCGGTATCGTTTAATTTTTTAATATGTACTTTTATCATGGGTTTATTTGTTGTAATGTTACCTTAAATTCTGTTGCTAGTTCTTTTGAAGAAGTATCGAAATCGTAAATTTTTTCATAAAATATTTTGTTAATACCGTATGATACTGCATTCTTAAGGCATTCGGAACAAGGCATTAAGGTCACAAACATCCTATCTCCTTCTCCCGGTCTTATAAACCTTAAGGCGTTCGTTTCAGCATGAATAACCCGCTTTCTTCTTTCATCCCTATCTGACCAGTCAATGTCTACCCCCGGAGGAGCTCCATTATAACCTAAAGATGCTACACTGTTGTCTGGCCTAAGAATACAACACCCAACTTGTATGTATGGATCTTCACTTCTTAACGAGGCTGTTCTGGCTAGCTGCATACCATACTCAAACCAATTCAATCTGCTCATTTTTAAATTTTAAAAAAGACTTGACAAAAAGTCAAGCTTATTTTATACTACCGAAAGTATGATTAACAGTTTAAGCGAAAGCGAGTCTGGTAACTCTTAAGAGACCAACAACCCCGAAGGGGCTTCTCAAGCTACTGAATAGTAGCGCGCTACAAGCGGGTGCAGGCGGCGTTTGAGAGAAGTAACATCTAAGAAAGTTCTACTGTTACATAGTCATATAGTAAAATAGATTACGAAAGTCATTAGCTAGGCTCTTGAGAAAAGGGTTGAAAAGGGTATAAGCCCCTGCGAATAGAACTAATATGGAAGCTGAGGCGTTCTTTTGTAATTGTTTTTGTTACTTATGTAAGTTGGGTGAGGTGTGCCTAATGCCAAAGAGCTTTCTATTGTTTAAAATCGAAACACTAAAAAATACGCCGATTCCGCTTGCGGAATCCTCCTTTTTATTTATTTTTAAATTATGAAAAATTATTATATCCAAATAAAAAAAGTACAAGATGAAGAATGTGAAGACTCTCTATCTTCTGTGATAGAAAGATATTCTCCTGTTTTTCTCTCTATGTATTCAAGGTTTATATCTTCAATAAAGCAGTCCGGAGCTGATCCTTCAGATATACTAGAAGATAAAGACATGATTATTTACGAGTCCATAAAAAGCTTCAATAAAGATAAAGGTGTAAGTTTTTGTACTTGGTTGAGTAATATAACTAAATATAAATGCTTGCATTTAATGAATAAGTCCAGAAAACAATGTGCTTTAAAGGAGAGGTATAAAAATAAAATATATACTGATGATAATTTGTTCGTAACAAACCCTATAGAAAGAATAAGTTTGTTACAAGAACTAAATAAAGCTTTATCAGCAATAAAAGACAAGAGAGTAGCAGAAGTATACTCACTTAGATATTTCTCTGGAAAAAAGATGACATGGTCTGAGATAGGAAAAAAGATGGGTTTCAGTTCTCAGACGGCGATAAATCTGCACAAGAGAGGAGCAGACATATTAAAAATTAAAATAAAAAACTTGACAACTGTTTAAGTTTGTAATATACTGATTGGAGTATGGCTGATACAAGTAAGTCTAATAACGATTGGGAGAAGAGAGAGCTAGGAGCCTTGTGGACAAAGGAAGCACAAGGTTCTGGCCGTAAATACTTCTCAGGGCACATCAAGATTCAAACAGATTTTGGTGAGGAGAAAAAGATTAACGTAGTAGCCTTCCATAATAAAGATAAGAAGTCTGAAAATTCTCCTGACTTCAGGATTTATCTTTCTAGGCCTGCTGGTGCTACAGCAGAAACAGCGACAGCTACTACGGAAACACAAACTCAGGAGGAAACAAGCGAAGCATTGCTGTGAGCGATTTCGCTTTAAAACTACCTGTTAATGGTCTAAGCTTTGGCCAAGTCTCTATTTGTATCTTAAATGAGCTATACAAAAAGGGGCTTGAGCCTTGCTTATTCCCTATAAATGAAGATATTTCTGCTTACAGTCTAGAACCTAAGTTTGTACAGTGGTTAAAAGATTGTATTAAGAAGTCTTCATCTAACCATAGCAAAGAAGACCCTGTTTTCCAGCTGTGGCATTTAAATACTACAGCATTAGACAACCCCTCTAGAAGGAATGTCATGCTTTCTTTTTACGAGCTAGATTCCCCAACTAAGTCGGAGATTAATATAGCTAACAACATTGACAAATTAGCCTTTACTTGTCGGCATTCTAAAGATGTCTTTCTTAAAGAAGATGTTTGTCACACTACCGTAATACCTTTAGGTTTTGATTCGTTGCACTTTTCTAAATTAGATAAGCAGTATTATGATGACGGAAGAATAGTATTTAATCTTTGCGGTAAACTAGAAAAAAGGAAAAGACACCAGAAAGTTATTCAATCTTGGGCTAAAAGGTTTGGCGGAGATAAAAGATATCATCTCCAGTGTTCGATACATAATCATTTTCTAAAAAAGGAGATGCCAGCATTAATTAATAGAATGCTAGATGGAAAAAAGCATTTTAATATACAATTTCTTGATTTCATGTCTAAGAACAATGTATATAATGATTATTTAAATTCTGCTGATATAATACTAGGCTGCTCTGGTGGCGAAGGATGGGGTTTGCCTGAGTTTCATTCTGTAGCTATTGGTAAACATGCAGTTATAACAAATGCTACTGGATATAAGGAATGGGCTAATGAGGCAAACAGCGTTTTGCTTGAACCAGATTCTAAAATAGATTCTGCTGATGGAGTGTTCTTTCATAAAGGGTCAGAGTTTAACCAAGGTAAGATATTTGATTTTAATGAAGATGCTTTTATTGAGAGTTGCGAAAAAGCAATAAAAAGAGTAGAATCTAATAGAGTTAATGAAGAAGGGCTTAAACTTCAAAAAGAGTTTACTTATAAAAGAACTACCAATGATATTTTAGACCTTCTTTACGATTTGTAAAATGCCAGAGTATCTTTACGAAAACCCAGATACAGGAGAAGTAATTAAAGTTACTCAGTCTGTTTCAGAAGATCATACTTATTCCGAAGATGGAGTTGAGTTTGACAGAGTATTTACTGTTCCTAATATGTCTGTAGATGCTGCCGCTGACCCTTTTTCTGCGGAGCAGTTTAGACAAAAAACTAAAAACATGAAAGGAACTATGGGTGACATGTGGGATTACTCAAAAGAACTTAGCGATAAACGAAAAGAGGCAATGGGAGGTACAGATCCTATAAGAAAGAAAGCTGAAAAAGAGTACTCTAAGAAGAGAAAGGGCATGAAATATAAAGACAAACAATGACATGCTTAACAATTCAACAGTATCTTACATAGCTAGGCTTTTAAAGTCTGACGAAAAAGTAATAAAAAAGCTAACTGAAGAAGAAGGAGACAGGCTTCAATTAATTAAGCACGCTTCTAAAAAAAGACTTAATAAAAAAACTTTAAAAAATATTGATTCTAAAGTTTCGTCTCAGTTAATGGTATTTAAAGAAGGAGCTAAAAAAGGCCTATCGGAAGATGACTGCTTGTTCCTCTCTGACTCTCTAAACAATTATTTCTTTTGCTTGTCTCAACAAGACTTAAAACCAAATTTAGATATAACAAGAAAAAAGGCTAAAGAAAAGGATGAGAAATCGGCTGCTGTTTGCTTAATTGTTACTGTATTATTCTCCGGAGCTTTAAAAAGTTACTGCGAGAAGAATGAAATAGAAGAAAGCTTTGAGCAGACTATAAAAGCATACGATAAGCACATAAAGGATAGTCTAAAAAATTGTAAAAAAGATATAAACGTACATAACTGTAAAGAGGTACTAGAAGTAATAAAGGATAAATATCTATGAGAGAAAAAGAAAATAATCATTTTAAAGATGTTTTTTATATTATGGCTCTAGCTTTAGTCGTTCTAGGCGGCTGTGCTACCCCATTAGGAAAATTTAATAAACAAGAGAAAGTTGTAGAGAATATACAACAAGAGAAAACCAACAACGATAATAAGAAAGTAGAAAGCGGAAGGACTTTCGTATATGCAGCAGACCAAGCTTTGCAGAGAGACCCAGACCCATCTCCTCAATCTCAAGTAGCTAAACAAATGACCACAAGAGGCGTTACGGCCCTTGGGCCTCCGCAAATGGAGAACGCAATGAAGTCCGACCAAATGGTAACAGGACTGCTCTCTACTGACCCATCAGAAGTCAAGAAAGGTCAAGAACTTCTAGCTACCATGGACAAAGAGCTAATAGCTATTCAGAATCAAAACAGAATTTTATCTGGCCAGCTACAAGACGCTCAAACCAAGTTGAAAGCAATAAATCAAGAAAACGCATTACAAGCAACTAAATACTCAAGCTTAATGGGAAAAGTATATTGGATTGTTGGTATTGTTGTATTTTTAGTTGTTTTAGCCATAGGCTTTAAGATAGTTACAATGGTAGCTCCTTTCGCTATGCCAGCCTCAGGAGCGACAGGTACTCTACTTAAGGTAGTACAAGGAATTCAAAAAGTTAGAGATCAACATATGGGAGAGAAACCAGAGATGCTTAGGCAGATTGATGATCACCTCCGTTCTCACTTAGACAAGAAAGATAGATGGATGATTGCTCAAGCCAAACAGAAGCTACATATGTTGTGAAATAGTGTAATATAGAGTATAACAAGTTATGTCTAGTATATCAGATCAATTCAAGGGGCTCCCAATCGGCGAGCTCATCGCAAACCCACTTATCGCGGCTGCTCAAGCCCAAGGTAAATTAGCCGGAATTACGGAGCAATTTATCGAAGAGGTGGGACTGGAAAAAGATGACACTACAGGAAAGCTTAGCGCTAGAACTGTTGAGTTTGACTATGATGCTGTAGTAGAGCACAAAAGCACTGAAAATGGAGTAGAAACTACTACTACTGTGGCCGAACCTAGAACAATGAAGGTTCCTCTTTTAGCTATCGTAAATACCCCAAATTTATCTGTTAAAGACGTTAAGATTGACTTCGATATGAAGGTCCAATCTACTAGCGAAAGCAAAAGTTCCACGACAGCTAATGTAACCACTAAAGCGAATTATAAAGCTTGGTGGTCTCCTGTTAGTGCTTCAGTTACGGCTTCTGTAGGTAGCAAGAGCGAAAACACAAGAAAGACTGATAACTCAGCTAGGTATACGGTTCATTGCGAAGCAAGAGATGATGGAGCTCCCGAAGGCTTAATGAAAGTATTAGATATACTAGGGGACGCTATCAAACCCGCTCCTCAAGGCGGAGCTTCAGCCCCAGCAAATACTCCTGCAAGCCCGTAAAGCAAGACAGTAAATGGGATTAACTAATTATTCTTTAGGATTTTCACCTCCAACCGAACCACCCCAACCCTCGCCTCCGAGCGAGGGGCAAGGTGGTCCGGAGGACTCTAATTCTCTAGATAAGCTAGTTCAATCTATATATAATTCTGTAGCTTTTGCCCAAAGGAAAGTAGAAACCGAGCATTTAGGCAGGGTAATGTCTACTTATTTCGACGGCGAAGGAAACGCAAAAACTTTTAAAGTCAAGCTACCGGGAAATAACGGAGAAGTAAAAGAGGCTCATATACCTTTAATAACTCTTACTAATAATGCCCACCTAGCTATCGACGAGCTTGAGATGGAGCTAGCTGTAAACCTTAGTCATTTCGAAGACGAGATAAACAATAACAATAATAAATTATCCGCTCAAATAACAGGAACCAGAGGTCAAGAAAATTTAACAAAAATTAAAATTAAAATGAAAGGCAAAGATACTCCAGAAGGACTTGCCAGAGTTAACGACCAACTCATAAAAATACTTCCAACTTAATGTTGACAAATTTTTAAGTTGATGCTATAATACCAAGTATAGTGGACCTTAAAGATTTAGAAAATTGCAAAAAAGGACAAGACTGCTACATATTAGCTTGCGGTCCATCTTTAAATAAGTACGATAATAAAGAGACTAGAGATAAATTAAAAAATAATCTAGTATTTTCTATTAAACAAGCTTACGACAGGTTTCAAGAAGAAACTGATTTTCATTTCTGGAATTGCTCAAATCTACCTATAGATTATATGAATATACCTTATCGGTATATTAATTATAAACCAGAAGTTGTTGTAGCTAGTAGCAATTACCAACTAGGAGCTAGGTGGAACACAAAACAACATCATGACGTATTTTTCAGAATACCTCTAATTGAAGAAATAGGAGGCAAAGAAAACGTATTAGCTTTTAAGAAAAATTACGATGATTTTTTAATAAGTAAAACCTGTACAGAAAGACGTACAGGTCCCGGCATAATGCTAGAGACAGTTTTTTATACAGCCCTACATGTTGGGGTGTCTTCTATAACTACAATAGGCTGGGACTTAGATCAACACGGAAGCCACTTCTACAAAGAAGGCTCTGTATCTAATAAAGGTTGCGAGATACCTTGGGATATTGAACTAAATTCAAAAGCTGTTCCAAGTATAAAAGAGTGGTTATCTTCTAAAGGCGTTGAGTTGAATGTCTTGTCATGAAAAAGACTTACATTATAGCAGAAATTGGTATTAACCATAACGGCTCCCTTGATACAGCTAAAAGGCTTATCGATATTTCAGCTGCCGCAGGGTGTGATGCAGTTAAGTTTCAAAAGAGAAACCCCGATGTTTGCGTCCCCGAGCATCAAAAAAACATAAAAAGGCAGACTCCTTGGGGAGAAATGACGTATTTAGAATATAAATACAAAGTAGAATTTGGACAAGAAGAGTATAATGAAATAGACAACTACTGTAAGCAACAAAACATATCTTGGAGTGCCTCTCCTTGGGATTTAGACAGTTTAAAGTTTTTACAGCAGTACAACATACCATTTATTAAAATACCTTCTGCCATGATAACAAATGTAAACTTAGTCGCAGAGGCAGCGAAAATAGGTAAAAAGTTAATTATCTCAACAGGTATGAGCTCTGAGCAAGAGATAGATGATTGCGTTTTTCTTATAAGGCAATATACAAAAGACCTAGCCGTGCTCCATTGTAACTCTACCTACCCAGCGCCTATAGATGAGTTAAATCTTTCTTGTATAAAAACACTTAAAGATAAATATGATTGTGAGGTTGGCTATAGCGGACATGAGTTTAGGTTAGGAACCTCAGTTGCCGCCGTCTATCTTGGAGCTAGTATAATAGAAAGGCACGTCACATTAGATAGAACTATGTGGGGTTCAGACCATATGAGCTCAGTCGAACCACAAGGTTTATTTAAGTTGGTGAGCGGTATAAGAGAATTAGAAAAGGCTTACGGAGATGGAAAGATATATATATCAACTTCAGAATTTCCAGTAAGAAGAAAATTAAGAGGCTAATGGTTAATTTTTACGACTTAACATGGGATAATAGCCATAGAGTATTGTCTAGATTTGACTTTGCTTGCTTTATAAGTTCTAAAGATAGTTTCCCTACAAATAAAATAAGAGGTTTGGATTACTTACAAAAGTATAACTTCTTAGGTCAAAACTTAGAAGCAACTGAAGATATAATCTACAGAAAAACAGAGAGCTTAAACAAATTTAAAGATAAAAAAGTTTTAGTTATTGGGGCAGGTCCAACTACTAATTGGTATGATTGGAAACCAGATGAATACGATTTTATATTTTCTTGTAATCATTTTTTTTTAAACGATAAAATAAACAAAGCGAAGGTTGATTTAGCTATAATTAATAATGAGGTAGATTTAAATGGTGAAAAATTTTTAAAACACATAGTAGATAATAATACAATACTTGTTCTCGATGATTATAATAGCGACATAAATAATATAGTTGATTTAAATAATAAAATAGATAACGATATAATTCAATGTGTTTTAAGATACCAACCAAAAACCGGAGTTGCCCCTAAGTTAGTAGTTCTAGCTACCTTGCTAGGATGCAAAGAAGTTCACTACGTTGGCGTTGACGGACCACCAAAAGATAAAGTAAAAGGGGAGGCTGACGACACTCACGCTTTTGAAAAAAATAAGCCTTGGGGTACTCATTATCCATATGAACTTTTTGTTAATCACTACGAATGCTTAAAACTTTATTTAGAAAAGGACATAGGAAAAGATGTTGTCTATAAAAATTTAGGTTCTGGCCACGAGCATAATATGATGTCAAAGATATGAAAAAATTAGAAGATATAGCTTTTGTTATACAAGCGCGATTAGGTTCTCAAAGAGTGCCCCAAAAAATGATTAAAGATTTTTGCGGGACAAATTTATTAGATATATCATTAGTCAAAATAATCTCATCCAAAGTTCCTACTTCTCAATTTTTTGTTTCAGCTTACGAAGAAGAACTAAAGGATATATGTCGCCTTAGGAACATAAATGTTTTCGAAAGATCTAAAGAGTCTGCTGACTCAGAAGGTACCCCCATGAGTCTTATGTATGAATGGTGGAACAAACTTCCTTTTAAATATTGCATCTTGATAAATGCCTGCGCTCCATTTATGAAATCAGAAACTATAGAAAAGTTTACTGAAGCTTATATTAACTCAAGTTCGGATGGTATGTTTGGGGTCATGGAGAAAAAGAATTACTTCTGGAATAAAAACTCCGAGCTAGTATCTCCTTGGCCAGAAGGTCAAGCCGTAATGAATACTAAATTTGTAGAAGAGACTTACGAAGCCGCTCATTGCTTATATGCTGGAAGGATGGATAAGATAGGAGATGGTATCTGGATGGGCGATTTTAACAAACCGGGAGACATAGAGTTATTTCCAATGGAAGAGAAAGAATGCTTAGATATAGACTATCAATGGCAATTTGACATGTGCGAGTCTCTTTATAAGTCAGGAGTAAGATAATGTTTTATATTTTTGAAATGGCTAATAATCACCAAGGAAGCGTTCAACACGCTAAAAGAATTATTAACGATTTTAAAAAACTAAAAGACAAGTACGACATACAAGCAGCCATAAAATTACAGTTTAGACAGTTAGACTCTTTTATCCATCCAGATTTCACCGACTCATCCCTTAAACTTGTTAAAAGATTTAAGTCTACAGAATTAAATAAAAAAGATTTCAAAGAAATAGTAGACTATATCCATGAAAGCGGCTTCATATCCATGTCAACTCCATTTGACAGCGAATCCCTCGACTGGTTTGATGATTTGAATATTTCTATAATAAAAGTAGCTAGCTGTTCAGTAGATGATTGGCCTTTGCTTAGAGACGTATGCAATAAAAACAAAAAAATTATAATCTCGACAGCAGGAGCTACTATGCAAGAACTTAAAAAGGTTTATGATTTATTTAAATTTAATAAAAAAGATTTTGCATTTATGCACTGCGTTGCCGAGTACCCAACTCCAATTGAAAACTCTAATCTAAACAGAATAACACAATTAAAAAAGAACTTCTGCGATATAGAGGTTGGCTTCTCTACGCATGAGTCACCAAAAGAAGAATCAGTCGCTCCTTTAGCCAGAGCATTGGGCTGCACAATACTAGAGAAACATGTAGGTGTTGGAGATCTGAATGATTATTCTTATACCTCAGATCAAATGATACCAGTTATAAAAAGCGTCCTTAGAGCAGAGTCGGCTTTATATAATAAAAAAATAAATACAGCAGAAGCTTCGTCCCTCAGGTCTCTTAAAAGAGGGGTTTATGCGAATAAAGATTTAAAGATAGGAGACAAAATAGGAGAGTCTGATATTTTTTACGCAATGCCTTTGCAAGCAGGCCAACTTGATGCCTCACAAGTAGATAATATAATCGGAAACAGAATAATCAAAGATTTAAAATCTAATTCTATTATAACAAAACAAGATTTAAAACAAAAAATAAACGAGGAGCTTGTATCTTCAATATTAAGCGAAGCCCGAGAAACTCTGTTTAAAGCTAATATAAATTTAAAGACTAATGAAGATGTAGAAATATCAGCTCATTATGGTTTGGAGAACTTTAGTAAATATGGAGTTTTAATAATAAATAAAATAAATAGAGAGTATTGTAAAAAACTTCTAGTCATAACTGAAGGCCAGAGCCACCCATGTCACTATCACATTAAAAAAGAAGAAGCCTTTGAATTACTTCACGGCGATTGCTGCTTGATACTAAATGATAAAGAAGTTCACCTTGAAAAAGGGTCTCCAGTTTTAATTAACAGAGGAGTAAAGCACTCTTTTTTCAGCAAAGAAGGCTGCGTAATAGAAGAAGTTTCAACTACTCACATAGAGGGAGACTCCATATACGAAGACCCAACCATAAACTCCTACAAGCTTTCAGAAAGGAAAATAAAGTTGAAAATTTAAAATGAGAGAAGATATACCAAAAATAATTAAATGTCATTGCTGTAAATCAAACGCTTTTTTATTTAAATTTGATTTTGAGGGAGAGCCAGTTGATAAAGCCTACGGCTGTAATCGTTGCCTTCATGTATTTACGGGTTGCCCAGATGATTTTAATGCAGAAAATTTTTATGCCGAGGAGTACAGAAAAGACCCTGCTAACTCTTTTTTCAAAGAAACAGCAAGAGAGAAGTATGAGAGACGTATGTTGTCATTGTTAAAACAAGCAGATCCAGATTTTAAACCTAGCTCTATACTTGAGGTGGGGGCAGGAGTTGGTTATTTTTTAGAAAGAACAGTTGAAAACTTTAACTTAAAACCAAATTCAGCGACAACTTGTGAACTTAATCACGAACACACTAATATTTTAAAAGATAAAGGTTTTAATTCAAATCTAGGAGACTTTTCTTCTTTTAATTTTAATAAAAAGTTTGACTTGTTTTTAGCTATAGATGTTATAGAACACATAGAAAACATCTCCATAATTCCAAACGTAATAAAAAATCTAGTAAATAAAAAAGGTCTTGCTTTAGTGCAGGTCCCTATAGCTAGACGCATCAAGCCTTTCACCGTACATTTTCACTACTTCAATCCTTCTTCTTTTTTTGAGTTATTTAGGGAATCTTACTTAGATGGCGAAGGATTAGAAATAATAAAAATGTTTGTGAACGGACCAAACGAAACGTCTAGAGGTCCTTCTTTGCTGGTAGTATTAAGAAATAATGCTTGACTTATTCTTCAGTTTGGCGTATAATTTATCAACATGAGTAAAAAAGTTTTAATAACCGGCATCTTAGGCCAAGATGGCTCTAACATGGCCGAGTACCTATTAAATAACACCGAAAACAGGGTCTACGGAATGCAACGCCGGTCTGGAACACCTAACTTTAGGAATATTAAATCGTTTATTGCTCACGACAGATTTTCTTTAGTTGATGGAGAGCTTACTGATTCTTCCAGCATTAACGAATTAGTTATTAAGATTCAACCAGACTATCTTATTAACTTTGGAGCTAACTCTTATGTTGGCGTTAGCTGGGATACTCCCTTGAGTGTTTTTGATATTAACGCGTCTGGTGTCATTAGGTGCCTAGAAGCAATTAGGAAGCATAAACCAGATTGCAGATTTTATAGCGCAGGTTCTTCTGAAGAATTAGGCGATGTTGATTATAGTCCTCAAGACATTAAACATCCAATCAAGCCTAGGAGTCCATACGGAGCTTCCAAGGCTGCGGCTCGACATTTGGTAAAAGTTTATAGAGAGTCTTACGATCTGTACGCTGTTCATTCAATCTTATTCAACCACGAAGGGCCAAGAAGAGGCGCTGAGTTTGTAACTAGGAAAATAACCAAGAAGGTTGCTGAGATTTTCTACAAGATCAAAAACAAAGAATCCTTCGAGACATTAAAGCTAGGCAATATTGACTCAAGGAGAGATTGGAGTGATAGCCGAGACTTCATGAGAGGTGTATGGCTTATGCTTAACCAAGACAAACCTAAAGATTATGTTTTAGCAAGTGGCGAGACTAATTCTGTAAAAGATTTCGTAACCAAGGCTTTTAGCGCAGCAGG
>Ga0114933_10001039_pt1 | contig 31880 bp, 29 predicted proteins | sample 4SBtaG_FD_89691 | JGI IMG/M metagenome (GOLD analysis project Ga0114933, IMG submission 89691) | Deep subsurface microbial communities from Kolumbo volcano to uncover new lineages of life (NeLLi) - 4SBTROV12_W25 metaG | ecosystem: Environmental > Aquatic > Marine > Volcanic | place: Kolumbo... | reverse complement strand
CCTGGAACGAGCTTAATCAGAAGCTCACGTAGCTTTGCTTGATCGCACTCATTCACAGCATTGCTCAAACTATCCAATATTGGGCTTAATTCATCCCAAGCAATCATATCTTCTTCAGCACGCATAATTAGAGGGTTATCCGTATCACTGCCATTATCACCAATCAGCAACTCTTCATACAGCTTTTCGCCAGGGCGCAGGCCAGTGTATTTAATCTCAATATCCCCATCAGGATGCGTCTCGTCTTTCACCTCTAATCCACTTAAGCGAATCATCTTCTTAGCCAAATCATCAATACGCACTGACTTACCCAGAATTAAAGAGAGAAATTAAGTATCGTATCCCCTTAATTGAGTCATTTGCATAATTTCTGAAATTTCTCACTACCTGTTATTTTGACCGTTTAGAAAACCAAAATAGCCCTAAAAAGAGCTATTTATTCACCTGGAAATCATTTTAATGCCATTTATTTGTATAAAAAATGACTAAAGCACACATTAAGATTCATCAAAACAACCTTTAAGCCACCCATTTAAGAAATTTCCCAAATTTTTAATTGCTATTTATGTCTAGGATACCCATCAGGATTCATACTTTGCCAGCGCCAGGTGTCTTCGCACATCTCATCCAGCTCGCATTCAGCCTTCCAGTTTAGCTTTTCTGCTGCGTAACTTGGATCAGCGTAGCAGGTGGCGATGTCGCCGGCGCGTCTATCGGCAATTTGATAGGCTATGCGTTTGCCTGATGCCTTTTCAAAGGCTTTTACCATATCTAGTACTGAGTGGCCGTTGCCTGTGCCTAGATTAACCGTTAACAGTTGTGGTTTATCCTCTAACGCTTGTAGTGCCTTGACATGCCCTTTGGCTAAATCTACCACATGAATGTAATCACGCACACCTGTACCATCTGGTGTATCGTAATCTCCACCAAAAACCGTTAACTTCTCTAATTTACCCACTGCCACTTGTGCGATATATGGGATTAAATTATTAGGAATATCATTCGGATCTTCACCAATCAGCCCACTCTTGTGCGCACCCACAGGGTTGAAGTATCTAAGCAGTGCAATATGCCAGCTATCATCTGCAACAAACAGATCTTGTAAAAACTCTTCAATCATCAACTTAGAGCGACCATACGGATTGGTGACCGACAACGGGAAATCTTCCTTAATCGGTACCATATGCGGATCACCATACACCGTCGCAGATGAACTAAAGACAAAGGTTTTGCAATTGAAATCACGCATCACCTCAGCGAGGATAAAAGTACCGCCCACATTGGTATCATAATACTCAATTGGCTTCTCTACCGACTCACCCACCGCTTTCAAACCTGCGAAATGGATCACTCCATCAATGGTGTGTTTTTCAAATACGCGCGTCAGTGCAGCTTTATCACGCACATCTACCTTGTAAAAAGGGATATTACTATCTGCTAACTTTTCAACACGCTTTAACGCTTCGAGCGATGAATTGCAGAGATTATCAACCACCACAACTTCATAGCCCGCTTTAAGCAGCTCAATACAGGTGTGGGAGCCGATATAGCCTACACCACCTGTTACTAATATTTTCATCATTATTTTTTAAATTTAAACCTAAAATGCACAATTCGACGATAAATAATCGTATAAATTGCCATGAATACAAACGCCCAAATAATCAACATGCTTTGATCATCATACCAAATAACAGCCGGAATGATACCCACCAAGGAGAGTACCCACAGAAATGGCGATGTCATGCTATTGCATATGGTTTTATTATGTTTAAATCGATCACAAGAAACAACCCCTCTATAAATCAAAGAATGTAGATGATTAGCATCTGGCTGACTCGCATCAGTTTTATGAACAATCTTTCTTCGATAAATACTAAACAGCACCTCATACATGGGGTAGATAAAAAGTAACAACACAAACCAATTAGATAACTCTACATGGCGATCTACCACCCACAAGCCAATACCAGCCAATATAAACCCAACAAAATACGCCCCACCATCACCCATAAATATCTTACCGAATGGAAAGTTTAGAATAAAAAACCCAAACAGAGAGGAAGATAGCAACAGACTCAACTGCATAATCAGATCATCCCCAAGCGTATAAGCAACAAACGCCAGAGCCAATGAAGCTAATATTGCATATCCAGCCATTAGCCCATTAAAGCCATCAATAATATTAAGTGAGTTTATCGCCCCACCCACAGCCAACAATGTAAACAACAACCCTATTAGCCAATAGCTTGACAGAAAACCATCAATCCACTCAAACCCTAAAGAGAAAACACCCAGGTTCATAAAAACAACCAATATAAAAATAGAGACAAATGCAAATAGCAATCTTAACAAGGGCGGTACGCGCGCAGTCAAATCCTCATAAACACCACCAGCAAACACCGGAAGCGAAGCTAGCCACAATACCCACAACCCAGAAGCCTGCTCATCAAGCAACCACAAGCCAACAGCAAACCCTAAAAAAACCGAAATACCACCAATGCTAGGGGTGTGATCAATATGAAACTTTTGCACACCTTGTAAATCACCCTTATGTATCAGCCAATCAATCTTATCTGCAAAATGCATAATTAACCAGCCAATGATCAAGCTAGTTAATAACGGCAGTACAATTAAATTAAAGATGGGCATGTAAGAATATAAATTGGACGATTTAAACCTTTAATTATACAAGAGGCCAAATGGCAATAGATCTTATAGAGCTATACTCTCGATAATTAAACAACTCTCTTTTGTGTGACCTCGATCAAAATGCTTTTGAAATACTTTTGGCGCTAGGCTGGCCCATTCCGCATCGGCCAGTACATTGCTTTTGCTCGTGTTGTTGCTGCCGAAAATCATTGGTGTAATTGTAGGCCTAGATATCGACATTAATAATCAAGCGAAAATTGTGAATTCATTGACACTACAGACCCATAACCATCTAAAGCTGGAGTTAATTCTAGGGCTACAAGATCAACCACTGTTTTAATCAAAAAAAAGGGGGCTCAAGTATAGATATCCAAAAAAAGATAATATTTATACTCACACCGTTATACTTTCTTTTAATTTATTTAAATAGACAGCTGCTGCTGCCGTACCCTCATTAGGCGCCCACGGCGCCAGATCTTTGGGTTGGGTTGAGTCAAATGGACCCGCTTTAACCTCAAGCAAAATGCACCCTGGCTCCAAGGCAATAACAGTGTGCCATGTATTAGCTGTCACTTCAGCACCAATAGCAAACGCTTCATCGTGACTATCTGGGCCAAAGCGCATAACCCTAGTCACATTTCCTTGCTCATCGAATGTCACTAACGCCATCAATCCACAAACTGCAATCAGCATTTCATCCCTTGGATCGGTACAATGCCTGTGAGGGCGGATGTAGCTACCCAGACCAATGGCATTAAACAGACGCTGACAGGGATCTTTGTAGCTTTTGTGAATGTTGCAGTGCAGTCGCTTGCGTGGGTTATCCTGGGCTTCCGCAATCAGCTTGCTCAAGTAATCGGTGTCAAAAATTTTCATGACTGCGATGCATCATTTGCCGAAAGCGCTTCCACAATCTGCTTAACGGTATTTTTAACGGTAAACTCCCGTTCAAACAAAGCTATGCAGCGAGCTGACAAGCTTGAATTAGTTTCGATTTGATCTAGCAACTTTTCTGCCAGGAGTAGTAGCTCATCCACCTGATTGCACTCGCACACCTGACCAACGCACTCATTTCGAATCATCTCGGCTAGGTCATTTCCTGCGTTAATGTTAGCCAGCACAGGCAAACCACTCTGCATGTAAGTCAAAAATTTGCCTGGGATGTTGTGCGACTTGTGGCGTGGATCTAAAGCCACAACCCCGGCGTCACACTGGGCATAGAGGTCAGGAATTTCATCCGGGGCTATCTCGTCAAAGAACTCCACGTTGTCAAGCTGCCGCAACTGAGCCATCTCCTTGAGTCGATCTAAATCGCTGCCACGCCCCACAAACAAAAAACCGACGTCTATACGACTGTGCAGTTTTTCTGCCAAATCCAGCAAGATGCCCATGCCCTGTGCCACTCCCATATTACCAGCGTATACGAACACTCTACGTCCTGCCAACGTAGTTTCATTGACTCGAATCGAACATGGCTTCTGTACGGGCTGATCTAACCAGTTTTGCAGCACTTCCAGCCTTCGGCCCGGTTTCTCCAGCCATGCGCTGAAATATCGCCGATTGCCAGGCGTTTGAACGCCGATAATATCGGCAACAGAATATTGATAACGAGCAATCGCATCAAAAAAACGGTAGGGAAGTCCCCGCTCCATAAGCTCCATGTCCACCGCCCATTCCGGGAAGATGTCGCGAATGACAAGATAGCTCTTACAACCACTCAACTTTTTAAGTGCACTGACCAAGGGACCGTGAAAGATAGATGGGGAATACCACACTATGCCATCCCAGCACTCCATGGCCAGCGGACTCTTACGAAAGTTACGGAGCATGGCAAATGGCATGACTAACTCGGCCAGCGTGCGACGGACATAGTCAATATCTTTGGTTCGGGGTGCTTTCAGGCGCAATACTTGTGCACCATCAAACTCCTCCAGCTTCCAGGGTTCACTTTGATTGGGTGCTGGCAACAATATAGATAAGAAATAACCTTGTCGCGAAAACTCGCGTGATAAATCCCTAAGCTGAACCGCACCGGACGAGCGTAATGGCAGAAATGTGTCTGCAATCAGAACAATCCTCATCGATTCACACTCAATACTTCTTCCAAACCACCCTATTTACATAATCCGTATAGCTGTGAATGATACGCACAATCTTGTCAGATACATTAGGTATAGAGTAATCGTCAACTTGTCGCATAAGCCTTTGCTTGCCTCTTGGCTGATTATCAATAACAGCCAGTGACTGCAGAACTCTTTCTTTCTCCAACCCTGTCATCATAACTACAGCTTCCTCCATGCCTTCTGGTCGCTCATGTGCTTCACGCAAGTTAAGTGCAGGAAAATTCATAATAGAGGCCTCTTCATTAATAGTGCCACTATCTGATAACACTGCCTTAGCAGATATTTGAAGTTTGTTGTAGTCCTTAAACCCTAATGGATCCAACAATTGAATCATTGGATTTAATTCAACTTTCATTTCATTAATACGTTTTTGTGTTCTTGGATGTGTAGAAACAATAATTGGTATTTGATAAACCTCTGTAATTGCGTTTAATGACTCCATTAAATTTAAAAAATTTTTATCAGAATCGACGTTCTCTTCACGATGCGCACTGACAACAAAAAACTCATATTCTTCAATCCCTAAACGCATCATCACATTGGAACTTTCAATACCATCACGATAAGTATTCAGCACTTCAAACATCGGGCTGCCAGTTTTGATAATCATATCTGCCGGCAAACCCTCATTTAAAAGATAGTCTCTCGCAATACTGCTGTAAGTTAAATTAATATCAGCCATATGGTCAACAATTTTTCTATTAATTTCCTCTGGGACACGTTGATCAAAACAACGATTACCAGCCTCCATATGAAATGTTGGTATTTTTCTACGCTTGGCAGGTAAGAGTGCCATGCAACTATTTGTGTCGCCTAGAACAAGTATGGCCTCTGGCTGAATATCTTCTAAAACTTTATCAACTTCAATGATCACATTACCGATAGTCTCAGCGCCAGTTGAGCCGGCAGCCCCTAAAAAATAATCTGGCTTTCTAATTTCAAGATCATCGAAGAAAATTTCATTTAACCCATAATCATAATTCTGACCCGTATGAATTAGTATGTGTTCACAATGCTCGTCAAGTTTCTTGAGGACACATGCAAGACGTATGATTTCTGGACGCGTTCCAACCACTGTTGCGATTTTTAATTTTTTCATGTCTTATTCACCTTTACACTTTGTGAGTTATGGTATCAGGATTATCGGGGTTAAAAATTTCATTAGCCCAAAGCATGACTATTATTTCCTCTGTACCAACATTCGTAATATCATGAGACCAGCCTGGTACGGTTTCAACAACTGTCAACTCTTTACTTGTTGTGACAATCTCATGTGTTTCATCTGTATCTATATGTCTAAAACCAAATTTTGCCTCTCCCTGTATAACCAAAAACTTTTCAGTTTTGGAATGATGGTAATGCCCCCCCCTGGTTATACCTGGGTCCGCAGTAAAAAATGAAAACTGACCACTATCTTTCGTTTTCAACATCTCTGCAAACATTCCGCGTTCATCACCATATGAAGGTATCGAATATGCAAACTGCGCAGGAGAAAGATAACTGAGATAGGTCGAATATAGCTTGCGAACAAGTCCACTACCAACCTTTTCAGTTATAAGTGAATCTCGACTCTCTTTAAAGTTTTTAATTTGACTGGCCAAATCACCTAACTTTATTTTATACACTGGCTGCACTATTGGCGTTTTTCCACCACCACTCCCTTGAATCACTTTAACAAACTCTTCAACCACATCATCAATATAAACCAGATTCAATTCAACATCTGGATTATTAACTTGGATGGGCAAATCATGACTTATATTGTTACAAAAAGTTGCCACAACAGAATTGTAATTAGGCTTACACCACTTGCCAAACACACCAGGCAGACGATACACATACACAGGGCAAGCTTCATCAATCTCAAGCGCTTTCACAGCAACCTCAGCACCTAACTTACTCTTACCATATGCATTATAAAACTCGGCTTGAGTAGACGATGCCAAGATAATAGGGATATTTTTACCTGAAGAGCGCACAACATCACAAATAGATGCAGTCAATCCAACATTAACAACATCAAAGTCTTTCTCGTCTTTAGGTCTATTTTCCCCTGCCAAATGAACAATGCAGTCAGCATCTTTTATAATCCTCTTTAAATCTTGAGTTGAATTCTCACGAGTGTAGGTTACAACTTGAATATCTAATTCATTCAAACGAACAATTAAATTCTTACCAATAAAGCCGTCAGATCCTGTAACTAGTACACGCATTTATTTAACCCCAAACGCCTTTAGCTCATCTTGAATCTCATAGAGATTTAGCAGTAGTTGTTTTAATTCATCTTCATTAAGTTGATGTGTATTATGAGAATGATACTCGTGAGCCTGTGTAATTACCTTCTCACCATCCTCAACAAACTTATTGTAGTTCAGATCTCGTGTGTCAGATGGGATACGATAATAATCATTCATATCAATTGCTTTAACCATCTCTTCTTTAGTGAGAAGTGTTTCGTATAATTTCTCACCATGGCGAGTTCCAATTATCTTTACTTTATTTTCTGACTTGCCCAGCAAATTCTTTAAAGTATGAGCCAGTAGTTCTACAGTTGCAGCTGGCGCTTTCTGTACAAATATATCTCCACTCTCACCATTTTCAAAGGCAAATAAAACCAAATCCACAGCTTGATCCAAGCTCATCATAAAGCGAGTCATATTTGGGTCGGTAACTGTCATTGGTAATCCATTTTTTATCTGCTCAATAAACAACGGGATAACCGAACCACGACTTGCCATCACGTTGCCATATCTCGTACAAGCAATCATTGTATCTTTAACATTCCTACCTTTGGCAACAATAACCCTCTCCATCATTGCCTTGCTAATACCCATTGCATTAATTGGATAAACGGCTTTATCAGTACTAAGGCAAATTACCTTCTTAATGCCAAATCTGATAGCAGAATTCAACACATTCTCAGTGCCAATCACATTAGTTTTCACTGCTTGCATTGGGTAAAACTCACAAGAAGGGACTTGCTTAAGCGCTGCAGAATGAAAGACGTAATCTACGCCTCTCATCGCATCATCAGTGGAGTTCTTATCACGAACATCACCAACATAAAACTTAATTTTATCGTTACTATAAAATCTTCTCATATCATCTTGCTTGAGCTCGTCTCTTGAAAATACTCTTATTTCTTTAATATCTGTATTCAAAAATCTTCTTAAAACTGCATTTCCAAACGATCCAGTTCCACCAGTGATTAACAATATTTTTTCTTTAAACATTTTCCTCCTAAAAATCAATAATAAATCACCTGTCAATCAACTGACTTATTGCACCCCATGTGCATTTTGCTGACTTTTTCCAATTATATAATAAAGAGCGTTTCAAAGATTTTTGTGACAATTTATTAATCAAAACCTTATCGTCTACTACTTTGGCAATTAGGCGAGACAATTCATTTGGCGATTGCGGATTAAAATACAATGCCGCATCACCTCCAAATTCTGGCATTGGCTGACAATTAGAAGATAGAAGCGGCCTTCCAGAAGCTAAAGCCTCTAATAAAATAAAAGGACAGTTTTCAGTTTCTGATGCAAAAATATTAATTAAAGCATGTTGATAGATAGCCGGCAATTCATTGTATGGCACCTCTCCTACAATCAAAACATCTTTCTCTAATCCTATTTTATTTACCAATTGAAGAGCTTGTTGGCCGTACAAACTATGCTTAGATCCTATTAAAACAAGCTTAAGGTCAATTTTATTACCTCTCTTTAGTAAATTGTATGCCTTAATCACCTCTAGTTGATCCTTGTAAACATCAAAGATCGATACATAAAGCAAATACTCTGAACTTGGCAACCAAGATGGACGGGGTAACTCCAATTCAGTATTTTTATTAAAAATAGGTGAAATTCCATGTGGAATCACAATACTGTTTTTTAACTTCAGGCCGTAATCATTTTCAATAACTGATTTGGCATATTTTGATATAAAAATTACTAGGTCAGATTTACTCATACTTTTTAAGAGTTTTTTACTCAAATACCAGTTTCGGAATCTTGCATATCCAAGTGGATACTTCTTACTCTGAACTTTGTCAAATGGCAGCATATTTTGAAATGTAGTAACCACCTTGCAACTCTTAGGAATGTTTCCACTTACAGATCCTCCAGGGCAAAAAAGAACATCTGATTCTGTATTGCGTATTATTTTTGGCAAGATAAAAATCTCCCAAAGTATACGAGCAATGGGATTATTGCCTATTATCTCTAGGGTATTTAACTTTTTAATATTGCAATGATTAAGTTGTAATTCAAGGGATTTTGGCATTACAACTATTACCTCGACCTTCTTATGTTCAGGGAGGTTTTCTAAGAGATTTTTTAAATATGTTTGACCCCCTCCTTGTCTTGCTGAAAGTGCATTGATTATTATTTTCATTTATATATCAACAATATACGGTTAAAGAAATAAAAAAAATAATATCTAGAAAAATTTAGATTTTACAAGGTAAGCAAGAGAGTTGACACTGCCGTTCTGAATAAAATAATTTAATCCCTTAACAACTTCCCCACTTCTAATTTTATAAATAGCCCAAACTGTATTATGCATCTTTAATCCAGATACAGCCGCCTTATTTGGCAAGTACCTGTTTATGATTTCCAAAATCTCTGTAAAGCATTTCTCTTGTTTGGTAAGAGAAGTGTTTCTATCATGCACTCTATAGTAAGCAACAACGTCTTGAACAGCTCTAAACTTGGTGAGGCAAGAAAGTTTTAAAAATAAATCATAATCTTCAGCAATCTCCATATGTTCTGAAACTCCTCCAACGCTCAAAAACAAATCTCTTTTAAAAATAGCAGTCAAAAGAGGAGTGAAATTTACCTTTAATAACTGATTAAATACCCCCCCTTCAGGTAAATCTTTCATCATGGTTTTTTGAGTGTACTTACTCATTTTCTTTGACCAAAGAGAATTACGCTTAACATCTTCCACATTGACCAACATTTGCCCGTAAACTACACCAGCATCTTGATCTTTATTTACAATATCAATCTGCTTTTCTAATTTATCTGACACCCAAATGTCATCACTATCAAGGAATGCGCACCACTCTCCAGATGTTTTTTCTATTGCCATATTGCGTGCCTCTCCAAGGGGCGTATAATTAACAGACTGAAAGTATTTAATTCGATCATCTGAGTACGATTGAATGATCTTAGCACTAGCATCTGTTGACTGATTATCCCAAAAAATTATCTCCCAATTTTCATATGTCTGCTTAAAAATAGAGTCAATTGTTTTTGATAAATACTTTTCACCATTGTAGCAATTTATAACAATACTAACAAGCAATGAACTATCTACATCATTCATAATTATAAGAAAACACTTAAGATATCATCAAGACTTGAAACTATATGCTTAACATCCTCTTTGGATATATCTGGATGTAAGGGTAGGCTAACAAGCTCTGGAAAAATAGCCTCAGTAACCGGAAGTGACAAAGACTTGTTTTTATAAATGCTCAAGAAGTGATTGGGCTTATAATGATATCCAATCTGAATTTGTTTTTCAAGCATTCTTTTTTGTAATTCATTCCTATTTTGCAAACCTTTTACCCTTACTACATAAATATGCGGAACAACATTATCATAATTATGCAGAAATGGAAAAATGTATTGATTTTTAGCCAATAGTGAGCTATATATTTTTGCTATTTTTTTACGTTTGGACGCCAATTCAGAAAACCTTTTTAATTGAGAGACTCCTATTGCAGCCATTATATCGCTCATATGATAGCGCCACCCTTGAAGATTAACATCAAAATCCCAGCTACGATCGCCAGAAGCCCTTTTCTCTGAATCGTTCTCAACACCAAGTAGCCTTGCATCACTAATCTTTTTTATAACATCCTTATCATTAGTTACTATACACCCACCCTCCCCAGAAGTTATATTTTTAATGCCATCAAAGCTAAAACATGCAATATCGCCAATGCCGCCAATCCTCATGTCTTTATATTTTGTTCCAAAAGCATGTGCAGCATCCTCTATAACCCGTAATTCATATCTTCTTGCAAAAGCATAAATTTCGTCAAGATTACCAACACCACCAGAATAATGGACAGGCATTATCGCTTTCGTATTCTTTGTTAATTTTGCTTCTGCATCTTTCCAATCAATACATAAATTATCTGGATTTATATCACAGGCTATCGGTGTAGCCCCAGTTGCAGTTATAGCCTGAAAACTAGCAACATAAGTTAACGACTGAACCAATACTTCATCCCCCCTCCCTATTCCAACAGCCTGCAGGGCCAAATGCAGTGCAGCAGTACCTGAAGATACGCATACTGCAGGGCGACCAAAATATTCTGACAACAAATTTTCAAACTTTTTAACTTCGCTACCCATTCCCAAGAATTCTCCATCAAGAACCTTGATAACTGCTTTTTTTTCCAATTCGCCTAGACATGATTTTGACAATCTGATTATTTTTTTCATTAATTTATAAATATCTTTTTTATTAAATGGCTACACATAGTAATTAACATCTATCTATTTTGTCTTGATCTTTTCTTTTATGTTGCGAACTAAAACATTGGCAGAATCATACGATATATTACATGGAAAATTAACCATATTTGGCCCTATCCTCTCAGAAACCGGACATTGGCCTATTAAATATCCGAAATTAACAAGTGGTTCGTTAGTTGCAATAATTGGTCTTAAGAACCAAACTCCATCCATATCTACAATCAATGAAAGAGCTCTTCTTATATTTGAACCTTTATCACAAGACCAAGCTAGGCGCAATGGAACAATATACCTAGACTCATCAGTATAAACTTTAGGTAATTTATTTCCAAATATTTTCTCAACTTCTAGAATGAAAAGTTTAAGTATTTTTCTTCTCTCGATCTGCCTTTCGGGCCATTTGTCAATTTCATAAATCCCTATAAGCGCCATAAAAGCAGGGAGTTTTGCCGGATACCCCTCTCTAATTTCATTACTAGAGCTGTAATCGTTACTAAAAAAAACATTTTTTGTAAGGCCGAGAATATTTGAATAGATAAGCTGAACGATTCTTAATTTTCCATATTTTTTTGGATTGCAGTATCTTCTCTCCAAATTAAACTGATGCCATATTTTTTTTTGCCTCTGACGGTTAACCCTATCACTTAAAGATTGTCTCATTTTCATTCTACGATACAGATGAATACAATTTGTATATATTAATCCGCCAGATACTGTATTTATAGGCTTACTATGGTCTGTAGAGAAAAGAGCTGCATCGCCAAAATTTCCACATATTTTCCCATTCAAGGTAGATCCTAATGTTAATGCACAATCCTCCAATAAGAATATTTTTAATTTTTTGGCTAAAAGTGCAATTGGAACAATATCACATGGTATTCCAAATGAATGTTGCGATACAATCAACTTTGTTTTATTGGTTATGACTTTTTCAATATCACCAATTGATGAAGAAAACGTATTGTCATTAATATCTGAAAATATTGGAACTGCACCAATTTTAAAAACGGCATTCACCATAACTGAACACGTTGACGATTGCAAAACAACATGGTCACCTGGTTTAATGCCAATTTCTTGCATTAAACTATAAAACCCCATTCTTCCTGCGGCAAAAGATACACTACTTCCACCACCTATTAATGATGAAAATTTCTTTTCAAAATTATCAACAACCTCATCATTGTCCATCCCAACAAGAATACGAATATCCTTTAGAGTGTTTTTTGAAAGATATCCATGTCCCTGAATAAATCCAAAATAGGATGGTAAAAAAAACTTTTTTAATACTAAAAAAAGAGATTTAAAAATTCTATTTATGTTTAATTTTCCAGTCATAAGGGATATTCTCATCATCCGGATCTCTTCTTTCAATCTCATTAGGAGAATGAGGTAATGTTGCACAATTTGCAACTATTGACTCTGTAATAGATACACCCTTCCACCCATTCCAAACCATTGGAGGTACAGTTAAAAGGTAATAGTTTTCTGGAGACAGAAAGTATTCCTCTAAATTTCCTCTTGTCGGACTTCCAACCCTGTCATCGTATAAAACACACTTAATTTGCCCATAAACCACAGCATAGTTCAAAGTCATTTTTTTATGCATATGCCATGCCTTAATTGCTCCAGGATATGTGCAAGAAAAATATATCTCGCCAAATTCAGAAAAAACATCCGAATCATTGCGCAACATGTGCATTACCTTTCCGCGCTCATCAAAAAGTTGGCCTAATTGTGTTACTATAACACCATCAATCATTAATTACTCCTTATAAAAATCTTGTATCTGAGATTTAGTAATAGCATTAATATCTCCATTATTTATAAAAACCTTGTACCATTCAGCCGTCATATTTAAAGTTTTTTCTACATTCCATACTGGAGACCAGCCTAATAATTGATGTGCCTTGTCACAATTCAATTGAAGTAAATTAGCCTCATGTTGATTCTTGTCAGTAAGCTCAACCTCAACCACACCCTTGCCAAGACTTTGAACAATACTATTTGCCACTTCTTCCACGGTGCGAATTTGGGATGTTGAAGGTCCAAAATTCCACGACCCTTTAAAAATTTCTGGATTGTTGTAAAGTTTTGCACCTAAGGCTAAATAGCCATTAATAGGCTCCAAAACATGCTGCCATGGTCGAGTTGCATTTGGGTTGCGTAATTTAATTGGGGTGCTGCTTTGTATTGAGCGTATACAATCAGGAATAATACGATTAGCAGCCCAATCACCACCCCCAATCACATTCCCAGCACGTGTAGTGGCTGCACCAAGAGTCTTTCTTTGTGAAAAAAATGAACGCTCATAAGCAGAAAAAACAATTTCAGCAGCCCCTTTGGATGCGCTATATGGATCATGCCCGCCTAATTGGTCATTTTCACGATATCCCCAAATCCACTCAACATTCTCATAACACTTATCAGAGGTAATATAAACCAAAGAGCGAACAGACTTACATTCTCTAACCGCCTCTAATAAATTTACTGAACCCATGATATTTATATCAAATGTATTTGCAGGATTGGTATAAGACTCTTTAACCAATGCCTGCGCAGCAAGATGAAATACAAATTCTGGCTGAAAATCTTGCATCACTTTATTTAAGGTAGATGCATTTCTTATGTCACCCACAACATGGTTTATTTCACTTTCCAAGTTGAGCAAGTCAAAGTGATTAGGCTCAGTTACTGGATCCAATGAAAATCCACATATCTCTGCACCCATTTCTTTTAAAAGAAGTGTCATCCATGTTCCTTTAAAGCCAGTATGTCCTGTTATTAATACCCTTTTATTACGATAAATATCATTATACAATTTCATATCAATCATTCCAAACCTTCCAGGGAGCGCTTCCGTCTTTCCAAAGCTTATTAAGCTCAATTTTGTCACGCAAAGTATCCATTGGCATCCAAAATCCATCATGCTTGTATGTATAAATTTGCCCATCTTTAGCCAAATTTTTCAACGGATCTTGCTCAAAAATTACATCATCACTATCATCAATATAATCAAGAACCTCTGGTTGACAAATAAAATACCCTGCATTAATCCAAGAGCCGTCACCCTTAGGCTTTTCCTGAAACTCTCTTACTTGGTTGGTTTTCTGATCAATATCAAGAGCGCCAAATCGACCATCAGGCTGTGCGGAAGTCATAGTAAGTAGCTTTCCATGTTGCTTATGAAAATCCAGTGTTTTTTGAATATCAATGTCACCAACACCATCGCCATAGGTAAGTAAAAATGGCTCATTATCAATATATTGTTTTGCTTTTTTAACTCTTGCACCCGTCATTGAATTTAGCCCGGTATCAACCAACGTCACCTTCCAAGGTTCAGACTGATTGCTATGTATTTCCATTTCATTATTGGACAAATTAATTGTTACGTCACTTTGGTGTAAAAAATAATTGGCAAAATATTCTTTAATATAATAGCCCTTATACCCAAGAAGAATTACAAAATCATTAATACCGTGACTACTATATGTTTTCATAATGTGCCATAAAATAGGCTTAGAGCCTATCTCAACCATTGGCTTTGGACGAAGATCGGTCTCCTCACTTAAGCGTGTCCCAAACCCTCCCGCTAAAATTACTCCTTTCATATTTAATATCTCCTATTTATATTTGTAAATGTTATTTTATTTAGTTAGCTAAATAAAATCACCTTTGAATAGTTCTATTTTTGTGACACACAATAATATTAAAACTCAGACTAATACTTATTTAACAACTCAACAATAATATCGCGCGACTCTTGAGGTAAAAGTGGATACAGTGGGATGCTTAAAACTTCGTTATGTATCTTTTCAGTAATTGGGTACTCCATGTGGTTCCACTCATGGAATGCTTTTTGCTTATGTGGAGGAATAGGGTAGTGTATTAGAACTTTAATACCCTTATCTTCCATGTGCCGCTTCAACTCTTCACGATCCTTTACTCTTATTACAAACAAATGCCAAGCCGGGTTACACGAATCTGAAACATATGGCAAGGTAATTTTTTTGTTAGTAATATTGTTCAGATAGAATACAGCACACTCCCTTCTAGAATTTGTATCGCTTTCAAGGTGCTTTAATTTTTCACTTAAAAGTGCGGCTTGAATTTCATCCATCCGACTATTTCTGCCTTTTCGTGAATTCTCATACTTTCTATTTCCTAGACCGTCATAAATATCCTCTCCATAATTTCTTAATGATCTAATCATATTGGCAAGATCCTTATCATCGGTCGTCACAGCCCCTGCATCGCCTAATGCGCCTAAATTTTTTCCCGGGAAAAAACTAAAACACCCGGCATCACCTAAAGAGCCGGCCATCCTTCCCATGTACCTCGCTCCATGCGCTTGAGCTGCATCCTCAATAACTTTCAGATTATGCTTACTTGCTATATCATATATATGGTTCATTTCAGAAGTTTGGCCATATAAATGCACAACCATAATTGCTTTAGTTTTATTAGTTATTGCCTGCTCAATTTTTAATGGGTCAATATTATATGTAAGAATATCCGGCTCAACCAAAATAGGCTTTAGACCACTTTCTGCAATAGCAATAATAGTTGCAATATATGTATTTGCTGGAACGATAACTTCGTCGTCTTTATTGATAACACCAAGCTCAATATAAGCACGAAGAGTTAGAATGAGTGCATCTAATCCATTCCCTGTACCTATACAGAATTTTGTTCCACAATATTCTGAGAAACTGTTTTCAAAACAATTGGTTTCGTCACCTATCATATGGATGCCTGAATCAATTACTCTTTTAACTGATTCAATAAATGAGTTGAAATATGGGGTGTTTATTGACTTAAGGTCGTAAAATGGGATATTGATATTGCTCATTAAATTTTTTTTAATTTGTGTGTTATTTGATTCAGTGGAAACATATGGCTCAAATACATTTCATATTTTCTTGGATATTTATTTGCTAACTTGATCAGTAAGCCTCTCATAATGCCTGGCTTATTAATATACTCATCAAACGATATTTCTACAGTTTCAAATCTAGCAACTGAATATTGATAACGCTGACATATTAAATCATTAGGATCGTAAAACGCAAAAGAATGCACTGTTCCAAAGTTCTTTACCCAAGGATCAACATAATTCCAAACAGATCTAAAATACGGCTGCACAATAATAATAATGGCTCCTTTTTTACATACCCTATGAACCTCTTCCATTACTCGCACCGGATTATCTAACAAAAATAAGACAGATTTGAGGTAAACTTTATCAAACTCGTTGTCAATAAAAGGGTATGGGAATGAATTTAAATCATGTACTACATCAGCAGATAAGTCTGAATTAAAATCAATGCCTATAGCCCCCTCAACCTTTTGCCCTCCACAGCCTACATCTAAAATTTTTACAATGGCATTATCACTCATAGTCTTCTAAAGATAAAATATCAATAATTTCCCCTGTGTATCCATTCTTGGTCATATAATTATTAATTTCACCTGATATATGCCAGGCCATGTTTATTATTGGCAAGCTTTTATTTTTAGATGCAAACAAATCAGAATCAGAGAGTATTGGTATACGTGTTCCCGGCAAATAATTGCCAATTTTTAGCGAGCCGTTCTTTTCATAAACTGCCGAGATGTGACTTTCATTTAGACCGAGCATTTTGACTAAAATTGCAGCTCGGCCTGGAAAGGCTTTGGCCTTGATTCTACCATGTTTTTTAACAAGATTATTAACAATGGACTTCTTTCTTATTAACCAAGTGTCAATATTATTTTTCAACTCTTTAAACTTGATTTTGAATATTTTTTCTCTACTAATTATTTTATCCTTAAATCCATGATCATTTAACGAAAAATCAGGGTTCATACCCAAGAACACCCTAATATTACCGCCATAACGAGATGGAAACTCTACTCCAAAAAGTGTTGAATTTAATGACCTTGCCATATAGACAAACGAAGTGTAGCTATATGTACGAGGATGCTCATGATAAAAGGTGTCAAATTGAGAGGAATCGAATACAGATCCAAGATAATGGTTTTCAATAACGACCACTGTATCCTTCTTCATAAGCGTTTTTAACGCCTCTAACATCGACTTAAGATCTTCAATATGAGCAAAAACATTGGTGAAGGTAATAAAGTCTGGCTTTCCATGTTTAGACACAATCTGTTCGGCGACTTTCTTAGAAAGGTAGTTGTTATACACAGCATGCCTCTCTTCAGCGTCTTTATAAGCCCCAGTAGGCTCAATCCCAATAGTAACAGCTCCAGAATTTTTAAAAAAATCTAATAAACTTCCATCATTACAACCAATATCAAGCACTATCTTATCTTTCAAACTACCAAAATTATTCCTACATGACTCTACTAGACTCTCCATTCCTTTTAACACATCAGCAGTAAAACGGGATCTATAGTGATAATCGATCGGAAACAACTCCTCCTTTGGAACTTGATAGCGTTGATGAGCTGTCATGCATGTATTGCAGAATAAAATTTCAATAGGGTATTCTTTACATATGCGATTATCACCAACTTGCACAAGGTCATCACACATAGGGTGCAGCCCTAAATTAAGTACAGACTCTAAACAAGACTCTCCACACACTTCACAATTTTTAATTTTTTTCATTTTTTCCTTTTTTTAACTTTAAAAAACTATACTTTTCAAATGCAAGATTAATAATATAGTAAATTGGTGACAAATACGTATTTGGATATATTAACGCCCCACCTAATAACTTCCATGGATTTATATAGCGATATCCAGACACATTCCTTCGAAGCAACAGGCGTAAAAAATCAGGCACAAAAGTCCTATAAGCGTAATTTTTACATATTATATATTGATGCACAGGTAGTCCATTTTTTTTATATTCATCTAATGATTCAACCAGTCTTACGATATTAATAAGTGGTGACATTGGATACCACTCCCTAACTCCACTTAAATTTACAGTTAATGGCTCTGGATAAAAGTATGCAGATGAATTGCTGAAAGCTGCACTAAATATCTTTACATGAGGAAAAGTGTTGTCAAAATGAGAGAATTCCCGTGCATCCTCTATGGCCGACACATCAAGTATATTTTGATTTTTTGTCCATAGGCTTTTTCTAAATACCGCCAAAAACATTGCACCAACAAAGTCAAATGACACCCTTGGATTAATTAAATCCAAAAAATTTAACCTTCCTTCTATTGCATAATTAGAAAACTTAGTCATCTTATGCGGCAAATTATTTGTATCAAATGGCTGAGAATATGAAAAAACATATTCTGTCGATAAGCTAAAAGAATTTATATAAAAAAAATCCACCTCTGAACTTGTCTCAATTAATTGCAGTATTTTTTCTATTGAGTCTGGCACTAGCAAATCATCATCTCCAATTAGCCAAACGAATGTACCATCTGCCATATCAATGACATTAAGATAGTTTTTAACTCTACCCATATTAATATCAAATCTGTGATATTTAATATTCAACTTATCATTATATTTTTGTACATTTTTTTCGGTCTGATCATTAGAAGCATTATCAGATATACAAATTTGAATTCTATCGTGCATTCGACATAGAACTATAGATTGCAGACAGTTAACCAAACTTTTTGATCTATTGTAAGTTGGAATGCAAATTGACAACAATGTTTGTTTCATAGCTAGACTGTATTTTGGTAGAAAAAAAAGTTACTGGCAGCCGTCCTGTGCTTATATAAAGCAAATTGCAATCCTATTATTATATAAAATAAAGAAAAATTATTAAAAGGTATAGCCAGTGAATAAAACAGTATAAATATGACCAATGAGCTATTATGCTTGGTCATTGTGTATATAAGGGCTAAAAAAACTATAGTTATCATTACCCCTCTATTTATAATCATTACTAGAATTGCAGAATCAACCCCAATATTAATATGACTCTTGTACCATTCTACACCACTGCCCAACAATACTTCACGAAAATCACTATTTACTATAAAATCCAAAAGTATTTTGATTGTAGCCAATCTCTCATAAATCGATGTCACATAAAACATATCAGTATAAAAAAATACAAATAATAGTGACAACATAAACACTATCATCGCTATAGTAAACTTAAGATTGTCATTTATCAATCTTCTTAAAACATAGAACAATAAAAATAAATAATATGTAACAGAAAAAGTAAGAAGTCCGGCCACTGAATTTAACACAATGAACCGGCTAAGTTTTTTAGAGTCATTGATCAGCTGTTTTGATATAACAATATTTAATCCAAAAAAGAACCCTAGATATATAGGCTCAAACAAATATCCTGATATAGCAGGCACAGAAACTATATAATTCCGCGGGGAGATATTGCCCAACCATAAGTTATTTAAATAGTATCTTCCTTCAGAAAATTGGTAGGCTGAAAAATCAACAAAACCTAGTATGTAACCAATGAATGCGAATATGGTTAATACCGATATCGCCACTACAAATCTAACCCACAAATAAGAAAATAATTTTAATAACGAAAATCTATTTATAAGCACTTGTGCAATCAGTAACAATATAATAATTTTATTGAAAAATGAAATATGTTCAATAAAATTATTTCTATCACTTAGCATTGCAATTGAGAAGCTAGCAAGCACCAAAATCATAAAAATAATCACCTGCCTCTGTATACGATTATAGAAAAACGATAACAATAAAGTTGTCAAAATAAGAACTAATTCTGTAGTAATTCTAATATTAAAAGGCACATAATGTTCAAAAATAAATGGGGTATAAAATAAAGTATATGCGAACAATACAAGAGAGATTGCAATATTGGTTGTTGAGCTAAGATTCAATGTGCTTAAGAATAAAATTTAGTTTTTCTTCTGATGCCAATTTAACCTTGTCGCCCATATCATTTTTCCATGCACCAGGAGCACCCTTTCTCAATGTACTCTTGTTACCAACATTTCCTTTGTCTGGAAAAAATCCTTTATTTTTTGGCGTTATTTTTGAAATTACTTTTTGAAAATTTTGAGCACTTAAATTTATTCCATGCAAGTCAAGTATTTTTTTGAAGTGCAGCTCGGAGTCTTGCAATAAGTCTTCGTACTTTAAAAAATAGCATTTAAAATTTCCAGTTTCTAAGCATACTTTTTTCCATCCAAGTATCCATTTTGTAAAATCTTCTGCAACCATATCTAACGAATGCATCATCCCCTCCTCTTTAGAAACTTTTTCATAATCTAAATAAAATGGATCTGTTGTCTTCCATGGGTTAGATGCAAGCACATGATAATAATTGGAAACCACTATATCCCTTGGATCTCTATACATAACAACAACCTTATCAATGCCCTTATCCCTAAGAATTTCTATATTGGCATCAGCAGGATTGATATGCGTTTTAACTGATGAATAACCATGCTTAGGAAAATATTTAAACGCATTACATGGTAAATTATGCTGCCTTATACTCTCTAAATCACCATACAATATCCTAGGATTATAACCCGGAATATTACCTATAAAATTTTCAACCCACGTTGTTCCACTCTTAGGGTATCCAGCAACAAATATAATATTTGATTTTCCAAATTCATGGCCAAAAAACGCCAAAAAATCATTCAAGAAATATCTAAGGTAATACTTAGGAAATAAAAAAGCCTTAATTATAATTTTAATAGGGTAAGGGAGTTTTTTAGCTAATTTTCGAATCTTATTCATAAAATAATATTTTTTTGTGACCGTACTAGTATACCCCCCCATTTTTAACGCCTGTTAAAAATAGAATCTCTATAGTGGTCTATTAATCTGTAATGACCTGAAAAACTTGGACACATTTACAGCTTTATCCATATATTGTATACGGCTAGAGCTTTACTTTTTTTGATATCTCAATTACTGTATCCTTCCATATGGAAAGTCCATTATTTAGCCTAAGTGCAAACATCTGATTAAACAATATAACAGCTTTTTTTCTTTCACTATCATTCCACCATAAATCAACATAGTTATAAATTTTATCTATAGCTTTTGCCGCCGCTTCTGGAGAATCATAAAGAATTCCAACGGATCTTAATAAATCAAAACATTCAACACAATCACTTCTTATTTTATTTCTTTCACTACTCCAAAACAAAATAGTGGGCTTGTTAAGCGCCAAAGCCTCTGTTGCTGATGTTGATAAATGGTCACATACACAAATCTTGCAACTCTTTAAGCTTTTATAAAATGGAACTTCATTGCGATCAAACCTAATATTCTTTACGGTCTCTCTTAATCGCAATCTAACACCCCATCCATGATCTTGATAATGCGTTCTAATTCTCAGATTTCCAATATTTTCAATACTAAGGCTATCTATAAATCTCATCTGAAAATCTAAATATTTTTCAAAATACGAAGTGATACGAGGGAAGAATGTTAGATACCTAGGCATCGTAGTCGCAACCCACAATATGTCCATTTCGAAGTCAGATGGGTTAATATTACTTTCATTAATTAACTTATTAGCTGGCATAGGGATCACCTTTGCGTTACATTTGACATCTCTCCAGCCCCATGAAAAATAATAATCCACTATCGATACCTCGTGATCTTTATAAATAAAATTTTCACGTGCACCATAATCAGACCCTCCATGTTGAAGCCCTAATAATACTGTACAATTCTCAGATTCACCTGCAGCCCAAAATTTAAACGCCTCTCTTGTGTACCATGCATTTGCACTAGCCACTATAGCTGGATCTTTGGGAAAATTATCAACTGCAGTCTTCTTCACTACACTATAATGCTCCACGAAAACCTTTGGCATATCTAAAGATATCAACGATGAAATACAAGTAGAAAATAAACTGTCGCCAAAATCTAATTTAACTAGCTTTTCTCTAAGACTTGGATTCGATTCAATATCATCATAGTTGGCTTTATAAGTGTCGCCAATAAAAACTATTTCACCATATGATATAAGCATTAATTTGATTTGAGTTAATCTAGGCAGATAGCTGTCAATACAATAGATTCTTTTGTCGTGGAATAAATTATGGATCCTGGTAAAAAAATACTCAAAACTACGCAATAATCTTGATTTTAATAAGACTTTTGTATTTTTTTCATAATTTTTATTACATGATATTTTGATTTTTTTATCAGTAAAATTTTTTCCAAAAAATCTTAGTACTCTTGAAAAAACCTGTAGGTTGTATTCATCGTCCTCAATAAGATACAGAAACTCTTTTGTATCTACCGGGGTCACGTAAGACTCTTTATTTAATAAAATAGTTGTTAAATCTGGATAGTCATTCAAAGCTTTCTCAATATAGGAAAACCTATCGAACACTACATGGATATAGAATCGCAACCACGGCCCAATTATAATCCTCCAATAGTTATCCGAATAATTTTCTCCATGCATTTTGTTAAGCGTATGCGACAAAATGGGTAAAAATTTGTCGAATTTATTATCTAGATAATTATATATATTATCCAGGTCTACTTTGTCATAGGGCGACTCTATAAATTTAACTACCCTCCCCCCATCTGGTGCACTCTTACCATTGGTAAAACACCAGCCGCCCAGAAAAACAGTTTCTTCTGATAAATTCCAGAAATCCTCCACGGCCGTCGTTGATAAAAAAACTTTTTTATTGGTGCTTGCTAATGTACTCATCATAGCTCCCACTAAATACAATACTCCCTTTATCCAGCTTAACAATGTTGTCACAATACTGCAATGTACCAATACGATGAGCGATCATTATTAATGTCAAATTATTATTCGTACTTTCCAATGATTTTATTACTACTTTTTCAGTTTGACTATCTAATGCGCTCGTGGCCTCATCAAGAAAAAGGACGTTTGCATTTTTATATAACGCTCTTGCAATACCTATTCTTTGTTTCTGACCTCCTGACAGTTTAACCCCACCTTCTCCAACAATAGCGTCATACTTTAGAGGTTCATTTTCTATATATGAAGCAATTTCAGCGCGGGATGCAGCCACCTTAACTCTATCAATATTAATTTGATCTTTCGGCACTCCAAAAGCTATATTCTCCATAATCGTCGCATCTATAAGAAATACATCTTGAGGAACATGGGCAATATTTCTCTGCCATGCCTTTTTGAATTTTTCTGTAATATTTTGATTATCTACGCTGATTATGCCTTCGCACGGATTAATAAGGCGCATCAACAAGTCCATCAACGTACTTTTACCGCTACCTGTTACCCCTACAATGCCAAGCGACGTACCTTTTTCAATGACTAGATTAATGTTTTTTAAAATATAAATCTCCTCTCCTTTATGCTTAAATGAAACATCATTAATGCTTATATTATTCTGATAAGAAATTTGATTAGAGTTATTGTTATTGTTATTACTAACGTCTATAGAAGCATCAAGTAAATTCAATACATCGATTAACTGAGCTTGACTACCCTTAATAACAGACCAATTGCCATATATTTGTTGCAACAAAGGCAGTAATCTTTGAGCTCCCAATGCTAGAGCCCCCATTGTTGGAAGTATCAATGATGTACTATCACTATTAACACTTAAAGTATAAGAAATTACCGCTATCATTACTATTCCAAGAGACTCCATAATGAATCTTGGGGCTTGATTGATAAATGAGTTCTCGCCACGCGATCTTTGTAAGCTACGAATAGATTTATCATATACACTACAGTAGACATCCTGAAGACGGCCTATAATAATATCTCGTATAGAACCCAATGCTTCTTGTATTATTCGAATACCGTTGGTATGCTCCTCCGCCTGCTTCTTGCTATTCTTTTTTAATTTTGATCGAGTAAACCAGGCAATTAAAAAATAAAAAGAACCGAAGGTTAGTGCTACAGTTAATGCCACTGTAGGATCAATAACTATCAATGTTGTAAGAATAGAGATAAATAGTATAGATGCAGTTACGATAATCACAAATGAGACTAGCACCCCTGTAGCAGCGCTTACTTTCTGCGTTATCCCACTAATTATCTCACTACCATTTCTGTCAATATGTATAGAATATGGTTGATTTAATGCTATTTTAAATACTTTTGTACTCAGGTCAGCCCCTGTAGAATTTCCAATTTTAATACCTACCCAAAGCAATATCAGCCTCATAATTCCTGCCATTATAGCCGCCACTGAAAAAATAATTGTCAAAGGCAAAAGCATATCTTCGGGCTTGTATATGCCTAGTATTTCCGCATTAGCTGAAACCAACTCGTATGAAAATATTTCACTTGGATTAGTAAGAACTCCAATAAATGGAATAATTGCAGAAAGACTGATTACTTCTGCAATAGCGCCAATAATTGTCAAAAAAAATAGCATAACATACTGATATATCCTGCGCCTCCCAATATGACTTTTTATGCCAGACAATAACTTGAACATACTTTCTTCACGTGTATTTTTAACATCCATCCTAAAAAATTTTGTAGTTCAAATTTAATGAGTCCAACTCTAAAAGGTCTTTTTCGGAAACTACTTTGCTATTCTCTTTATAGATTGGAATGCTATTTGTAAAGTCAGAATATGAAACAGATGGAATAACCCTACCCTTGTATTTATTATCAATAGTTATTGAGTTAATGTTAACAAACTCACTTAAAGAATTCAAGATTTCCTCATTAAATATGTCGTCTGAATCAAGGTCAGCCCCCTTTCCAATTTCATAAAAATGGCCAACCTTTTGCGGACTAGAAGTATAGTCACATCCAACCAATGTGATATGCTCAAACCCCATATATAAAGCCATGCCGATCATTCCTAGCAACGACCCTGTCATCATGGTAAATACACCATCCATTTGGTTGCCAATACTTAAACTATTTGCCCGTCCAAAATGATATACATAATTAATGTTCTCTCCCTGAATCCCTAAGTAGTTACTTAAACTTGTAAAGTATTGTACATCAGGGTGACTCTTCATTTTTCTCTTATAAAAACTTCCGGTTTTATTCTTTTCATATTTTCCACTATATGGATTTTTCCAAAAATTATAAAAGAATAGTGGATGAGAAACATAATAATATTTAAGATCGATTTCTTTGATATCGTTGTGAGATAATAAAGAACCACAACCTATAGAGACCCTATCATTGAATAGCTTCAAATCATAATATTTTAATGAAGATCCGTTCCCAAATATATAACAACTTTCACCTTTATGTATATCTTTAAATTGTTTATTCTTTTCTAGTGTTTTAGAAAATATATTTAATAATGTTTTGTTTATAAAGCTCATTGTTGCCAACTTCTTGGATTGGTCCAGGATTTTGATGACAATGATATTTTATTAATATCAAAAATTAACTGCTTATCTAACAGTATCCTCTCACAAGAAATATTATTTATAAGTTTGTCATCAGAAATAGTTCCAATAATAATCTGATTAATTCGCTCAAGAGATGCTAAGTAAGAAATCGAAAGCTGTTGAATCGTTATGTCAAATTTAGAACACAACCCTCTTACTATGTTTAGTGTCCTTAATAATTCTTCGTGATCTTTAATACTGACACGTACCCATTCATTATTAAACAACATTCCTTGCAAAAAAACAGACCTAACTGAGACTTTAATATTGGAACCATGCTCGCAAACTGCATGATAAAAAGAAGTATCAAGAATATTTACTGGGATTTGAACCCAGTCAAAAATTCCACTATCTAGCGTATATTTAAGTTCTTCTTTTGAGTATACTGAAGTTCCCACTTCTTTAATAAGTCCGTTATTTTTTAGCTGCCCAATCCCCTTATGAACATATTTATCGGAAATAATTTCGATTTCATTTTGATGTAAATAACATATGTCAATATTACCCCCTAACTTATGGGTTGACTCATTAATTGAATTAATCATTAATTCTGGTGTTTTAAGAGAATTGGGTGTTAAATTATCAACTTTGGTACTAATAATAGGTTTTTTATTACTCTTTTTTAAAGCCTTTCCAATTAATTCCTCACTATTACCATACCTTGGAGATGTGTCAATGTGTCTTATGCCAAGATCTATTGATCTTAAAATAAAATCCACAGGATCCTTTAAAACACCTCCATCTGAACAACCATACTCTGGCAGGCCTAACTTTACCGTCCCAAGAGTTAGCTTGCTATTTGTTGGCATTTAATTTTTCTGCCCTATTAAAGTCAGACTGGCTATCGATATCGATCATATCTTCATGTTTAATAAACAATGGATATACATACTCTCCAGAAATAGAGCCATTAATAATTGTTTCTCTACGAATAGCCTCAATATCACCAGTTTGAAAATATAGCTTAGGTAACTCTTGTCTTGGTGTGTTATATGGCTCTACCTCATTATCAATGAATCCAGAAACACTGCCGTCGTTATGTTGTTTCCATGCACGATAAGGATGCTCTTTAATTATAGCCATACTTCTAACTGAAGTAGCATTGGCATTATTCTTAAGAATTTCAACAGCCTTTTCAATTAATCCAGATGGCCGCATCGGGGAAGTAGGCCTAAGTAAGATGTATAAATCAAAAATTTGACCTTGAGCTTCAAAAAAATCTAAAGCATGCCGTATAACTGGATAATCTCTCGTATCATCCTGTGCAAATTCATCTGGACGGATAAACGGAACGGAGGCGCCACAATTTATAGCAATATCGGCGATCTCTTGGGAGTCAGTTGAGACAATGGTAGTTACAACTAATTTTGACTTCAGGGAATAGTCAACTGAATGGCATAACAAAGGCTTGCCTTTTAACTTTAAGATATTTTTTTTAGGCAAAGACTTACTGCCGCCTCTTGCTGGAATTATCGTTAATATACGCATGATGCTAGGTTATTTTCTTTTTAATAATAAATGCACCTCAGAAGAACAATGACTCTTATCCAATTCGAGTTGCATTTTATCAATCAATGGTAACATCATTTCTTTAAACGAGTTAATTACAGTATTTGAGCTTTGTTTTTGTTCTAAATCAACAAAAATATGTCGATATAAATCCACTATGTCGGTACCGAACCACCATTCTGAAATAATATCAAAATCAAACTCTTGAGCCAAGTACTGCAAAGAGTCTTCAGTATAGAGATGAGTATGTCCACCATGCAATTGCCTATGATATACATTATCAGACATCATTTCTAAAAATACAGAGAGACTGAATAAAGGCACTGAAAGATATAGGTATTTAATTTGGCTGTTTTTTTGAATATGTGCCATTGCACTACGCGGATTTTGTAAATGTTCTAATACACCTATCAACGACACAACATCAGCATCAACCTTTTGAAGAAAATTATCAGTATCGCTCATCTCATGAACAGATAAAACATCCGAGCCTATCATATTATTTCCATAATCAACTTGGAACTTTGACACTTCAGTGCCGCTAATATTTTTCAATCCAATTTTATTTAAAGCACCAATAAAATACCCTGATCCTGAACCAAAATCTAAATACTTCATATTATGAGGATCTATATGGTCGTTAATTAACGATGTATATAAAAACTCGGCTTTAGGCATGTAAATACTACTTAATCGATAATTAAAATTTGCAACGTCATTCACTTCATAATTTTGAGCATAGTCCTTACCATCATCGCCGGTATAAACAACATTACAAAACTCATCAGTATCTTTATAAGCTCCATTTAAGTGTGTGCATGTATCACAAATCTTATATTTAATACCATCTTTAATAAAATCATGTTCTACTTTTAAAGGATGGTCACAATTTTTGCAGTGCAATCGAATAGGTTGGCGTATATAAATATCTGATATTTTTCTTTGCTCTTCTATGTGTTTATCATTTTCATCAAAAAAAGATTGCTTTTGCTTGATTAACGATGCACTAGGTTTGCCATATTGTCTAATTTTCAATGTCGTACTCCCTTTTAAGTCTATCAATATTGGATTGGTCCTTGCTGTTTAACGTTGTTTTTAGTAAACCATTGCCTTGAGCAATACCAATGACACGCTGTAGATTGTTAATTTGATCCACCACAACATCGCCCGAACTTCCAAAAAAACCACCGCTAACAATATTGCAAAAACCTAAATCTTTCTTGCCGTAAGAATTTTCTAAAATATCTTGAATTTTTAACACTTCATAGACATATGACTCAATAGCAGGCGTTACATCAGCACGATAGATTTCCATCGTATGTTGTGTGGCAATTTTCATCGCATTTTTAGTTAAATTATTTTTACCAAGATCTACAACCAAACAATTTTTCTTTACATTGTTAATTATATTTTCATCAATGATAGGGTATCCACTAGTCGCACCTATCAGTACATCTGACATGAAGGATGCTTGCATAGGGTCTGAATGAAATTGAATATTAACAATAACACTTTCTGGTTTAATTAAATTTAAACCATGAACAATCTGATTACCCTTGTAGAAGTCTCTTCGGTGTAAATGCACTTCAGCACCGCATTCAACTAACTTTAAGGCCAGTTTAGAGCCTATATTTCCAGCACCAAGTATACTTATTCTTTTTCCACTTAAAAATCTAAAACGCTGACTTAGAAAAGACCATGTGGCATTAACAGTCAAATCATTAGGTTTAAACTCGAAAACCTTTGACTTTTTAATAGTTTGAAAACAAATGCTTGATATCGTTGCTTCGCCTAATTGACTTGATTTTTTAACTGGTTCATCATTTAACTCATTAGCATGGAAGAGAATTGCTTTTTCACTATCAGACAAAATAATATCAACTTTACCATCAATTTTTTCCAGCAAACTAGAAAGGTTCTTTTGATCAAAAATAATACAGCCCGCAAGGACGAAATCTTTACAAATTCGAACTGGTGTTAAATAAGCACTCTCCTCTTGTTTCGCTGTAGTTGATATTGAAAAAATAGTTTTTCTCTCAAAGGATTTAAGCTCAAGTATTCTTTCCAGAACTGAATTTAAAAAAGTCATAATCCACCAGGAGGACCGCCCAGCATATCCCAAGTAATTGGCACATTCTCAGCTATATCCTGAGTAGTAATTTGACCAATAACTATGTCCTCATATTTTGCATAAATTCCATACGCAGGCGCAGTGTAGATTATGTCACCAACATTGATTACCGAGCCTTTTTTGATCGCACGCTTTGTATACATCGTTTTTCTAAATCGTATGATAGAAGCAACTTCGTTTGCAGACGGCTGTTTAATGCCGTCACCCAAAGACTTCTCAACAATTATTACGCGCTCCTTCATTTCCGCAAATTCTGAAGGCAACATCGACAGTATGTGATCGGGCCCTTCCATCTCCTTATCTAAAGTGAAGTGTTTTTCAATTATATTTGCCCCTCTAGCAACCGCCCCCAAACTAACCATATCTCCAATAACATGATCCGAGATACCTACAGGTAAATTATTAAACGCTAGCCTCATTGTATCTATCGCCTTGATGTTCATACTTTCAGGAGGGCAAGGGTATGATGAGGTGCATTGCATTAAAATCACATTAGGGTTGCCGCATTTTGCCACCTCCATAAGTGCATCCTGGACCTCGGAAAGGTATGCCATCCCAGTAGATATAATCATTGGCTTATTAGCAAACGCCACTTTTCTAATAAGTGGTAAATTAACCAGATCAAAAGAAGCTATTTTATAACAATCAACACCTAGCTCTGCTAGCTCGTCTGCACTCTCTAAATCAAATGGTGCCGAAAAAATAATTGTCCTATCTTTGGCATAACCAAAAAGTTCTGCAGTTTGCTCCTTACTAAGTTCGCTTTTTTTGAGCATCTCATAATCAGTTTCTTCAGTTCCTAAGACTTTTTCAACATAGCGAGAAGTCTTGCCATGTTCAGCAACTCTATATTTAGCTTTATATGACTGCAGTTTGACAGCGTCAGCACCAGCGGCAATTGCAGCATCAATTAACTCCTTTGCCAGTACCATACTTCCATTGTGATTAAGGCCAATTTCCGCGATCAGGAAAGTGTTATGGCCAGCACCTATACTTTTCTCTTTAATGTGCACAATTTTATTAAACTCAAGTCTAGGGTTCGTCTTATTAATCCCATTAGCCTTAAATGTTTTATCGGTAATAACCTGCGCAAGATCAATAGCTTTACTAAATAATATTTGTAGGTCGGCATATATAAATTCAGCGAGACTACCCAAAGTGTACAAATTTCTTATTTTGTCGAATTTTTCACGCGTTTGATTAAGCGCTGCTTGGTACCCCTTAAAATACATAGGATATACTTCAGGCAATTTGATAACTTTATAATCAATAATTTGATCCAAAGAACATAGACCAAGCCCTGCGAATTGACCCTTCACCTCCTGAGCCAATTCACCTTCCGACATAACATCATATTTATCATTCGGTGAATATGTTATTTCACAACACATTATTGTCGCACCTGATGTTGGGTTCTTAACAAATGAGTTCTGGTCTGACACTCGATTAAAATAAATTTCTTTGTCATCAATATATATAAAATCAACACCTTCTGGCAAAACATTTGCAGTTGTCAACTCCAGCATAACCAAAATCACGCCCCGATATTTTAGGTCTGTTTCAGCCCCTATAAATCTCGAAAAAATCGTACATGATGTGGTATTAATTACTAGATCCACAGGTGTTATATCAATTTCGCGAATATCAGTAACAATACGAGTTATAGCATCACTATCATTTTGCTCAACACGCTCAATTACTTCTCCCAACTTAATTACCCCGCCAAGTGCAATAATTTTTGCCTCAAGACTACTTACTATCGTCCCACTGCCTTCATTCCCTACAGCGCTCCACTGACCTTGATAGAATGCGCGGCGCTCTTCAGTAATTTGGACTCTTTTAGGGGCCCAATTGGCATCTAGCTCTTTGGTTGACATACCCCAAAGCTTTTCAGGATATTGCGTAAAGAAGAGCTCTTGCAGAGTCTCTCCGGCGAGGGCCTTAGTATACTCATAATAATTATTTGCCCTGGCTAAGGCATCTGGATCTGCTTTAGCCAGGTCATTATTAATTTTTTCTCTCATGTCATCCGGAAGACTGTTTATAAATTCCCTAGAAATCGGATAATCATAAAACTTGCTATTCTTAAGATTTTTAGCCCAATGCTCTCTCTCATGGAAAAGACCCTCAAATTCTGCCAACCAATAGTCCTGAATATCTTTGTCTGGCGTATGATAAATGTGAGGACCCATGTCAATCGGCCTCCCCTTCCATCTCTCCGTCTTAGCCAAACCGCCTAAACTAGGGCTTTTTTCAATAATCTCCACTTTCTGCCCACGCTTTAGAAGCTCGTAAGCAACAGCCAGGCCTGTAACCCCTCCTCCAAGCACATATACCATTTTTACCACGCTAAAAATCCTCCGTCAACTGCTATATCCTGACCGTTAGTATATGCTGTATCTTCAGATATAAGATAAAACAGAGTGCTAAGTAAATCCTGAACTTTTCCCATTCGATGCATTGGTGTCTTATACTCGTAATTTTTTACAAAATCTGCAGATTGCTGGTTATAAATACCACCAGGAGATATAGAGTTTGTTTGTATATTGAATTTACCAAAATGTGTGGCCATGTACTGAGTCATGCTTATTAGGCCGGCCTTAGTGGCTGAATAAACTTCTGAATTATTTCTTCCACTATCCCCGTATATTCGTTCATCACTACTTGTTGATCCATAAATAGAGGCAAT
>Ga0114933_10001038_pt1 | contig 31881 bp, 30 predicted proteins | sample 4SBtaG_FD_89691 | JGI IMG/M metagenome (GOLD analysis project Ga0114933, IMG submission 89691) | Deep subsurface microbial communities from Kolumbo volcano to uncover new lineages of life (NeLLi) - 4SBTROV12_W25 metaG | ecosystem: Environmental > Aquatic > Marine > Volcanic | place: Kolumbo... | reverse complement strand
ACTATATAATTCTGCATTTGGTTATAATTCTTTAGAAAATAACACTACCGCAGATTATAACAGTGCTTTTGGTTACAATTCATTAAATTTAAATGTAACTGGACAATACAATTGTTCTTTTGGTTACAATTCTTTGGAAAATAACACAGTGGGATTTAACAGTGCTTTTGGTTACAATTCATCAAATTCAAATGTGTCTGGACAATACAATTGTTCTTTTGGAGCTGGTTCTTTGAAAAGTAATATCACTGGGAATAGTAACAGTGCATTTGGTTATCAATCGTTAAACTCTAACACTACAGGACAATACAACAGTGCATTTGGATTTGATTCCTTGTTTAACAATGAAAGTGGAATAAGAAATTCAGCGGTTGGTTATTTTTCACTTTACAATAACACAACTGGAAAGAGCAATTGTTCATTTGGATTGAGTTCATCAAAATTGAACAACACAGGATCATTTAATTGTTCATTTGGACATGATTCTTCCAGATCGAACGAAACAGGAACTCAAAATTGTTCGTTTGGACATAACTCTCTTTATAACAACAATACAACTGGAAATAATGCTTTTGGTTACAAATCTTTGTACAATGTTACTAGTGGTGTTAGAAATGAAGGTTTTGGTTACGAAACAGGTTCAACATTAACAACAGGTTCAAATAATATAACGATAGGACATAAAAGTGATGTGTCAAGTGGTATTTCTGAAAATGAGATAGTAATTGGCACCAATACTTCTGGACATGGAGATGGAATAGTAGTATTAGGAAATAACAGCGATTGTACTGCTTGGCATTCTGTTAATAATACCACAGATTTAGGATCAGAAAGTTATGGATTTGAAAAAATATTTATTAGTGATATTAGTGATAAAGATGACTATTGGATCATTCAGACATCAACAACAGCTAATGCACAAAAATTATACTTCAGATATTATGAAAATTCTTCTTCAAATAAAGACTTTTATTTGAACAACAGTGGTTATGCCCAAATAAATTTCACAGGTCAGCATAGAAATTTATCAGAAATATCTTATTTAGAAACTATAGAAAATTATATAGGACTTATTGTTTCATCTTCTGGAAAATACATAGATAACAATATTGATATTAATGAATCATTGCCCTATGTTGAATTATCAAATATCACAAAAGATAAAAAAGTATTTGGTGTGATATCAAATGGAGAAGAAAGAAACTCTAACAGAGAATATATGTCTGGTTTTGTGGGTTCATCAAGTAAAAAAAATGAAGAAGATACTCGTTTAATAATTAATTCTTTGGGGGAAGGTGCTATTTGGGTGGCTAACATCAATGGTAATTTGGAAAATGGTGATTATGTTACAACTTCTGTTTTGCCAGGTTATGGCCAATTGCAAGATGATGATTTGTTACATAACTACACTGTTTGTAAAATTACTTGTGATTGTGATTTTACTGGTGGAAGTGTCAAAAAAAAAATTCAGCAATTTACCACAACTACAGATCCGGATGGAAATGAAATTAAAATACCAGTGATAGACACAAACAATAAATATGTTTATGATGATGAATTAGACGAGAATGGAAATATTGTGTTTGAATCCATGTATGAAACAAAAACTATCACATATAATGGAAATTCATACATTGTTGCTTTTGTTGGATGTACTTATCATTGTGGATAAAGGGTTTGTGACGGTTTGGCTCAAAAAAAAAGTTTTTTTTAATAACATGGCGATGGTCATTGGTCCCACACCTCCTGGAACTGGTGTTATAGCCAATGTTTTGTCAAGTACACTATCATAATTAACATCGCCCACTAATTTATATCCTTTTTTATTATCAAATGGAATTTTATTTATTCCTATGTCCAATATCACAACATTTTTTTTGACATGTTCTTTTTTAATGAATTGTGGTTTTCCACACGCAACTATCAATATATCTGCTTTTTTTGTATGTTCAAATAAATTTTTAGTCTTAGAATGACAAATCGTTACTGTGGCGTTTCTATGAAGAAAAAGCAATGACAATGGTAAACCTACTATATTACTCCTTCCTATCACTACAACATTTTTCCCTTGAATTTTTATTCCATAATGATCCAATATTTTTATACAACCACATGGTGTACAGGGAGCATTAAAATTACCATTATTTAGTGTTAAGTTACCCACATTTTCACAATGAAATCCATCAACATCTTTTTTTATATCTACTTTACTAAGTATTTCTCTTTCATTCAAATGTTTGGGAAGAGGTAATTGAATTAATATAGCATCAATATTGCCATTTTTATTCATTTTTTCTATTTCATCTATTAAAGTTTCTTTATCCACATCTTTTGATAAAGATACATCAAAATTTTTTATACCTACTTTTAGACATGCTTTTTTTTTCATTCTTATATATATTTTAGAATCAGGTCTGTCTCCCACTAAAATTATTCCAAGTCCTGGGTGTCTGTCCAATAATTTAATTTTATTTGCTAATTGATTTTTGATTTTGTTGGCAAGTTGTCTTCCATCTAATATCATTAAAAATATATTCAATAGAATTTTTAAATATAATTTGTATCAACATGGTAATAATCTTCTATCCAAAATTTATTTATGTTTGTGATGGATAAATATTTAGATTTTTTATGTTTTGAATATGGTATAATAAAGTTTTTGATACCACATTTATTTTTTAATAACATGGTAAAATATCTGAAAATAAATATTGTTTTTATCTTTTGATGGACTGAATTATTAAAATGTATTTTTGTTTAGATTTATGACCATACAAGAAGCCTAAATAAATATATTTTTCGACAAATATTAATTTAAACCATTGTGTGAACATACTAAAGTCCATCAAATGATATTTATGAAAAACTTGTTGTATATTTTGGATAATACACCATCAAAAATTAATAAAAAAATATTGGTTGATGTGACAAATAATTTGTTTTATTGAATGGTTAACACAATTAAAATTTATAATAAACTTGACTGCGATCATAATGAGCATTCCATAATCTTTTAACAGAATTAGAACAAACCAATTCACCTTTGTAAATATTGGTATGGTTTGCCAATGTTTTATAAGTAAATAATCCTTTTTTAATAGTACAAAGTTCATCAATGGCAATTTTGATTTTTTTGTCAAATTTGCTCAAACTATTTGTTGGATGTTTTAGTATTGGTATGCTGAGTCTGTCTTTGTTCAAATATCTTTTTCTTTTGGACTCACTTTTAACTTTGTGAATATTGTTGTTAATTTTCATTACATCTCTCATGCCCATATTATATTCTTTTTGTGTGATAATGCCAGTCTCAAATCTTTTTTTGAGTGAAAATCCAACCCATCCATCTTTTGATGCCAAATAATCACCTTTTTCATTTCCTCGATTAATCCCATTTCCTGAGTGTGCCCTATGAAACGACAAACATTTTTCTGGAGTAGAAGACATTACACGCCATAGTTGAGGTGCTGACATTTAATTTGATGGTTAGGAAAATAAACAAATCAAATTTTTGCTCTAACTTTCGCTCTGGCTCTAAATCCAACAAAAGTTTTTTTGCGATATTTGTTATTTTATCCTTTAATGGACTGAACATATTAATTAGGAATTAAATTTTTTGTTTTGATTTATGACCATACAAGAAGCCTTAATAAATATATTTTTCAACAAATATTGATTGAAACCATGGTTAAATATATACCATAGTCCATTAAATGATATTAAATACCATAAATTTAACATCATAACTATTATTTTTTTCAAAAAAAAAATGAAAAATACCAATATCCTTTGATGGACTGAACATATTTATTAAAATGATTTTTTTGTTTTAATTTATGACCATACAAGAAGCCTAAAAAAATATATTTTTCGAAAAATATTGATTGAAATCATGGTGAAATATACACCATAGTCCGTTGAAGGATAATTAACAATTGTAAATTCAATTGGTCAAATAAAATTGTAACATTAGAATTACTGATTATATTCACAAAAAGAAGATATTATGGAAATTTTGGAGTTTCACCAATGAAAATAGATGTTTCAAAATTTTTTATTTTAGGATTAAATTCTCTGATGGATGATATTATTTTTTCTAAATCATGAAATAGGATTTTTTCAACACCATAATAATTCTCCATTTCTTTAATGGTCTTATTATAGGAAATTAATTCTTCTCTGTGTGGTATATCTATGCCATATCTATTCTCAAATAAAATTTTAGGACTACAAGAAACAACATATATTTTTTTGACCCCGTTTTTTTTTAGTAGTTGTATGATATGTTTTATAGTGTTTCCTCTAACAATAGAATCATCCACTATTATAATATTCATATTTTCAATTAGATTTTTGACCACATTTAATTTTCTTTTAATGTTTTTTTTTCTTTTGTTTTGGGTATCCATTATAAATGTTCTATTGATATATCTGTTTTTGACTATGGCTTCCACATATGGAATTCCCAATATTTTGGATATAGATAATGTGGCTGGCTTACTTGTTTCTGGAACTGGAATAATATAGTCAATGTTTGAAATATCTATTTCATTTTTAATTTTATTAGCCAAACTTTCTCCCATTTTCATACGTGCCAAATAAACTGGAACATTACAAATCACAGATTCTTCTCTTGCAAGATAAATCCATTCAAATATACAAGGACTAAAATATTTTAGATCATTTCTGTAACAACAATATCCTAATTCATTTTTTTTAAATATAAGAATATCGTTATAGACATCTTTGATAATTTTATAGTCCAATGATGTTAGAGAAACTGATTCTGATGAGATTAAATATCTTTTATTTTTGATCCCAAGTATCAAAGGTCTTATTCCTTTTATGTCTTTGAAAACTATAAGTCCATAATTTTGAATTATACAAATACAACTAAAAGAACCTTCCATAACAACCATAATATGTCTTATTATTTCACAAATTATAGAATTATCCAATTTTTTATATTTATTAAGTTCAAAAGATAGCAAATTAAGAATTAAATGGCTATCTGTTTTAGTGTTATGGAATATTCTATTTTTTCTAAAATAATCAATAAGATTTTTGGTTTTCCAGACTTGTCCATTATGAACCAGAATTATATTATGATAAAATCCTTTTTTGATGAATGGTTGTGCTTCTTCTATGGTATTTTGTCCATTAGTGGGATATCTAACATGTCCAATTCCAATATTTCCTTTAACAGGTGTAATTTCTCTATTTAACAATAATCCTTTATTTTTAACAATTTCTATCCTGTTTTTTGGAATATCTATTTTTTTAGATTTTTCTATATCTTTAATCACAGCAATTCCATAAGAATCTTGTCCTCTATGTTGAAGATGATAAAGACTTTCGAATAATTCATCAAATATATTTTTGTCTAAAGAAAATATTCCAGTAATCCCACACATCTGTTAAAAAGATGAGATTTATTTATGTGATTTTTTGTCATAAAGTTTAATTAATGGGTGGTTCTTGTGTTTGTTCTGTTCATGGAATGTATTTTTGAAGATAATTAGTAGTTTTTATGTTAATCCACATTAAATCAATAGATTGTTTTAATCCTATGTTAAAAATCATATCCTTTAATGGACTATGGTGTATATTTAACCATGGTTTCAATCAATATTTGTTGAAAAATATATTTATTTAGGCTTCTTGCATGGTCATAAATTAAAACAAAAAAATAATTTTAATTAATATATTCCGTCCATTAAATGATATTAATTTGGAAAGTTTGTATCAAATCAATAAATGGTTTTAGTGTTATATTCACATGTGAAATCAACATTTGAATTTACCAGATTTTCAAAAGGTTCAGATAATAAAATTAATAAACTTGAAAATTATTTGGAAAATTTCAAACCATGACAAAAAAAAGATAAACTCAAAATAATTAAATTCTTTTTGAAAATATATTTTTTCAAGAATTATTATATGACACTATTACAAGTTAATGTCTAAAAAAAAAATATGTTTGGTTAAACACAAATTTTCAAACACAGGTAATAGAAATTGTTCATTTTGTACTATGAAAATTTCAAAACATAAAAAAGGAATTTTTCATGACAGAGAATATATCATTGATCCAAAAACAAACAAAGAAATATGTATATACACAAATGAAGGAATCAAACTATTAAAAAATTATATTAAATTATTTGATAATAAGGGTGGTTCAGACATTGTACTAAAAGATAAACTTTTGTGGTTTAAAATATATACATTTTTTGAAGATGATGATATCAAAAGTTGTTTTGGATCTGCATTCACAGGTTCTTCTTTGGTCAGTACCCTGAACAAATATATATATAAAAATATACTTTATTCACCGTACAGTGATTTGGTTAGAACAATTGAACTCAGTTTGAATGCTTATATTGAAGATGGAGGAACCATTCCAAACACAATTGAAAATATAAAAACTAAATTGGTTAATCCCATTAATCAAGAAGAAATTTTTCAATCCAAAGTCGAAGAAATATTTGAAAAAATAGACAAATTTTTAAGTTTTGAACAAAATCCATATTATATGTTTATGTTGGGTGACCGTCATAGAAAAAAAGAACAAAGAAATAATATTTTGAGATATATGATATATGTTGATATTAAATCTTACTTGGAATATGACAAATTTTTAACCGACAAAGTTTTTGTTTCAGTGGTGAACAAATTTAAAAAAATAGGATTGGTTTTAAGTTCAGATATACCAAATAAAAAAGACACACAAATTATTGTAAACAGATTGTTTCCTTCTGAACCAGTCATTTACAATTCAAAAAAACAATTGCTTGTTAAAAAGTTATCTGGAATAGTATCTTTACATTATTATAAAATCAATGATAAAAAAATATTATTGTTTGGGGATGTACACCTTGGGAATCAAGGTTTGTGTACCACATCTGTTGATGAACCTAATTATTATTTAGTAGATCAATATGTAAAAGAACTATTAAAATCAAAACCAAAAAAATGTTTTGATTTATATTTAGAAACATATTTTAATTTAGCTGACAAATCAATATATGCTCAAAATACATTTGAACAAACAGGAGGATATATGGAAAATTTCAGAATTAACTTTGGAGATGTGTTCATCAAAAAACAATTAAGCAATAAATATAGAATTAATTTTCCTAAAAACAATTTTAATAATGTTAGGTTTAATTCTTTTGATTTGAGATTGATGGAAAATAAACATCCAATAATGCAGTTATTTATTTTAGGACCCAAAATACATAGTGAAATTTTTTTGGATCCAAACAAAGTTAATGAATTGTACGTTTTTCTAAAAAAAGTTTCTGATGAAAATTATCCAAGAAAAATGTTTTACTTTATCACAGGATTTCCCCATGGAGAATATTTGAAAAATGGGGAAGAAATCATCAAGAATATTTTTAAAATACTAAACCTAGAAAAATTTTATGACAATAAAGGAGTTAAACTCACAAGAGCATTCATACAAAAAAGTTATTCAAAATGTGACATGGAAATACGAGACTTGTTAATTAATAAGTATTTAGAAAATGTGATAATTGATTTTAAATCCATAATAATGAAAATTCAGGATGTTAATTCTAGAAACAAAGATAAAGTATTTTATATATTTCAAGATTTCATTGCTGTTATTTTTACCCTGATTAGTGATTTATATCTATTAATGAAATTATTTTCAAAATTTGACAGAACCCCTGAAAAAAATTCAAGAACTCCATCTGGGTGTCCTTTAGATTTATATGATGAACCCAAAAATATAATTGTGTATGGAGGAGATTTACACATAAATCGAATATCCAGAATTTTAAATGAAATAAAAATTCCAGACATACAAAAAAAAAATATAAGTGAACAAGATATATTGGATTTTGATAAAATACAAAGAAGAGTTTCACAAGGAGAAAAAGTACAATGTGTTACGTTAGATTTTCCCATAGATTTTTTTCCAAACGATAGGGAAGAACGAATTTGAAACCATAATCAATACTTTGTTTTTTTTCAAAAGATATTTAATATCAATAGAAAATTTCATTATCAAAAATTTTGATTTATTTTTTTGTAAATTTTTATTTGTACCAGTCAAGTTGACAAAAAACCAATCATTTAATGTCAATTATGTTTTAATTCTACCCAATTTTAAGATATTATCATTTAATGTTTTGAAGTTAAAAATGCTGGTTTTATATCATTCAATGGACTGAATTATTAAAATACCTTGAATCATAAAAAATAATTAATATATTCATTCCATTAAATGATATGAACATACTAAAGTCCATTAAAGGATAAGATAAATAGCATTTATGTAATTTTGTAAATATTTTTTAAAAAATCTATCCATGTTTCATAATTTGTTCACAAAGACACCATGATAAAGTATTTATTTAGAATTTTTATATTTTCTAAATTCAGAGAATTCACCTTTATGATTGAAACATCTACAACTTGTTTTGAATTTATTTCATTACCATTTCTATGAAATTCAAAAATATTTTCTTTAAATGCTAAAAGGTACCAAAACGAATGGAAAAAGCATAAAAAATATTTTGAAAACATAAATTGAAAAATAAACAAGTTAAATTTACAATATTTAAAAGTTTATGAGATGTTGGAAAATCAAGGGTCATAACAAATAAAAGTACAAAATAAAAATATGTTATTCCATAACATAATGGATTTAAGTAAAATATGTAGATATGGAATCAGTTTGTTAAGAGCATTTCCTTGTTTTGTACCAACAGGAAGTTTATTGTTTGCTGTTATTTTTCAAAATAAAATAGCTCTTATTTTTGGAGTTATGTTTTTTATTTTAGATTTATTTTGTGGATTTCTAAAAAATATATTTAAAAATTTATATTTATTGTTTGGAAAAGATATTTTACCATTATTAGGACAAGGAACAAGACCATTAGGGGCCAAATATTGTGGTTGTTTTATCACTAAAGATAATTTGGAAGGAATTTCAACTTCATTTGGAATGCCATCAGGTCACTCCATATTGGCAATATTTACAACAGTTTTTTGGACATTATATTTGTTGGACAATTACAATAAAAGTAAAGAAATTATTTTTCCTTTATTAATTCTTAATTTCACATGTTTTTCTGTTTGTTTATCAAGAATTTATTTGGGTTGTCATACTTTTGGACAAATCATTGTGGGTGGAATTATAGGTTTATTTTTTGGTTACCAAGGATACAAATGGTACAAAAAATATTTTGAAAAATATAAATTATCATGGGAATCATTGGGTTATTTTTTGGTTCCCAGGGATATAAATCGAACAAAAAATATTGAAAAATACAAATGAAATATGCCATAATATCTATTGATAAATACAGTTCAAATAAATTAACAATTCTTTTATCAAAATACAAATTAAATATAGTAAATAAATTTTTTAATTATTTAACATCAAATAATTTAGCTGAACTATTTGGAAATTCAATAAAAGTTATTTTTATTTCTAGAAATATCAGGGATATCAAATATTTATTTGAAAACAAAAAAAATATTTTGGATTATGGAAAATTGTACAATTCCTATATAAATCAAAATATTTTTGATGTTTTATTTATTAAATATGAGAACTTGTTTTACAAAAAAACTATTGAAGCATTGAATTTTTATACTAAAAATGATAATATCACCTTCAAATTGAATTATTCATCTGTTCAACACACATCTAACAAATATTTAATCAGTCAAATTGAATTGTCTAATAATGAACAAATATTACAAAATAAATTGGACAAGTATTCTCATAAATTTTATTTGACTAATAATATTTTAAAATTATGGTCTGGAAGTGGTTTTGGTGCTTGTATTAATATTATGATCACTTCTTGTTTATTGGTTGAAAATTGTACGATAGAACCATTTTATGTTGATTGGGAAAAAAACATATATTATAAAACTGATATTTTCAAGAAATATTTTGCACAACCATTTTACAATGATTTTAATGTGGAAATAAATAAAAAATGTAACGAGACTATTAAATATTTGAATAGTTCAATAACTCCAAGAAAAAAGGTTCCAAATTATTTATTAGAAAATATTCCATTAAAAGACAGAAATTTTAACACCACAAATATTTTGTTACCCCCACAAAACAGAAACAAAATAAAATTAGTAATTGATAAATATATTAAAATAGATAAAAAAATCTTGGAAATAGCAAATAAATTTATGGATAAATATTTGGACCATCATAAAATAGGTGTTCATATCAGAGGAAATGGAGGAACTCATGGTGGTGTTATATGTATGAGAGATGTACTTAATAAAAATAAAGAATATTATTATATAGAAAAATTAAATAATTATATAAATAATTATATAAATAATTTAGATTCAAATTCTAATTATATAATTATATTATTTACTGATAATAATTATAATTTAGATAAATTCATGAAATTATATGGTGATAAAATGGTCTGTTATGATTCGACACGTTCTAATGATGATGTTGGTGAAATCCATCTTACAAAAACAAATAATTTAAAAATATTTGAGGATATTGTGATAGAAACAGAAATAATGTCTCGAGTTGATTATTTGATTCATGGAAATTCCAATATTACTAATTATGTATTGTCTAAAAATCCAAATCTAAAATCACATGATATTTACAATTTATTTTATTAACCTGTTAGATCAAAAGGGACTGACCTGTTGGATATTTATGGAATATTTTTCTGGATAATTAGTATCCAATTTCCACATTCCCAATAATATTTCAATATTTTTATATTTAGTATTTTTTTTGCCATATTTAGTAATTCATCATCATAAAATACATGGTAAAAACGATATTCACAAACAGTTTTTGTGGAGTTTTGAAATCTAACAAGATTATCTTGTTTCTTAAATTTATTTTTGTACTTTTCAGATTGTTTGAGTGCCCATACTTGAACCATAAGTTTTCCACCAAAACATAGACATCTAACTAATTCTTTTAGTGCTTCGAATCTTCTTTCTTCTGTGGACAAATGATGAATGACAGCAATGCTTAACATATAATCAATAGAATTATCTATCAACGGAATACGAAGCCCATTAGATATTGTACTATCAATACCTTTTTTTTGACTAATTTTACAAAAATTTTCACATAAATCTATACCTATATTCATACAATCTTTTCTATATAAAAGATTTTTACCATTGCCACTTCCTACTTCAACAATTATGGAACCAGTTTCTATCTCATCTAGAAAAACTCTCACACTTTTCCATAAATAACTCCTGGTGATACTAAATAATTCAGCTATCTTTTGATATGTGTCATAAACATATTTTTGTTCCAAAATGGAAGATGACATTTTTAGGTTCAAAATACCATGGGGAATGTGTTTGAAAAAAAAAATCAAATTTATCACTAAATAGATGGGGTTTCAAAAACTACTTAAAAACAACCCAATATAAATGTATTGATAGTAACTTGTTCTTTTCAATGAGCTATTGAACACAATAAAGAAGTGTTTGTTTTTTGATGGATAATTCACTGATATTTTTTATTATGAGATTTTTTGATATTTTGTTTTTTTTATTATGAGTTATAGTTGGATATCATGCTAAAGATTTTGTTGTTCCAAGAATGAATCTTACTTGTTTATTTGATAATGTTATGTTTGAATGTGTCATCATTAACCAAACAAAAATTTAGACTTAAACTATCACTCGGGTGCTTCCAATAACGATAGTGTTGCAGACACAACCAACATTAAGACAAAGTGAAAATTCATTAAATAAACCAACATCTTCTATCATTATTATTGGAATTCTTCTTAGAAATGCTAATCATGATTTTGTCATTAAATAACATGAACTTATTACCGTATTGTTCACTTGTATTCTTCTAATGTTTTTTTTGTAGATGAGACTTTAGGAAATAATATTCCTAATATCCAAAAATCTATCTTTATTTATGGTAAATTTTTTTAGTATGTTTGGATTTTTTTCTTGTTTTTGTAAAACATGTGAACATTTCTAAATTTATTTTTGAATCATTAAAATTTCAAATTTTGATAATTTATATTTTGGTCTGATCAAATGATGAATTTTTATTATTTATGAATATTTTTTAATGATAACATTACAAACTTTAATTAATTCCTTATCTTTTTTATTTGTTCCACTATATTTTAACAAATCTTCTCTTGTTTCCTCAAACAGAGATTTAAAACTATTTTGATTTTTTAATTTTCTTTCTAGATTAGGAACACTATGAACACATTTATAAATATCTATTAGACCACAAGGTCTAGTATATGCTTTTACACCAATAACTCTACCATGTCTTTTTATGATATTTTGAGGTTTATCATCTATCATTAAAATATTTTTTGAAAAATGGTTCACAAAATCTGATATTTTTCTGTTTTTGTTAAACAAACAATGTCTCAAATAATTATTTTTAAGTAAAACATTTCCCACATCTTTGATAGTTGCTCCACATCTGCTAACTTTTGATTTTGTATTATCTCTATGAAACACCATGTCATATAATTTTGGTGTTCCACAATATCTTTCCAAACAATCTTTCAAAAAATATACATATCCTGATTTGTTACTTGTAATTCTATTTGGGGCAGATGTGTACATCACCACTTTATCTATTTTACCTTGTTTTTTTAATTTGTACATCAATTTAAATAAATTAATTAAATATGGTCTTGCTGCACCTTTTGATAAAACATGTTTAACTAAAGATTTTTTTAATTTTTCAAAATTAACTTTTGGATAATCATTAATTTTGGCCACACAAGCTATAATACTAAAAATTCCAAATTGTCCCAAACATTCATCATTATCTAAAATAATTATTTTGGGACATTTAATATTTCTAAAAGTTTTATAATTTTTTATTGTCTTAAATGGTGTGGTTTTATACATATAATTATATATATATATAAAAAACTAAAAAATAAAAATTATGATATTTTATTGTTGTTCTAGTGTTTGTGGCGTTTGTGGTGTTTGTGGTGTTTGTGGTGTTTGTGGTGTTTGTTGTTGTGTTTGTTGTTGTGTTTGTTGTTGTGTTTGTAAAAATTTTTCAATATGATTTTTAACAACAATTAGAGCTCGATGAATCGCACTTGATTCTGATAATTGAAAAACACCTTTTTGATTTCCTTTGTTGAGACTTTGAAACAATGTATTGAAAGAATTTAAAAGATTTTGATTTTGATTTTCCATTTATAACACATGGCAATAAATTAATTTTGAATAATTGACATGTCAGAATATCCTATATAATTATCAACCGATATTTTTAACAATTTATTTTTAATTTTACCAGAACATTCCAAATTAATTATAAAATCATCCAAATTTTTTTTAGTGAGATAATTATTTGTTCTTGTAATATTTTTTAATTTTTCATAGGCATTGGAATAGTTATATTTTCTTAGAATTGTTTGAATTCCTTCTGATATCACTACATAATATTTTTTTTTATCTTTTTCTATTTTATTTTTATTAATATCTATTTTGTTTAATCCAGAAATTATATTTTTGAATGCTATCAGAATATAACCAAAAACAGAACCTAAATTTCTTAAAATTGTGGAATCTGTCAAATCTCTTTGTAATCTGGAAATCGGTAATTTTCTTGACATGAATTCTAAAATACTGTTAGTTAACATCAAATTACCCTCAGCATTTTCAAAATTAATAGGATTAATTTTATGAGGCATTGTAGATGAACCCACCTCATTTTTATTTATTTTTAATGTGAAATATTCCATTGATATATAATACCAAATATCTCTACACAAATCTATTAATATTAGATTGATTCTTTTTACACAATCAAAATAATTAGATAAATTTTCATAATTATCTATTTGTGTAGTATATTTATTACGATGAAGACCAAGATTTTCTATTAATTTATTAGAAAAATCTATCCAATTAATTTTAGGATATGCTAATTTATGGGCATTAAAATGTCCTGTTGAACCTCCAAACTTACTCCAATATTTTATATTTTTTAGTATTTCATATTGTTTTTTGATTCTATAAGAAAATACTTTTATTTCTTTTCCAAATGTAGAAGGAGTAGCGGGTTGTCCATGAGTTCTTGTTATAAATATTATTTCTTTCCATTTATCACTTTTTGAGTCTAAATCTCTTAATATATTGTTTGTTAGTTTATAATAAATATCTTCTGTGAATTCTTTGATGGAAAGTGGAATAGCTGTGTTATTAATATCTTGTGAAGTTAAACCAAAATGAACAAAATTTCCAAACTCTTTTAGTCCTATCATCTCAAATTTATTTTTTATGTAATATTCTACTGCTTTAACATCATGGTTAATTTTGTTTTCAAGATGTTTTATTTTTAAACATTCCTCAACCGTAAAATCTTCATAAATATTATTTATTTTTTTAGATATAAAATTATATATTTTGTTTGGTCTGATTACAGTTAAAAATGCTATTAAATATTTCAGTTCTATAAGTAATCTATATTTAAACAGAGAATATTCTGAAAAATAGTTTTTGAGTTCAGATGTGTATTTTGCATATCTACCATCTATCGGAGAAACAGATAATAGTTCATTCATTTAGTCCAAATAATATTTTTTTTTTTAAATATTTTTTTAGGAACACCATCTTAGATGAAATTCAATGTTCAAAAAAATTTGATTTTTTATTTAAAGACAATTTTTTTAGCATCTAATAATGTCTGATTCTGCCTTTTTTAAAGCTATGGATGTTGGAACTGGAAATGACCCTTTTAAAAAAAAAGTTGTTGGTGAAAAAGGTGGACCAGAACATTCTATGTATGGAATGGCTGGTATTTCTGGAACAGAGACACAAGGAGCATTAACTGCTATTTTCAATAAGATTTTGAGAGATACTTCAAAAGAACAAATAGGAGATTTGGTAGAAAATATCTTTGTTCAATCAAACAAAGAAGGTTGTTTAGCAGATGCTGTTGTAGAATTGTTTTGTATTTGGGCACAATTAAGAGATAGGGAAGATGGAAAAGGTGAGCGAAAAGTCAGTTATTATCTATTTTTGGAAATGTTTCAAAGATATCCTGTTACATCATTGAAACTAATAAAACTATACCCTTTTTATGGATATTGGAAAGATTTGTCTCAACTATATCTTTTGGCTGATGGAGAATCATATTCATCAATAAGAAAAGAAATTGAAATGATATTTGCTAAACAATTAACAGAAGACCATAGAACATATAATACATGGATAAAAAATGGTAAAAAAAACAAACTTAAAATTAGTCTTTGTGCTAAATATGTTCCAAAGGAAAATAAGTCATTTGATAAAAAAACTGGAATTTCTCATAAAATTGCAAATTGTTTATTTCACAATTGTCTGTTTCATGATTGTTATCCCACTAAAACTTTGATGAGAAAATTCAGACAATATGTTTCTAGATTAAATAGAGCTATTAACACTGTGGAAATATTGGAATGTTCTGGTAATTATGATAAAATTAATCCTGTCAAAGTTCCATCAAGATGTTTATCTATCAAAAAAAGAGCATTTCTTAATTTGAAAGGTAATTGTGGAAGTGAGATAAGATATCCCGAAGATGAAAAAAGAATGGTTTGTAGAAAAAATTTTTTAGATTTTATAGAACTATCGAAAACTGGAAAGGCTTCTTTTAAAGGTCGGATGATGTTTATTCATGAATTAGTCAAACAATTGATGTATCGTGGTTTTTGTGATATCTCAAATGAAGAAGAAGCCATCATTGAAAGTCAATGGAACTCACATGTGATGTATTTTAAAAAAATGATGCAAGAGAATAATACCAGTCTTGGCAAAGGGATAGTTTTGGCTGATGTTTCAGAGTCTATGTTAGGAATTCCAATGAATGTTTCTATAGCGTTAGCAATATTTGTATCTTCATTGGCACATCCAGCATTTAGAGATAAATTTATTAGTTTTGAAACTGAACCTAGATGGATTTCTCTTAGGTATCCAAGAACTTATGAAGAATTTCGACGGACCAGAGGTTTTGATACACCATGGGAACCTTCCAGGAAAGGTGGTGAATTAACTTTGAAAGAAAAAGTACATGTTGCTAGTTCTTCTCCTTGGGGAGGATCAACTAATTTTGAGAAAGCACATGAATTAATTTTGCGTAGTTGTGTAGAATCTAAAATATCATCTGACGAAATGCCTGAATGGTTTTTGATAGCATCTGACATGCAATTTGACGAAGCAAGAAATCCCTTAAATTATAAATTGGGTACACATGACAAATGGGAAACAATTCATGAAGGATTAGAGAAGAAATATGCCAAATCTGGAATGGATGCTGTTGGAATACCATACAAAGTTCCACAACAAATTTATTGGAATCTTCGTGGAAATACTGTTGGATTTCCAGTCCAATCTGATACTCCCAACACACAAATGATTTCTGGATTTAATGTATCTGTTCTTAAACAGTTTCTATCTGGTGATGAATTTTCATTTGAACCTCCAACTCCATGGGATACTTTAGTATCTGCATTGTCCAATAAGAGATATAATTTGGTTCGTCAAAAATGTTCTGAATCTGATGAAAAAACGTTAGTACATTTCAAATTTAGTGTAATAACTTGGACAGCCAGTGATGACATCAGAACCAAGAGTGACAAAGGTTTTAGTGATGATAGCGTTGGAGATGAAAAAGGTGAAAAAACAGCACCTAAACTTCCAAGTGATTGGGTAAACATAGAATAAAATTTTTTAATAATTTTTTTTGTGATTAGTTTTATTGCAAAAATTTGATTCATCTCACAAAAAATATTATAAAAAAAATGAAGTGCCATTTTTTCAACAAAATTCTTGATGTGGATATTAGTGAAATATCACATATTTTAGATTTAAAAAAATATATTTGTTTAGTGGAAAAATATGGTATCAAAAATGTCAAAGTTTTTTTGGGTGATAAAGAATTATTAGATATTGATTTAATTCCAAGAAATGAAGAATTAAAAATAATTATTGTTCCAATCAAATGTAGTGTTCATGTTTAATTATATTGTGATTTGTCAATGAAATTTTTCTATTTTGTCTAATCCAAATTCAATTTGATTTAATTCTGGAATTTTATTTATACAACAAATTATTCCATCTACATATGGCTCTCTTGTAATTATTTTATGACTGATGGAAAACATTTCGCCTTCATTTTCAAAGTTGGCAAATGAACAAGCCAACTTAATATTTGATATGTTTGAGTGTAAATATATATCTTTTCCTATATCCACTTGTTTAATTTTACCATTTGGATTTTCATCATCAGAAGAATAAAAATATTTGACATGTTTTGTGTGTTCAAATAAACTAGCGATTTTAGGATTAATGGAATTCATTATAAATGTTCCAATTGAGAAGTCACAGGCTATTACACCACCTAAATTTTTTTTTTTGGATAATTGTATTATTTTATTAATTTCTTTTGTGTTTACACCGTCAATTCCTATTATAGGATTTATATCATTTTCTATGTATTTTAGAATATTTTGATAATGTTCAGTTCTTGAATTTTTCACGAGAGATTCTGTTTTCTTCTCATTTTTTTTGGAAAAATCAATAATAATAAATCTTTTGTCTTTTTTGAATGGTTTAACCTTTTTATCTATTAGTTCATCTAAATTATCTGTAATGGTAATGCCATTATAAATTGATTTACTTATATCAACACCTCCTATTATGTCATATCCTTTTTTATTGAGTTTATTGATTATAAATTTGCCCATTTTCCCAAGTGCTCCATTTACTATTATATTTGTCATTGTCAATATTTTTTGAAACTTCAAAAAAATATCAAACTTTAAATTTTGACAAACTTAAAATTAAAATAATTATTGATAAAAAATAAAAATAAATTGATTATGATATAAATGTATCACAGTCCATCAAAATCCGTCAAAGTTCATCAAGGTCCATCAAAGTTCATCAAGGTCCATCAAAGTTCATCAAGGTCCATCGGAATCCATCAAAGAATTTATCATTCTCTAAATTCAATAAAAAGAATAGTTCATTTTAAGATCAACTATTATCCATATTTTCATGGTTGGCATGACTCATAAAATGTCAACTAAATTTACAAAAGGGAACAACACAATTTGTTTTTTTCTTCTAAAATTTTATAAGTAATTTTTTTAGATTTGTTAGTTTTTTTATGTTTATTGTTACAATTGATAATTGTGGTAATGTAAACTTCAAAACCACATGTTGGACAACATCGTTTTTTAACTTTATTTTTTGTTAAATTATAGGTAAACCAATTTTCTATACATTTTTTATGATATTTGTGTAGACAATTTAAAACTGCCACATTTTTATCCAACGTGTCAAAACATATACAACATTCCATGGAATATTTGGATTGTCTCATTTTAAATAAAATAAATTTAAATCAAAATTTCAAGAGAAGATAATTAAAAAAATATTATCTAAATAGTACTATGTGTGATTACAGATTTAAATATGTAATTATTGGAGATTCAGGAGTTGGTAAGTCCAGTATTATAAATAAATTTATGAAAGATGTTGATAAACCTTGTGTGACAATGGGTGTGGATTTTAGAAATAAAATTATTGAGATTGATAATCATAGAATAAAATTATTTATATGGGACACTGCAGGACAAGAAATTTATAAATCAGTTATCAGTCATTATTACAAAACTGCTATGGCCATTATATTAGTTTTTGATCTTAATAATCCTGAATCATTTTGTAATTGTGAAAAATGGATGGAAGAAATAAAAAAACATATATCGGATGAAAATGTGTTGATATATTTAGTGGGAAATAAGTGTGACATGGACATGTTAGTATCTATCAAAAATGTTAATGATTTTTGTCTTGAACATAAGATTAAATTTATAACTTCTAGTGTGATAAATGGTATGAACATAGATAATATATTTTATAAAATAACAGGTGATATATTAGATTTAAAAAAAAAAAATTTAATAAAATTTAACAAAATAATAGGAATTTTTGAACCAGAAAATACGATTAGTTTTTCACATTTCAAAGAAAAAAAATTCAAAGAAAAAAAATTCAAACATTTGACTCATAAAAAATGTTGTTAAATAAACTATTTTTAAGTTTCATGAATATCCCAATTTGTTCCATGAATAAGATAGTGAATCTTTTAATTTATCTTTATTTTTTAATGTTATTGGACATAAAGGTAATCTGAGTTGATTTCTATCAAATATTTTTAATTCATTTAATATTTGTTTTAGAGGACCAGGATTTGTTTCGATAAACAAATTTTCAATCAATTTATCCATACAAAAAAATAACTTTTTTGATTTTTCATGTTCACCATTCAAATAATATTTAACAATATTTTCCATCTCATTTGGAAAAATATTTCCTGTAACACTCACAACACCACAACCACCAATTGACATGATTGGAATTACTAAATAATCATCTCCAGAAAATATTTGAATTTTACATAAAGATTTAATTTTTATGACTTGAGACATGGAACCACTTGCTTCTTTGATTGCTACAATATTGTCATGATTATTAAATAATCTTTTGATAGTTTCTGGTTTCATGTTTACACCACATCTTGACGGTACATTGTATAACATGATAGGTGTGTTTATAATCTGTAAACATGACACTATCATGGAAAAATGTCGATAAATACCTTCTTGTGTGGGTTTATTGTAATTGGGAACAGTAACTAATAATCCATCACATTTGTCACAACAATATTTGGCAAATTCCAAAGTTTTCAATGTGTCATTTCCACCAACACCTATTATTAGTTTTTTTGTTTTTCTAACAAAACTCACAAAATCTATTATATTTTTTTTTTCTTGAATAGATAGAGTTGGTGTTTCACTTGTTGTACCAAGAATAACAAATCCTGTGGTACTTGAATTTAAAATTTTAATAATTAATCTTTTTAAACTGTTATAGTCAATTTCATTATTCTTGAATGGTGTGGGTAAAACAACATAAGATCCTTTATCAAAACTCATTTCATTTTTCATTTTAGTATTAAAAACATCTTTGTTTAAGTTCAAATCAAATATATTTTGCACCGATGAAGATTCAAAACGCCGAAAATTACTTAAAAATATATTATCATATATTATATCCTTTGATGGACTATGGTGTATATTTCACCATGGTTTCAATCAATATTTGTTGAAAAATATATTTATTAAGGCTTCTTGTATGGTCATAAATCAAAACAAAAAATTCATTTTAACAAATATGTTCAGTCCATTAAATGATAGTAATGAATAGTTATATAGTCTATAATGATTTACTCGTTGTAAGTAGTGCTTCTGTGTTCTAAAAACGTTGTAGGATCACATTAAAAACAACTTTGAAACTATCAGGTGTATTACACGATACATCAAAACCAAAATTTGCACGGCTTGAAACGGTCAAACTTTGTTGATTTTAAATGTTGTAAAACGGCGTTTTGAATCTTCATCGGTGTAAATCAAAAATGATCGACAAAAAAAATCAAATAGATTTCGAAGCAAACAAAATATTATTTGTAATTTTTCGTACCATTATTTTGTAATTTGTCAGAAGTTCAATAACATTTGGAACATGTCAAATTCTCATGTTTGGATCAATTAAATAATGTTCATGACATCAATTATTATCAAAATAATTATCTTTTGTATTTGATTTATCAGTTTGGGATTCTAAAACTGTAAAAGGATAGGGTTGTTACATTTTTGCGATTTACGTTGTGGAATAGGAAATATAAAAAAACATTGTTTACTATTTCATGAAGGAATGTGTAATATTTTTCACAATAAATCCAGTACAGTTATGGTTGAAGATTTACCCAAAATTATCAAATAATCTTGTTCCCAAATAATAATCTTTTATTTTTATATATGTTAATTTCAAATATTTATTTAGTATTAGCAATTATATTTTGTTCATGTTTATTTGTTAAATATGACAACATATCTCAATTGGTGTGTGTGATTATTTTATCTTCTGTTTTGGTTTATATGTCCAAGATTTATGAAAATTTAGAAATATTTACAAATCAATCTAAACAAACACATAAGAATGGTTTGCTTCATTCTCGTTTTGTTTTTTCAGATACTAAATCAAAAATAAAATCTAATTCTACTAAACAAATTAAAAATTATGGAAAAAATAAAAAAATAAAATTTTGTGGATATGAATATAAATATGATGGTATTCATTCTGTTTAATTTACAAGTCAAATTTCAGTAATAAAATTTGCAAATTGATCTTCAAGCATTGAACCTGAAGTATTGATTGGTAATTCAAAACAAGGTTCAATGTCCATTTTGTTTTGAATTGTGAATTTTTTTTCTTGAAATTCATATGTTTTATCTTCTTCTTCACGTTTTTTTAAAATGTCTTCGTACGAGCATGTTTTGTTTCTTTTACAATGTATTTTGTCACCAGTTAACATTATCGAATATTTGGTATTTTGTGTGTTATTACAGCATTTTTTTATTTTTTTCTTTAATCCATACCAATAAACACCTTTCGTGTATCTTTTTTTATTAAGCTTCAAATTCACTAACACAATTGGCAATTTATTCTTGAAAAATCGTTTGTATTTTTCATCATGAATATTATTTTCCTTCACAATTATATTATAAATATCTGTAAATTGTATCCTATCTTCGATACAATCACTCAAATCAAAACTTTTTAAAATTTGTTTTTCAATTTTATTTTTGCTTGGTTTATTAAATTTGATATTTTCGTTTATGTATTCAGATGCTTCACTAATATCAATAAATAAATTTTTGGAAAAATATTCTGAAAATTTTTTGTATTGTTCATCTGTAAATTCAACATCGCTCACTAATATCAGTTCATTCATTTCACTTTTAATAAAATTTACTGTTTCATAACCTGTTCCATTTACCATGTGTATTTTGTTGAATTGATCATTAAAAAACAAAAGATATTTGTTAGATTTTAAATATGAATAAAATCCTTTTATTGATTCATTTCTTGGCATTATTAATTTGTTATATTCAGTTTCTTTTTGACCGTATATTTTTTTTTCTTGGGCGAGTTCTTCAAGATTGCGAGACAACTGACCCTCTGGGAATGACATTTGAATTTGTCTAGCTAATATATGTGAACTGGATTTTTTTTTATTTTCTGTGTTTTCTTCAATAAATTTTTCACAACTGAAATATTCGTTTATTTCGTTCCATTTGTTAATTATATCGTTTAATTTTTCAATATCTAAACTCTTGGTTAAAAATTTATTTTTTAATTCCAACATTTTTTGAATGAAAAAATCATGATTGTGTATTTGTGGGAGATCAATCACATCTATTTCATTCCCATATATTATTTTGTGAAATTTTAAGGAATTATTATTTTTAACCACCAATTTATACTCATTTTCAATATGGTACATGTCATATTTCATTTTGTGGCTTTTAATGTTACATTTATTACATTCCTTTGGTAATGTATACATTGTGATATATAATGTATGAATAAATCAAATGATTTTTAAACGCACCTGGGGGTATATTTTTAATAAATTAAAGTTATTATTTAATAATTTTATTTGATTTTATCAAAAATATCAAACAAAATGACTTATTATAAAAAAAATAAAATAGGTTACTTTATTCACATTATGTTTTTTCTAATGTTAAATTGGAAATCAAAACATTAAACAAATAAAAAAATAAGTTTTGTGGATATCAACACAAACATAATAGAATTTATTATAAAAATCTGTTGATTTCTCAACTTATCAACTTATTAGCTTCAAGAATAGTCTTGTGAATTTTTTCTGTTTGGTATTAAGACTATTCAATTATTTTAGGACAGGTTCTGGCGACTTTGTGCTTAACCTTGCTCCCATAAATGGATTCAAGATTAGTCTCAACCGTGAAAAAATCAAATTTATCACTATTAATAAACTGTGAAAAAATCAAATTTATCACTATTAATAGAAACTGTTGAAAACATAATTAACAAAAATGTTATTTATGTCTTCATATTTTTTTTATTTGGGATTTTTGCTGTGACCAAAACTTCACATATCAACCATATGAATTATTCTTTAAATAAAGAATATTATTTCTTTAAGTAATTTTTAATATGTGTGTAATATAATGAATATTATAGATCCATTCACAAATGATAAAGTATCAGTTGAGACCAAAAAAGGCCAATCAATTCTTAAAAATTATATTAAAAATTATTTTTCTGGTGGAGTAATTCCAGAACCACCACCACTTCCACCAGCTCAAAGAGTTCAAGCACCAATCCTGAAACGTGTGAAATCTAATGATAAAACAGTTGGATTTCGATGTGAAACTGAAATCCAACATCTAAATGATTCTATATATAATCGTGATGATGGGTCAAGAACAATTGTAATGGGTGATATTCATGGGGACATAGAAGCATTGAGGTTTTGCCTCAAATATGCGGCAAATGTAATAGATGACTCTGATAATTGGATTGGTGGGTCAACATTTGTTGTTTTAGCTGGAGACATGATAGATAGAGCCAGAAGAAAAAATAGAATAATGATGTCGGTGATGGATGAGGATGGTAGAGGAGTTGGTGAAATTAAACATGAAGAACTCAAAATTCAAAGACTCCTTAACAAATTGGCATTACAATCTAATGAACAAAATGGTAGAATAATTAAATTAATGGGGAATCACGAAATAATGCTTCTTAATCAAAAAACGCCTGGTCTAAAAAAACCTAGTGATTCGTGGTCGTCTAAATATAGCACCAATTTTGGATTGATCAATGAAAAAGGAAACAAAACTAATGTTACAAGAGCTTTGGGAAATAAATTAGGTTTTCAGGGATATAAATATAATAAAGCTGATTTGATAGAAGCTGGAAAAAACAGAACCAAAAATTATGCCCCTGCTAAAAGTGGTGCTAATCTATTGATGAATTGTGGAGGAAAAAGAATGATAGTGAAAGTTGGCGATTGGATAATAGTTCATGGTGGTATCAGAATGGGTCTGGTTATTCATACTTTAAGGGGATTAGGAATTCAACTGAATGACCCAAATAGAGGAAAAATATTTTTAGAAAAAGCAAACGAAACTTTGAGACAAAGGTTCAATGATCCAAATTTTCTTAATGAAATTTATAAATCATTCACAGATAGATATGGATTAGTATGGAACAGAAAATTTTCTTCTTCAGGTTTTTTAGAAAGATATTGTCATGATTTATTGGATGTTTTAAAATATATGGGATTTCCTAATTCAAGATTAGTGTTGGCTCATTGTAACCAAATGAATTTAGGTTTATTTAAAAAAGGAAAAACATATATATTACCAAAAAAAGGAGAAACAGCTAATTCTGAAATTTATGGACCAATTGTTCATTCCAGAGAAGAAATTCGTTGTAATTACAGAGATTTAGTTCATTCTAATCTTAATTGTCCTGTTATCCCTGGAATAACATATCAATGTCCTGACGCAGATAGAATAGGAAAATTATGGAGAATTGATGTTGCTATGTCAAGGGGTTTTGATTTAATGAATGATATACAAAAAATATTTATGAAAGGACATATAGATGATTATTGGGAAGCAAGAAAACCTCAAGTATTGGAGATAATTCATCATAATAGAATTCCAGATGAAGTTAGAGTTTTAAAATCTAAACATCATCTTCCAAGAAATGAAGCAATGTTAAAAAAATATATTGATAATCAGTCAGTGAGAGATCTTAATTTGTATGATCCAAGAAAAGGAACATGGGATGATTTGAAACCTAAATAATCTCGTTTTGATTTCTGTTATGTCATAAAACATTTTTTGACATAAATATCCTTAGAGACCTATCTGGGTTTCTAGAAAGGGGAATAGTGGACCTTGTTGTGTTACGATAGGTTTTGAAATTCATCAAATATCTAATTCATGTCATTAATCATTTCTTTGTCAACATTATCGTTTTGATGAAAGATGGAAGCCTAAGAGATTGCTTTTATGTTCCACAATTAATAAAATAAAAGACTCAAATAGTTGTTCATTTTCCAATGTGAAATTCATCTATTTTTTTTTCAATATCACTGGAATATTCACAACCATAATATTGTTTGTTAATTAATAATTTAGACAATTTAATTGATTTTTCTAATTCTTTTTCATTTTTAGGATTAAATTTAGTAGAAATCCAACATCTTTTGTAGAACATTTCATTAATTTCATTTTCTTCTCTTTTAAACATGTAAATTATTCCATTCTTGTTTATTTGCATTTTGTAATGTCAAATTATTTTTTACATTTAAATCAAATTTCATATATACTCATGTTAAAGTCATATAAAGATATTTTTTGATCAAAATACAAAATGTGTGTCGATCAATTAGAAAAATTGTACTCCAAATATGATATTAATAAATGTATGTTAATTTTTCAATTTGTTTTAGTTCCTTTCATTATTTATGGAGTTATCTATCTCCTTGGATTCATAAATATTCGTTACACACCATTCTACCATAATTCAACAATTCCTGTTTTCACGAATGGAACTTTGAATTATGATTTATGGAAAATAGGAATTGAAATTAATGTTTCAACTGTTTTGGTATTTTTATACTTTATAATATATTTATTTTTAGATTTCTTAACAGCTCTAATATTTTTAATAGAATGTTTATTTATTTGTTTTATTTCAAATGTTATCAGATTTAGTGCTGAATATTATGGAGAACTTTGGATATGTATTTTAGTGGTGTCTGTTTTGTGTTTTTTCATTTATGGAATTGTGTTTTATTGTTGTATGAAAGAACCAGACAGTATCCGTCGTTATAGTTATTGTAATTATTGTCCGTCAATTTTGGTTTTGTTGCCATTTTTTACAATATTCAATGTTTTGAGAAGTTGTTGTAGATACAGAAACAGTAATACAAGGGGTTTCCACATTCATAGGGATAGAAATAATGTTAATTTTATCTGACAAAACATTCAGAATATCAAAAATTTTGATTTTAATGTCAGGAAGATTTTCAAAAAAAATAATGTGGGTCGAACAATTTGAAAAACAACTGTTCAAGTACAACGTGAATAATTATATGTTGTGTTATCAATTATGTTTGGTTCCATTGATCATGTTTGGTTTCATTTATCTTCTTGGATATATCAATATTTATGATATTCCAATCTATCAAAATGCAACTATTCCTATTCCAACAAATGATTTATGGAAAATTGGGATTGGAATCAATGTTTCCACAGTTTTGATATTTTTATATTTTGTGATTTACATGTTTTTAGATTTTTTAACAGCTTTTATATTTTTGGTAGAAGGTGTTGGAATTTGTTTTGTTGCTAATGTTACCAGATATTACATTATGAATGATGATTATTCATTGTACACAATTTTGGTTATATTTTGTTCTTGTTTGTTTCTTTGTGGAATCATGTCTTGTTGTTGTTATAGAGAATTAGATATTGTTGATTACAGCAGTTGTTGTAAGTATTTTCCGTCTATTTTGGTGATGTTACCATTTTTTACCATATTTAATTTTTTGAGATTTTGTTGTGGATATAGGACAAATAATAGTCATGTCATAAAAAAAGAATGTACTTACGGGGAATTATAAATTCTCACATCAATGAATTCTCCTAATGAAGCAATAATTTCTCTTTCTTCTGGAATATCCACATTCATTCGTGAGTGAGCAAATTTGATATTGTTGATTATCCAAATATCTCCTTTTTCCCATTTTGGAACAATTCCTGTTTTAAATATACAATTCATAAATTCATTAATTTCATTTTTAGAAAATAATTCTGTATTTTTTTTGTTCAAAGAATATTTAATAGGAGGACTGTAATTTTCTAATTCTATTATTTTATCAAATTTTCTATTATTGAATCTTGAAGAAAATTTATTTTTCATGAAAAAATAAACATCCTTTCCTAAAAGTGGTGTTTGTAATTGAACATATTTTTTGTTATTTTTGAAAATAATTTGTTGAATTTTTATTTTGGTAAATAATTTATCATTGTCCCAATGATAATTCATACCAATTTTTTTACAATATTTTTCAATTTTATTTTTATTTTTTGTACCAAAAGAATTTTTCCACATGGAACCACCAATATTAGAATTTCTATCCCATTTTGTTTTAATATTTGTAAATAATCTATTAAAAAATACAGGTTTACTCAATTTGTTTTTTAGTTTTGGCGATAGGAGATCATAAATTCTTGAACAAGAAAATAAAGGGGTTTCTCCAAATTTTTTAGGTTTTTTTCTACACCAAAAAGAAATAATAGAAGGTCTATAATTACTATAAGCCATTTCATTGTGTGGTAAAATACACAATTCTTTAGTAGCTTCTGTTGAACTAAATGATTTACCTGAATTACTTTTTAATTTTCTGGGAGCAATACCAGGTCTATATTCTGTGGATAATTTTATTTCTAAAATATCAAATATATTTTCATATTTTTCAAATGTTATTGGATTGATATTTTTGAGTATTACCACATTATTATCAGTCATTAATTTAATTTTATTTTTATTATTTATGATTATTTTTGATTTTTCATCATAATTAGATATATTTTTGAAATCTAGCACTATTGGTTCAAATCCTCTGTTTAATCCAAATATTTCAGACACTTCAGATTTTTTTAAAGATCTTTTGTTCATGCAAACTTTTTAGAAAAAAGTTTCAACAAAAAAAAGTTTTGGTGGAAAAAAGTCTCAATAGAAAAAGTTTCAACAAAAAAAGTTTCGATAAAATATTTTTTCTATTTTATTTAGTTTTTAGTATATTTAATGTTTTTTTGACAAAAATCTAATAAGTAACTTAGAATTCCTTATTGATCAGTGTCAATGTTACAATTACAATCACTAAATATGTTAAAAGGTATTTGTTCTGGCTCTGACCAAACCCTGAAAAGTTTATATTTCATCAATATCAATTTTATTCCAGGTTTTTGTTTTTGGTTCAAATTGCCATATTTCATTAAACATGTATGAAAATATTTTTTCATTGTCATCATTGGAATATTCATATTCATATTCATCAGATTCAGATTCAGATTCTTCAAATATATCAAATGATGAATTTTCAGTGTCATTTTCTTGGTTTGTTTTGGTTGATTGAATATTTTTACTAATTGTTAAATCACCAGACATCCTTATTTTAATTTTATTTTTATTCACAAATATTTTATTTTTTGTAAATGGATCATAAATACCATATTTTCTTTTTTCCATGTTATTATGATGTCCACAAAAATTAGAATCTTTTCTCCTTGAAACTTTACATTGACCATTTTTAGAATTTGCTTGACATCTCTTTTCTTGTGATGGAATTATTTGTTTTCTTTTTTTCCTGATTTTTTTTGAACCAGGATTCACAGCATGTTTTTTATTTCCCAGTTTTGATTCCAATGTTTTATAAATATTTTTGATGGATTTTTCATCAATATTCCATTTCTTATTTTGGATTATTAGATAGATGATTTTTTCATAGGGCTCGTTAATTTTGATTCCCATTTTATTTTTGGAAAAATCTGGACAACAGTTTCAAATTTTTATGTTACCACTTCCCACTCATCATTATCACTTTTACATTCAAATATTTTCATGTCTTGAATATTTAAAATATTAAAAATTGTGTATTTTTCCAAAAATTTTTTTAGTTCCATGAATTCCTGATAGTTTTTATATGAAAAACAAAAAGTTACAGAAGGATTTAGTTTATTAATTTTAATTTTAAAATATTTTTTGGCTAAATATTGATTGATATTTTTTAAATTATTGTTATATTTTTTGATTTGGTGTGGGTCTAAATATATGATATTTGATTTAGAATCTTTGGCATAAAAATAAAAAGATGAGGCTTCAACTCCGCTTATTATTCCCATAAATCTTTTTGAGTTAAAACAATTTAAAATTAATTTTTCGTAACATTTGTTTAGATTTGTTATTCCTAATCTAGTTGAAAATATGAGTATTGTGAATTTATTAAAATTCAAATTGTCTATGTTAATCAAATTGTTCTCTGTTACCAAAATGTCCATGTCTAAATTATTTTTCTTGAAAAGATTAATGTACATTTTTGAAATGAGATATCCTCCTAAATATTTTCCTTCATTATATTTCATTTTATTTAACTCTTCTATAAATTTAGGTAAGGACAATGACCCATCATGTTTATAAATCAATGATAAAATTTCATTTTGGCTAAATATATTTCCTAAAGAATGTCCCAACATCATTTGAAAACTTCTTATGGTACAACCCCAACCAACATCATTGTTAATTTTTTTAACTCCAAATTTATTTGGATAATTGGTTGTATAATTAAATTGAAATAATTTTTTTGAGAAATAGTTAAATTCATCTATTTTACATTTTTTTCCAAATAAAAAATAATTCATTTTCTTATAAATTTGATAATTATTATTTATTTAAATTTAATTAAATTGACTATGAAAATGATTGATTTAATTAATAATTTAAAAACTGATTGGAAAAACATACTTTTTCAGGAAGACACTAAAGATATTCTTGATAAAATAAGTCAATTTGTAGATCATCAAAGAAAAACTTTTAAAAATGTGTTAGAAATATTTCCACCAGAAAAATTAATATTCAATGCTTTCAATCATTTTGATTTTAAAGAATTAAAAGTGGTTATTTTAGGTCAAGATTGCTACCATGGAAAAGGACAAGCAAACGGATTATGTTTTAGTGTTCCAGAAGGAATGAAAATTCCACCATCATTAAGAAATATTTTAAAAGAAATGAAAAATGACATAGGTTGTGAGATTCAGACTTCTGATTTTACTTATTTAGCAAAACAAGGGGTTTTATTTATGAATTGTGCTATGACAGTTAGAGAAAAAAGTCCTTTATCACATGCTAAAGTTTGGAAGCCATTTTCAGATCATATAATCAAATATATTTCTAATAATAGTTCTGGAATAATATTCATTTTATGGGGTTCATCTGCCAAATCAAAAGAAAAATTTATTAACAAAAATAAACATTTTATTCTCAAATCACATCACCCATCCCCACTATCCGCTAACAGAGGTGGATGGTTTGGATGTTGTCATTTCTCAAAAATGAACAAATTACTTTTGGAAAATGGAAAGAAAATTATCAATTGGTAATACTTAAAAAATATTGGGTAATTTTTCATAATGGTGAAAAATTTACTACTCATTATTTTTATTTTGTCGTACAATCATGCATACAATATCCATAACTATGGTTGGAAACCATATGTTCCTGGTGGATTAAGTTTTACTAATTTTGGTGGGGGAACGGATAGTCCCCATTACCAATATGAACCTACATTTACACGTAATTGTGGATTATTTTGTACTCAATTCGCAAGAGCATCTGATTTTGGAACATTGGATAGTAGACATGTTCATTATGACTATGACAGACATTATGATTATGATAGACATTATGATTATGATAGACATTATGATTATGATTTTAATCCAGGTCCTGATTAATTGAAATATTTTGAGATTTGCAATGTACCAAATATTAAATATAAATATAAATATTTATTAAATATAATGGATAAATTAAAAATTTTTGGAAAATTTTATTTTAAAAATTTTAGTAAAATAAAATGTGTATTTCCAAAATCAAATAAAAAATCAAATAAAAAATCAAATAAAAAATCATTGAAAAATAATGAGGCTGAGATAGAGTCATGGAGACGATGGACTCCAATTATTCTACAAAAAAAATCTATTTGTTTTTGCATGATTTAATTAAATTTCTAAGTAGGTTGATTCCGTTTTTTTCAAAAATATTATATATTTTTTTTGTGTCAGAATCTGTTATAAAATTATATTGATTATCATTATATCCTCTGTTTCCACCAGTCATATCTTTTAGAGCAGGTGGATTAGCGTCAGGATATGTAACTATGTCGGGTTGTCCTCCAATAGAATTTTCTGAAAGATTAAAATAATATCCAGAACCTTTTTGGTTACACATTTTACAATTTCTACGATTTTTATTGTGATAACAATTCATCATAATAAATATCAATATTTTTTTCCATAATAATTAGCTAAATTTTTCTAACGAACCATTTATAACAATTACCTTTCTACTTGTTTTTAAATTCACCTTAATAACATTTGTAATAAGTTAAAATTTTGGTTTGAACCAAACAAAAGGGATTTTTCGATAATCTAATTATTTTAAGTTATTAATGAACTGAACAAATTTATTTGTACATTCATGTTTTTTGATTTATGACCATTAACCTGAAACCCAAATATTTATTTTGATAAATGTGCTATCATTTATGGACTTTAGTATAATCATATAATGGTTTTAATTAATATTTGTTGAAAAAATTATTTATTAGGCTTCTTGTATGGTCATAAATCAAAACAAAAATACATTTTAATAAATATGTTCCGTTCATTGAATGATAGGTTAATAAATCATTAAACGTACGAACAAGTTTGTTCACTTTGTGGGGCGCAAAAGAACATTTTCATTTGAAAATTTTGATTTGATTTATGATTTTTCCTGAAAATCACAATGTGCTACAGTGAACCCCCAATTTACAGAAAAGGATTGATAGATAATATCAGAAGTAAATTTGCCAAAAAAGAGTCAATAATTGAATGTATCAATGATATCCATGAAAACAAAAATATCACTTATGTTAACATAATTGAAAGTGATAATATGAGAGTAATTGCGGAAGATGGGCCGGGAATTCGGTCTATCCAGGAGTTTTTAGGAAAAACTATTCAATATAAAAGCAACAGTATTGGTATTAGTAAAAGAGGCATTGGTTCCAAAACTTTTCATATGACTATGGATGGTCAAGGAATATGGGTATTTAGCAATGGGGGAGAAATGTTTGGTTATAAATTT
>Ga0114933_10001037_pt1 | contig 31900 bp, 28 predicted proteins | sample 4SBtaG_FD_89691 | JGI IMG/M metagenome (GOLD analysis project Ga0114933, IMG submission 89691) | Deep subsurface microbial communities from Kolumbo volcano to uncover new lineages of life (NeLLi) - 4SBTROV12_W25 metaG | ecosystem: Environmental > Aquatic > Marine > Volcanic | place: Kolumbo... | reverse complement strand
GAAGAGGGCGGGGTCAGTCATTTCCATCTGTTCAAGGACAACTTCCTGATCAGCTGGATGCACACCCGTCTCTGCGTGGAGAAGATCTTCGGCATCATGCTCCGCCGAGGCAGCTACCGAGGCACCGTCCGGGAACTCGGCGCTGGCTCATGAGCGGAACCTCGGAGGACCAGAGCTGGAAGACGGCCCGCGAGCGCGGCGGCGTGCGCGGTATGCGCTTCATGCTCTGGCTCACGACCGCGTTCGGGCGTGGCCCAGCCCGACTCTTCGTCCGGGTCCTCGCGTTCTACTACACGCTATTCGCCGGGGCCGCGCGTCGGGGCACCCGGGACTTCTTGATGCGCGTGGAGGGCAAGGCGGGCTTCGCGCGCGTCTACCGGCAGATCCTGCGCTTTTCACAGGTCACACTCGACGGGCTCTTCCTCGTGAGCGGCAAGCTCCACCTCTTCGACATCAAGCGAACGGGGACCGAGCACCTCCAGAAGCTAAAAGAAAGCGGCACGGGAGGCATCCTCCTCGGTTCTCACCTGGGCAGCATGCAGGCCATGCGAGCGCAGGGCAGCGAGGCTGCGTTTCCTGTCTACGCAGTCGTGTACACGAAACACGCCGAGCGTATCAACGCGGTGCTGCGGGAGGTGAGCCCGGACAACCACGCGACGCTCCTTCAGATGGGCGAGGGCATGGAGTTCATGCTCCGGATCAAGGAGCTCATCGACGAGGGAGCGATCATCGCGATGGCTGCCGACCGGGTGGGCGACGCCGATCGGGCGGTGGAAGTGGAGTTCTTCGGCGAACTGGCACGCTTCCCGGCCGGCCCCTACATTCTCGCGTCGATGCTCAAGTGTCCTGTCTATTTGACGTTCGGAATCTACAAGGATCCGTCGGGCTACGATCTCTATTGTGAACCCTTCGCCGAGCGCGTCGTTCTGCCGAGGAAACGCCGTCAGGAAGCGCTCGTCGAATACGCGCAGGCGTACGCGAACCGCCTCGAGTGGTTCACCGAACGGGCGCCTGACAACTGGTTCAATTTCTACGAATTCTGGGGGAAGCCGAAGTGAGCATTCCGCGCACCCGCCCGCCCGAACAAGCGGCCGTCACCGAAGGCGAGGTCCCCTTTCACGACGTCGACTCGCTGCAAATCGTCTGGCATGGGCACTACTACAAGTACTTCGAGATCGCTCGCACGAAGCTCTTCCTTCACCACGGTATCGACGGCAAGGACATGCACGACCTCGGCTACCGTTTCGTGATCGCTCACGGGGAATGCCGTCACGTCTCAGCCCTGGCCTACCGCGATCGCTATCGGGTCAGCGCGTGGTTCGGGCCGGACCCAGAGCACCGTGTTCGGGTCCTCTACGAGGTCTGGAACCTCAGCACCGGCAAGCGCGCCGCTCGGGGGCGCACCGATCTGGTGACCACCGATCCGCACGGCAACATGCTCCTCGTCACCCCGCAGATCATTCAGCAGAGAATCCGCCGCCCCTCGACGCCGTCGGAGTCGCCATGAAGGTGGGATGGTTCGTTCTCATGCTCGGGTCAGTTCTGGGCTTGGCCGCGCCCGCGTCCGCACAGACGACCACGCTCGAGTCGCTGCTCGAGGCGTTCTCCGGGCTGCCCGGCCTCGAGGCTCGCTTCCGCGAGGAGAAGCGCATCGCTCTGCTCGCGGTGCCCGTGCGCAGTGAGGGGCAGATCTGGTTCGCGCACCCCGACCGCCTGATGAGGCGCGTGACCCGGCCTGAAGCGTCGGCGACGCTGATCGACCAAGGGCAGCTCCGGATGCAGAGTGGGGGCCGCACCCAGGCGCTGAGCATCGACGAAAATCCCGTGCTCCGCGGGTTTGTGGAGAGCTTCCGAGCGGTCCTCGGCGGCAACCGTGAGACGTTGGAGCGCTTCTACCAGGCGGAGCTCACCGCGGGGGAGGGCGACGCGTGGGAGCTGCGCTTGACGCCTCGCAACGAGGCGCTCCGCGGCTTCATTCGAGAGATCCGAATGCGAGGGCACGGTGTCTCGATCGACGAGATGACCATGACCGAAGTCAATGGGGATGAGACGCGCACGGAGTTCTTCGAGGTGAACACCCACCGACGCTTCTCGACGGCGGAGGCCCGCGACCTGTTCCGGCTGCGCTGACCTGCTAGCGTTCTCCGATGTCCTCCTCTCTCGTGCGGCTTCGCCGTAAGAAGCAGCACACGTCCGGTAACCGAGGCTTTCTGCCGACCACGCGCGCCGACATGCGTGCGCGTGGTTGGGAGCAGCTGGACATTCTGATCGTCTCCGGCGACGCGTACGTCGATCATCCGGCGTTCGGTCCGGTGCTCATCGCCCGTTTCCTGGAGGCGCGGGGGTTCAAGGTCGGCCTGATCGCGCAGCCCAAATGGGACTCCCCCGAAGACGTGCTTCGCATGGGGCGACCGCGCCTCTTCGTCGGCGTTTCGGCGGGCAACCTCGACAGCATGCTCAACAAGCTGACCGCGCAGAAGAAGGTCCGATCCGAGGACTTCTACTCCCCCGGCGGGCGCCCTGGGGCTCGGCCGAACCGAGCCAGCGTGGTCTACTCGAACCTGCTGAGGGGAGCGATGCCGGGCGTGCCGATCGTGCTTGGCGGCATCGAGGCTTCGCTCCGTCGAATCGCTCACTACGACTACTGGGGTGACAAGGTTCGTCGCAGTGTTCTGATGGATTCGAAGGCCGATTTGCTCATCTTCGGCATGGGTGAGAGGCCGGTGTGGGAGGTCGCGAGACGACTCGACGGGGGTGAGTCCATCGACGCGATTCGCGACGTGCGCGGCACCGCGTTTGTCATGAACCGAGGGGAGTGGGAGGGCATCGAGCCGAGCCGCTATGTGACGGACGGCCGAACGGTGCTGCTGCCGAGCTACGAGGAGGTCAAGCGGGACGCGCGTGCTTTCAGCGAGATGTCGCGCGCCTTTCAACTCGAGACCAACCCCGGCAACGCCCGACCGCTTCTTCAGCCGCACGGTCAGCAAGCGGTCTACTTCAATCCCCCTGCCGAGCCGCTCGAGACGGCCGACATGGATGAGCTCTACGACATCCCCTTTCAGCGCGCCGTGCACCCGTCTTATGACGCGCCCATCCCCGCGTTCGAGACCGTCAAACACAGCATCGTGACGATGCGAGGTTGTTTCGGAGGGTGCACCTTCTGCTCCATCACCGAGCACGAGGGCCGCGTCATTCAGTCACGATCCGCGGAGAGCGTTCTGCGGGAGGTGCGCGCCCTTCGCCGCATGCGCGGGTTCTCTGGCGTCATCACGGATGTCGGCGGGCCGACGGCCAACATGTACGAGATGAAGTGCAAGTCGCCTCGCATCGAGAAGGCGTGCCGTCGGCTCAGCTGTGTGCATCCAGGTGTCTGCGAGAACCTCGAGACGGACCACGCGCCGCTCGTCGATCTGCTCAAGTCGATCCGCAAAGAGGAAGGGATCGACCGCGTCTTCATCGCCTCCGGCGTGCGCTACGATCTGGCGGAGCGATCGCCGGAGTTCATCTCGGAACTCGCCAAACACCACACGGGCGGCCAGCTGAGCGTGGCCCCCGAGCACGTGGACGACGACGTGCTCGACAAAATGAAGAAGCCTGGCGTCGAGAGCTACGATCGCTTCGCCAGCATGTTTGGTCGCGCCTGTGACGAGGCAGGCAAGGACCAGCACTTGGTGCCCTACTACATCTCCGGGCACCCGGGCTCGACGATGGACTCCATGATCGACCTCGCCCGCTACCTGAAGAAGAACGGCGTGCGGCCGCGTCAGGTGCAGGACTTCATCCCGACGCCCATGTCGATGGCGACGAGCATGTACCACACGGGCCTGGATCCCTCGAACCACGCGCCGGTCTACACCGCCAAGACCATGCGTGAAAAACGCATGCAGAAAGCATTGCTTCTCTATTGGGATCCGGCTCACCACGATCTGGCACGCGAGGCCCTCGAGAAGGCCGGACGCCGCGACCTGATCGGCAGCGGCGCGCGGGCGCTCGTGCCGCCGGCGCGGGGGCGGGGGTCGCTCTCGATTCATGCGCGGCGCAAGGCGGCTGGGCGACGCCACCAGAAGAAGGGCCCGAAGCGCAACTAGGGGAGCGCACCGAGCTTCAGAGTTGGGAGGGTTTTTTGGCGAAACGTACTAGCCTCCGCTCCTTGGCCGAGCGATCAACAACTCGCGCGCGAGTCGCGGCGGCCCTCGTGATCTTGCTGATCGCCGGGGTGGGCGCGTGGACCTTCACCCACCTGCGCGTATCGAGCGAGATCACCCACTTCCTCCCGAGCAATGAGGACCGGGAGCTGGCTCAGATCGCGCGTGAGGTGAGCGGCTCCGACCTGAACCGCTCGCTCACGTTGCTCGTCTCGGGGGACGACGCCGCTCAGTCGGTCGCCGCTGCGCAGGCGCTGGTGACGCGACTCTCCGAGCGAGATGAGGTCGACTGGGTTCGAGGTGGGCCCGGCGAAGGTGACATGAGTGAGGCCTTCCACGCGCTCTACTTCGAGCGTCGCCTCGGCTTCCTCACCGACCGGCCGGACGAGCCGATCACGGACGAGGCGCTCACGGACCGCACCCGAGAGCTGCGTCGGCGGATCACCTCGGCGACGGGTCCCTTCGTTCGCCGGATCGCGCCCGAGGATCCCCTGCTCATCTTCATTCGACACCTCGAGGCGCTGCGCGAGGCTCAGCAGGGCGGACTCGAGGTGGTCGACGGGCAACTGATGACCGAGGACGGCGCGGCTGTCATCTTCATGGCGTCGGTGCACAGCCCGTTCGATTCGGGCCCCAGTCAGCGCTTGCTGCAAGACATCGAGGACGACCTCGCGGCGGTGCGAGCCGAACACGGTGCCTCCATCGAGATCCAGGTGAGCTCCGTGCATCGTTTCGCGGTCGCCAGCGAGGCCGCGATCCGCGCCGACGTCACGCGCATCTCGATCGTCAGCACGATCGGCGTGATCCTGCTCTTTCTCCTGCTCTTTCGCTCGGTCCGGTACCTCACGCTCTCGTTCATCCCGCTGGGCGCGGGTTTCGTCATGGGGCTCACCGCGACGCAAGTCGTCTTCGGCGAGATTCACGGTTTGAGCCTCGCGTTCGGGGCGACCTTGATCGGCGTGGCGATCGATTATGTGGTGCACGCGCTGAACCACCACACGCTGGCGCCCTCGAGCGGGGGACCGAACGAGAGCTTCCGTCGAATCTGGCCCGGGCTCGCGCTGGGCGCCGCGACGACGATCGCCGGGCTGGCCGGCCTCACATGGACGAGCTTCCCCGGGATCCGGGAACTCGCGCTCCTGACATCCGTCGGTGTTTTCACGGCGCTCGTCTCCACGCGTTGGCTGCTCCCGCCCTTCCTGACGTCGGCGCCGAAGGCGACGAAGCTTCACCGCCGGCTCGCCGATCGCCTTGGCCACTGGATGCGTCGGCTCGGCTCGTCCCGTCGCGCTCTCCTGGTCTTGCCGCTGATCTCCCTGGTGGTCTGCGCGCTGGGGCTCGGCGGTCTCCAGTGGGTCGATGATGTGCGCGTGCTCAACACCCTCGACGAGGCGTTGACCGCCGAAGACGACATCGTGCGTGCGGCGGTGAGTCGCATGGACGGAGGCCGCTTCGTGATCGCGTGGGGCGAGAACGACCAGGCCGCGCTCGAGCGCAACGACGAAGTGCACCGGCGGCTCAGCGCGGCCCAGGAAGCCGGAGAGGTGGAGCGCTTTCGGTCCATCCACGCGCTCCTCTGGTCGGCGGACCTTCAGCGGCGCAGCTACGAGGCGCTACACGACGAAGAGGGTTTCTTCGACCGGCTGACGCAGGCGCTGGAGTCGGAGGGGTTCGTGGCAGGTCCCTTCACTCCGTTCCGCGACGCGGTCGAGGGTGATCCGCCCGAGCCGCTGACCTACGCGGAGCTGGCGGCGTCGCCGGTGGGTTCATTGGTGTCGAGCTTCCGGGTCGAGCTCGACGGCGGTCGCGTCGCGTACCTCACGTTGACCCGAGGGGCTGACGTCGACGCGCTCGAGCGTCGCCTCGAGGGCCTCGATGGCGTGCGCCTCTTCGACCAAACCCGATTTCTGCAGTCGGCCTACGGCGCGTTTAGAGCTCAGACGCTCGAGATGATCGGGGTTGGGCTGGGGCTGGTCTTCCTCCTGGTCCTGCTTCGCTATCGCCGGGTCGGGCCCTCTCTCGCGGCGTTCTTGCCGGCCGTCCTGGCGGCCGCCACGTCGCTCTCGATTCTCGTCCTGGCCGGGTTTCAAGCAAACCTCATGCACCTGGTCGCGCTCCTGCTGGTGCTCAGCATGGGCGTGGACTACGGCGTTTTCATGGTCGAGAGCCGGCGGCATGACGAGGGCCCAGCGCCCACGGTGACGAGCTTGCTCCTCGCCTGCATTTCCACGGTTTTGTCGTTTGGCTTGCTCGCCATGAGCGCCAATCCCGCGCTCCGGGCGCTCGGGCTGGTGACTGGTATCGGCGTGCTTTTGAGCCTGCTCTTGGCGCCGACCGCGTGGCTCTTGTTGGGGCGAGAGGATGGAGGCTCCAGGTGAAGGCGCTTGGTTTATCGATCCTCTTGCTGGCGTCCTGTGGCGCCCCGCCCACGCGTCCTGATGGGCCACCGCCGGAGTATCCGGGCACGCTTCAGTCGACCGAGGACTTCGTCTCTCCGGCTGGGCTGGGCGACGCCTTTGCGCTCGAACAGCGGGTCCGGAGCGTCTACCCCGAGGGTGAGCAGTCCTTCCGCGCGGTGTTGCAGCTCACGAGTGGGCGCTTGGTGCTGATCGGCTTCGGGCCGCACGGCGGTCGTGGGTTCGTCCTGCAGCAGGAGGGCACCGAAGTGAACCTCGAGTCGCACCTGCCGGAGGAGCTCGCGTTTCCGCCCGAGTTCATGCTGCACGACATTCAGCGGGTCTGGTTTCGGGGCCTGCCCGGCCCGCACCCGGACGGCGAGCAACGCGGGACGCTCGACGGCGAGGAGGTCGTCGAGCGGTGGCGAGATGGCCGACTGCTCGAGCGCACCTTCCGACGACTCGACGACGAGCCGGCAGGTCTGCTGCGGGCGACCTACGAGGGCGGCCTCGGTGCGGACGGCCCCCCTGAGGTCGTGCGGTGGGAGAACGGGTGGTTCGGGTACGAGCTCATCCTGACGACCTTGAGTCACCAGACGATTCCGGAATGAATCGGCGCCAGGAGATGGTGAGGCGCTTCGGGGACGGCGACCTCGTCGCCTGTGCGACCTTGCAGGAGGGGCTCTCGTACCTCGAGACCTCGTTCGGGTTTTGGGCCTACCGGCGGGTCGGTGGGGTGAGCGCTGCCCTCGGGGGTCCCATCTGCGACGTCGGCGATCGCGCCGAGATGCTCGAGCGATTCTTGCGAAGTGCCGGGCGACCGATGCTCTTCTATCTTCGCGAGCCGATGGCGAAGATCGCGTCTGACGCGGGCCTGCACAGCGCGGCGATGGGCTGCGACCGGGTGCTGGACGTGCGCACGCTCTTGCGCACGCCTCCCAAAGAGACACGGGGCGCGATGCGCCACGCGAGAGCGGCCGAGTTCGAGATCCGAGAGGTGGAGTTCGGGGACTTCGACGCGCGCCGCCTCGATGACATCAGCGCTGCCTACCTGGCGAACGCCGAAGTCGATGTCGAGATCGCCTTTCTCAACCGCCCGATGAGCCACGTTCGGGACGGCATGCGTCGCCTCTTCTTGCTCGAGCGACGAGGTGAGGTCTTTGGATTCGCAGTGCTCAACCCCGTCTACGAGCAGGGGCGCGTCGCCTCCTATCTGCTCGACCTGCTTCGCTTCGAGCCGACCCGCCAATGGGGGATCTGGCTCGCGTCGGTCTACATGTTCGCGTCCCGTCTCGCGGGGGAAGGGTTCGGGCTGAGCGTCGGTTTCTCTCCGCTCCATGGCCTCGCCCACCCGCCCGGGGCTTCGCGGGTGCTGACGTATTCGCTCGACCAGATGGAACGACGCCTCTCGAGCGCGCAGTACCTCCGGCGGCTCTACGAGCTCAAGTCGCTCCTGCCAGGCGGATGGGAGTCGCGCTCGTTCGCGGGCTACTCACGCAACGTTCTTCGCATCCTGCATGTCTTCATGGAGGCATCAGGGCTCGGGTTTTCCTATCTCTTCGGCCCGGATCTCTTGCGGGTCGTCTCGCGCGGCTTCTCGGGGGATCGGTGAGCGCGATCGAGGAGCGACTCGGCTTCTTCGTCGAGCACGGCTGGCTCGAGCGTGTGCCGAGCGCCTGGCAGGTCCGGGTGGGCTGGATGGCGATGCTGCCGATCACGCTCGGCGAATCGTCCCGCGAGCGTGAACGCTCTCGCCTCAACTGGATGGCGAAGATCCCCACCCGCGTCGGGTTTCAGGTGCTCTACGAGCCGCGGCAGCTCTTGCCCGACACGGGGCTCGGCCAGCGACCCGAGCAGATCGTCGGCCACCTCTTGAGCGTCTATCACGAGGACGCCTTCCTCGGTTACGACCTGCAGCTGCTTCATTCTCACGAGGGCGGCCTGGCCCTCCTCCGCGAGCGAGCCGCCGAAGTGGTCAGCTCGACGAGTCGCTGGTCCCCCTACCTCCGCCAGCTCGTCAGCTGGCCGGGCTATCACGAGCGCCTGATGGCGCTCGCCACCAAGGCCGAGTCGTTCGAGTACCCCGACCCAGAAGACCTCGACCCTCGGTTCGTCTCCCTCGTCGGGTTCGCCCGCTGGTGCGCTGAGCTCCCCGATTGGTCGCCGCTGGCGTTCTACCGATGAGCGATTCCTTCGCGCGTCCCGGCGACCTCGGGAGCTATGACGCCGACTACGTGCGTCGCCACGCGCCTCGCATCGGGCGTTGGGTGCGGCGCTGGTTCCGCGCGTCCGTGCATGGGCTCGAGGCGGTCCCGGACCGGCCGTGCCTCTTCGTCGGCAACCACTCGGGCGCGACCCTGATCCCCGACACGCTGGTGTGGATCGACGCCTACCACGCGGCCCGAAGAGCGCGGCCGCTGCGCGTCCTCGCTCACGACCAGATGTTCGACGGCTACCCCGAGGGGGCCGCTCGTTTCCTGGCGAAGATGGGCGGTCTGCGAGCCCGACACGCCAACGCGGTCGCCGCCCTGCGCGCGGGCGAGTGTGTGACGGTCTATCCGGGTGGCGATCACGACGCTTGTCGGACCTTCTGGCGGAGACACGAGATCGAGTTCGCGGGGCGCACGGGCTACGTCGAGGTCGCACGCGAGGCGGGGGTCCCGATCGTGCCTGTGGTCAGCATCGGGGCGCACGAGGCCCTGGTCGTGCTGGCTGAAGGGCGGAAGGTCGCGCGTGCGTTGGGGCTGCCAGGAAGCCACCGCCTCACCGTCTTTCCGTTGACGTTGAGTCTGCCGTGGGGGCTCTGGCTCGGGCCCTTGCCCGGCTACTTGCCCCTGCCGACAAAGATCGAGCTGATGGTGCTGCCACCGATCGACGCGAGCGCGGGCACGGTCGACGGCGTCGACGCGCACGTGAGAGAGTCGCTGAGTTACGCGCTCGAAGCGATGGCGCGAATGAGGCGTTGGCCGTGGATTGGATGAGGTGAGTTGATCGCGAGACGAGCGCTGGAGCTGGAGCTGGAGCAGCTCTATCGGGCGGAGCCGGCGCTGCGTCCGTCGCCGACGACTCACGACTACCAGCTCACCTATCCGCCCGCCGTCCAGTTGGAGAGACCCGCTTTCCGGCGCACCCCGACCGAGGCGGCGTGGATCGCGCACGCGATCGGCGATTTCCGCAACGCGGCCTTCTATTTTCACTTCGGCTTCTGCCGCTACCGCTGTCGCTACTGTTTTCACTACGAGCTCAAGACCCAGCGCAACGAAGCTCTCATGGCGCGCTATGTGGCGGCGCTCGATCGCGAGATGGCCCTCGTCCGTGCCCTCGATCCAACGCTCCGGCCAGCCCTCTACTTCCTCGGCGGCGGGACCCCGACGGCGCTGCCGCGCCCCCTGCTCGAGCAGTTCCTGAGCTCATTGCTCCGACACTTCGGACCCCCGAAGACGACCATGAGCACGGTCGAGGCCAAGCCGATCACGGCGACCGACGACAAGCTCCGCGCGCTGGTCGCAGCGGGATTCTCGCGGATCAACCTCGGCGTGCAGACCTTCGACCGCGAGCTCTACGCCTTCCACCACCATGGCGAGGACGTCCGGGTGGCGCACGACGCGATCGAACGCGCTCGGCGTGCAGGCTTCTCGTTCGTCAACGTCGACCTGATGACTGGGCTCGAGAACCAGAGTCGACTCGCCTGGGCGAAGTCGCTTCGGGTCGCGCGCACCCTGGCGACGACCGGCGCGATCGACAGCCTCTTCATCTATCCTTTCCACGACGACCCGAGGTCGCGGACGTTTGGGTCGCCCGAGCGGGTACCGCCGTTCGCTGACACAGCATTCAGCGACGCTCAGGCGCGGGCCGTGTTCGTGGACGAGCTTGGGTGGAGCGAGCTCGGAGCCCGCTTCTATCGGTCGCCGCGACACGTCAGGGCGGAGCTCTTCGAGCTCGCTCGCATGCGGGTGAACCCGGCGTACGGCGAGGTCCTCTACCACGGCTTTGGGAACTCGAGCTTCTCGATCGGTGATCGGGCGACGTACCTGAACCACAGGGACGTCTTCGCCTACTGCGATGCGGTGGAGGGCGGGCAACTCGGCATCGCTCACTGGATCGAGCTCAACGACGCTCAGCGCGCGACGCGAGACGTGACCTTCGACCTGCTCTACTCCCCGATCACGAGGGTCCGATCGCGCGCAAGAAAGTACGGGACCGAGGCGATGGCCCGCCACCGGAGCCAGCTTCGACGGTGGGCCAGACTCGGTCTGGGCGAGGAAAACCGGCTCCTCGGCACGTTCGCGCTCTCCCGTCTCGGCAAGCTGGTGCACCAACAGATGATCCCGCAGCACTATTTGCGCGAGGACCAGATGCAGCTCTCACAGGTCATGAACACCCGGAGCGAGCTCGGTCGGCGATACCGCGGGTATTGATTCGGATCACATTTAGTACACGGGGGTCTCAAGTTTGCGGATGCGCGGCCGATTTAGATCTTCGTGAGCCAACCGCAGACAGCTGAACGCCGCCGCCACCACCGCTTCGAGGTGATGGCTCAAGTACGCGTCAAGCGAGGGCGCAACAGCCTCGTGCTCGACGTGGTCAACGTGAGTGAGTCAGGGGCGCTCGTCGACCTCGGCTCGTTGGACCGACCCAACTGGGTTCGTCCAGGACGCACGGTGGAGATGATCCTATTTGTCTTGGACGAAGACGCAGAGCTCGCCCCGATCAACGTCTGGGCGGACATCGTGCGCGTCGTCGACGATCCCACCGGGGTGCAGTTCGGCGTGTGTTTCCAAGATCCCGACGGCACGGTTGCAGCGTCGATCCTCCGGTTGGCCGAGGCTGCAGCACCGCCCCGTCCCGCCGCGCAGCCACCGCCGCTGCCGAGTCGACGCCTCCGAAGCACGTGAGCTTCCGGCGCCGCTCGAATCTCGAGTGAGGTAGAAATGAAGGAGCTGAGCAAGCTTCTGGTCGTGTCCCTGTGCACGCTGGCGTTGTCCGGCTGTGGGGACGCCACTGGAACAAACTCGCCTCAGGACGCAGCGTCCGGGGCCGATGGAGGTGGCGCGGCCGTGGACGCCGGCCTGACCAGCGATGGGGGGACCACGATCGACGCCGACGCGGGGTTGGACGCAGCGCTGGAACTCGACGCTGGTTCGGACGCTGGAGCCGACGCGGGCACGGACGCGGGGCCGCCTCCCACCTGTGATGATCTGTCGCAGAACGGTGACGAGACCGACGTCGACTGTGGCGGCCCAGACTGTGATCCCTGCGCTGACGGCGAGGGCTGCGTCGATCCGTCGGATTGCGTCAGCGGAGCGTGCGCAGACGGCATGATCTGTGTGACGGCCGGCTGCGGCAACGGCGTCGTGGAGTCAGGCGAGGAGTGCGACGACGGCCGGGCGACCGCCGCTTGCGACATCGACTGTAGCCTCGCCCGCTGTGGCGACGCGTTGCTGAACACGAGCGCGGGAGAGGCGTGCGACCCGGGCATGGAGACGGCGGGCTGCAACGCCGACTGCTCCATCGGTTCCTGCGGGGACGGGGTGGTCAACCGCAGCGGCGGTGAAGATTGTGACGACGCGGGCGAGAGTGCGAGTTGCAACGCCGACTGCACCACGAGTCGATGTGGCGATCGGGTTCGCAACCTCTCCGCCGGAGAGCGGTGTGACCACGGCGGACGAGACATGGATCGGTGCAACTTCAACTGCACCAACGCCGTCTGTGGAGACCGATACACCAACGCCGCCGCGGGGGAGGCGTGTGACGCGGGCGGCGAGAGCGCCTTCTGCAACGCGAACTGCACCGTCGGCGCATGTGGCGACCGGGTCAGGAACCTGTCCGCAGGGGAGTCATGCGACCACGGAGGCGTCGACACGTTCGCCTGCAACTTCGACTGCACCAACGCCTTCTGTGGCGACCGCTACATCAACGCGGCAGCGGGTGAGACCTGCGATGACGGGGGCGAGACCCCCTCGTGCAACGCCAACTGCACAGTGGGCTCCTGCGGCGACGGCTTCCGGAACCTCTCCGCGGGTGAGCAGTGTGACCACGGGGGCATCGACACCCATCGGTGCAATGTCGACTGCACCAACGCACAGTGCGGTGACAGCTACGTGAACCTCGTGGCGGGTGAGACTTGCGATGAAGGCTCCGAGACCGCGACCTGCGACGGCGACTGCACGGCGGTCTCGTGTGGCGATGGATTCGTCAACGCGGTGGCTGGCGAGCAGTGCGACGACGGGCGTCAAACGGCGACGTGCAACCTCGACTGCTCTCTGTCCGTGTGTGGCGACGGGATCTGGAATCCCGCAGCCGGGGAACGCTGCGACGAAACCGTCGAGACCGTGACGTGCGACGACGATTGTTCCGACGTTCGCTGCGGGGACCGCAATGTCAATGAGACGGCGGGCGAGACCTGCGATCACGGTGTCTTCGGCTCGGCCACCTGCGATGTCGACTGCACGGAGGCGCGTTGCGGTGACGGCCTCATCAACACCCGCGCCGGTGAGGAGTGCGAGGACGGGAACGCCGTCGACGACGACGGGTGCAGCAACACATGTGTCCTGGCCACGTGCTCCGACGGCACGAGGAACGGCGGCGAGACGGACGTCGACTGTGGCGGACCGTGTAGCGGATGCAGCCTGGGCGGCGGATGCGCCGGCCCTGCGGACTGCATGAGCGAGCGCTGTGTCGGCGGCCTCTGTGTTCCCGCCGAAGGGCTCTGAGCAGGCCAGCTGAGGGGGCTCAGAGCGGCGTCTTCGGTCGCGAAGCGACCCAGGCGTCTCTCAAGATCCGGCGGGCGAGATCTGCGAGGCGCGCATAGCCGGTCTTCTTGAGGATCGAGCCGATGTGCACCTTGGCCGTGTTGGGAGAGAACCCGAGGGCGGCGGCCGCCGCGGCTCGCGGGCTGCCGTCGCTCTGCACCACGACGACGAGCACATCGGCCTCGCGCTGCGTCAGTTTGTGTTCCTCCACGAGAGAGGAGATGACGGCCGCGACCGATGGGTCTGTCGCATGCTGCCGAGCCCGCGCTCGCATCGCGAAGGAACGTAGGTTCGAGTCGTTGAAGGGCTTAAACGCGAACTCGGCGTTGAGCGACTGAGCTCGGTTGGTTCGGGTCGGGTCCAGCTCTCCGGTGAGCACGAGCACAGGAACGCGAGGGTCATGCTGCCGGACCTCCTCGAGGAAGTCGAGGCCACTGCCGTCCGGGAGATTGACGTCGAGCAGGAGCCCGAGCCAATGGGTCTTCTCGGCGTAGTGCTCGCGCGCTTCCGCGAGCGTGGTCGCAGTGACGACCGAGCCATACGCGCGCAGCCACCGGGCCAGCGCTCGAGCGCTGAGCTCGTGGTCCTCGACGAGCAGGAAGGCCGGCATCTCTCCCGGCTCCATCAGCTCGCCTGACTCGTCCAGGGGTTTGGTATCCAGGGCTGCAGACTCGAACGAGATCTCGATGCGCCCGTCCTCGAGATGCCAGTTGAAGGAGAGCGAGCCGCCGACGTCGCCCTCTGCGATCGCCTGCTCGAGCCGGTCCCGCACGACGTCTGCGAGCGGCGTGTCCGTCATGCGGACCACCAGCTCGCGCGGGGAGGTGTCTGACTCTTTCTTGGGGGACGGGTCCGTCACTTGGAGCTCTCCCACTTCCTCGTCCCTCATTTTGAGATCTCTCGCAACGCGGGACCGGTCGACAGCGCATCACTCACCGCCTCGAGCAGCGCTTCACGAGAGAAGGGCTTGCCCACGAACGGTGTACCAGGATTGAGAACGTTGGCCTCGACGATCTTGTCATCGCTGTAGCCAGACATGAAGAGAATGCGCGCGTGTGGCCGGATGCCCGCAATGGCGTCAGCGATCGCCCGACCGTCGAGGCCGGGCATGACGACGTCGGTCAGGAGAAGCTCGATCGCGCCGTCGTGTTCTCGGGCGTGTTCCAGCGCCTCGAGACCCCGACTCGCCTCCAGCACGACGTAACCGGCGCCGCGGAGAATCCGGAGGATTGCGCGTCGCACCAGGTGCTCGTCTTCGACCAGGAGGATCGTCTCGCCTCCGGGCGTGGAGACGCGCGGCATCGGGGGCGGAAGCTCACTCGGGCTGCGATCGACTTTGGGAAAGAGCACATGGAAGGTTGCACCATGGCCGGGCTCGCTCTCCGCCCATACAAACCCACCGCTCTGCTTCACCACACCGTAGACCGTGGCGAGGCCGAGACCGGTGCCTTCGTCTGTGGCCTTGGTCGTGAAGAACGGCTCGAAGATGTGGGCCAGCGTGTCTTCGTCCATGCCGATGCCTTGGTCGGCGACCCGCAACTCTACGTAGACGCCGACCGGCACGCGGAAGCCCCTGGCAGGCGAAAAGTCCTCCCGCACGTTTCTCTCTCGCGTGTGCACCTCCATGGTGCCGCCCCGCGGCATGGCGTCGCGCGCGTTCACCACCAGGTTCATCAGGACCTGCTCGACCTGGCTCGGATCGGCCTCCATCGCGCCGAGCGTCGGCTCGAGGCGCGTCTCGAGCACAAAATCTTCTCCGATGATCCGTCGCAACAGTCCTTCGAGAGAGCGGACGGTCGCGTTCAGTTGGAGCACGCGCGGGGCTCGAATCTGGCGCCGGCTGAATGCGAGCAGTTGCCGGGTCAGCTCGCCCGAGCGCTTGCTGGCGTCGAGGATCGCGATCGCGTCGTCGTACGAAGGCTCCCCTCGCTCGCTGGAGTCTCGGATGAACCCCGCGTGGCCCGAGATCACGGTGAGCATGTTGTTGAAGTCGTGGGCGACGCCGCCCGCGAGTCGACCCACGGCTTCCATGCGGCTCGCCGCCTCGAGCTGACGCTGGGTGCGGAGGAGCTCTGTCACGTCCTCGAGCAGGATGAGTACGCGGCGCTCGTCCAGCCGCGAGACCTGCGCGTCGTACTCGCGGGTGGCATCCCTACCTACCGAGAACGGCGGCAGGCGGTGCACGTCGCCGGTGCTCAAGACGCCCTCACAGGCCTCGAGGAGCTGCGCTTCGGCGAGTCCCGGTACGGAGCCCTCCGCTTGCTCGGCGAGCTCCCAGAGCGTGCGCCCAGCAGGGTTGCGGTAGGTCACGCGAAACTCGGAGGTCTCGTCCGACCGCGCGAGCACCACCGCGCCGAACGGCATGCGCTCGACCAGCCGACGGTGGAGCGCGAGCTCCGAGCTGTGCCGCGCCGTCTCGAGCGAGCGCCGGATGACGCGCTCCAGCGCGGCCTCGTTGAGCTCGTCCTTGGGAAGGAAGTCATGCACCCCTGCACGCAGGCATTGGAGCACCTGGGCTTGGGTCGGGGCGTCGCTCAGCATGACGACGCCGAGCCCGCGGTCACGCAGCTCCGGCACGAGGGCGAGCCCATCGACGTCGGGCAGGTGAACGTTCAGCAGAACGCAGACCAGACCCACCGTGTCCGCGAGTTCGAGCGCCTCCTTGGCCGTCTTGGCCACGACCGCTTCGAACTCCGGCGCGAGCCGCTGACGGATTCCGGCTTGCGCCTCGTCGCTAGCGTCGACTACGAGGATGCCGCTCACGGGCCGCACCCAGCGAGCGCCGCTCTTTCCTGCCCTGTCTCGTGCAAGTCGTCTACCGCTTCGGACCCTGGCATGACCGCCACCGATTCGATGCCACCGAGGCTAACACCGGTGGTGCGGTCGAACCAGGCCCGGAGGGTTTCGCCGGCCTGGCTCCTGGGTCCGCGGGACGGCTATCGGGACGCGAGGAACGCTGCGGTGGTCGACGCCCAGCCCTCGTCGCCATGGGAGTAGAGCACCGCGTAGAGCTCGCGGCCGTCCCTGGGCAGTCCGTAGACCCGAGCGCTGTGTCCTTCTGCCCCGAGGGTGGTCAGAATGCCGTCTTGGTCGCCGATTACGATCCAGTGGCGGTCCGCGTCGGTGCTGGTCCAGCGGAACGTGACGGAGACGCCTCCGAGCCGAGAGCCGCTCGAGGGAGATGTGAACGTGGCGGCATAGTCGGGCGCGGTAAACGCGCGGTGCTCGGTCCGACGCGTCACCCAGCCATCGGGACCCTCGGTCATCAGGCGCGCCACGACCCGGCTCCCATCGACGGGCAGTCCGAGAACCAGCGCGAAGTCTTCGGTCTCGACCGTCTGAAAGTAGCGAGTCGGGTCGTCATCGGTGCCGACCTCGAGGCGGTAGCGCCGTGCGCCGGGGCTCTGGTCCCAGGCGAAGAAAGCCCAACTGCCAGGGAGCTCTTCACCAGGGAAGACGAGTTCCGCTGGGCGGAAGACGTCGAGATCGTGGGCCGTGTAGACCTGGTCAGTTTTGACCCAGTCGCCGCCGATCTGAGTCCAGAGGCGAACGTGGATCGTCTCTCCGCCTTCGGGCAGCCGGTTCACCACGAAGCTGGTCTCCGGCCCGAGCAGCTGGTTGACGTACTCGGCCGATCCCGGCCGCTGCCCGATCATCAGCCGGTGGGCGTCGGCGCTGACGTCGGTCCACTCGAAATGAACCGGGCCGGCGGGGAGGGTGGCGCCGCTGCTCGGCGAGGTGAGCTCGGCCGGGACCACCGGAGGAGCGGGCGGCGGTGTCGGGGGCGCGGTGCGCTCGCGGAAGGTGGCCGTGAGCCCCGCGGCCACGTTGAGCGTCGATGCGTTGTCGGAGACGCCGGCGACGCCCGTGGGGGCGCCCGCGTGTGAGCGGCCTGGGTTCGACCAGAGACCGACCCGAGGGCACGAGCGTCCGTCGGCGCAGCCGTAGGCCATGATGGTCCGGTACTCCGCGTTCGGGACCTGGTGCCCCGTGGAGTCGAGCCGGTAGCCTCCATCGGGCGCGTTGGTCGGGTCGTGGTTGGCGCCCATGTTGTGGCCCAGCTCGTGCGCGAACGTGAAGTGGCCTGCGGCGTAGTCACGGGAGACGACCGAGAAGGCGAAGCGCTCGAAGTAGCCGGCGTTGCCGGCGGTCAGCTGGTACGCGAGCCCGGCGTACGGGCCAGCGTGGTCGATGATCAAGACCACATGGTCGGCGCCGAGCGCGTCCCGCAGCGTGTGCGCCTCGTCCATGATGCCGTCGCTCGGATCGGCGACGCGGGCGAGCGTCTCGCCGAAGTCCAGATCCGTCTCGTCGTAGGTGGTCTGGCGCGCGTCGAGGAGCGCAATGTGGGCCGAGACCCCGCTCGCGTCGTACGTGTTGTTCGCCTGCTCGACAGCGAGATCGATGGTCGTCAGGAGCGCGTCGCGCCCGCCGGCGACCGACGCGGCCTCGCCCGTGTAGAGCACGAGTACATCGACGGTGGCGTCCGCGTCAGAGCCGGTGCTCGGGTCCCCAGCAGTCGCTGGGACCAGCGGCGCGTCCGGAAGGATCGAAGGCGCGTCGTCGGGGCTCGCCGCGGTGTCCCACTCGATGATGTATGGACCGCCGGCGCGGGGCTGGATCGTGAACAACCGGTCGTCCACCCGGACGACGCCGCTGACGACATCCTCGTGCACGGCGAGCTGCACCTCGGAGCCGCTCATGCCGACGATCTCGCCCACCCAAACCAACGACGAGCGCTGCTGGTCGACCCGCACGAGACGCGCGTCGTAGGTCGTGTCCGCGAAGAGGTTCAGGCGCAGGGCGTCGGGGATCTGCGGGACGGCCGTCGGCGAGTCGGCGTCTCGGATGGTGACCGAGAGCGCGTCGATTTGCCGGACCCGGAGCACGTCTTCAGAGAACGGATCCACGGCGTGATTTCCCGTGAACACGCCCGTCTCCACGGGGGTGTCGTCGATATCCTGGGGCAATGTCTCGGGGCCCGCGCAACCGGCGAGCACGAACATGACAAGGACTGGCCGAAATCGGTTCATCAAGCGTCTCCTCTCTTGCCTCCAAGTGCAGGTTCCGTGCCTCGATACATGTGCGTGCGGATCGAAGTCGAAGCGCATGGTTTGTGGTGAGTCGTGCCTCCGCTGAGGTGCTTCTTGCCTCTCGGGCGCGCGGTCGCTTCTGGGGTCGGTGACGCGCAAACGCACGAGAGCGCGCTCGGGCAGTGTTGCCCGGCGCGCCCTACCTTCGAGAGAGCCTCGAAGCTCGGTCTGCGGTCCTCGTCAGGGAGGGGCAACCAGCGTCAGGGCGTTTCTGCCCATGCAATGAGCGTTGACGACGCAGTTCCTGCCCATCGCCTTGGCCTTGTAGAGCGCGGCGTCCGCAGCGGCGACAATGGCCTCTCCGCTCGTGAAGGACTGCGCGTCCGTGTGAGCGAGGCCCACGCTGGCCGTGATGGGGATCCGCTCGCCGTCCCACACGATGTCGAGCGCCTCGATTCGCTCACGCACGCGCTCCGCCACGATCAGCGCGCCCTGTAGATCGATCCCGCGCGCGATGACGGCGAGCTCTTCCCCGCCGTACCTGGCCACGAGGTCTTCGATGCGCAGGGCAGCGACGAGGGCGCCGCTCGCGACCGCTAGCACACGGTCACCTGCCTGATGACCGTAACGATCGTTGACCTGCTTGAAGTGGTCGAGGTCCACGACGATGACGCAGATGGAGGTCTGATGGCGATTGGCGAACGACATCTCCTGCCGCAGCCGTTCGTCGAAGACGCGCCGGTTGTAGAGGCCGGTGAGGCCGTCGCGCACGCTGAGTTCAAACCGGCGGGCCGAGACCTCGCGCTCGAGTTGATCGAGGAGCTCGAAGTTCAGCACGGTCTCTTCACCGAGCAGGACGCGGTCACCGTCGTTCAGGCGTACGGAGTCGCTGGATTGCACGGGAACGTCGTTGACGAAGGTTCCGTTGGTGCTCCCGAGATCCTCGATGAAGTAGCCGTCCGCCTCATGGCAGATCCGAGCGTGCCGTCGCGAGACGCCTCGGTCATCGATACGGATGTTGGCCGGACTCTCGCGACCGATGACGATGCTCCGGCCGTCCAGCCGATGAACAGCTCCGGTGGCCGAGCCGCGCAGGATCGTCAAGGTGCCGAGGCGCGTGCCTCCGACGCCTTGTGTGATGTGTCGAAATCCGACGACGTCGGTCGTCCTTGGTGTTTCGCTAGCGGCGCCCATGCGAGGGAAAAGAGCAGCATTCGTACCAAGCCCTCTTTTTGGGAGGGGCCTGCCGCGCCGTGGCCAACGACCACCGTTCCGGGGTGAGATCGACCACAGATCGTGGCCAGGTACGCCACTCCGCGGGGCCTGGGCACGGGAATCGAGCGGAATCGGCGCCTGGCATACGCCCTGCGAGTCATCCCTGGCGTGATGTGGTCTGCAGGTGAGAAGATCTGGGATGCCGAGGACGGCTCGGGCAGCGGCGAATTCGTCATCAGCGCCCACCGTGTTGCGCTCCGCGTGAGCGTGGCCCTCTACGTCGACGGCCACCTCCAGGTCGACCGGTCGACCCACCTGTGGGAAAACGGACTCACGATTCTGATGCGCCGGCCGCTCGCGATCGGCACGCGCATCGAGGTCGAGTTTTTCCTGCCCGGCGGCTTCGACGTTCACTGTGAAGCGGTGGTGCGTCGGCACGACGAGGCGCCGCTGCGGGCGGGCCCTTCGAGGCCCGTCGCCGTCGACCTAGAGCTGCTCGAGGTCGACGCGTGGGCGCGTACGGCCATCCAAGACCACGTCGCGGCGCGCCTCCCCTAGGGCGCCCGGCTACTCGATCCCGAGCTTGCGGCACTTCTTGTAGAAGTGTGAGCGCTCGATTCCGAGTGCGCTGGCCGCCTCGACTTTCTTGCCGCCGAAGTCATCGATCGCCGCCAGCAAGATCTCGCGTTCCGCCTCCTGGAGGAGCTCGCGCAACGCCACGCCTTGTCGGTAGCTCCCACGCGGCGGGGGCGTCGTCTCGGATCGGCGGGTCCGCCGCCGCGGCAGCAGGAGCTCGAGCTCGACGTCGTCGACGACGTCGCTCGTCGCCAAGATCGCGAGGCGCTCGATGATGTTCGAGAGCTCCCGAACGTTGCCGGGGAACGGCTGACGGCTCAGCAGCTCGAGCGCGTCTTCCGAGAGCTGCAGGTGCCGCCCACCGCGACGCGGGTTGGCCCGCAGGAAGTGCTTGGCGAGCTCCGCGATGTCCTCCGAGCGCTCCCGCAAGGGAGGGATCTCGAGCGTCACTACGTTGAGCCGGTAGAGCAGGTCCTCTCGAAACGTGCCTTCGTCGACGAGCAGATCCATGTCCCGGTTGGTCGCCGCGATGACCCGCACGTCGACCCGGATGGTGTGGTCGCCGCCGACCCGTTCGAACGTTCCCTCCTGAAGCACGCGCAGCAGCTTGGCCTGCATGGGCGCCGGCATGTCGCCGATCTCGTCGAGGAAGAGTGTGCCCCCATCGGCGAGTTCGAAGCGACCGATTCGGCTCTTCACCGCCCCCGTGAATGCGCCCTTCTCGTGGCCGAAGAGCTCGCTCTCGACGAGGTTCTCCGGCACTGCGGCGCAGTTGAGCTTGACGAACGACGCCTCCGAGCGCTCCGAGCCTTGGTGGATCGCTGCGGCCACCAGTTCCTTGCCCGTTCCGTTTTCACCGAGGATCAGCACGCGCCCGTCCGACGGGGCGACCTTGGCGATCAAGGCTCGCAGACGCTCCATGCTGGGGCTGCGACCGACGAGCTGCGAGCCCGCCGCCATCTCCGCCTTCAGATGCTCGTGGGCGGACGCGAGGCGCGAGAAGCGGAGCGCGTTTTGGACGGTCAGCACCAGACGCTCTTGCTCGAGCGGCTTGGTGAGGAAATCGACCGCGCCGAGCTGCACGGCTCGCACCGCGCGGTCGATCGTGCCCTCACCGGAGGCGACGATCGCCGGCGGGGGGCTCTCCATGGTCTGCAGCCGCTCGAGGAAATCGAGTCCGCTCATGCCCCCCGGCATCGAGACGTCGGTGATGATCAGCAGGAACGACTGCTTCTGCAGTACCTCCAGCGCGTCTTCCGCCGACGGCACGGGGTGCGTCTTATGACCAGCGTTCTTGAGCATCCGACAGACGACCGCGCGAACGCGGGGGTCGTCGTCGACGATGAGAATCGGGCGGGACACGGGTGGCCGGGATCATACCCGACCCGGCGCCTGGCCGGCGACTAGCTGACTACGCGGCAGCCGCCAACACGGTGTTCAGGCGTCGAACGGCGACGCGCTGCAGCTGGCACGCGCGCGAGGCGCTGACTCCGAGCTGCGCACCGACATCGCTGAGGGAGGCACCCTCGAAGAGGCGGAGCTCGAGCGTCACGCGGGCACGCTCTGGCAGGCGCTTGATGAGGCCGTGCAGCTGGGCCCTGAGACGGTTCGCGTGCGCGGCGTCGTCCGGGCGCATCGTGCTCTGGTCGGCGATCTGCGCGACGAGGGGCTCTCTCCCGGGCTCCTGCACGTCGAGGGACACAACGCGGCGAGCGGCGATGGCGCGACAGGCCTCCTCGTCTTCTTCGGACGTCTTGCCGGCCGCGTGGGCCACGAGGCGACGCATCTCCCCGCGGGTGCGCGGGTCGAGGCGGCGGATGGCGTCGATCATGCGCTGCCTGACGCGCATGCGGACCCAGCTCTTCTCTGCGACGCCGAAGCCCGCGTAGGTCGAGAGCGCCTCGAGCACCGCGATGCGGCCTTCGGCTTCGAGGTCCTCCACATCGAGGCCGCGTCCCGCGAGGGCGAGCGGGCGCAGTCGGCGGGCCATGCCCCGAACGAGCGATTCGTACTTGGCCAGCGCCTTACGTGCGCTCTTGTTGTCCCAAGCGATCTTTGATTTCTCTTCCATTTTGTTGACTCTCCCGGTCGAGGGAGCCGTTTGCAGAGGGCGTGCCAGCAGCTTTTGCGAACTGCCCGGTCGGCTCTCAGCCACGTTCGAGGAGTCTCGGACCACTCGCGTGGCAAATCTGGACACTCCGGCGACGGCATCACCTATCGAGGACTGAGGGATCGCTTTCGGCACGACTCCTGCTGAGTCCCGCTGTGGATTGGCCTCAACCCCAGGAGTTGCCAGTGTTCGCAGAAGCCATCGATCGTCCCGCCGCATCTGACACCGCTCTCGACGGATCCGAACGAGCGAAGCTCGCCTCGTGCGTGGCCGAGGTCGTGTACGTCGCGCGCTTTAGCGAAGAGGACAGACATCGCTTTGCGGCCGCATCGGGTCGCGCCAACGTGAGAGCGGTCTTCCTCGAGACTTCGGAAGCCTGTCATGACCTCTTGCAGGAGGAAGGCGTCGTGCCCGTGTGCATGTTCGTCGACCCTTCGGTCGCGGGTACCGAGTCTCTGATCGCCTGGGTGCGCGGCAACCCGCGTTGGATGGGCCTCTCCATCATCGGCATCGTGCCGCACCCCAGCGAGGGAGCGTACGCTCGCGCTCACGCGATCGGGGTAGACGACGTCGTGCTCCGCACGGACGAAGGCGGTGCGACACGTCGCCTCGCGGCGCTGGGTACCGAGAGTCGAGCGGCGCCGTTGCCCCCGAGCCGTGGCCGCGCCTGGATCGGGCACCCGAACCAGCTCCGCCGTCGACTCGTGGGGCGCGTGCTCCGACAGGCCGGCTACGAGGTCTTCTTCGCGGGCGGTCGGCTGGAGCTCATGGACGCGCTCATGTGTGAGCCCGAGGCCGAGCTCGTCGTGCTCGCCGAGGAGCTCTTCGAGGACGACGAGCACCGGCTGATCGACAACGTGCGTCAGATGGTGGGCAAGCCAGACCTCCCGGCGGTCGTTTTGCGAGCGCCCGTGCCGACCGACCACACCGGGCGCACGATCGGTCGCGTGGCCGTGCTCGCGGACGAGACCGCGGCGGACAACCTGCTCTTTGTTGTCAACGAGGTATGTGCAAAGCCCCGGGGTGAGCTGCGCGCTTCCCAGCGACTGCTCTTCTCGACGCTCTGCGCGTTTCGTCGGGCGCACGAGGTCAGCCCCGAGTTTGGACTGACCTACAACGTCAGCCGCGAGGGTCTCTACGTGCGAACGGTGGATCCGCCGCCTCGGGGGACCAACGTCTGGCTCGAGCTCCGGCCGCCGGGCGCGACCGCCATCGTGCATCTACGCGCGGAGGTGATGTGGGCCCGCACGGCGAAGCCCGGCTCCCCTGGCGCGATGGCCCCCTCCGGCTTCGGCGTGCGCATCCTCGAGGAGGAGTGCCCTCCGACGGATCTGGAGCGGTACCGGCTTTCCTACAACACTTTCCGCGACGAACCTCGCGCCTACGCCGTCGAAGGGCACTGTCGCCCGGAGGAGCCTGAGGGAGAGAAGCCGGTCTCGGGAGAGGTCGTCATCCAGGTACCGGAGGCCGAGACGCGCACCAAGGGCAGCGTGCTCGTCGCTGACGATGAGCAAGGTGTCCTGCAGGTGTACCGACGGGTGCTCAAGCGAGCTGGCTATCAGGTGACGGTCGCGACCGATGGCGCCACCGCGCTCGCGCGCTTCTCCCGCGGTCGTTTCGACGCCGTCGTCACCGACATCGGTATGCCCCCGCCCAACGGGGTGCAGCTCCTCCGCATGATCCACGAGGTCGCGCCGAACACGCCCGTCATCATCGCGACCGGCTCACCCAGCATGGAGACCGCGATCGAGGCGGTCGAGCACGGCGCCTTCCGTTACCTGCGCAAGCCCTTCGAGGCGGCCGACCTGCGGAACATCGTCGGACGCGCCGTGCAGCTCGGACGGCTGGCTCGACTCAAGCAGGAGGCGATGAGCCTGCACGGAAACGAGATCAGCAGCGCCAACGAGGACGAGAACGCCGGCTTCGACAGCGCGCTCGACCAGCTCTTCCTCGTCTACCAGCCCATCGTCTCCTGGAAGTCCAAGAGCGTATACGGTTACGAGGCACTGGTTCGGTCGAAGGAAGCCTCCCTGCCCCACCCGGGCGCGCTCTTTGGCGCCGCCGAGAAGCTCGGTCGAGTGGAGGAGCTGGGTCGAATCATCCGCAACATCGCCCCGGACCCTTTCGGCGCTCTCGGGGAGCGCAACGAGCGCCTCTTCGTGAACCTGCACCCCGGTGACCTGCTCGACGACGAGCTCTTCTCCTCTCGCTCACCGCTCGCCGCGCTCGCTTCACAGGTGACCCTTGAGATCACCGAGCGCGCATCCCTCTCGGAGATCCCGGACGTCAAGGGACGCATCGCGTCGCTCCGTGACATGGGCTTCACGATCGCGGTGGACGACATGGGTGCGGGATACGCCGGCCTCACGAGCTTCGCGCAGCTCGAACCGGACGTCGCCAAGCTCGACATGAGTCTCATCCGAGACGTGCACAAGGTCCCGACCAAGCAGCGGCTCATCCGTTCCTTCTGCGAGATCTGCGCGGACGTCGGTATCGCGCTAATCGCAGAGGGCGTCGAGACGGTAGAAGAGCGAGACAAGCTGCTGGAACTCGGGTGCGACCTCTTCCAGGGCTATCTCTTTGCGAGGCCTGGACTGCCCTTCGTCGAACCCAAGTTCTGATGAAGGCGAGGGTCACGGCGGTTCCGTACGAACTCGGCGCGTTCGCGGTTCTCGCCGTCTGTCTGGCCGTGCCCGGCCTCGCGCACGCGGACGACGCCGACACGGACAGCATGTCCGGACGGCATGTGCTCGAGATCGGGGTCGGCGGCGGCATGAACCTGATGAGCGACGCGCCCGAGGGACTCGATGTTCGAGTGGGAGGCCAGCTCGGTGGTCGGCTCGCCCTCGATCTGGTGCATCTCCGCGCGGACGCATCCGTGCTCATCCCGGACCCGACCCACATGGACCGGCTTCAGATCAGGGGTGACGCCCGCTTGCTCTTCCTCGTGGTGCGCGACTTCACCTGGCGCACGACCGCAGCGGGGGAGCTGTTGCGCGTCTTCGCGGGGCTCGGTGGCGAGGTCGATCTGCCCGAAGACAGCGGCCACCTGATGATGGACTTCGGCTTCGCGATGCACCGACTCGGGCCCCTCGGCGAGAACGGCCGCGAGCCCACCGAGTCCTATGGCGGCTATGTCGGGATCACGGCGCGCATGCACATCTGGGAAATTCGAGACGAGCTCCGCGTCGCGGTGCACGGGATGCTGAATCCCTCTGACTTCGTCCTCTCACTCGACGTCGGTCAGATGTTCGGGCAGCTCACGGTCGGCGCCACGGTCTCCAACCGACTCTACCTGCAGGCGCTCCGCGAGGGCGCCTTCAGCGTCGGTCCCGAGCTGGTGTTCAGCTACGAAGGGCTGCTCGAGGGTCCTGTCGTCTACGCGACGCTCGGCCTCTCAGGCACCCTGGGGCTCTAGCCGCAACACCCGAGAGATGAGCTCCCCCAAGGCGGTGGGGCTCCGCGGCGTCGCTGCGGGCTGGGGATCAGCCGTCGAGATCGGCCTGGAGGGCCGCGCGCTGCTCTTCGCTGAGCTGCGCCTCTACCTGAACGTCGCCGTGGTCGACGCCGATCGCCGTCGGAGCCGTGCCACGAAGATCAAACGTCAGGTACTGGACGGCCGAGAGCGCCGTGTCTCCGACCTGTGCGGGGTCGTAGCTCGGATGCACCCGATCGCCGTCGGGCAAGGTCGCGTAGATGCCGTCGAGCAGGCCGAGCCAGCCTTGGAGCTTTGCCTGGCGTTCCTCGCGGTCGTCGATGCTGATCAAGAGGGCACAGCCGAGCTTGCCGCCCTCGTGCAGGAGCTCGTTGTAGGTGTCGAGCTCGTGCTGGATGTCGGCCTCGCGCACGATCTTCTCGGTGCGCATCATCTCCTGGACCTGATACCGAACGGTGTCGCGGTTCTCGAAGAGGAACACGAAGGTCTCACCCACCATGATCCGCCGCGAGGCTTTGGCCGCGATCACGAGGGGCCGTGACTTCGGTCGGCTGTCTTCGTAGGTCTGATAGTCGACGATCTCAGAACGCTCTACGGGACGCATCAGTCTTCCTCCGACGGCTCGAAGCCGTCCTTCCGGTACGCCCTCGCGAGGATGCTCATCGGATGCATCGGCCGAACGCCCGCATGCTGCTGAAACTGAATCGCGGCGAGCGGGCAGTCGGTCGCCCAGATCTCAGCGTCGGCTTCTTTCATGCCATCAAAAGCCTTCTTACCGATCCTCGCCGACGGTTCGAAGCCATCGACCGTCATCGCGAAGGTGCCGTCGTGACCGCAGCACTCCATGACCGTCTTCGGCTTCACGCCCGGGATCTTGCGCAGCAGATCTCTGCCCTTGAATCCGACCCCCTGGGCGCGGAGGTGACACGGCGCGTGGTAGGCGACGGCTTTGCCGGGGCTCGACTCGAAGTCGGTGTCGAAGCGCTCTTCCTTGCGTAGAGACCAGAGGAACTCGCCGCTGTCACGGACGGCCTCGGCGAGCTTCTTCGCCCGCTCGCGATCCTCGCCCTCGAGCAGCTCCGGCCACTCCCGGCGGAGCATCATCGAACACGTGGGGTTGATCGCAACCACCTTTGCGCCGGCTTCCACGTGCGGCATCAGCCGATTCAGGTTGGCGTGCGCCTTCTTCCGGACCGCCTCGAGGTCGCCCGACTCCCAGGCCGGCATGCCGCAGCACTCGAGGCCCTTTTCGCAGCGCACCTCGACCCCGTTGCGCTTGAGCACGGCGACGGTGTCCTTACCGATCTCGGGCTCGTTGTGTTGCACGTAGCAGGTCTGGAAGAGCACGACCTCGGCGCCCGGCTCATCCTCGATGAGTCCTTCTTTCTTCGCCCAAGACTCGAACGTCGAGCCCGCGAAGTCCGGCAGGAGTTTGTCCCGGTGCACGCCGAGCACCTTCTCCATGAACCAGCGGTGCACTTGCACGCGGTTCATCACATTGGCCATTCCGAGGCTCATGCGAGCCATGGAGGCGGCGCGGTCTGGATCTCCGAGTGCGGCGCGCTGGAGCGCTGGCTTTCGTGACCCCTTCACGGCGTTGTAGCGGTGGACCAGCTTGGGAAAGTCGAGCTGGAATTCGTGTTCGTCCCGCGGCGTGTACGGGCACTGAACTTCGCAGAGCTTGCACTGGAAACAGAGGTCTACGACGTCCTCGGTCTGCTTGCGTGTCAGCTTGCGAACGTCCCCGTCGTGCTCGTCGTCGATGAAGCGAAAGAGCGTCGGGAACGAGTCGCAATATTTGAAACACATCCGGCAGCCGTGGCAGACCTCGAAGATCCGCTCGACCTCGGAATCGAGGCCGGCCTCATCCCAGTAGGTCGCCTCCGTCGGGTCATACGAGAGCCCTTCGGTCGGCATGTACGAGATGGGCGAGTCGCTCACGGCTTACCGATGTGTTGGAGGGTCAGAACGGTTCAGGAGAGGTCGTCGAGGAGCGACTGGAAGCGGCCAGCGTGCGACTTCTCAGCCTTGGCGAGCGTCTCGAACCAGTCAGCGATCTCGCCGAAACCCTCTTCGCGAGCGGTCTTGGCCATGCCCGGGTACATGTCGGTGTACTCGTGCGTCTCACCCGCCACGGCGGCGGCGAGGTTTTCGGCGGTGTCGCCGATCGGGAGACCCGTCGCGGGATCGCCGACCTTCTTGATGTAGTCCAGGTGGCCGTGCGCGTGGCCGGTCTCGCCCTCAGCGGTCTGCCGGAAGTTGCCCGCGACCTCGGGGTAGCCTTCGACGTCGGCTACCTTTGCGAAGTAGAGGTAGCGGCGGTTCGCCTGGGACTCGCCCGCAAACGCGGCCTTCAGGTTGTCGTGGGTCTTGCTTCCCTTGAGATCCGTCATGTCTCTTCTCCGGTCGAATTCGTGAGCGTTCGACCTAGTGAATCCCTCAGGCGAGGGCAAGAACTATTTGTAATCTGTCTAAATTGGGCTGTGTCAGTTCAGCTTGCGTCGATTCTCGAACACCCGTTCCCAGCCGCGTCGGTACGCTTCGCTGGCGATCTGTGCGGGCCCCGATGAGTTGCGCGCCGCACCCTCGCTCTGCGGAGCTTCGTAGAGGGTCTCGACGTCGAAGAGCGGGGATGTCTCACGCGCCTTGAGGCGCACCAGAACGCCTCGGATCGGCTGCCCCTCCTCGGCCTTGCGCAGCACCGCCGCTTCCAACTGTTGGTCGCGCTTTCTGAGGATCGCGACCGAATCACTCTCCTCGTTGACCCCGAGGACGAGCGCCACGTCTTCCTTCTCGCCCTTGGGTGTGTCGCTCATCTCGTCGGATGATCAGTTGGGCAGAGGGCTCTCCACGAACACATGGCGGTCGCCCGGCTCAGCCACGAGATCGCCGAGCTCCACGGCGTCGCTGCCGATGGCATATGGGATGGTGCACGCGACCGGATCCTCGTCGGCGTGCTCCAGCATCACGTGGATGGCTGACGTCACGGCGTCGCCGGCGTCGTCCTCCAGTGTCACGTCTGCACAGATGGCGATCGCGCGCCAGCGGCCTTCTGCGACCGCATCCATGAGGCCACGCCGCAGCGCGGTGATGATGTGGTCGTGAGCCACCGGCGCGTCTGCGTCCCCCTCATCCTCGTCCTCGGGCTCTACGTGGAAGATCTCGCCGTCGGCCTTCTGCGTCGCCAGGGCAAACGGCAGGAACTCCGTGTGCGAGGCGAGCTGATCGGTCGCAACGTCGATCACCCCGTTGAGGAGTGCGTTGAGGTCTTCCCGGCTGCTCATGTTTCGGGAGCCTGAAGGAACGACTTCGCCCGAGCAAACCGGAGCTGCCTCCCGGAGCTGCCTCACAGTGCTCAGGTCCGATCGCCGCCAGGAGGGCTAGGGTTCCCGGGTGGACAACGAGAGCGCACGCGCCGAGCGACTGGTCGAGACCGTACGGGCCTCGATCATCGGAGACGAACAAGTGCTCGAGGGCCCCTACGGAGCCCGTCGCGTGACCTACGCGGACTACACCGCTTCGGGGCGCTCCCTGAGCTTCATCGAAGACTTCATTCAGCAGGAAGTCTTGCCACTCTACGCAAATACGCACACCGAGTCGTCGGGCACAGGGCTGCAAACCGGCCGGTTTCGGGAGGACGCGCGCGAGATCATCAAGAGCGCGGTCGGGGGAGACGAGCGGGACGTCGTCATCTTCACCGGGTCGGGCGCCACGGGCGCCATCCACAAACTGATCGACGTGCTCGGGCTCCGTCTTCCGCGTGAACTCGACCAGCGCTACGGCCTTCAGAACCTGATCCCCCTGGAGGAGCGCCCCGTCGTCTTCATCGGGCCTTACGAGCACCACAGCAATGAGCTGCCGTGGCGCGAGTCGATCTGTGACGTGGTCACGATCGACGAAGACGCGGACGGCAAGGTCGATCTGGCGCAGCTCGAGGGTGAGCTCGCTCGCTTCGGCGACCGACCCCTCAAGATCGGGAGCTTCAGCGCGGCTTCGAACGTTACCGGGATCGGCTCGGACACGCGCGCGATCGCGAGCATGCTTCATCGCCACGGGGCGCTCTCGTTCTGGGACTTCGCCGCGGCAGGGCCCTACGTCAAGATCGAGATGAACATGGCGGATGAGGAACCCGATGGGCACCTCGTCTACAAAGACGCGATCTTCATCTCGCCGCACAAGTTCATCGGGGGCCCCGGGACGCCAGGGGTGCTGGTGGCGAAGCGCAAGCTCTTCCGCAACCTCGTGCCGGCGGTGCCAGGAGGCGGCACGGTCGCCTACGTGAACCCCGACGAGCACCGCTACGTCGAAGACCCAGAGGTGAGAGAAGAGGGCGGCACGCCCGCGATCGTCGAGTCGATCCGAGCAGGGCTGGTCTTCCAGCTCAAAGAGGCGGTGGGCCAGGAGATCATTCGCGAGCGCGAACACGCGTTCATTCAGCGTGCGATCGCCTCGTGGCGCGAGAACGAGAACATCCTCGTGCTGGGCAACCATGACGCGTGGCGGCTGAGCATCGTCTCCTTCGTCGTTCGTTATGGCGATCGTTTCCTCCACCACAACTTCGTGGCCGCGCTGCTCAACGATCTCTTCGGGATTCAGGCGCGAGCCGGCTGCTCCTGCGCGGGCCCCTACGGACACCGCCTGCTCGGGATCGACATCCAGACCAGCAAGGCCTTCGAGAGGGAGATCGTCGGAGGTTGTGAGGGCATCAAGCCCGGCTGGGTGCGTGTCAACTTCAATTACTTCCTGAGCGAGGTCGTTTTCGACTTCCTCATCGCCGCGGTGCATCTCGTAGCGAAGGAGGGATGGAAGCTCCTGCCCCACTACCGTTTCGAGCCGGACTCCGGGCTCTGGTACCACCGCGACGGCAGACCTACCGCGGGGATGCGCTTGCACGACGTCACATACCGGTCGGGCAAGCTCGAGTACCGCTCCCGTCACGCGACGGAGCCGGAGTGGGTCTTGGCGAGCTACCTCGAGCAGGCGCGAGCCATCATCGACGAGGCGTCCGGCGAGTCCGCCCGAGCCGGCGAGCAGAAGCTGAGTGAGGATTTCGAGTCGCTGCGGTGGTTTCCGCTGCCCGAGGAGATCATCGCTCGGGAGACCTGAGCGGAGCGCAGGTCAGACCACGCCGGGCGGGAGCGTCATCGTCGGGTCGCTGACATCGATCCCGTCCATCTGAGCGCCTTCGAGCACCGCCTCGAGCAGCTCCTGCATGTCCCGATGGCGGGTCTCAGGCGAGTGCTTGAGCGCGAGATCGACCGCCGACGCGAGGCCTGACGGCACGTCGGGCGCGATCTCGCGTAGGCGCGGGGCCGGGTTCAGCAAGATGTTCATGACCATCGTCGTCGGGTTGGGGTCGACGTCGAACGGCAGGCGTCCGGCCAGCGCGCGGAACAAGATGACGCCCATGCTCCAGACGTCCGAGGCAGCGGTCAGGTCGGATGCGCCTCGCATCTGCTCGGGCGACATGTAGCCGGGGGTGCCGAGCATGCTGCCGGTCTGCGTCTGGATGACGGAGTTCTCGAGCAGCTTCGCGATCCCGAAGTCGAGCAGCTTCGGGATCTCTTGTCCCTGGCGGTTCTTCGTCAGGAAGAGGTTCGCAGGCTTGAGATCGCGGTGAATGATGCCGCGGGCGTGAACCACGTGCAGCGCCTCGATGACGGGCAAGAGGATCTTTAGCGCCGCGGCCGGCTCGAGTTTGCGCTCACGGGTCAGCCGGGCGGCCAGAGACTCTCCCTCGAGCAGCTCGAGCACGATGAAAGCCGAGTCGTCGTCGTCTCGGCCCATGTCGAGCACGTCCACGACGTTTGGGTGTCGGAGCCCCGCGGCCGTCTTGGCTTCCTGAAAGAAGCGCTGCAGCAGCTCCTGCTGCTGCGCGAACTCCGGCCGCAGGATCTTCACGGCGACCTTTCGCTCGGTCCACGTGTGCATGCCCGCATAGACGATGCCCATGCCCCCCTTGCCGAGCACCGAATCGATCCGATAACGCTCAGCCAGCATGGTGCCGAGGCGCGCGTCCGCTATCCCCACGCTGCGAGTTTATCCTACCGCGCCCCGTGGCTTCTTCCTTTCGGTCAGACGCGCCACCGTGGGTTCACAGGGCGTCACTCAAAAGACACAAACGCCACGCTTCGTGACACGCGGTAAAGGGTCCGTGACAACACCCCCTAGGCTCTTCAGGCGCCCCCTGAAACATGCCAAACCGAAGGGGAAATGAGCACCGTTCCCGCCCCCGTG
>Ga0114933_10001036_pt1 | contig 31917 bp, 23 predicted proteins | sample 4SBtaG_FD_89691 | JGI IMG/M metagenome (GOLD analysis project Ga0114933, IMG submission 89691) | Deep subsurface microbial communities from Kolumbo volcano to uncover new lineages of life (NeLLi) - 4SBTROV12_W25 metaG | ecosystem: Environmental > Aquatic > Marine > Volcanic | place: Kolumbo... | reverse complement strand
CATTTATTGGAACACTCCCACCAACGAAGGTGATTGTGGTCATTACAGTTCAAAATGCATACAGAAATATATAGCCCCATCATTAGTATGCTCCTACGACCGCGACAAGGCTAGCTTTTTGGGCTTTGTGCCAGAGCAGACGTGCGAGGCAGAATTTACACCACATAATGATCCGTCGTTGGATAAATTTCGATCGTACATGTTGGGTAATATAGAATACAATGTCGGTGGTACAAGGTGCAGTGATTGCCCTCAAGGACAGTATCCTATAACGACATATGGCTATACTTGTGAAACAGGTGTACAACGAAATAATTACTGTGCAGATGCTTCTGATGATGATGGAGATTGTATGTACGGTTTTGCAGGTAATATGAAATTGTATGATTGTAAATTGCAATGCGATCAACAAGACAATTGTAATATAATCAATTTTATTACCGAGCTTAATTTTGAAAAGGGTTCTTGTTACTTGTTTTCAAATGTGCAAAAAAGTTTACCAACAGACAATCCTTCTTCGGTAACGTGTGAAAGAATACAAACTAGTTCAGAATGCACACCATGTGCTGTAGGAAAATACAAAAGAATTACAGGACAGACGGTATGCAGCTCTTGTGGTGTAGGGACGTATCAAGATGAAACTGGACAGGCATCTTGTAAAGCCTGTGCAGAGAATACGTTTCAAGCCCAATCTGGTAAAACCTCATGCAACGAAATAGACATGTTTTACATTGTCTATCAACAAGCATCTCGTGATATTAATTATGATAATATGGTAGATCAATTAATTCTAACATTTACCGATGTGACAACACAGACAGAATGCATGGAGAAAGTTGGATTAGCTGGGAAGAAGATCATGATTTACAGTTCAAATACCAACCCTCAAACTTGCATGGGTTTTCATGTTATGGGAGGTATAAGCAATTTACAAGCTCACAAAATTTTATCAATGACGGAAGGTTTTATCGGTAACGGGCTTGAACTTCAATCAGGTGCACATACAGCGTACAGTTTAGGGTTGGATAAAAGGGTATGCGTTGGTAGTTTGTTAGTTGGTATTGCGTCAGGGCCGTTACAAGACAATTCAGTTACCGATACACCCAATAATAGAGAAGGTGGGACATCGTTGTGCGATGGGTGTGCAGATTTTCAGATTGAAGTTCCTGGAAGACCAGATGAATGCCAGTCGTGCACACCAGGATTTTATTACACGGAAGTACCATCTGTCCGATGCGAATCGTGCGAACCAGGATTTGCGAGAGAAACTGAGACAACGTTGGGTCCAGATGATGAATACAATGTATACCCGTTTACGGAATACGATGTAAACCCTATGCCAGATGGGAGTGGGTGGCCAGCTGTAGGTCCTGAATCATTCCGATGCATTCCATGTGAACCTGGTAAATATCAACCCGCAATAGAACAAACCACTTGCATAGATTGTCCAGTAGGAAAATATACTGATTCATGGTTCAACGAAGAATGCAAAGATTGTCCAATAGGACAATACATGAATGCGCAAGGACACATAAAATTAACAACGGATGAACATGCGTGTGACCTTTGTCCGATGTCATATAGTCAATCTTTAGAAGGTCAACAATACTGTCAATTGTGTGCACGAGGAACATATTCAGATCAACTAGGATTAGTAAATTGTAAAACATGTTTGGCAGGCAGATATACACCGTGGACAGGTAGTAATAAAGCGTCTTGTGACGAGGGAGAAAGTTTTGCTTCAGGTAGTTGTTGTCAGGATTGTCCACCTGGTGCTTACTCGAATGAAAATCAATATCAGTGGCCTCCACCAGGTTGCACAGCTTGTCCTGCTGGAAGAGTTAATGATTTGTATGGTGCATACGAATGTAAAGCATGTCCAATAGGAAGATATATGTCTCTAATCGGCGCAAAACATGACCAGTACGGAAATTGGGGGCAATGTAACGTGTGCAATCAAGGTTACGCAGCGGTATTGGCATCGCCGTCTTGCACAGGGTGCAACGATGGAAAATACCAACCTCAACAATTGCAAGAATTTTGTTTAGATTGCCCAGTTGGAAGATGGTCAAATACATACTACACTGGTTTCAGTTCCTGCTTTCATTGTGGTGCAGGAACGTACATGGATGAGACAGGTGCAAATGTATGCAAAAACTGTCAGAATGGACAATATCGACCTGAATATGGCGAGAATGTGGATTGCATAGATTGTCCTGTTGGTCAGTACGGTGATTGGGGACCTGGATGGGAGACTGGGTATGATGTTTTCAAAGCTTATCAAGGTATAGAAATAGGTTGGTGTGCGGGAACATTAGATAACGGAAGATGTGAATTTCAAGAAGAGACAGATTATACATCACCGTGGACTGACGAGTGGGCATATGGAACATCATTCCAGGCATTGCGACGACCTCAATACATCGCTTGCAAGTATTGTATCAGAGGACAATATCAAGATCAAGAGGGTCAAACGGATTGTCTCTGGTGTCCAGCAGGAAAACATGGACCATGGGGAGGTGCTTCAAGAGAATCCCATTGTCAAGATTGTCCGTCAGGGTACAATGCAGGTACGGGGTACAGTTATTGTATGCCTAACAGTTATTACGATGATGGGGCTTCTCTTTCCGACGACTATCCTCGTAGTAGATTTCCTTGTCTTATAATAGATGGAATGCATGCAGACTGGCCATATAACATGGAATGCTGGGACTATTGGGACGCAGGATCTTCTTTTTACAATAGCCTAACACGAAAAGACGGGTGTGAAACGTTGTATAGCAATTCGAATAACTATGGCATAGGTTCTTTGATCGTACCATTTCAACAAATACACGGGAACTGGAACAACTTTGAACCAATGATGTCTGGTGCTTGCAAATACTCCAGAATTATATGCGATCACATCGTCGGACCGATTAGCACTTCCATTATATCCGCTAGTGTTTTGGCAAACGATTTTGGAGTGGCCAATTTAAATACAATATGTTGGTGTCTTACCAAAATACCTGGTTACGATGGCACCCATGGCGTGTACCCAGTAACACATGACACGTATACAGGTATTGCATTCAATGGCATATCGTTTGTAGGTGGTGGAACATATTTCGGCCACTTTAGCGTTGCTGCGAATGATTGGCAAGACTGTGCTTACCAATGTCAATTTCACCAAGCTTGTCAACAGGTTGTTGCGAATACACCACTTTTAGCAGAAGAACCTTATATCTCCTATTCAGAGTACAACACACCAGGGATAGTTCTACGACTTTAAGTAAAATATTATATAAATTGAAACATGCACTATATAAAATGTCGGAATTACTATGGGGAAGATATTGTAAAGTATGTGGACTGCATCACACCGAACTGTATACATTGGGAAAATTGCAATGTTCCTATCACCCGTTGCCTCTAAACCTAATGGGAAGATCCATTGAAGATACCATACAAAATGGCAAAGACAAATATGGACATACCACCACAGACAAGTATCCAGTGGGGTGTTTTGAATGTTGCGGTTCCAGTCCCATTGCTACATTGCCGAATGGAAAAAGAAATCCATACTTTGATACAACCAAATTAAATGGCTGTACCAGAAAAGATCATTCGGGAATTCAATCGGTTTTTACTGATTACGACGATATTCCAATGTCAAGTTGGCCTGAATTATTACGAGCAGAAATGGACGATGATATACAAAGGTTATTACACTGGACGGACGGACCGTTGAATTTAAGACACAAAGGATTGTATGCAACAGCAGAGGGAGAAATATTCATAAGAAGGTACGATAAAGAAAAAGAAGAACAAATAAAGTGCCAAAATAAAACTAGAGAATAACTTACATTTTTAATTTACTCAACCCTACATTATAGATTAAATTGATTCTATCCGTCTCCTCTGGTATCAACGAATTTATCTCTGCTATCCACGCCATGATAGTTTTCTGATCCAGCAAGTAATTATGTTCGACAGCAAACTCTGTCAACACGCTAGGATTGTAGGATCCCCGTAATTGCTGTCCTCCAGAATTATGTATTTTAATGCTGCCACCTTTACCTTTTAGCAACCATTTATTACCTGTTTTCATAGACATCGCATAAGCTGTGGAAGAGTATTTTTTTCCTTCCTTCTTCTCTCTCCTAATTCCACTTTCGGTACAACCATAACACTTGTATCGGTTTGGGTAGTCACATGCAGCGGCTGTTTTATGTTGGTAAATCAATAAGGCAATCCACTTATCATCCTTGACTAATTTGTTCCATTTGTTTACTGGATTGTTGGCGAGATCTTTTAGTTTGGAAGCTGTAGTGGGAACGTACAAACTCGGAACATGCTGTTGATTTTTCAAATATTCTTCCAATTTTTTCTTTGGATCTTTGTAGATACTTTTTGTGATGGCACCTGTCAAACCAGCAGGAACTAAATTGGTAAAACCTTCTGTACAACGCTCCTTCTGATCCTTTGTACAACTTTCATGAGACTTGATGATGGTGTCTGTTATGGATTTATAAACCATCGAAAATTCCCTTGCTACACCACCATCTATAGCTAAGAACGATTTTGGAAAATCGGCATCATTTCCTAATAGACTTATGATATGTTTTGCCCAGTATGTTTTCCCAGATGCACTGGGCCCGAAACCCATTATCAAACGACTTTGTTTACCCTCTTCTAATGGTTGCATGTTGATGTGGGGGTGATCATATTTCCAAAAACCTGTTATTGTAGCACCAGCATCTACTTCAAAACATAACTCATTGGAAGCGCCCCATGCATTGATGATACTGTTGGTCAATAAACGCAATATAAAAGCAGTGCTTTCTGTTTCTAATTTCATATTTGCTTCGGTAACCTTCTTGCACTCGTTGTTGCATTTGATCCACTCCTTCTTGTTGTGAAGCTGTTCATCGACCGACTTTACGATCGTATCCTCGTTTTTAATAAACAGTCGTACCTGATCCTTAATACGGCCTAGTTGATCGTCAGTGGCATTCTTTAAATGGATGTCGGCAATATACTGGTCGACCAAATCTTCTATCCTCATCCTGTTTAGAATGTGTTTTCCACGGGTAGTTTTTATTTCACCAAAAGTATCGTGTTGTATAGGTTGCATTTAATATAAAATAACACACAATATATAATTAGATTTAGTAACTTTTAATCACACCGTATTTATCAACACTCTTTAGTCTTACCCACTCTTTCACATATACCCATTTATTACCTAGTTTGTAATCCTTGATCTTCTTGTATCGAAAATAATGTGAAGTGGCATGTACATCAACAAACGTAAAACAAGCAATATTGTTGCTTCGAGCACATCGGAATGCTTGATCTAACGTGCCTCGACCACCCACATCTTCGTACCACGTCATTTTAGACTTTTTCCGCCGACGTTTCTTTTTAGGATAACGCCATGACTTATTAAAGTAACTTCGCTTTAATAATAAAGAACGATCAGCTTTTCGTTTGCGATACATAAGATATGCACGTTGGATCGTTTGCGCAGCTGACTTCAGAGTAGAATAATTTGGGTCCCAAATACACTGGACCCAAATTGGGACATAAAATATCTCACGATTCGTGTAAAATGACATTATTTATTTGGCAACACTATAATATCACTACTTTAACGCTTCATAAAAATAATTAAAACTATATTTCTTATCTGTATTCTGATAACGGTATTCAGAACTACATCGCAACATATTGTCCTTATCCAAATATTTACGCAACACCGTCGCGTAAAAACCGTCCCAATATCGGTGGATCTGCTCCTCCGAACGGCCACCTGTCACCACCAACCTACCTGACCTGAATAACAAAAAGACAATCTTAGGGCTTCGCAAACGAAATATAAGCCCTGGAAACAATTCAGGCTCGTAACTAACATAAGGACCGAAATCTTTTTGAAGCTGCAATAAATCAATTGGATCCTTCAACGCGCAACTACCCACGATATTCTGAATCTTAAATCGCTTAAATCCGACCTTCAAACCTGTGCGCTGCAAGATATTCACCGTCTGACGACACGCATAACGAGAATCATCTTCGCATTTAGCACCAGTGCACACGATGTTGCCAGAACCGAACAACAACGCAGTCGTACGAGGTGCCTTCAATCGAATAGTTGCTGCCGCAAACTTATGAGGATTGAACTCTAAATATTTTGCACGAGCACAAATCTTCTTTAAATCTAAATGCTTCCTTCCCAAAAAAAATGTACTCACCACATTCTGAATTGTCAACACTGGCTTCAAAGGATCTACACGATCAACACGTCCTGCTTCTCCTTCCTTCGACGCTGCTGAGTTTTTGTCAACACTTGATGCCATCGTGTTGGCTCGAAACTCTCACTTAGAAAACAAAACATATGCATAAATAGTCCAACGTAATACAAAATAAATAGGATCACCAAAAAAAATTGCAATAAAGGGGAAATTAACGGATACATAAACGACTGCAACAAAAATGTCACATACAACACATGCACTGTAAAATATACAAGACTATAACATTTGCCATTATACAACATAGGGATCACAAAATGAAAACCACATGGACCCAACAAAACAATGATACACACGTGACTCACACAATAACAGTGCCAATTATTAGTATATAGTGATCGCATGATTAAAATAACATACATCAGCATTTATATCAACGCACATGAATACCGTTAATGTTGTCCACCTTGATAAATACCCAAATAATAACAATGATCACAACACCAGAATGGTTTTCTTAAACAAAATAATACACGACAGGAACATAGGAATCATTTTAAACAAACAAATAAATACTAGCATAGAACACGATAAACATTTAGAGACATCCCTAAAAAATCTATCCTACGACGTAAGACAAAAGGTAATAGAAAACAGCGAAATAAATGGGATACAAACATACATCAACACATATAAGGAGAACAAAAACGTCAACATACTCTTCAAACGTATTACGATGCATCATTCACCTGACAAATTGATAGCTGCCATAGCACACCCATACTCGCAAATTCACTACTACAGCAGACAACGAATAGCCATACCACCATCCCAATGGATTATCGACTACACAGGAATTTCAGATGAATTACCTCCCATGAAAATTAATCTGCCACACCTACAGAGAAAATACTCCACATATTCACCCAACGACAAAATCGCACTCATGAGACATGCTATATGTACATACTACACACTATCCTATCACAAAGAATTTGCTATTCAAGAAAAAAAAAGAGAACAAAAAGACGATAGCGAAGACAGCAGCGATAGCGAAGACAGCGATAGCGAACCAGATGAAGACCAATTTTCTGGAGCCAACCTGAAACAACTACTAGCAGCGATGCCCAGAATAAAACGACAACTACCGCAATTCGAACCCGCAGGTGCAAAGTTAGAGAAATTGGACTGGACAGAGGCAGATCAATACAACAAGATTAACCAATTCGATATTTTACACTTTCCTACCGAAAATGGAATACAAAAATACAAAGTAATAGAATTTCATGACAATGGATACTATGCCAAAAAAATAAACATTTCCAACGGAAAGCAAACAGAAACCAACGAAGAATACTACATTCGCAAAAAAGAGGATTATGGTATTCGCATTCGGAAAGTAAAAACAATGACATGGGACCTCATACAACAAGAAGCACAAGAAGACATGCTGGGAGAAATAGACAAAATCATGGCAAAAGGTGACAACGACGGAGATGTGCAAGTGCAAATTACAAAAAGCAAATACGACCATTTCCGTTTCGAGAAAATTAGAAAAAGTAAAAAAATTGCCTTTTTTCGTAGATTGAAACCTATCACAACCAAAGACGCGTTCCAACTGTCGCTTCAAAATTGGATAAAAAATAGAAACGCATTGTTGCTAGACTTAGACAAACAAGAAGAACAGTTTGGATTGCAAGAATATATACAGATTGGACAATTAGTATTTCATAAATCAATAGACAAACTATTTATTCAAAATGCATTGAAAACAGAAATATACGATAGAAAAATAGAAAGAGCCATGGAACATGCATTGCACGAGGTTATACGCAAACATATCGATGCCATAAAGGAACATCCAGGCCCATGCGACTTTGAGGTGTTGAAACAAATTAGCCAATTGAGAGATACCCGAAACAATACATCGCCATACTTACAACAATGGTGGAAAGACACCAAAAGGAACAAACTAAAGTTGGAAATACAATACGAGCAAAACCTAAAGGGAGAACTCGGGAAACAGAAATATAAATATATTAAATTCATCAACGACCAAGACAAAGAAAAAGAAACCCTATTGAAAGTCATTGTCAATTACTACAATAATAACATCACCATGGACGATGCCATTCTTATTAAAAATCAAGCTTACGACATTATCACAAGGGGAACCATCATGACAGGGGAATACTATATGGACAACATAAAGACATTGCAAGATTTATACGCGAAAGCAGAAGACGACAAAGACAAGTTTTTGTACCAAAATGTACTCAATCAACTATACGACGAAGACGAATACTTTAATGAATGCATATACACGCAACAAACAGTAACAACGCAGAGCGATGAAGAATTAGAACTATACGAACCAGCCAGTGCATCACTAGACACATTGTTCGGAACATTACACGTTTCGACACGTTCGCAAACAGCTAAAGAAGCCAGAGAAGCTGGGCAAAAAATTATAAAGCTAGCAGATCAAAATGATCAATTGCAAGATAGAAATAATGAGTTGGTAGAAACAGTACAAAAATTACAGACAGTCATTAAAAAGAACAAAATGAGTGCACAAGACAAATACGATGAACGGCTACAAAAACATAAGGGAATTGTTGTATTCCTTTTCAAAGAATTTGGAAAAGTTTCCACAGACGATTTATTCCGTGCATTCAAAGAATACATACAGTTTGGGAATAACCTAGCGAAACCTGGGGACCAACAAGACTACTACGGAGAAACATACAAAGATTTCTTTCAACATTTCTCACAACGAAGAAGAAGTGTAAAGGTATTCAATGATCCAGTCAGATACAAATACAATGTAAAGAACAGTGTCTTTGGAAAAGATTATAGGACATATAAATCAGTTGTAGAAAACGTTGACAAAATTAATGTTGTACGAGACCTCAAAAATTTAAACACCACATCATCCAGCAACAATTGGAACACCATCACCAAATTTGCACTATATGAAAAATACAACTTTTTTATACCCGCCATACAACAACACATGGGAGAAACACAATGGGAACAAATGAACAACAATCTCGCATTCGACGATTTCGTATACACATATTGCCTCCTATACACACTCATATTTAATCAGTAACACTTTCCGAAAGTACACGATAATCAACATTACCTTTGTTGATTGAAATCAAACCAGAAAAATAAAATACAGTATCATTTTTTTCAATACTACTTTTTATCATGTAAATTTCTATACCAGCTTCTTCCAACGCAGACAACGCTCGCTCACCCCATGGATCGTACTCCTGCAAATTACGAACAAGATACACATCCGTGGCAAATAACGAGTCAATCATCCTACCCTTCGCAAACACAAGCGCTTTCCACTCTTCTACCTCTGGCGACATGTTACCAGAGAAAAAATTAGTTATAACAATATCTTCATCGGCAACGGATTTATCCAACAACCTCGCAAATAAGTCACCCTCATCCAAATTCATAAGCATAAGATAATACGCGTAAACATTGCGCAAATCATTCTTCTCGCTTCGAAAGTACAAAGTCTGATCACCCAACACACCACCGACTTGACGCAGAAATTTTGCATCATTATAAGACTGAATATCGTATTCCAAATCATCCACATAATCAGGATCCAAATCAGAATCATACGATTCTAAATCGAGACTTACCTCCTCAGTCTGCTCAGACACAACATGCATTTCAAACTTTACCTTGTTGTGAAAATGAACCTTGTCAGAAAATTCAATGTAATACCATTGATCAGCAGGGACGAAACGCTTTGCTTTTATTATACTGTGAACTTCAACTGGCTCACCATGAGATGCACGGAAAGATTCGATCACATTATCACGTTCGGATTGAGAATATAATATATTACCCATTGTAAAATCCTGGACGGTTTGACGCAAGCTATTACTACGCATATGACCACTCACCTCGTACATCTTAAGCAATGTTGCAGGACCCACAGGAACATCAGCTGAAACAGTTGATTCAGACAGATAGGCACGAGACACAATACTGTTAAAAATATCTTTTTGGGCGAGACTTAATTTCATTTAATTACACATCACAGGATGCTATATATGCTTCTTTAGCGACGCACCTTTTTGCGAGGTTTTCTTCTACCACCAGTGGAAATAGTTACTGGTGTACCAGGAGATCGTAAATCAGGTGGATTATCGCGGCCAATTATTATGCGAAGCGGCTGGAGCGTCTGCAATACACGCTCGTTGAAATCCACGTTCAATTCGATTGCCGCACTCTGGAACGTGCGCGTAACGGCATTCATTACCCTATGACGTTCAGTATCCGATTTTATTACCCTTTTAATATACTCGATTATTGTTTGGTATTTCTCCATGAAAAGTTTAAAACGATTCTCGTACGAAAGTTCATTGAATTCCTTAACCGTCAAATTTATACCCTCGATCAAATCAGTTGTGCCTACATTTGACAACTCCAATAACATTAACAGAATACTATCAGCTAACGCCACATCAACATTAGCCGCATCCTTAGCCTTAACCTTAGCACGGGCCTTGTTCAACAAATATAACAACAAACAGTACAACATGTTCCAATAATGCAACAAATTCACATGCTGCTCAAATATAAACCACTTGTCCTTGTCTACCTCACTCTCAATATTTGCAGACCAGGAGACACCACGCACACGACCACGTAAAAGATCCCCTAAATTGTAACTTGCATCATTATCGCACATAAATACAATACTACGCTCCTTCTTTTTTGTACCCTCCGCCAACAAATCCCTGTAACCAACAAAACCCGTATTTACCTGAACATCCTGAATCATTGTACACGTACTATACGGATATTCACCAGTCCCATCGTGAACCAACAACTTTGAACCTTTCATACACAACGCGTACTTGAACAAAATATCTTGCTGCTGCGCCAACTCACTCCGTGCATTAAGAAGCAAACCATCAAACAATTGAAATGGAACACGCAAATCCATATCAGCGTTAACAGACGATGGAGATATACCAGCCTTCAATTTAATAGAGTCAGAATAAAATGTATCATTGTGATTCGGTGGCCTGCTAAACTTACCTACCAACAACGGAATCAAATGCTTAGCATTAGCATTTACAAACTGATCGATAGCTCGACTTTTAGCAGGATCATTCAGTTTTACAGTACCATCCTCGTCACACTTCATATTGCGAAACAATTCGGGATCGATCAAGTGAGGCTTAGGCAATCTTATAAAACGATCCTTTATGTCATTGTCATCCTGCAAATCAGCATCGTCAGATGGAGTTGTTCGCAATGTCTTTAACTCATCGTCGGTATACCCTACACTATACAAATACTGCGTGCAAGTCATCTTTTTTTTCCTGTATGGAACAATGTACCAAATTTTTTCCTTTGGATTGTTTACCTTAGACAAAAGTTTAGATAATGTACTTTGAAGTTTGTTATACGTGGCTTCCAGATTATCACGCAAAGATCGCTTTTTCTTACCTGGATTAGGGATCGGTTTGCCCGTCGTTTTAGACTTCTGGGTAGCCTTCATAAGATTACTCCATTCGTTAGGCAAGTCCTCACGATCTAAATCCGTTGCCGATGGAGGTTTCTGGGAACGAAGGTACTCGAACAACAAGTTGCCCCCCTTCCACAGATCGTCACTATGCTCGCTCATAGAACGGAGACCAGACAGGCGGCCACGAGAATCAAAACGTCGGCTGCCCATTCGACCAAAACGATAATAACTGTTGTCCTCCGAATCGATATTGCTAGACATGCGCCGCGAAATTGCAGCAGTGTAGCGATCGTAATCTGGTATACCTAAATTCTCATAAGAAGATAACGTGTAGTTCAACATACTTACCACACGATCGTAATCGGAGGCAAAACCGAACTTCAAAGGTTTATACTCCAATGTCTCGAGCCGACGCTGGATCTCGGTTTTAGGTGACGATGTATCCGACAAATTGACATTGCACACATACAGCTCCCCCGCATCGGGAACACCTTGCTTTATACGGAAAAGGTTACTATCAGAACGCAAATAATAAGAGCCGTTTGTCAAATCTTGATAAACACCATTTGAACGGCTATCTAAGCTCAACTGGACAAACACCTGATGCGGAAAATAGTTACACGTTGACGGCAACGGAGCATTGCTATCGTAAATGTAATCGTACAAAAATAAACTATCATACCGACAGTCCTTCAGAACTTCACGGGCCTCCTCCTGGTCGTAATACGGATAAATGATTTCACCAGAGTTTAGTTGAGATTTGAATTCAGACAGAGTTAAATAATGATGCGTCTTTTCGATCTTTATTTGAATAAGTGTCTTCTTCTCCACTATCTCATCCCAATATTTCTTTGCTGCGCTATCTTCCATATTCTTCTGGTTGAAAAAATCATACGACGGATTTAACTTTTTCATCATTTCCTGGCGGTCGGTTTCGTTCAAGTTTTCATATATTAAATCTGTATGAGGATTCAACAAACGATAGTGCGCCTTGTGTTTCCGCATGTCTTGCAGTTTCGCAATTTCAATGTAACCATCCTCAGATTCTTCTAAGTTTTTATCTATTATGGCCTTAGCCTTACGCAGCAACTCGATTGTATCAGCTTGAACATTTTCAGACTCTGGCAGAATCGCACAATCTTGGGCCAAAAAAAGAACATATTGCAAATGGTCCCAAAAAGTCATATTCGTCCATCTCTTTGCAAACGCGTCTTTGAATTTATCCCTATTGGAGATATAAGCAGCGCGAAACAATTCCTCCACATCCATCACATTCGACTTCAAACGATCCTTTTTTTTAGTTGATTTGCAAAAATCGTTTACGAAATCGAACACATCGTATTTAGGGTCGGTGTACATATTAGCATTTCCTTCGACATTTCCGATGAATTGCGCCATTATCTTTTTTATAGCGGGGAAAAATAGGATATACACATCGACAACATTTTCATTTTAAAACGTCTGCCGTAATTTCCTTAAATACATTTAAGTATTTTTGACACTTCACCTCAATTTTTTTTTTGACACCCCCTTTTAAATATACAACCACACACTGTCGTAGAGGGAAAACTTACAACAATAGGGAGTTGTAAAAAAAAAGAGGGTCCTAAGTTTTTTTATTCAGGTGAATTGGCAAAAATACTTAAATACGTTTAAGGGATTTGGGGATTTTGTTACAGTGGAAATGGGCGGGAAAGGTACACACAAGATAGATATGTAAAATTTATTTGCATTTTAAGAACCGCCAAGCGTAATAGGGCAAATTTTTTTTTCTGTAATTTAAAAAGGAAAACCATATACACAGCAGTAGTATGTTTTGTTTGTAGTAAATTGGTTGTAGTAATCACGTTGTAGTAATCACGTTGTAGTAAATTGGTTGTAATAAATTGGTTGTAGTAAATTGGTGTAGTAAATTTGGTTGTAGTAATCACGTTTGTGTTAGGGTTTTGTGTTAGGGTATTTGTGTTGGGGAGGTTGTGTTGGGGTATTTGTGTTGGGGAGGTTGTGTTGGGGTATTTGTGTTGGGGAGGTTGTGTTCGGGTGTTCTGTTGCGGGCCGATATGGTTTTCCTACATGCCAGCTAAAAAAAAATTTTTGCAATCCACGCCTGTTCGTATCAAAAATGCATCTAAAATCTACATATCATAAGTATAATCAAATGAACGGCTATAAAACTAAGTGTGCGCGGTCTTAAATGCTTTGGTATATATTCTTTGCGTGTATCATATTACTGTGTGTCTCGGTATTGTTGTTACTGAACAATCGGTCGGTCGATCAGCATCTTTTTTTTGACTTAGATTATATTGCATCTGAGAATGCGGAGATTATTTTACACAAGCCAACTGTAGTAGACAATGTGTATGATTTCGGTGGCAACAAATATTGTCATTACATGTCAACGTTGGATATTGGTGGTGTGGCGCATGTATTTTTTCGTCGAATGAACGGAAGTTTGTTGTCGTCGTATCAATCTACTATGTTGATAACTAGTGTAGATGGTGTGACATTTTCTGATCCCGTGGAGGTGTTTGATATTCATCCCCAGTGTCACAATTTTTTTCCGTTCAAGGACAATGGTTTGAAGGCAATTGGTGGTGGCCATTCGGGTGATTTAAATTTGTATAACAGTGAGGATAGTGGCTTTTCGTGGACATTCGAGCGTAAATTGCTGGATGGTTGTGTGGGTGATGATATTTGTTTTGATAGTTTAAATGTGATGGTGGATGGTAATATTTATGGAAGGCAATGGAACGGTAACGACCGCGAAGTTCATCTGTATCGAGGCAATGGGTATAATTTTCATCGTGCAGATCACGTAAAGATCGAGACTGATTTACGTCAGCTTTATACATCTGGTATATTTAAGTATGCATCTGATATGTATGTTGGTGTTCCTATGTTGTTTCAAGGTGAAGATGTTCCTAGTTTTACAAAGGTAATGTATTCTCGTGATGGTGTGAGTTTTGTCAATTTCGCTGAAGTTTGGTTCGCCGATCCAAGTGCGGTTCATGCCCGAAGTGGTTATGTGGCACCAGGTATATTTAAGACGGAAACGGATTGGTTTATGTATGGTATAAAAAATTATGGTACGTCCGATATTTCGTTGAGTGTGTTGAAGCTGCGTCCTTATGGGTTGGCAAGTGCATGGTCGCAAGATGGTTTTCTTCAATTGCCTGATTTAGATTGTGCTGCATGTTATGTGAATATGAAAGGGTATTACAAGGGTATGTATGTGGATTCGTTGAAACACAAGGTGTTATGTTCTGAAAAATTGCACTTGAATGACACTCATATTTTTCGTTTTTTTTGCGATGAGCCTTCGTATTCTGTATATGTAATCCAGCGTGGTAATTTGGGTGTAGTAATTTTGTTAGCTGGTTCTTATGAGACCGTGTTGTCTGATGAGTATTACCAGTCTATCGGTCCGTACATGTCAGGGTACACTGTGATAACGTATTCTCTACCATTTGGGTCATCGTTAGAGGAATGGTCATCACGTGACATGCTGGATGTAGTTTCTCTTAATAATAAGTTGATCGATGCTATCGTATCTGATTATCCAGGGCGTCCATTGATTTTGAGTGGTATTTCTCGTGGTGGTTACTTAGCGGCAATGTATCCTAATGCGGATTCGTATTATTTGTTTTCCCCTGTAATGGATTGGAATCAATTGTCTGAATGGGAAGGAAAGAATCGTTCTCCGCCTTTGCCAACTTTCTTCCCCGAAAAGAGTTACTATGTGTATAGTTCAACAAATGATGATAGGGTGAATGGTGGATTAGTGATCGATTATGTCTCGAGTGAGTGTAGTTGGTGTGTTTTAAAAATCGGTAATTCGGGCCATAGTGTCCCCGTTTCAATATTTATGGATGCGGTTTCTTAATAGTTATTTTACCTTGTAATGTCATTTTTGGGTGTCTGGGAAAGAAATCTTCTTCGGTGCATATAATTCCTAACTCCCCTGCGCTTAAATATATGACTCCATCTTTTAACCATGCGGTAGGTCCATTCCAGTCATATGGCAGTGGTGTAACGTGAATGAATGCATCATTTTGTATGTTGTATGCATAAACGTTGTTGGTGAAAAGGTAGTCGTTGGCTACATTGCGATTGCTATCTGAATGTGGTACGTTCCTATTTGTTGGAATCTGTACTTGTGTGTTGTTAGCAATTTTTGCGTATCCTGCTCCACCAATTAAGAATATAAATCCTTCGTAAGGTAGTTGAAACATCCAGTTCCCTATAACAAGTGGTGTATCTGTTAATCTTGTCCATGTATCTGTTTGTGTATTGTATTTCCAGTTATCAATGATGGTTTTGTATATGGTTTGATTATTTGAATTGGTCTCTGTATCAAAATCCTCTGTCTGACTATTATAATCTTGTGTGAATACAAACTCACATGCTAGATCACATATTTCTTCTGAAGCAGCGCAGCACCCGCCTCCACCGCATGAGTTGGAAGCACAATTGATACCGCAACATCCACTGTTACATGCATTTTTACATTCATCGAGTGTTGGTTTATTGTTTTCACACCCAACATTCCATGATTTTATTTGGAAATCTCTATTATTTGATTTTGGTATATCGTTTTTGTGTGGTATGGATTCTTTGCATAACCGTTCGACATATTTCTGATAATTCCCCGATGCTCCTCCTAAAACATATATTTCATTTGATTCTTGAATGCAAGTGATGTCGGTGGTCCATCTGGGTGTTCCAGGCAAATTGTTTATTTGTTCCCATGTGTCTGTGTTGGTATCGTATACAAATAGTTGATCATTCATGTGGAACTGTTGTAGGTCGTAGTCAGCGGATTCGAGCAAGTATATTTTGTCATTCATGGTGCATATTTGTGCAGCTGCAACGTGTCTTGTTGGTGCGTCTGCAATTCTATGCCATGTTCCATTGTATTTGTATGAATCTGTGTGTGAGTATGGTTCTGTGTATGAGAATCCGCCAATGCAGTATACTTGATCATTGATGTTTTCGCATTTGTGTCCTTGTCTTCCTAATCCTGGCATATTTTGCACCTGATTCCATGTGTGTGATACAAAGCTGTATAAGTATGTGTCTGTGAAAAAGTCCCTCGGTTGACAGTAATATGGGAAATAATTTCCTCCACAAAATCCCCCAGTGGAAAATAGTTGATGTTTGTAGATGGTACCTGCTGAATCTTGATTTCCGCGTGGGTATTCTGTAAAGTGTGTCCATTGAATGTCTATTATCCCTTCGGATGTGGGGTCTGGCAGTGTGTCCGTTTTGAGCATGGGTGTTGTTTCTGGGTCAAAATATTTGGATCTGGGACAATGTTGGTATGGTATAGGTGTAGGAATGTCAATTTGTTGTACAAGGAGTATGATGATGATGATGAGTATGGTAGGTGTGATAAAGTAAGTCCATGAGTTGTGTATGAATGTTTTTTTTGCTGGAGTATGTTGGTAAAGATCTATTCGTTTCATTAGTTATTCTAGTATTTTATATTTATATATATGTTATTATATGAACCCCGTGGGTGGTGTGAGCGGATCGTAGTCTTCTTCACTCTCGACAACAGCGTCTCTAACAGCATTGATATAAATGACAGGCATCTGGTTGTTAGTTTCTGTAGCATTTGGTACCTGTTGTATGATGACTGGGTGTATTCTCCTCCTCTTTCTGTATGTGCGTATGTTATTGGGTATGTGTTGTATTCTGTCGCAGCTATCTTTGACGACTTCCTGTATGTGGCACATGATGGCGATTCGTACAATGCAGCTTATGGATATTGCTAAAAAATAAAGGGTCATAGAGAATAATATAATTGTTAGTATGAATCGTATTCCATTTTCCATGTTTTGTTAGTAAACACTATATGTGTAGCAAGTTGATGTTTATAATAATGTTTCGTGTGGCATCTAAGAAAGTGTTTAAAGGTGATTTGTTGTACTTGTGGCCAAAAGATAAGAAGGTTGTATTAAAGGAGATAAAAAAAGTAAAAAAGGAAGTTCCTAAAAAAGATGTTAAATAGGTATGGTTTATTGGGCCGTTTAGTGTACGAGCGTTGTTTGTATGGTGATAGCGAGTATCGTAAAAAACTGGGTGTTCCCGAAGATAAGGAAGAGACTCATCGTATGTGTGAGGGTTACGCAACGTCTTTTTTGCGTGGTTACAAGGTGGTGAAGAAGGACAATATAGTGGATGATGAAAAAAGATGATATATATAAATTTATGTGCACACGAAAAATGTCTGTCGATTCTCCTACGTTAAATAAGTTACGTAAGCAGATAAGTTCTGAATTTACGGATATATTTCGTAATAATTTGGAGTCTGAGTTAGCTAAGCAGAGTATTGAGGGTGTGTATTGGATGGCGGCGTTGCATCGTGAGTTGATAATTCGTTTGTGTATGTTTATTCCAAATCGTCAGGATATCCAGGATCAGATCGCGGAGGCATGTGATCCAGTGATCTTTAAGCAGTTGTTGGAGACAGGTAATTACAAGGTGGTAGATTTGAGTATTTTGGTGGAGTATGTTTATATGTGGCTGAAGAAATTCTGTGCACCAGTGCGTGATGATCAGTTGAATGCTAGTTTGACAAAGTTGCGTGGTATGTTGCATAATTCTGAATTGAAGTTGTTTAAGGTAGTAAGTGAGTTTGTGGTGACGGTGCATGCGGATATGGATGCTATGGACGGGGATATGGATAGTAAGTTGGTGGATGATTTTAAGAGTAAAGTAAAAGAGATTTTAAAAAAATAACTTAGTAATATCTAGGTCTGTTAGCAAGGTCTTGATGCAATTTCTGCATTGTTTTTAATCCGTTTCCTTTTGTAGCATTGTACATTTTCAATAAGTCTGCATTCATGCCTCCTCTACGTCTTACAGGTGCTTTCTTTTGTTGTGTTCTGTTGAACGAGTATGGATTTACTGCTGCTGCTGCTGCTTTTTTCACGTTTGTTTCAGGGGCAGTTCTTTTTTTGCTCGCGGCTTGTGTAATTTCTTGAGCAGGTTGTTGAATGGATTTTCCTTGAATAAGTTGTTGAAATTTCAATTCCAATTCTTTATCTTTGAGTGAAGCTTTGGCTTGTTGTAATGCAAGGTTATTTTCCGCGTATTTTTTGCTGGCTTTGCTTACAACTTCCATAATTTTGCCCATGCCTTCAGGATTTTGTGCAAGTAATGGTTCAACGGTGGATTGTAAGTCTGTTTGTTCCCCAACAAGTTCTTTAATGTGTTCTAAGAATGTGCCCATGAGTGCTCTACCTTTTGCTGCATCTTCTTCTTGTTTCTTTTTCTTTTCTGCTTCAAGGGTTTCGTTGTGTTTGGACAATTGTTCTTCCAATGCTTTAATTTTTTCTTGTTGTGCTTTTTCTTTTTCCATCAATTCCGAAAATTGTGCATAGACTTGTTCTGACAATTCCGCTCCAGTAGGTGGAGTTGGTTCGACGGCTGGTACTTCAACTTCAGTGTCCATTTTATTTTCGGTGTTTTGTGGTGTTGTTTGTTCTGTTACAATTTGGCTCATAGTGTTATCCTTTGATGCTACTTCTTTAACTAATTTATAGGGCATATTTCTTGTTTCTACTTTTTGTTCCCCCATTTTGTTGCTGGTCCATATGATATTACAATTTGGTCTTCTGGGGTCTGTGCATAGACTGACTTCAATTCCCTTTTTTTCGGTGGTACCATCTGGATATTCCCTGTGCACATGTTGCAGGGATAGTCCAGTGTAGTACGGTTTGTTCTGGTTATTGGGTCCCGATTGCATGAGCGCATGTTTTGCGAAGGTGGCAGGTATGCTATTCTTGTCAATGGATCCGAATACCCAATGTTCCCCATTTTTGTTCCATGATGTTTTAATGGATCCAACTTCTAGTTTGTCTTCATGCTCAAGTCGTATGGGCAACCCTTTTAAATTTAGTTGATCTCTCTCTTCTTTGGAGAAACGGAAGGATTTTGCATTATCGCTTGCAAGTTCCTTGACGTTAAGCACTTTGCCTGTAAAGTAAATGCTTTTGTTTCTCAGCATGACTTGTGGATATATATATGGTTATGGTTAGTATATAGTGGTTTGCACTATTGGGGTAAAAAACAGATCACCAATTTTCTTTTTTAAGGACTATTCTATATTTGCGTTTCGATTTTGAATTTAGCTGTTGCGTTGCTGCATGTGATCTTTAACACCGACTGGAGTCGAACCAGCTACTTCCACATTATGAGCGTGGCACTCTACCGTTGAGTTACGATGTTTTATAGATTTACTTGTTACTGAAAAAGGTATTTTTTTGTATATATAGGAAATTAAAATAATTTAGTATTTTATAAATTGACCGTGAGCGTACGAGCGACCGACGGGGTAGTGTTCAATTCCAATGCTGTGTGGTGGTGTAAAATAAGTTCATAAATGTACGTCAATCGCGACACGAATGGATACTGAAAACGTTGAAGTGTCTTCCGAACCGTTAAGGGGGGTAGTGTTCAATGCCAATGCTGTGTGGTGGTGTAAAATAATATCGAATGAACTACTCGAACGGCGAGGTCCGTGTTCCGAACCGTTAAAGGGGTAGTGTTCAATGCCAATGCTGTGTGGTGGTGTAAAATAAACTACCAACTACTTAGAATTCTCGCCTTAATTTTGCACCCCATTGATGGTACGGTATTTGTGCTTTGAGCGTGGCAAGGTATAGCGATCTATATTGCGCATATACTAGTGCCATAGCTCCCATAATGAGGCTGTATATGATAATGTAAAACACCATAATTAATTACTAAACACTATATAGCTATTGTTTCTAGTGTTTTTATATATTTATCGTAATGTGGCGTGAGTGTGGTATGTGTGCATGGTATCTTGTTATATGGGGAACGGCTAATGCTTTATTAGCTAAAGTAGAAGCCAGAGAGGAAGAAAGAAGAAGAGAATACGAAGCAGCAGAACCAGAGTAAATTATGGCAGTAGCGGAGGAGGTAGATATGAGCTGGTATAATAAAGAGTAATAAAAAGTATAAAGTATTGTATTTTATAGTGTTTAAAAACAATATTTATGACCGAAACTTCCGAATTATTTAAGCTTCAGGGGGAATTAGGATACAATCGCAATTTTCCTCGTGGTTGTAGCGTGGATAATATTAAGGTGCGCCAAAATACGAAACTAAGCGATAAATATGTGGTGGGAGGTTCTACTTTCGTCAGTAGTTATATTCATGTGAACAAACGCACGGATAAGTTGTTTATTGCTCGATTCAATGAATATTTTTCTACTGCTGATTCTGATCCTCATTTCGTGGTGTTCGGTCATTTGCATTCTCGCAGCCCTTTGTTGCGTTGGACTTTGCAATGTAGGTTTTGTGGTTTTCTTCCGTCAAAAAGCCAGAAGGATCGTCATCCAGAGTTATCGAATGGAGAGACCGATTTGTGTGAACTTTTTTCTTGCGATCGTTCTAATAAGTATTCTTTAGTTCCATTTGATTCAAGTGCGTTTGTATTTGAGATCATGCATATTTGCGGTCCACCAGAGAAGCTGAGTTGGTGTGAGCCTATGATAAAGTCTGGTAAGAATCACGGTAGGTACGAGGGTGAAAATTTGCGTAAGTTGGGTTTGATTTCGTACAAGGGCAAGAAGAATGGTTATAATTTGTTGGAGATGCAGACAACTCGTTTTCGTTTAGCTGCATTTGGTATGAAGGACAGTTTTGGTAATGATAAGTTGTCTATGTTGAACAATACTTCATTGAAGAATGTGTTGGGTTTTATTCGTGTGAAGGGTGGTAAAAAGTTCAAGCAGTCTTTTCCAGGGTATTCATTTTACGGTAACCGTATATTGGAGAGTGCCCGTTATTTTGCGCATGATGATTTGTATTGCAAACTGTTGAGTAATTTTTTACCTAGTTCAGGTCAATACTTGCGTGATAATTACGATACATTGTGTCGTTTATCTGAAAAATTTGTGGAAGAAGAGGATGATATCGATTCTATTTTTTACGGTGATTTTGACATTTGTTTCGATAAGGTTGCGCGTCAGGAACAGGTGAGGGATACTTTGGTTCATTGGATGGAATATCGGCCTGATTTTCGCGATTGTTTGGATGGTTGGGAGAAACGTTATAACGATTGGGTTTATTATTTCGATATGAAAAGTAAATACGGTGCTACTGCATTTAAAATGGATGAGAGTCGCGATGTTTGTTCTATGAAGAGTAAGGTGGGCATTGATGGAGTTGAATATTGTTTTTTCCAGCACGATTGGGATCTGTGTAAGAAGTTTATATCATTCGTGAATGCTGATTCTTTTATTTGTGATTTGGATGGGTGTGCGGATGATGTATTTTTATTCCCTACCAAGGCACTTCTTCGGTACAGCAAGGATATGAAGGATAGTGTTCATATTAAGAAGTCATTGGTGTTTGGTCTTCCTTACAATGTGTATGTGGATACAATGGATCGTTGTGATTACCAGAAATATTTGGATGAAGTGTTAAATTTGATGAGTGCTAAAAGTCGTGTAATTTTGTATGGTATGGAGTATTGGAAGTTGGACCATGTTTGTTATCTATTTTGGAATTTGGATGCAAGTCGCGTAAAGATGCATTATTTTGGAGGAAACGTTGATACAATTAGTTGTACAAGTAAGGCATATTATGGTTTAACTCCGTTATACGACGAGTTGTGTAATTATGTGGACGATGATATATGCTGTACCAGTTCGGTGCCTACCCATTCTCTTGAAAGGGAGAATGAGTTTGACAATGTTTCCGACTTGCAATCTGCCATGCGTGCAGCTCTTTCATGCGTTCCTAAATTGCAGGTGTCTAGTTACGAGCATGGTTATCAGATTGTATACTTCCAAAATAGCGACAAAGCTGACGCATTCTCATTAATAGATCGTAAGGGATTATTGGGTGTATCTGAATTTGATGAAAATAATTTGTATGTTGGTGATCGCGTGATAACGAGATGCGGATTTATCGACACGATAAAGCGTATCCATGCACATGGGCGTACGGTAACGCATGTAAATCGCGAATTGTATACAGGTTGTTTTGTTACATTGGCTATGGACGATAAGCAATATCATCCAACCGAGCTTAATTTGGGTTATGCGGTGAAACATACAAATATGTTGTGTCCATGTGCAAATGTAGTGTTGGTTGGTACCTTGCCTGATTATGTTAAGGAACAATATGAAACTTTTCTGTGCACGTCTGAGCTGTTATATTACAAGTACAAGAGTCAGAATGACGAGTTAAGTTTTGTATTGGATAAAGAAGTTCCTTTATCAAGCACTCGTTTGAACCCGTTGAAATTTGTTATCCATGAAAACGAAAGCAAGAAACAGATGAAGGAATTGTTCGATGAAGACGAAGACGATTTCTAATTTTAAACGATGGCAAGTAAATATAGTGGCGATAAACAAGAAAAAGAGTTGTTGTTGGGAAATTTGGGTGAGGTGGTGTCTGAAAGTTGGGAAAGGGAGAATGAGATAGAGGAGTTGAAGACATCTGATCCCGAGAGATGGGAGAGATCTCGTCAATTTGTGGTATGGATGAAATATTTTGAAAAGTTAATTCACTTAAAATTGAATGGTGAGCCTAGTAAATTGGATATGGAGTTTATAATATGCATTTATAATTTATTCTTAAGTATTTCAAATTAATAGTGTTACCAATTTAATATGTCCTTTTTTAAACAATTAATTGAAACAAGTACCCCTATACGTTTTGTACCTTCTACCCTGTATGATCCAACAAACAAGAATCACATCCTTGTGCACGACGCAAAGATGTTCCAGGCCTTTGCTTTGAAAGGGGAAGTTGGTCTTTCTGAATCTTATATGCACGGTGATTGGGATTCATCTGATCTAGAGTATGTTGTTAGTGTATTCCTTCTTCACGACGAGGCAATATTGGCTAATCTAAAAAACAACTCGATGCGTTTTATATGGGCAGAAATAAAAGCTAATTTCCAGAATATGCGTGTCAATACAGTCGAATCTTCTAGAAGGAATATAGCTCATCATTACGATGTCGGGAATGATTTGTATTCCAAAATGTTGGGAAAACACATGCAATATACTTGTGCTTATTTTAACAAACCAGATATGTCATTAGACGATGCACAATATGCTAAGATGGAATTAATTGCTAAAAAATTGGATTTGAAACCTGGCATGAAGGTATTGGATATTGGCTGCGGTTTCGGTGCGATGGGACATCATCTAGCATCAAAGTATGGTGTGAAAGTGTTAGGGGTAACATTGTCTGTTGAACAGCAGAAATATGCTACCAACCATTATTCGCACAAAAATCTGGAAGTATTGGTACAAGATTATCGGCATGTGACTGGTAGCTTTGATCGCGTGTATTCGGTGGGGATGTTCGAGCATGTTGGACGAAAAAACTACAAGGAATATTACGATAAATGCTACGATTTACTGACTCCCGACGGAATCATGATGATTCATACGATAAGTTCAACCCAACGCAAATGGAACCACAACACATTCGTGGGTACATATATTTTCCCTGAATTTGAGCTGCCTCATATCAGTTCGTTCGGTAAAGCATACACCGATAAATGGCATATTGAGGATTTGCAAACATTTGGATTGTCGTACGCAAAAACATTGAGAAAATGGCATGCAAACATTGGGAATTGGGAAGGATTGGATGCATACGATGATACGTTTCGAAGAATGTGGAAATTGTATTTGCTGGGATGTGCGGCTCTTTTTCAAGGCAGAGGTACTAGTTTGTGGCAAGTAGTATACACAAAAAAAAATTCGACAAGAAAATACGATTGTCATCATATAAGAAACTATAAATTTTAAAATTAATATCTTAAGGTTGTTTTTGTTTTCGTTTTTGTGCTCCCCCTACCGCCACCACCGCTACCATCATCACCCCTACCATATCTTACTCTCGTGCTACCCCTACCGCTACCACCACCACCGCTACCCCTACCATATCGTACTCTCGTGCTGCCGTAACCATCGCCGTCATCACTAGGTTCTCTTTTTCTTTTATTATAAGCATACCTATACACAGGTTCAGGGGGGAAAATGATATTTTCAGGCCATTCAAATACGAAGTCACCTGCCCCAAAAATATTAAAGTATCCTCTAACTATAGCTCTATTATACGGATTCTTAAGTCCTTGAAAAAACTTGTATGTGTCCACATATTTACTCCACACTTTATCAAATACAATCTCGTCATAAATCACTGTACGAAGTCCACTGTCCAAAACTGCAATTGTGTCAGCTTTTCCCAACTCTAAACTGTCTGTTTCTATCATAAACAATATGTATAGTTCCATTAGTTCATCGTAGTATGGTTTTTTTTTACTTTTTTCTTTGTTTTTTTCTACGAAACGCTGTATTGTAGTAGCAAGTTTTTTTGTACTTTCATCGTTTTCTGTCATCGCAGCAACTTTGCCCATTGTTAAAGACCATAATTTGCTTACGAATTGTGAATTGTATCTTAGGTAGTATTTGTCTAAGAGTTTTCTATAAAGTTGATCTCCCCTGCTGGACATTATTGTAATAATGTAGTAGATGATGTTGTATATAGTTAAATATTATATTTTTATTTTATTTTTTAATCTTAACCCAAAGGTGTCATTTGTGCTTCTTCTTTTAAGAATGCATTTTCTCCGTTTCTTACTTTGGCACATCCATTGTAAGTGTTACCCCAATGTCCAGTGTTTGCAATTCTGCTGGTGTACGAACGCGATTCTGGGCTCCACATATATTGTGCTTGTTGGAAGCAGATGGTGTTTAAGTATTTGAATGGACTCATGAAATGTTCAGTTGCGTCACTAGCGTAACTTGTTAACTTTTTCAATTCAAGGAATTCAGCGTAGTAGCGTGCGCCAGGATATTGTGCATCTTCAATTTCCCCTTCAGGTACGTCCGTATCAGCATAAAGTGTAGGGTGAAGACGTCCAGTTACGTCCAATGGGTTACTGATTTGAGGTGCATCTGAACCTCCGTTGGTGCGGTATGGGATAAGCATGGCAATGATGGAAGCTCTGAAACTTTCAGCATGGATATCGTCTAGCAATTCACCTTTGGATCGGTAGAAGCGTGTGTTCTCGCCACCTTTGTAACCAGCTCCGAATACATTTTCTGCGATTTGATATTGTTTTTCGTCATGTACGATCGATTTGCTGTAAAAGGTGTAGTGACCAACGTGAACCTTATGGATTATATCATCAGTGAGCTGAAAATCGTTATGGCCCATGTAAGTATTTCCGAGTTGACTACCTGCATTGCACAAGATTGCGGAGCACATGTCGTAGCGTTGGAAAGGTCTTGAGAGGATGAATCCAAACGGAATGACAATATTGTATTCAGCAAACGACTTTAAAACTTTGTCACTGATGTATGTGCAACAGAATAAATTGAATAACATGCGCATGGTTTTAGTTGCTGCTCCATATTTTTTTGCTTGTTGTTGACGTTCATAAAATTCCCTTGTTAAATCTGCTACACCGTGTCCGCCTCCCATCCTAGTTCGTACTTCGGCAGCGACTAAAGCACCGAAATCGGTTTTTCCTTCGGATCCAGGTCTGTACGATGCAGGTGCAGTTCTGCCACTATCTACATCGCTTAAATCAACCGAAGCTTGTTCTAGTTTATCTGCGATGTTTTTCATGTTTTGTTTTTGGGTAACATTGGCCAATTTTGATCGTAGTTCTTTTAACATATCAGGAGTAACTGTTTCATCTTTCATGATTGCTGCTTCGATACTTTCTTCCATGGTTAGTGCATCGGCTGCACATAATGGTTGGATAAAGTCTCTTAATATTTCACCCATTACATGTGTGTTGTCCGTTAAATCAGGATTTTCACGTTTGAAGAATTCCGCGGTGTTTTCAAATTTGGCAACGAAATCGGATACTCGTTTTTGGGCTTTGTTGCGTCTTTTGCTGTTGGAAGGGTTTTTCATTTCAGCAAATGCTAAATCAAGTGTACCACCATTTTGGAATGAGCTTCTGTTACTTAACACACGTTCGGTCAAATGTTCTGCATATTTATCGTTCACTTTGCTCAAATAAGTTTTCAATGGTCCACCAGACAATCCTCTTGTATCTTTCACGACTTGTTTGCGTGCAAATGCCATGTCATCAGCGGTAACAAGGTTTTGCCATGTTTGTGGGAATTCACTAGCATATCGCGTTTGCAATGCCGCACTAGATCTTACTGATACGTTAACAGGGTATACATCGTTGTGTAATGCCGCTGCTAATACAGGATCCCATGCATGTTCCAATTCAGAAACAATATCAGGATCGGCAGTAATACCTGATCGAGATGACAAGCTAGCGGAGGAGGAGGATAAATCACCAGTACTTGAAGTTAGTGCTGGTAAATTTCCTGCTGTAATGGTATTAAGTAACACTGAATTGATATTGTCGTTACCTATAATATCTTGGTAGAAGGTAAGGATGGTATCAGCGTTTGGACAGTCATCCTCGCATTCACGATGTCTGTATGCGTCAATAACGGTTTGTGCCCAATCACGGATATCTTGTTCTTTGAAATGGTTCAATGGCAAATCACCTAAATGTTTGCATACTGCATCGCACTTTTTGTCTAGATCAGTGTTTCTGTTGTGGCAGAATAATGGATCATTACCTTTAGAAACTTCTTTCGTGCTAGGCAATGCAATGTCGTACAATATGGATGCATGAGCTGGATGAACGTTTGCAGGTGCTTCACTTCCTTTATCGAATCGGAAGCAATTGTCGATGGCATCTTCGATGTGTATTTTTTCAAATCTGTCTGCTTCAACATTGAAAATAAATATGTTTCTGGAGTCGGTAGTGTATCCTGATCCATGAACAGGTCCAGATCCTTTTGGTCTATCGAACGGGAGCATCAATCCATATCCTCCGATCATCTGCTCGCGCCTTAATAGCTCCTGCGGGGAACCTGAGAAGTCCATATCGAATGGTCTAGTCTCGTGGACCGTGCATCCACGGAAAGTTAATAATTTCTGTGGTGCTTTGGAGATGCTGTTGTTATCGGCTACAGCACTTGAACGTCCAACTTCTTGATACGAAACCTCGGTACTAGGAACCATGCTTACGTAGATGGACATTTTTGAAGGGAAAATCCAGGTATTTGGACGCACATTTTCATACTTCATGGCATCCTTCATTTCCGCGTCGAGCATATAAAGTCCACGTTCAGTTTTTTGACAAACTGCCCATCGATTCCTCTCGATGCTTAACAAATCTCCTACGCGCTGCACACGTCTTCCGTATTGACGTTGCCATTCCTTGTAGTGATTCTTTCCAGCTAACAATGCATGAAGTACTCCGAAGAAGCATGTTTCGTGCACTGCACTTGTGATTTGTTCAAGGTTCATCATGTAATGTTTGCGGCCCATTTCTGTGGTGAAAAAACCGTGCTCGATGATAAAGGCCAAACCTCTGCGAACAAGACGATCTGCGCGTTGTTCAGTTTCAGCTGTGACGTATCGTGGAACACCTTGATGAGGCTCTAGGTCAGCCATGGTCTTGTTGAACCTGAAGACATTCCATTGGACACTGAGTTGATCCGTCATCCTCCAGGGCATGACTCTGGCAGTGTACCAGTCATCTGTTCGAGTGATAAGGAAGTCCATGATGTCACCCAAATGGAGGTTCTTTCCCTGATAAGCTTTAGGGAGATTGTAGGTCTCATGACTGAAAACGTCGTCTGCTTTGACGTTTTGGTTGTCTTGAACCGAGGTCGGGCCGAAAAAGGGCTCGAAAGGGTTGTCGGAATTGGTTGTGCTTCCGTGTGCCAACCCTGGCATTTTTGAGAAATCTGTGTTATATGCTAGAGACATGTTTGTTTTTAGTTGATACTCTTATAAGTTTAATATATAGTTATAGATTTTTAATGCACTAATTGCTTCGAAATATAAAATTCGAAAAAATTAACCATCCTAGTGTCAATTTCGAAGCTAGACTCAATATGACATATGTCATTTCTTTGCATTGATAATTGATCCTACCTTGACTCTCTACTCGAAGTTGCTTTGCCTTCCAATTACATAAACTTGTCTTTAAACATAATATTTCTGTGACTTGCACAGTACCAAATACTGCATAGAAAGCAAAAATAGCCCAAACTATGACATAAACAAACCACGGTGGTCTAATATCTTCATCTTGTGTAGCAGCTCGAAGAAATCCGTGCATGATGACTCCATATGCACATAGAAATTGCATCCACCCTGATAGATGCATGACAAGAGCAACGTAAAACATGTTTTGTTTCTTTTGTGTATCTTGAATAGGCAATGCTAATAGGTACTCGCATACCAAACCACATAATTGCGTTGCCGCAGTTAACACTGATATACATGCAATCAAGTTAACATCGGTGACACCATTCAACAATGCAATGGCAATTAACATGATGCTTGCGCTAAATCCATATTCAACAAAGCGCAATAAATTTCTGCCAGCTTGTATTTCCGTTGTGTATTGAAACCCATAAATTCCACCAGGATAGAAAGCACTGAGACCAGCGATGCCTTGAAACAGAAAACTTAACACGTGGAAAAATATAATCAAGATTCCTAAATTCACACCACTGTCAGTTATGGTGTCGGTGGTAACCCCGATACAAAAATCCCCTTCGTCAGGGTCTGTGGTATTGATTCTTCCTTTGTCTTTTGGACACCCATTTTTTACTTCGGTTAGTACAGGGCATTGTTCCTCGCACGTAGTGTCCCTTGTTGGGGGATTCCAAACAACACAATGCCAATCACTTCCACCAGGACCAGTTGGTGGTGTACAGTCAGTTTTATCTGGGTTGTTGTTGAAGTAATATTCTTCTTCATCATTGTTGTAAATGCAACCATTTGGTAAAGTAGCCAGAAGAGATTCATCCTCATAACCAAAATGTTCATCTTCCATAAATGGTATAGATTGACAAACTTCCAATGTTATGCGTGGATCCGTAGGGCCTTCCTGTGTTTTGTCAAAATGATCTAATCCATGTATGTGACTAGTAGTACATAAGCAGTTTCCTTCTCCCACATATCTGTTATGCGATAATCTGCGTCTTCCAGGTGGTATGGAGTTCAAATTATCGCATTTCACACTGTCTGGATTTTCGTTCCATTGAACTTCTCTATCACCAGAGCTGTCGAAATTAGTATGCAAGCAACCGTGAGGCATGGTAGTAATGGCTGAGCTGGGTTGTATAACCCAATAATCATCGTTTTCCAATTTTTGTAAATATTCTATGTTTTCGCAATTTGCTTTGGATATATTTTCGATGCAACGGTTCCAATCGTTTTCATTTTGTACATATAACAATTCTGTACCACCAAAATCATATGGAGGCTCTATTTGAACGGATGCGTCTAATCGTTCCCACTGTATGTATGTTTCGGTGTATGGAATGCTAAATGGTTGATCTACACCACCATATATGATTGCCATTGCAATGAAGCTTGCAAAGTGTGCGATGACGGCTATCCAATTTAATACATGAAATGGATATTTACATCCTTCCGTGTCATTCTTAATCAAGCCACAACAAGTAAAGCTGTTTGGGTCATCTTTTTGGAAACAGGTACTGCATTTAGCACAAATGACGTTGCATACGAATTTATCTTCGTTATCTAAATTTCCTTGTGAAGGTTCTAGTTTTACACCAGCTTCCACTATACTATATTTCCAGTTATTAGTCATATGTATTTAGACATGATTAAAATGTATTATATAGTATGTTGCATTAAAATATAAATGGATGTTTTACGATACACGGATAAAAAAATAACAGACGATGAAAAGATACCAGGGTTTGCAACTCTTTTTAAGAACGCAAAAAAAGAAGATAAACTTTTTGGTTATTTTCCAGAGGTGAATGGTGGTTTGAGAAACGAAGAAGCGTGGATCGCTTATTTCAATCAGATTCGACAAGAGCGTTTTAATTTAGTAAGGAAGATAACGTCTAATAAAGCATTTTATCGTTTTTTGCGCAGTGCTTCGTTGGAAGATTTCAATGGCGATGGTTTGGCGAATGAGTATTTTTATTGTATCCCTCGCGGCTTTACAAAAAGTATTGCAATGAGCCTTGAAAATGATTTTGATGGTGGTATTTTAAAGACGTTAGAGGGTAAGAAATTTAAATTTGATAAGGTACGGAAGGTTACAGAAGGAATCGGAATATGCACATTGCAAAAACTTTGAATTAGTATATTTAAAGATACCTTCCATGTTGTAAAATTAAAATGTTTGGCATTTGTTTATGGTATGCAATAATCCCAATAAAAGATTTATGGCGGCCTTCTATACAGGTTGTGATTGACGTTTTGTCAATAAAATTAAACTCTTTCAAATACAATGCTCATATAACAATACGTACAAATTTATTTACTTCAGATTATAAAAATGTATATAAATATTACAAATCCATACCACGCCCATATTTTGAATTGGGCGAATTGACACAGAGTTATACATTAGGGGACAGAGGCACGCGTTTTTATTCATTGGAACGTAAGTTATACCTTAATGGTAGTAGAACACAGGTTAGCACCTATCATATTAGCATAGCGTATCGCCATTGGGAATTTACAAAAGAAGAGGTTGAATTTGCAAGAAGGCAAACTGGTGTATTTGAACGGATCGAATCGGATGATTTGGAATTACAAGTTTGGTCGTGCGGAGTGGATCCAAATGAATGGAAGAGAATAGAAATATAATGTAATTTCCTTAAAAAAGTGTATTATTTAAGTATTTTTAACACTTCACCTCATTTTTTTTGTAGGGGGGGGTATATTATAAAATTGAACTTAACATTAAACAAAATATGTCTAAAAGTGTCGTCAAAGAATCTACGAAAATATCGAAAAGGGACCTTGACGATTTCTCGGATGATTCGATTCCTGGAATATCTGACGAAAGTGATACAGAGTTATCCGAAGCAGCTGTTGCAACTGTCGTATTTATAACTCACGGGTGGGAAGATTTTAAAACATGTAAGATTCGCAATTGTTGGAAATGCGACGAATACCTTGAACGTTTTGGAGCCAAGAAAATTGTATATCCTCAATCAATGATGAAGACGGAAGATCGACTCACAGAAAAAACGAGCTATTGAGCAGCGCCAATTCATCCGATCGTACGAGAGTCATTTCGTCTTTGTTTCCTGCACGGCGCCATAACACACCATT
>Ga0114933_10001032_pt1 | contig 32044 bp, 55 predicted proteins | sample 4SBtaG_FD_89691 | JGI IMG/M metagenome (GOLD analysis project Ga0114933, IMG submission 89691) | Deep subsurface microbial communities from Kolumbo volcano to uncover new lineages of life (NeLLi) - 4SBTROV12_W25 metaG | ecosystem: Environmental > Aquatic > Marine > Volcanic | place: Kolumbo... | reverse complement strand
GGCTCGGTAGCTCAGTTGGTAGAGTGGTCGGGCGCGTATCAATCCAGCATTCACCGTCGACAAAACACCCTAAATTTAACCCATAATTCCTATTGTTCTAATTACCCGCTGACATTTCCCGGTTCAGTATATGTTGTTATTCCGAGTTCGACTCTTGCGATTGTTCCATCCGGTAATTTAATTATGCCGTAAAAACCCACATCGATACTCATCCCGGGTGCCGGGTTCGATAAAGCTTCAAAATAATAAATCTTCCCAGCGTTTCCATTTATTAAATCCAAATGCGATGTTCGTTTTGAAAATGGAACGTCTAAAGGTTCGCTGCCTAAATAATCCGAATCGTGATTATGGCTAATATCAGCGTAATCCGAATCATGGTCGTGTGAAATCGGAGAGTAATTTGCGTCATGAGTATGCCCGGAGACAGCGTAAACAAAATCATGGTCGTGACCAGCGTCAGACTTCCCGGTTAAAAGAGAATTAATTTTATTCGCGGAGAATAAATCGGCAGCACCGGTTCCCGCGTCATTAATTACATTATGCTTGGAAGTATCCCCCAAATGATCGCCAACATGGCCAATCCGCGTTAATTCCGGCTGTGGCAAAGGTTGCCCCGCGACAAATATATCGTAATAACCAGCCGGTAAATCTTTAATTGTATATGTTCCATCGCCATTATCTGTTATTTGTAATTGACTTCCTGTAGGACTTGTGCTTGCGACAACATTCGTTGTTCCGGTTTCTTTGCACTCCAAATCAAGTGATATTGCATAACCGCCATCCGTCATTTCTTCGACGACAAAACTCAAATCAGCTATTGTTAAAGACATAATATTCTCCTTTTAATTTATTATTGATATTCTTGTCGGCAGCTTGCCAACATATAAATTGTTCATTGATGGGATTTTTTTTCTTGGCGATACCGCCGCGCATTTCATAATGACTCCATTCATATAAGAAAAGCCGCGACTGCTCGGTATTTGAAAATCAGTGATTACAACCGGAACTCGAAAAGCCTTAACATCCGCATTCGGATATAAGTTTATTGTATCCGCGTTATTCTTTATGTTGATTAATATTTCTGTATATTCTGCATCCATCCTGTCCCATTCGTATTCCGCGATGAAATCATATTTTAGGCTCGGGTTAAATATCCGCTCATCGTGAATATTAGTATAAAATACTTTCCCGATTGGATTAAACTTTTCCTTACGACCGCCGCGACTTAAAGCCGGCAGCTGAACTTCTCCGCCATTCCAAATGATCAATGGTGGTTTTTTACCCAAATGCATTAGTTTCCAGCCTCTCTGTTTTAATTTTCAAATTGTCGCCGTCACGTATCGGCTCTTCAATTTCGATGATCGTATCACCGTCAATTTGCTGTAACAACTCCGGAGTATCAACCAAGTGTGCGATATATTCCCGCGCCGTTCTTACGAGATCCATCTCATCCCATAAATCTTTATAATATTTATCCAATTCTTCTTTCTCATTTTTGCTCATATAGATACCGAATGTGCTTACTTTACCGTCAGAGTCTTGCTCATAACGGCTTATTTGAACAGAAGCACTGCCGCTTAATTTTTCACGATTAATTTTTTCTGTTTTAAGCGCGGCTGATGGCATCCCAGCGTCCGTTGTAATTGTATCTCGTCCCGGCATTCGGATATGGTTTTCTCCGTCGATGTATAAATACCGGAAACCGGCAATGGATAAATCTTTTAAAATTGTAATCGCTGTCGCATTTTTATAATGAACCTTAAACTTGTCGTCAAACGGCGTCTGGAATGATAACAAATACCAATCGGCGATCGTTTCATTGGTTCTCCGGCCGGATAATATTACATAAGTGTTTATGTCGTCTAAATCCCACATAAATTTTATTTCTATCGACTCCGGGACAATGGCCAATTCATCATCGCAGTATTCTTCGATTTCTTCATCCGTGATATTTGAACTGCTTTGATCGTTAAGTTTGCCGCCATAATGCTGATCCATATTTGGCTCACCTTGAGCAAATGGCCACACCGTGTACCATTCATGCGTTGTTTCTTTTTCTAAAGCCCCGCTTTCACATTTATAAACATGATAATACGCCCGGAACGTTGGAATCATCCAATCTTCTGATGGAACTTGAAATGAACCAAAATCAAACCCAAAAGAAACGCCAAGAATCGTCCATGTTTTCGCAAACGTCCAATTAATCAAACTATGTTTCTGAATCCAAAGGCGCGAGCCGAAACCAGCTCCTTCTTCGACGTAATATGTAAGATTATTCTTCCGCCTAAAGTGAGCGCCGGACTGATCTATACTCACGAGCGGAAGGACAAGGGACACGAGCGCTTTAATTAGTTTGTCGGCACCCACTTCTATGTGGCGAAGCTTTCCGCCAACAAGACCCAATTTCGGCATATTTGTTTCTGTTGGGATTTCTTCTTCTGTTGGAGTGGGATAACTAATGCCTAATTGCTCACCGGCATTTGCCAAAACGCTGGTCGCTATTTCTTTAATTGTTTGATATCCGTCAGACTTAAATAGTCTGTCCGATTTTTCGTCAGCATCATCCTTTAGGTCGCCCACTTTTACGTCTTTAAGCCGGGCAATATTTGGTTGAATGGTAATTTTAGGCGTATCGCTTGTCTCGTTCTCTATTTTTGATATAAACCCATTAATCCGAACGACACCGCCCAAATAAACAATGCACGGAGTATTGCGAGTTAAACTTAGGCGATGCGCCGGATCAAAGACAATAAATGCGAAAGATTGGGTTGCAAATGAAAAGAACCCGCTTTTTTTCGCTCGACGTCGCAATGTTCGTGGAAAATTATCCGTTAATATTTGCGAAGTTATATCTTCACCGCTTATTTCAACCTTTATAATCAAAGCATATCTCCTACAGAATCGGTGACTGCATCGGCAATGTCTCGGGCAGAAAGAGACGGCCGACTTATGATCGCATTTTCAACCCGATCCAATCGGGATTCCACACCGGACATATCGCCATTAATCTTTGCCATTATACCGGGCATCACATTTTGATCCATATATTTAGCGAAAGTTCGCTCGGGAAGGACTAATTCTGCGCCTGTTTTATGCACCGCTTCCCCAATAAGCGCCAATTGTGGACTGTTCACAATTCCGCCTTCTTCCATCTTTAGAATACTTCCGCCAATAGATTTAGCTTTCTTTAATGATGCAAATATCATCGCCAATACCGCCGGAACTGCGATAACATTCCCGGGAAATTTAACGTCAGCTGCGCTTTTCACACCTTTCACTGCTGCATTAATTCCCGCCATGACCGTACTCTTTGCCGTGGAAAGTCGCTCCTTAATATCAAACCCTTCCCGGAGCTCTGCATTCTTTTGAGTTATCCACGTGATGGTACGTTGGATTCGTTCCGTTAATGCAAGTTTTTTAGATGCTCCTTCATTCTCTAATCGCTCCAATTCTTGCATCAACCGTATTTTTTGTTGGATTTCTTTATCGGTTGTACCTTCAATACCTAAAATTTGTTCATTCAAAAATGCCATGCGCATCTCTCGTGCTTTTTCCATACTCATCTTTTGAATGTAAACCATATAGTCTAATGTTTTTGTCAAATCATCAATGGGAGACGTTGGTGAACCATCTTCGCCGGGAGAACCACCTGAAACATCCGGTAAATCAAAATTGCCATCATCCGGCTTTGGAGCTTCACTGTCTTTCAATCCCAGTGAGAACCCTTCTTTAAAAGCCTTCGATGTAGATTTTCCTGCAGTTACCCAGGCATCTTTACTTTTGGAAAAGTCCATATCACTCATGGCATCCATGACAGGATCAGCCGTTTCTTTTGCAGCATCTACAATCGTATTCTTGATATTTTCGCCAAGATTCTCTACGCCACCTTGAATCATGTCCCAGCCGGCTTCAAAATCTCCCGTAAGAATCTTCCAAAATCCTTTCATGATATCGCCCATATTTGAAAATATGTCTGCAAATCCTTTGCCAAATTGTTCTACCACATTAAAGGCAAATCGAAAGGGTGTTGTAATGCCGTTAAATACCAGTTTAATGATGCTGTAAAAATTCGTTAATACGTCTTTAATCGTTTGCCAAAACGCCATAAATACATCTTTTAAAGCAGACAGGCCACCTTCCGTCGAACCAAACGCCACCAATAAACCGGTAAGTAAGCCCACCAGTAAACCGATAGGATTTAATTTCATAGCAAGGTTTAAGCCCTTCTGTGCAATTTTCGCTCTATTTGTCCATAAAGTTTGAATCCGTATTAAGTTGTTTTTAATCGCCAGGACAATATGTTCTTTCATCATAAATAAATACTGAGCCCAGGCAACGGCTTTATAGGCAAGTACTGCTGTCGTAAGTGTGCCAACTGCTCGGGCTGTAACCGTTAGAATTTGTTTCAGATTATCTAATGTAAATACAACCTTATCCACAATCCAAATAAATGCAGATACAATAGCTTGCCGATATTCATATAACCGTGCATTCAAATTATTCGTAAGTAAAATTCCCTGATTCTCTGCCGTTTGTATCATTTCGCTAAAGGCTCTATTTGTGGAGCCGGCAAGGTTAGACACGTTCTTGAAATTTTTCGCCACATCTTCAAGTTTTCCGCCAAATAAGCCCAATATCCCTCTCAAAGATTCTGTTTCAAATCCTAAATTTTTCAAGGCAGTTGCATCTCCGCCCGTTAATTTTTCAAGTTTTTGAAGGGCGCCTATTAAACCATCTTCAGCTAATGTTTTATTTATATCTATGCCAACATTTTTTAATTTATCACCTGACTGAATGAAGGTTCTAAATGTGGCTTCTAACGCTGTTGCTGCTTGTTCATTCGTGCCAAGAATTGTCGTCATTCCTGAGAAAACAGACAACGCATCGCCCATTTCAACGCCCATACTTTTAGCCAGGGGCAGTATTCTACCTATTTGTGTGGATAATTGTTCAAATGTAGTATCACCGTCTTCAATCGTTTTGAATAACCAATCAGACACTATTCCTGCATGTTTGGCTTCAAGATTATAAATTTCCAATGTTTTTACAAGAGTACTTACGGCAGTGCTGGTATCCACTCCGCCAGCGGATGCAATCCGTGCCGCCTTTTCTAATATATACATAGAATCCGCCGCTTCGACCCCCATAGATTTTACTTTATACAATCCCAAAGCTAAATCACCGGCCGTCTTTGGAAGTTGTTTTGATAAATTAAGAATATCTCTTTCCATTGACTTAAATTCATCGCCGGTCTTTTTCATCAAAGTATTCGCAAATCGAAGCTGTTTGTCAAATTCAACGATGCCGGATGTAAGCTGGCGTAACGTCCTAACGAATGCTTCAACCCCCTGTATTGCCAACCCAGCCTTTGATAATGTACCGGAAAGTCCATTAATTTTTTTGCTGATTTTCTCTACATGTTTTGCACTTTCATTACCGAAGGTTTTAAATCTTTTATCAATTTTATCTACCGAATCAAAGATGTTTTTGATATTGGCAATTATTTCAAATTCTATAGCATTTCTGCCCATGATAGTATCCCTTTTTTAATTGTGCTTGATATATGTAAGCAAATTAGAGTAATATTCCCTATGGGGTTTTTTACACGACTTATATTATTTACCTGTGCAGGATTAGCATTGCTTTTTCTACCATACATTTTCCTTGCTTCAATATGGTTTTTCGGTCTCATATTTGACTCCTACTGGGGGTTTACGTTTCTTTTTAGTTTTATCACCATGGGATATATTTTTAAACTGCTCTACTATGCTGTTGACCTTTAATCATGCGTTTTTGGAAATGAACTAAATGCTTATTTCCTAACTTTCGCCATGTTTAATGGTGTATTTAACTGGTTATCAAATAGCGCATTCGGTGTATTTATCATTGTTGTTGGCGTATCAATAGGCGAATTTTTCCCAACGTTCGGTGGCATGATTGCTCTTTTGGGTATAATAATTACTTCATACATCTTTTTTTTTACTGCGCCTTAATTATTCTCTCATATTTTGCGCCATAACGAGCCACTCAAGGCCAAAAGTCATGGTCATTGTTTCGACAATCTCACGTCCTTTCACAATATCTCCCCCGGAAAGCGACCACACAATTGAATCGATAGCCGCCCAAGGCTCATCGGGTTGCGAAAGTTCGTCGAACAGCCCATTTACTTCTCCGTTATCTCGGCCGGTGTCAAGCTGCTCAAGTAACCGTTCAACTTCCCGATCCACCCGCCGTTTAATGCTAAAAAATCAATCACGATTATTTCCAATTGAGAATTAGTGATGTCATCCCACACTATCTTTCCGGTTTCGCCGGTAAGAACAATCTCAAGAAATCGCTCGAGAATGTCCGACGACAAAAGCCATCTTAATATTTCCTGTATTGTCCCGCTGCTGGTAAGTTCGTCGATATTTACATCGGATTCATACCATAGCTTAATAATTTCTTTATCTTTTCGAAGCGTAAGTTCGCCTTGCGACAGATCCACGCCCTGTATTTTATATGACTTATCTTTCATTTTTACTCCGTTTCTATTAATTCAAAATGCACTAAATCGTCAAACTTCTGTTCCGGATCGCGGCTCGAAAGCATCGTGTCCATATTCCAATCCCCACCCCAGCGTATTTTATAACCCTTATTCGCAGCAACACCCATCACAAACCCGGCGAAATACCGAAAGCGATCAAGGTCTTTCCAATCTACAGGCCAAGGCGCTGAGTCTATGGCCAACGCGGCGAGATGTTTCGACTTTAGGGTCTTAGTTCGCCTTTCTTTATAAAGCGCCATTTGTCGCGCTTTTGAGCGTTTACCTTCAATAATTGTGCAATCAAAATGTTTAATGACTTCATTGAATATTTCTTGAAGCCGAAAATCAACGCTGGCGAGCTTTTCTTTACTTTTTCTCGAATATTTAGCCACTAATCATACACCTCAACTGTCCCGCTAATATCCACAAGCGTTCCGATTATAACTTGCCCGTCGGAAATATTATCGACAAATGGCAAGAATTGATCTAAAATAGGAACGACTCTGTAATAATATTGGGTTCCGGAAGAGAGATTGCTTAAATCGTTATGAGTAAACGAAACCATCCTGTCGCCTGTCGCCATTCCGATACCGTCCACTCCCGGAGCCGGAAACGAAGCGCCATCTATACTCCACCCTGTTTGGTCTAAATAAGAATGAAAGGATAAATAAAAAGACGAATCAAACGACTCTGTAATATCCACTTCAATTAAGAAATTAATTTTTGCTTGGCGCGGCGGAACAGGCACTGTGAACACAAATTCCATATATGGATCATTCGCCTTTGGTCTTACCATTTTAATTTCGGCTTGCGAACGTAAATCTACTGACGATAAACTAAACTCTTTTAACTCAGATGGTGTTCCGCTTTGCTGGGCGCGATCATTTAATTCGATGGCTATTTCAACGTCGGTGAAAGCTTGCATGATCCGGAGGTCTTGAGCCGCATCCCACCGAATGACGACCATCCTATTTCGAGTGGTTAATTGAATATTATCAACGTCCACTTTCTGCTCTGACATCAATGTCGCATTAAGCCATTCCCCGCTCCCTTGCGCTTTATATTTAAACGATGAAAGTGATGCAAACCCAATATATGGATTTAAAATTTCAAATGTTAATTCAACCGCCCCCGATAATACATCTTGTGTATATCCGGATAATCCAAAGTTTAATTCTGATGTTGTTTTTAATACTTTTGTCATGACTGCGTCTCGAATTGTATCGGTTTACTTTTACGACTCACATTACTGATTCTATCTTCTGCGAAAACATAAATTGTATGATTGCCCGGCGGAATCTGTACTTGAGCAATCGCCCAAGTATTATCCACATCCGGCCTTACATCAACTGTCCCAAGAAGCTGGTCGGTTACCGGCGCTGGGTTAAGCCCAAGCATCCTGTAAACCTTTACTTCTATTAAATCATTTTGCATTAGCCACAAAGCCCTATTGTTACGGCTCCAATTTCGCCAATTTTCCATTCAGTTAGCCCGGCAACGCGAACAGGATCGGGCAATACGATTATGTCTTTATCGTCTTCGGCGGATTGGTTCCCCGCGAGATCATAAGCTAATGCATAAATCGTATATCTCCCTTCAGACCACCCGGTCGTATTGACAGACCACGACCCGCCAACGATCGTCGTATCTGTCGCCAATAAGGTGTCTGCCGGCGGATTGGGTGTTGCATCATCCATCCGGTATATTTCGACTTTCGCTGTGTCAACTAAAGCCATTTATTTAAAATCGCCATTTTAAAGAGACAACGGCTTTTAACACGTCTAATATTTCTTTCATAATTTTTTCTTTTTCTGCTTTGGTCACTTTCTTATCCGCATGTGACTCTTCCAGCGTTTTAATTACATCGCCGATTTCTTTCATCAGCGTTTTGTACTTTGCCGCCATAATAGAAGCAAGCCCGACGATAATCAGCCCTATTAAATAAAAAATATTACTCCATGTGAAATAATCACTCATGTTGCTCTCCCTTTTAGGTAATTTAAATCTTCTTTTACTTTTGACAATTCTTCGAGCAGTTTCTCGTGTCTATCATCGGCCTGTTTGTCTGAAAAATTCCAGCGATCAATAAGTTTAATTGTCACGCCTTTTACTTCTTCAACCTTTGCGATTAATGTCGTCTGTAAAAACTTGATTAACCCGGTAAAAAGAACCGCCACGACACCAATCATTCCCAATTCAGCATATTCCATTACCGTATCCAATCGTAAATGATTTTAATAGCCATTGCAATCCACCCGCCAACGATAGCTTTCCAAAGATGGGACTGTTTGGCTTGTTCGCGTTTGCGATGTTCTGTATTCTTATCAACGGACTCTTCGCGCGATTCGTATCGCTTGCGCCAATATGTATTTTTCTCAACATCGCCGCAAAGACCGCCATCGTTCCTGTCCGAATTGTCACCCTTGAGCAATTTGTAAATTCGCTGTAACTCATCTTGCACAATAAGCCCGCGTATGCTCGAGTGAAGCAATCATGTCCAATAACATCCAATTTGTAAGCGCATTTTCAACGTCTTTCAATATGGCTGATGTTTTAAATGGCTTCTCGTAAATTTTAATCTTTTTATCCTTTGTCTCCGGCTGTGTTAATGCTTTTTTTACGCTCGATCCCATACCCGTAATGAATCGAACACTTTTCAAATGGCCGTTTAACCTTCGCATAAATTCATATCCATCTTCACTGGGCATTTTCATATCTAAAAAGGCAAGATCGATCGTTTTACCCGAAGCATATTCATAAGCATCTGCCGTATTTGTAAATGCGCCAATGGTTATTTGGTTTCTAAATCTTGCAACAATCGCAGTATGAATTAACTCTACAATTGTCGGATCATCATCAAGGATTAAAATATTCATAATTATGTCGCTTCATATATTAAATGACCGGAAAGATTGAAATTTCCTTGACTGGATGAACTCGTCGCTGTGCCGCGACCAGCAATCCAAATAAAATCACCCGCAGTTAATGCAATATTTAGGCTGGAGTTATGCAATAAATAACAAAGACCATTTCCGAGATTTTGATTAACTAATGTCGATTTTAAAGACCATGTTGACGATTTTGACGGAGAAACGGCTGAATTTTGTGTTGTATGATCACCAGCAAACAGACCCACTTGGGTGTAATTGCCATAAAAAGCGTATGACGGTTTGCCAACATATATATTAGCACCGATTATTTTACCATCGAATGGTGCTAATATTGGCGTACAATTCTCAATGTCATCATACATATATGTCCCACTTGAAGAAAAAGCTCCGTTATCCCATGTCCCGCCATCGAGATAATCGTTCTTATTCCAAGAATACCATAAATTTTTATAATATCTGCAATACCCCGAGAATGGCAGTAATATTTTCGCATTACCGCCGCCCGCTGTTCCCCATCCGAGTACTCCGGCTCCATCTGTCTGTAAAACTTGATCCGCAGCGCCATCAAGACCTGGAAATGTATATTCGCCGCCAATCGAAACATCTCCATTTTGAGCGATTCTCATTCTTTCAGCCGAACTTGTCCCACCGTCTGTTGTCGCCGTTTTAAACGACAATGAATTTCCAATAATCTCTAAATCATTGTAATTCCCCGCACTGCCGCGCCTTCTTGATAATATTTGATTTTTATATCCGGAGTCTGCGCCGAGTTTTATTTGCGCATGACTGCTTACGCCACCTTCAACTTGAAGATTATGTGAAGGAGATGCGTTAATCCCAACATTCCCGCTAATCTGCCCTCCGGAAATTGGGAAATACTGCGAATAACACTCGATGAAATTATCGTTACACTTATCAAATGCATCGCGAATCGTATCGCCCGATTGTGTTTGTGGTGAACCTAAACTAATGGTCTGTTGCGCCATAATATTCTCTTATTTTTAGCTATTATAAAAACAGCCCAGTTTTTACGCCGGGCTGCTTCTCTATTGTTCCGAGGTAAAGCGGAGTTAATCTCGAAGGATTGTTACCCGGTTTCTTAAGATGCTGATCCGGAGATCCCGATCGATGTACCGACAAAGATTTGACCGTCTGCGATACTTGTTACAGATGGTGCATTCGGAGCCGTTGTATCGACAGTTACCGTCAGTAAATTCGATTTAGCACTCTCGTTACCTAAAGCATCAACCCATGCGCCGGCATACTGATGGTTCCCATCTGAAAGCGCGGATGCAATTGTAAATGTTTTGTAAAAAAGATTGCCAAGAACATCCGGCGTTAATGTTTCAATAAGATTATACGATGCTCCAACTTTCTCATAAAGCTTTAAGCTGGCCACCGTTGCTGATGGAACCGTTCCGGTAAATCCGGTCGGTTTTTGATCAGACATATCAATATTAAAAGAAATGCGCGGCGTTGAATCATTGGTAATGTTATCTGTCGATGATGAACCGGAATCGTCAAGTAAATCCGGCGTCGATGTTTTCTTCGTACAGCCTGTTTTGATATTCTTCATTACTTGTGATGAAATATTCCCGGCAGCATCTTCAGCTTTTGAGTGAATTGGGTGATCTCCCGCTGCGAGAGTTTGGGTCATAGACCACGCCCCACTCCCATTAACGGTCGCCGAGCCTAATAGTGTGCCATCGTCATAGACGTGGACTTGAGATGCATCAATTGGCATTATTTATTCCCTTTTATTTTTCGGACTTTCTTTTTCCAGCCCCATGATTGTTTTAATTTTACTTTTTGCACCGGAACATCGACGGTTTTCCCGCCATCCGTAAGCATTTTAACTGTTTTTACTGCCTTACCTTTTGGCATTACGCACAACCTTCCAGCCGATTTTCTTGCGATCATCGACATTACCTCGGCGGACAAGAACTTTATATCCGCCGGGCATCGTCATTTCTACAAATCCCTTCTTGGCCATTATGCGATGGTTAAGATATTTGTCCAGTCACTTCCAGCGACGTAAGTCTTGCAAGTAATCTTTGTTTTCCATCCGTCAACGCCGGGATAAACCGTCAAAAAATCTGTCGCGTTACTCACCGTTTTGCCTTTAGCTGTAAACGTTATAATCGCTTTAGCTGCATTTTTAACCGCGTTTAATACGCCGGTGTCAACTTCTGAATAAGTCATCTCCATCGTTACGTTGTAACCGTAAAGATCGTCGGAGCAGTCCTCCAGCTCTTCAACAACCGGTTCAGCTACAAAGCTAATGTTGTCTTTATTTTTTATCCCGGTAACGGTCAGTAAATCTACCGCTGACGCATCTTGGAACGTTATGTTGCACGGCCCTCCGAGAACTTTGGTTTTATCAATTGCCATTTTATCCCCCTAATTAGGTGTCTGTTGTTAATAATAGTTCAGCGAAGAAGTAATCTGCTCCGTTCATTACACCAACGCCAAATTCTGCTGATTCGAGTGTAGGCGGATATTCATCCAGCCCAAAATCTCCGAGAAATAAATTCTCAATTCCATCCACGATATCGACGGAAATACTCCGCGCCGTATTAATCCCATCAGATGTGGAAACAATGATGGTGGCGCTAACTGAATAATTATGCCCTTCTTCGCTCGATTCACTTGGCTTAAGTTCGCCAATCTCGCAAAAGATAGATGGAGTGGAAAACATAACGCTAAAATCTTGGTGTTTATAAACATCAATAACGCCAAGACTCGATTTGTTTTGTTCAATTGTTCCATATATTAGGTCTAAATATTCATAAATTTTCATTTTACACCGAGTTTCTTCTTTACTTTGCCCGGGATACCGTTAAATCGCGACACAATCCCCTTAAATTCGGAGTTTACTGCGTCAGCTATAAATGGGTTCGCTTCTGTGCCGAAAAGGGCGATTTTACGCCGTATGGCGAAAGACACCCGATCTAATACTTTCTTATTTCGTATTTTAAATTTTCTCTTTGCCCATTTATCGATGGCCGTTTTCGGCGGCCAATGTGGCTTTGTACCTTCATGCACAAATATGGCATATTTCACGTTTGTTCCAAACTTTAAATGAACTCCGGCGGCGTTTTCTTTTACGTTGTAAGTAATAGATTTGGCCAAAAATCCGGTGTCTTTCTTTTCTAGTTTTTCAACTCCCGCCATAATAAGCCTGTTTCCGGCCCAATTTGCCGACTTAGATGTCTCTTTTTTGATACCGTAAAGCAAAGCCCGGTTAAAAGCTGGGACATTATTCGTAACATTTACGTTCACACTGCCCATAATCCCGCCCCACCGATATCTAAATGATCGGTTTTTTTAACAATATATCCGGCAATATACGATTCCGCCCGGCTTCTGTAGCTTCCGGAGAGTCTTTCGGCTTCTCCGCGCCCCATAAAATCCCATGTTGTGTCGCCTAATCCACCGGATTTAACCGCTCCGCGATTGTTTATATCGTGTGTTATGAGCGGAATCAATAAAGAAAGAGCGTAATACGTCTCTGAATTTTTAAGTTTCTCTAAATCATCTGCCGTATATGGCGACGATGGCGCTGAGATTGATGTGTATAATTCGCTTCCAAGCGTCTCTTTTAAAATATGAGAAGCATGATCGATTTGCGCATCGATTAAATCCGACATAATCGCATCCGGGATATTTCCCTTCGCTCTAATATCAATCTGTGATGCGACTGGCATTGTTATCCGGCTTCCGCTGCTTCAATTTTTGCGAGCATTTCGGCTTTAGTGTCGTCTGAGCCGTACTCAATATTATTTAAATCCATATAAGCGCGAATATCATTATTATTTGTTTTTTTATCGGGTTTATCTTCGGATTCTTCAACAGAAGGCTCGTCGACAACAAAGACTTCTTTCACTTTTGGCGTTGAAAATAAAGCTTTCACCCACTTCGGTAATTTTCCCCACGATCCTTTATCAAAAACGACAACAACTCCCTTTTCAAAAGAGCGTCCATTAATATTTAATATATGCTTTCCTGTTAATTCTTTTTTCATGATTTACTCCGTCGTTTAAGATTTAAGGCGGGAGTTTCCCCCCGCCCCAATTCGTTAATGGCTATTAAGCGCCGGTATTCGCATATGCAATCGCACTTGAGATCGCATATTCAAAGTCAGCCTTAGCAGAGATCGTGTATTCTACGACTCTATTACGTGGCTGGCGTTGGGTTTCGAATGCCATCGCACGAGAAATGCCAACTTTCAAATTTTTCTTCGGTGTTAATGCGAAGAAAGTGTCCGGCCAAAATGGAACAGCAACAACGTCAATCCCTGTGTATCGGGCTGCGCGTCGTTCTTGCAACATTTGATCGCCTAAAGCTGTCGCTCTTGCTGCTAAAGACTCTCTGTAATCAATTTCTACGTCCGGGCTCACAAGCAAAACAAGGTCTGCTGGATTACTGCGGAATTTTGATGGTAACGTCTTAATTAAGCCGGGAAAAATCTCGCCTTTATAATTCGTTTCTTGTCCGGCAGTAACTGCGAGAGCGTTTGTATTGGCATCACCTTTCATTGTGGTAATCCATCCGTCGTTAATTGATACAAAAGCATCTGCGTCTGCCTCGTCGCCGTTACACCCAAGATCGAGCATATCATTTGAAAACTGTTTAGCAAATACGCCTTGCAATAAAGCATCTGCTGACGAGCCTTCAATATTCTCTTCAAGGAAATCATACGTTACGTCGTAAGGAAGAATCATCTCAATCGGAGTTAATACTCGTCGAGAGAAATTCGCACCAACGGTCGCCGATGGAGCCACGCCTTCTGTAGCTTTGCGCGCCACACGACTATCAAGCCCAATTGTGTCGATGTTTTTCTTGCTTCCTGTTACGGTTACAACTTCGGCCACACTGCCGAAAAAATCATTCTGATCTCTAACTTCACTAATAAATTTATCTGCATCTTGTGGTTGTAATTGTCCACCAGCCGCCACATTTATTGCGCCTTTTGTTAGGTTATCAAGGTATTCTTTTACTGTCATTTTATCCCCCTGTTATTAGCACCACACTTGGCGGGCTGCTTCTTTATTTACACCATCTAATTCGTCGGAAAGTTTAGGATTTGGTGTTTTCTCGACGACTTCCAATCTATCTGAAATTTCATCGATGGATTTTTTTAATCCGGCCAACATATCCATTACTTCATCCGCTTTTTCGCTTTCGGCGGCTTTTTCCATGTCTTTGGATTCTTCCACTTCCGGCTCCGGCGTTAAGTTTTGGTTCTCAATATCTTTATTCATTGATTCCCCCTGTTTGGTTTCCTGTTTGTTCAGTTCCACCGCTTCGCTGATTGCTTTAGTGGTCACATCATCTAATATTGATAAAAACTCGCTAACATCTTCTTTAATCGCGGCCTTTTTATCTGTAATCTTTTCGTCATTAAATATATTTTGAAATGAATCCATTAACGCCCAAGTAAGCTCGGTCACTTGTCGCGTATTGTAAGATTCTGCCACGCCCTTTGTCGTAAACTTCTCTTTAATCCATTGAAATAATCGCATCGATTTCTCCGTTTTTTGAGTTTTTGGTTCTTCTCTATGTGCAAATCCAGCAAGGGAAATACCCCCTATATCTCCGGACTTTACTAAATCCCAAGTTTCGTTATCGTTAACGTAAATCCCAACGCACCACGCTCCTTCATTTTCATCCGGGAAAAGCGGATCGGGTGAGCGAAGTATCCACGATTCAGCAATATATCCTTGACCCGCGACGAAATCGTGCTGTTTGTCTATGTTTCCGGTTTGACCCGCTTTCATAAACCCATGCGCCGCTGTTTTAATTGTTTCAGCGTCCGCCCAATCCCCGTCTGTGTCGGGTGATTCCGGCGAATAAACAACGCCATAAACCATACGTTGCTCTGTGTCAACTTTTGAAATTGGAATTAAAACTTCATCTCGGCTTTTCCAAATAATGTCCCGCTGATTAGCCGGACGGTCAACCAAAGAGATGAATTTCACAGTTAAATTTGTTAGTTTGCTCATAATTCGATGAGAAAATCCAAACAAATCACCCCTTAAAACAAACGATATGGCTCTAAATAGCTTATTTAGAGCGAAATATCGGGATAATCAGCACAAATCATTGTCAAATTCCCGCAGACTTAAACAATAAATGGAGCTAATATGCCTAAAAATTCAACAATTAATGCGGAAGTTATTACATCAATCCAAAAAGAAAGCCGGCAACCGGAAGATAAATCAAGCCATGACGATTATGCACCACATTTAACAAATTTATCTGTACTAAAATCAATACAAAATTCTTATCATACGAAAGCATTACACTTCAAAGCAACTTGTAATGTGGGTCTTGGATTTAAAACTTTAGACGAAAACAGTGACCCATTGTCTGATATGCCGGGAATACTTGAAACGGCAAACCCAATGGACTCTTTCCAAGATATTATAATGCAAGCAGCGCTGGACTTTGAAGAAACCGGCACCGGATACCTCGAGGTCGTTCGCGACAGAAAAGGCGATCCCGCTGAGTTATATTGGATACCATCCGAGACAATGCATCAAAAGAAAGATCGCACCCGCTTTATTCAACGAGCGAATAGGAAAGAAACGCTCTTTGCGCCATACGGTATGGAACGCGGTGAGGATATGGGCGAAATTATCTCGTTTAAATATCCGACAAACAAAAGCCCTTATTACGGATCAGCCGATTGGCTTGGCTGCGTTGGTTCTATTCTCCTTGACCAATATGCCGTCGAGTGGAATCATAATTTCTTTATGAATAACGCCGTTCCATCATACGCCGTCGTCATTGAAGGTGGCGAAATGTCGAAGGCTGTCGAAGAAAGAATCCGAGACTTTTTACAGCAGAATCTAAAGGGTGTGGCCAACGCGCATAAAATGTTATTACTTCCAATCCGAAATAAGAATGTAAAAGTAAAATTTGAAGAAATCATGAAGCGCCCAACAGACGGAGCATTTGAAAAGCTGCGCAATCAAATCCGGGATGAAATTATATCAGCGCATGGCGTTCCCCCGAGATTATTAGGCGTTATCTCGTCCGGATCGCTGGGAGGCGGCGGAGAAGCCGAACAGCAACTACGTATATTTAAAGAAATATCCATCAACCCCAAGCAGCGACTATTTGAATCAGTGATTAATCGGACTCTTGGTCGGGATTTAGGCTTTCAAATCAAGTTTGACGGCATTGATGTTACCCCGGAGAAAGACGACGTTGTCGATTTAACCGCCTTAGTAAGCGCCGGAATCGTCCAACCAAACGAAGCCCGGGATGAATTGGGTTACTCTGCGCTCAAAAACGAAAAAGAAGCTGGCGACTTGCTCGAAAAAGTGGTCGCTTTAAGGGAAATCTTAAAACAAGCCGACATCCAAGCTGCCGCTTAACCTACAAAATGAAAAGACACGAAACACTCCGCCAAAAAGAAGCCTATCAATATTATTTATATTTAGGGTCGGATAGATGCCTAAAAAAAGTATCTAAAAAATATAAAGTAGTCCTCCAGACGGTTCGCAACTGGTCAGCGAAGCAACAATGGAAAAAACGACTTGAAACGGACGAAAAAGAGCTTTACGATTCCTTGAAAAATCGATATCGTGAAAAGTGGACAAACCGAATGGAGAAACGCTTGAAAACGATCGATAACAGTATTGATTTATTTAACGATCTACTGGATGCTAAAGGTTTAAAATTATCGCCAACGGATTTTATTAATATGGTTAAGCTTGAGAATTTACTCATTGGTGAACCCACAGAAAGAACAGATGTAATTGACCGTAAGAAAATTGCTCAAGAAATGGATGAGATTCTTGGCATTTGAAATTTTACGATTACCAAACTCATTTTGCCGATAATAATTCACGGTTAAAAATATATAATAAGTCTCGGCAAATAGGGATATCATTTTTTATTGCTTATCTCGCTGTCAAAAATGCCTATTTAAACGGCTCAAATGTCCTGTTCGCATCCGCTTCTTTAAGGCAATCCACTGAACTAAATCGAATATGCTTCCAATGGATAGATTGTTTTAAAAAACTCGATCCAAGTATTTCTTTATCAGAAGAATCTAAATCGGTTATCGGCTTTAATAACGGTGGCCGAATCCATACTTTACCATCAAACCCAAAAACCGTCCGCGGGTTTCATGGGGACGTTTACCTGGATGAATTTGCATTGCATAAAGACCAGGCAGAGATTTACAAGGCCTTATTTCCATCGATCACACGAGGGTATAATATTACAATTATTTCAACACCTTTAGGGCAATCAGATTTATTTCACGATATTTGGTCTAATATGAATAAATACCCCGACTTCTCTCGGCATCAAACGACCATTTACCAAGCAAAAAAACAAGGATTTGATGCTGATATTGATATAATTAAACGAAACACCGATGAAGAAACATTCCGGCAAGAATACCTTTGTGAATTTATAGACGAAACTTCGTCTTATTTTCCTTATACCTTAATCCGGGATTGCACCGGAGACAGGATTCCGGACGGCGAGACTTTTATGGGTGTTGATATTGGCCGGCATCACGATTTAACGGTGATTTACGTCGTATCTAAAGCGGGAGATAAATACTTCACGCGTCAAATGGAAATTCTAAAGGCGGAAGAATACCAAACCCAAATGGAAGTGATCACGCAGATTATATTAGAAACCGGAATTACACGCGGGTCGATTGACGCTTCCGGTATCGGGAACCAGCTGGCGGAAGATTTACACCGGCGCTTTCATTTCATGGAGCCTGTGCCATTTACAAATAAGATTAAAGAAGAACTGGTTACAACAGCGCGTAAACTCTTCGAACAGAAAAACGTCCAAATCCCAAACGACCGAGATATCATTTCCGATATCCACTCCATTAAAAAATCAGTTACATCCGCTGGGAATATTCGTTTTGATTCTGTCCGAACGGATAAAGGCCACTCAGACCGCTTTTGGGCGCTGGCTTTGGCGCTCTATTCCGGGAAAGAAGAAGGTCTCGTAATTGACGATATTTCTGTATTATAAATCAAGGACACCAAAAGAAACTCGTATCAAGTAAAACGCCTAATTTTTCCATACCTATAAACTTACTTAGTTACAATACCAATTCAAATCAACGCTTCGATATATTCCATCGCTATCTGTTTGAGAATATCAAACGGAACACTTTCCGTCTTTTCGGCAATTCTATTTTTAACTTTTTCCCAAATCTGATCTTTGCGGATACTGTCTAAAAGTTCGTGTCCGCTCCATGTCAGACTATGGATAAGAACTGTGTCAAATGTGTCATCTTCAAGCTGTTCGATATCCGCTTTAATGTATCCGCCGTCTTGAAGTAAATAAGCATGATAGTCAATTGTTTCTGCGGAAATACCTTTAATTTTTATAGTCCATACCGCTACGGATCTATGGCTCTTTTCTGTGATGAATAAAAGCTCACGGATTAAATCAATATTACGCTTCACTGTTTTTCTGTTTCAGCCATAAGTCAATCTTCGTCTGGCAATTTAAAATCTTTCCGCCAGTTCTTCTTATACAGCCACCAATAATCCTTGGGGTATTTTTTCTGGTCAACTTTGAATAAGTGGTAATAATCTCCTTCCCCTAACCATTTGTTATCGGATAACCAGTCTCTCAGCTCAGCCCAAATGTCGTGGTTGGTGTAAATATCATAATACTCAAGCATTCCGATTGAAATACTGTATTGAGTTACTCCGATCCCATCATCAAGGTAGTCTTTTACATCTTGAATTACAGCCAAAAGTTCTTCCCTGTTTTTACTTTTTACCTTAGCCATAATACTCAAGCATTCATTTTTTCTTTTTCCATTGTTTAGGGTCACACCACCAACAGCCTTCATCATCTGCCAAATCTTGAAATGTTAAATATCTCTTCATTTCACGGTCTTTTAGATGGGGGTTCCCGATTAGCGCATCCCGTATTTTTTCCCATAAATCGAGATTTCTATTTTTATCCAAATCGGACAGGTTCAAAAATGCAGAAGCCAACTCGATATCGAGCCGTTCCGGCGTCCAGTCTTCAATTATCCAAGCGTAACGCTCTAATGATTCCCGTTCTGTTTCAGCCATAATTCTCTCTCTTTTATATTTTCAAATGCATTCTGTGTGGCGTTTCTTTTCTTATGTCCATACAAACCCCGGATTGTGCCGGATAAATCCGTTACTACAAACCCCTTTTTAGCGGTGGAATAAAACGTAAGCTGGATTTCTTCTTTATAAACCCTTGCGTTAATGTATTTTGCTGTTTTAATAATTTCACCGGGATATTCTCGATAATCTTTTCCTGACATTTCGCCCGGAAATTCGCCAATATGTTTATTTAGTTCAACCTTCCGTAAATCATCCCGTAAATCCTTATCCCGCCACCCGTAATGTTTTTTTCGCCCAATATCACCAATAATATTTCCATATTCTTCCGGCGTATAAGAATTTAATGCTTTTTTATCGGCTTTTTTAACATTCTCGCCCATTTCCATTTTATCTGCAACGGGATCATCATTAAAAACAGCCACCGTCCGAGTTCTACAACTGAAATGATACGGCGGAAGACTCATCCCCACCGGTAGTTGACTCGTTCGTTTCCCTTTTATCTCGCTTGGTTTCATCCAGGGTGCAATGTCTTTTACATCTTCTGGCTTCTTTGCAGACATGAGTCCGTCTCGTAATTTTACCGCCTTGTTGACCGTAATAATACGTCCGTTCATTTGTTTACAAATATCACTGGTTCGATTGTCCATGATAGCTTTTACACGTAATTTTTTAATGCCCGCTTTTACATAACCTTCAACGTTCCCAAATTCACGACTCCGTGTAATCACATGGTTTGCCAATCCTTCAAAATACCGATTACTTCGTCCTAATTCTTCCTTAAATTTCTTTTTAAATATAGCCCCGGCTTCTTCTCGCCCCACACCTTCACGTATAGCTTCCGTTGCAGATGTTTGTATGTTTGTTCGAACGTGTTTATCATAATAGGAGCCTATCCAATAAACGGTATCCTTTCCAAGCCATTTTATCGCATCTAAATCAACAACATTATAAGACGGTAATATGCCTAAAATTTGTTCTTGTCCGGTTCCGTATGAATGTGTAATTACTTTCTTCGCTTCACTTCGAACGGCTTCACCCACCGATCGCCCCAGGGTTTCTCCTAATTCCAAAAGCGAAGCGTCCAATTCATCCGCCGTCAGTTTCCCATCGCCTGCATTTATACGACGAATTAAATCATTAACCGCTTCTTTTTGATGTGCGTTCCATTCATCAAACAATATATCCTTTAATGTATCCGAAAGTTTGTCATATTTATCGGCTTTCAAGATACCGAAATCAACCAGCAATCCGGTTAACTCAGCTTCAAGTTTTCGATAAACGCTTGTCATTCGATTCTTCTTCTTTATTTAATGTTAATTTTTCTATCGTGATAAATGTATGCCCTGTCTTGCACATCCTTCTACGATGAATAAAGCTTGCATATTTTCGCGTTTCCAATACGCGATTGTCTTTTGTTTTGCATTGGGGGCATTTCATTCTTCGATCCCCGAGATCGCTTCTTTATTTACAACTTCTTTTGTAAAAAACTGTAACCATTCTTTCGGAATTTGATCGTATTCTTTCCGCGCTAACTCTACAGGGTCATTTTGTGTAAATCTTCGGTATTTCCCATCAATCCGGATTGTGATTTCATCTGTGTATGGTGTCCCTTGAAAGGCTGTTTTTAACTTTTGGTATGTGGCCACTTTAATTTCCCTCGTTTGGTTTTATTGGATATTTCTTTCCGCATTCCCGGCAAACCCAAAGGCCGTCGGGCTCTTTTTTAGCTTCTTTCTCCTTTTCGCAGAGATCGCAGTATGATTTAGAAAGGTAAATTGTCATCATGAACCGGCTCTTCGCTTGATTCTTCTGTTTTGTATTTTGGTTTAAAGTCACTGACGTAAGCGTAATGTGTCGCGCCTTTTTCCGATGGCTCCCGCCGCTTGGCTATTACTATATTAACCCAGCCGCCCTCGTTTTGGTGTTGCTCTAATTCCGAAACATTAAACGCGGCGTTGATTACCGACCCGCCATTGTCAAACGTTTTTTCTTTTAAGCTGCATTGATTTATGTATTTCTTGTCATTCATTTTATTTCGCCTTTATCTATCTCTTTTAAATCTGAATAAGCGTATCGAATTATCGAGCCCATATCTTCGCGAATAAGCAGACATCAACCGCTGGTTTATTTTTGTAAATAATCGGTCGAGTTTATCCAATTCGCCTTTCATTTGGACGTTCTCGTCACCCATTCGCTTTATTTCTACAATCGCTTTCTGAGTATTTAATGCCAATATTTCATAATCACGCTTTTTTAATGCCATCTTTTTCATATTAATCCTCGCTTTCATACCCACAATTACACCGAAGCCCTAATATCGAATCGTCCGGTATTCTTGGATTGGCATATTCGCAATATTCCAATATCTCTCCGCAAGCTGGGCATTCTTCTTCTGATAAATCCCCGCCGATTGGGTTTGGATTGCGCATTATCGAATTTTTCATTTTCTTTCGCTCTATTCTTAAGACTTCATCTACATCATCGATCGACCGAGCCACAAAGCCAAGACCGCCGGCAGTATTAATATTATCAATAAACGCCTGCTGACGTTTCGTGGTCTTATTTTTGCCCGCTTTTACTTCGATGGCCAACATGCGTCCATTCCATAAAATTCCAAGAATATCCGCCGAGCCGACTTTACCAAATCGGATGAACCGACTCTTATAAGCAACGTTCTTATTTGGGATCGTAATTGCGCCGGTATTATTGCGCCAAAACATAGGAACGACCCTCGGGTGATAACCTAAAAACTGCATGATGCCCTTTTGCACTTGCGCTTCTTTCATACGCGCCCCCTTATCAATAATTCCACTTTTTTAACTTTCTGTAAATCACCGCGCCTTAACGGTGATGTGTTTTGTAAGTAAGTGATATCATTACCCCGCCCGACAACTCTATATTTCCACCCTTCCGGCAATAAGGTGATTATGTCTGCATATTTCATTTTATATATTTCATCCAGCGTCATCTTGCATCTCCTAATATATCGCGCCAAATGAAGTAAATGATTGTAATGAAAAACAAACCACCGCTAAAAGCCAACGTCCCGAACGCCAACACCAGCATATTCCACACCCAATTAAAAAGATCAAACATAAGACGCTCCCATTTCGTTTATTTTATCCATCGCAACCTTATCTGCTGCCGGATCGCTGTGTTTATCTTTTCCCGGGATTTCCGGGACAAATTCTACACCGCAACATGGCGTTGATTGCTTAACTTGAAAATCGTTCGGCATTAGCCTTTGTCGGCACTTTGAGCAATAAGCCTTATATAGACCCGACTTATATCTCGAAAAGGCCGCCACGCCCCGAGATTTAGCGCGACGCATCGATGGCATATAATCTCTAAAAGCTCCCCCGCAAAAAACCTTGATGGATACATGATAAAACAACTTTGCCTTAATCCGCTCCTGGCGTTCTTCCAAGTAGGATGTCCAAAATTCAATACGTGGGTTGTAACCTTTGGCGTGTTCAACAATTTCTTTTCGTTCAATGGGTGTAGGCGGATTAATTAATTCACCCTTTGGAATCCACAGCTTGTAAAACTTAATAACAAAACTATTTTCAATCAAATCACCCCCATTTGAATTTTGATGAGCGCTTAATGTGTCGTTTGGCTGATGGGGGATTATAGGGGGTGTTTGTTTATTTGTTTTATTTGTTATAGTAGTGTCACTCATTGTATCACTCATCGTGTCACTCATCGTATCAGTGGGTGTTTGAAATTTTTCAAAATTAATTATTTTTATCGTCGTGAAACCATGCTTTGTATGTGTATCAATCATTGTGTCACACTTTAAGAGATTTAATAGCTTATTTACCGTATTGGGTGTTTTGCCCCATCTTTTAGCTAAACCCCGGATCGAAGTTGGAAACTCACCCCTTTTAATCATAATTATTTTATCTTTATAGGTTTTTTTTTCATCCTTATAATTAGCCATCATTAGCATATCTAACCATGCTTTTAAATAGGTCGGATTATCCCAAATCCAATGTTTTTTAATTTTTCTACTAATAGCGATCCAACCTTTCATACCCCGACCCTTATCTGCTCACCGGCGTTTACGACCATGAAATACTTTTTATATCGCTTGCCATTTTGCTTGTTTTTTATTGTCTTAGAAAATATCGGATGGCCGTCTTGGCGTAAATCGCAAATCCGAGAAGCGAGCCGCATACATCCGAATTTCTCCAAAGCTTCCAACGATGTGATTTGATCACCCCGCTTTAAGGCTTCTAATATCGCTGCGCTTTGACTCTGTCTCATTGTTTCGCCGTCCTTTCTACGTCGGCAAATATCCTCGCAATTTCATCCGCGTTTATGTCATCAATTGTATTTTTACCCAATAAAGACTTAGCCCGGTGATTTAAGTGTGTAACCGCGTTGGTTTTTCCTAATCCGAGCATCGATACTGTGATGTCGATTAACTCTCTCGTATTTGAAACCGCCGCCGCCACGTCCGGTTTCTTCTTATTCGATGCAGACAACCCTTCGATTATTTCGCTTGCTTGCGATTTCGATAGGTTTTTCACCGATGTTACGCCGTATTTCTTCTGCACCGCTAAGTGTAACTCTCCGTCCGCTTCATCTTTGCCCCAATACATGTTTGCTTCTGCCCATATTTTCTTCAATTGAGCATCACTCATAGGATCGGGTTTTGGTTTTGGTTTCGCTTTTGCCCGGCTCCCGCCGTTTACGCGAATCTCATCTTCCACCGCTTGATTCTTATCCGCCAAGCCCATATCTTCGATATCTTGTGTAAATATCTCCGACAACCCCGCACACCTTAGTGTGGCGTCAATTTGAGCCGACTTAAGCGCCATTTTAAGCGCCTTGTTTAAATCGCCGTAATCTTTAGTCACGTCCCGCGCGCCAACGCCCTCTGCGATCTTCTGCCCGGCTCCGCTCATCATTTCACACCTTATAACAATCAACTTAATTGGCTTGCCCTCTAAAATAATCTGCTCGTAATCGCGAAGGGTTGGGAATGTTGGCGTAAGCCCAAGCATCCCGCAAATCTTCTCCGCGCCCGGTTTCATTAAGGATGGCCGAGATTTATGACCCTTGATTGTTATCGATCCAAAATCGACATCTTCAACCAGCGCTTTTCCAACCCAACCCATCAAGGCTTTCCGGTTTTCTTTTCGTCGCGCTAATCCGGCCTTAAACTGCTCCGGGTTCATATCGAGCGGATTTGTACTTATCGCTTCCTGTGCGACAACCCCATTGATGGGCGCTTCTATTATTTCGTGTTCGTGTATGTGTGCCATTCTATTCTCCTATTTAATATCCAAACGAGTGGATGTTGTTAATTTTGCGCCCGGAATATCATCCCCATTTTTTAATGCCGTCTTAAGCGCAACTCTATCAATTGTTTCTGATACTTTAACCTTTAGAAATTCATCCGGAATCATATTTTCGGATGTAATCTCTATTTTTGGCGGATTGTTTTTTATAGCCAATTGAAACTCCACCGCTTCAATTTTAGAAAGCCCAACCAACTCCATATTTTCCTTAATATACTCTCGGAGTTTTTTCGCTTTCTTTTCAAGATTACTGCGACGAACTTTCATCCGTTTTTCAGCTTCTTTCATGTTGCCGGCAAGTGAATCCAACGATCCAATAAAAGCCGCCACGTTTGTCGCTTTGATCTCTAAGGTTCCCTTTAGCGCATCCAAAGTATCCGTTACAGCTTCATCATCCAACCCGACTAAATCCGTTAAGGCGGATTGGTATTCGTGACTGATCGTATAAAGCGACGGCAAGCCCGGCTTATTTTTCGCTTGTTTTGATTCTTCTATCATGGTTATTTTCATTTCAGTTATTCTCCTTATTTCGTGGGAGGTTGCTATTCTCATCAAGCGGAGCGCCTCCCAGCGTTCCGCTTTTTGTTTTACTGACGTTTCTGATGACGCCGCTATCATTCGAGGGAACAAAGGAGGCGTTTCTTGGAGACCCAGCAGCGCCATCAAGTTTTTTAACTAATGCTTCAAAGTATATTTGATGCAGTTTATCTAATCTTTGCTGATGGGTCATTGGAAGCCTAAAATAAAATAAATTCAATAATGGTTTCGACGATTAACACAACCACCAGCACAGAAATAAACTTTTCAAAATAAGCGTTAATACATTCTAAGAAATACATTAAATCTCCCTTGTTCTATCTTGATGACAATCGTCGCAGATTAAGCTCGCTTGGATTTGCTTGTTTTTTAATGATTCAATAAAACGAATATGGTGGTGTTCGCATCCATCCGCCGTGAATTGTCTATTTTCCAAAATACACGGTTTTTCGCCCCGTTTATTTGTTTCAGCGGATGGATGATTGATTTCCTGCTTTAAATTATCCCCACGCTTATAAGGTAAACGATCGAGTGGATTACGTGGGGTTTTTGATGGGAAATTTAGATCTATGGTCTTTGGACATTTGGAGTAGGGTAACATCATTATTCCTTTAAATGTTCGATTAATTCGGCCGCTTCACGTTGGATAATTTTAAGATTATCCATAAGACTCCGTTTTTCGCTGGATGTGATTTTTCCGTCAGATACGGCACATTTTATTTCGGACATAAAATCTCCGTATGCTTCACCAATATCAATTTGTTGTAACAATAAATCTCGTGTATCTATATCCCCACTCGGTTTTTCAATTATCATGTGTTCCGAATCGGGAAAATTGAAAAAATATTCAATAAATTCACTCAAGCCGGTTTCTTCATATAATAAGCGCAAATGACGTAAGTTTGGATTGCCACGCTCTTCACACCAGTTATTAATCGTCTTTGGGTTTAATCCAACTATTTCAGCGATTTCCGCCGTGCTAATTAAATGATCGCCGTATATCATACCCCACAAATGACCCGAATACTTTGGCGTATGCCGTCGCGACGATGCGTAACGGCTCCGCTTCTTTTGTATGGTCCTTAATTTTTTAAATTCTGTCATGACCACACTCCGTTATTTTTTCTTCCGGGATATCTAAAACATACGCCAGGGCAATCATGACCGATTTAGGCATAGGACGATGACCATTGACATACATACTAAAACTAAATTGTGATATACCAATTCGTTCCGCCAGCCATGCTCGGCGATAACCCGATTCCCTTAAAATCTTACCAATCTGTTGTTTGTTTAGTATCATTGCAACCATATTTATTCTTCAAAAAAATCTTCGATAGGAACATTAAGAAGGTTTGCCAGGGCGTGAAGATGTATCTTACTCACTCTCCGCTTGCCAGTCGCCCAATACGTCACCGTAATTGGTGTAACCCCAAGCTGTTTGGCAATCCATACAAATGTTCGGCCTTCTCGTTTAGCCACTCGTTTAATATTTATTTTATTAATCATATCTTGGGTTATATTAAACATGTTATTATATCCCTGTCAAGTTATTATTAAACCCATATATGTTTAATAGTTTAATATTTGAGAATGGAGAACGTTTAATGAAGCCGACAATGGACTTAATTAGTGAACAATTAAAAAGCAAAGATTGGTCAAATTCCCTTTGGGCGCGTAAGGTTGGTGTGGGTCGCGTTACCATTTGGAATTGGAAAGAAAAAAAGCATCCTATTAGAGAATCCAATATCCATGCCATTGCCCGTGCTTTGAAAATGGACGTTATTTTTAATGAAGATCGGACAGAAATAGAATTTGTTCCCGCCAAACATCCTGCGCCCGGTTCGTATGTCATTCGTGATGCTGGGGCGGCTAAAGCCATCCGAGATAACGGACGGCGGATCTCTGCTCTCGAAGCGGAATTGTCCGAACTCAAACAAGCATTGGAATCATGGACACGCCCACCGGAATAAGGAGAAAATATGAATGATACCGATTTATTTAACTTGCTCAACACGACACTCTCGAACATTTATTTATTACGATTGATAGCGTTACAGACGGGCAAGGACATTTCTTTTGATGACGCTCTTGAGATGTATCAGAAAGACAGAGAGAAGATTCTCCCCCTTTTAAAGCACGATCTTTTATCTCAACACCCGGCGAATAAGGATGATCAATAATGACTGATTCCAACCGTTCTAAAGCAGATTTAAACATGATGACTCCCCTTGAAATAGACTCTTGGCAATGGCTCGTTGATCAAGTAGAGAGATATTATCTTATTTATCATCCCGAGATACCTCCGCCGGAACCCTGTCAGTGGGCGATCGCTTAATGCCGTTTTTTATATATTCCCCGCGAATCTCTTTCATGGTTAAATCGTCAATAATTAGTTTCTCAATATATCGGGAAATCCAAACGCCCTGTTGCTGGCAATACCGAGAAGCCATACCATGCACCGTTCGGTTTATGGCAGCCGATTTGTAATTATACTTTTTAAATGTGTTTTCTTTTCTTATTTTACTCATGTGAACATGAACCCTTTGCAAACTGTTTTAAATACGGTAGTGATATTATATGAAAAATCTTTCATGTGCAAGAAATAACATGAATAATATTTCAGGTAGGTTGAAAAGATGCAGAGAAAGCATCGGTAAACGTCAAGCTGATTTTGCCGAGACGATGGGCGTAACCGAGAGAACTTATATTAATTGGGAGCAAGGTAAAGACGCAAACGCCGACAAACTGAAAAATCTTTCAGTTTACGGTATTAATCTCCATTGGCTCCTAACGGGCGAAGGGGAGATGTATATTGGTGGCGAAACAAAGGGTTTATCTCAAGCGATTGAGACTGAACGGTCTAAGATTGATGCGAGTCTTGGTCGAATTAATCGAAAGTTTCATCCCACGGTTTTAAGGATGCTCAAAGGCTTGGAAGACGGGTAAACTTTAAGGGATGGATATTATTGTAATATCGGAAAAAGAATTATTAATCGTTACTGATCATGCCGCGCAACGAATGATCCAACGTAAAATAACAGAAGATGATATTGCCGAAACATATATGAACCCGGATGCTACATGGGATCATATATCCGGGAATACAAAAAATTATCAAAAAGAAATCGCAGAACAATTAATTAAAATTGGTGTTAAATTAAAGAAAAGTGGCAAACATATTTTAGTGACCGCTATTAAAAAGGATAAACAATGAGTATTACATACGACCCAAAAGCAGACTGTGCCTATTTGACTTATACAGGAAAACCCGTTGTAAAGACCGTTGAATTTAATGATTATATTGTGATTGATTTTTCAGCAGATAATCATATTGTAGGAATCGAAGTGGTGGATCTATCATCGTTTTTAAATGAAAAACGAATGAAGCGACTTACCGATAAACGAAAGCGCAAACTTCAAGATAATCTCACACTTAATATAGCCGAAGCCCAGTTTATTTAAACAAACTAAAAGGGAATATAATGCAGAATAAAAAAGTAACCATAAATTATGAAAAATCGCCACACTACAAAATACATAATTGCGATGGATTATGGGGGGGCGTTTCATCTCATGGGAAAATCTTTGTAGATGTTTATACAGAGCATCCGCCTATCCCAACCAAAGAAACATTAGAAATAACAGACGGTGTAAACACAAATAAAAAAACAGATTTAGTCGATGGTCATATTTTAAGGACATTCGTCTGTGGATTAGTGATGGATATTTCGACCGCATCATCGATCGGAAATTGGTTACTTACTAAAGTTCAAGAAGCTCAAAATATTAGTGAAGTTCAAAACAATGATGAATAGCTCATTTACAACGATTCAAAAAACGAATAAATATTCAATATCCAGTGGACATATACTCTTTTATGACCATATTAGCTCATCCAACCGCTCTTTATTTATTCCATCTTTGCCTACAACCACAATATTAGATTCACAAAACAACAGAGAGACCTTTATAATACATTCGTTAATTGATAAAAAGTATAAACTAAAAAAAGAAATATCAATCAACTTAGAGAGAGAAGACGGCGATTTTATTGGCGCAATCCCAGAACTCGCGATTTATGCCTGGGGTAATAATTTTTATTCGATGCTGTCAGAAATAAATTACGATATTACCGAACTATGCGATGATTTATACAATATGCCAAATGAAGCATTAGGGAAGAAACCAAAACTTTGGAAAAAATTCTTTTTGGAACACATAGAAACTGTAAATGGCTAAAGCTTTTACTGAAAAAGAAATTAGGAAATCCTTACTAAACAAAATCGATTTTATAATTGTTAAGAATCCCGGACATTGGAAAGGTAAAATCTTTTTAAATGACGTTTTGATCTCAAAGATTAAAATTCCAAATCCGCATAATAAACATTTTGGGAAGGGGAAAATAAAAGTTCTCCGTAAAAGTTTATGTCTATCTTTGAGCCAATTTAACGATTTGATTAATTGCCCCTTAAAAAAACACGAATACTACCAAATTTTAGAAAATTTTAAATAAACTATTCTCTTCTGTGGTGTGTATATAGTGTGTATATTATCTTATAATGAATAGCCGGGAAATTATAAAAAGGTTAAAAAAAGACGGATGGCTTTTGCATCACGTTAAAGGATCACATCATCAGTTTAAGCATCCGATTAAATCGGGAAAGATAACCGTTCCCCACCCAAAAAAGGATTTCCCAAAAGGCACGCTTGAGAGCATACGAAAGCAAGCGGACTGGAAAAAATAAAGGAGAAATATCAATGAAATATTCAATTATCATCCATAAAGACACAGATTCGGATTACGGCGTAACGGTTCCCGATCTGCCTGGGTGCTTTTCTGCCGGTAGGACCATTGAAGAAGCGATGGACATGGCGAAAGAAGCCATCGAAGCGCACTTGGAAGGTTTAATCTTAGATAAAGAAGAAATCCCCACACCGCGATCTATTGAGAATCACGATCTTACAAACGCTGTTTTAGCTATGATTGATATTGATTTATCTAAATTAACCGTAAAAACAAAACGGATAAATATTACCATGCCCGAAAATGTAATTCACGCTGCGGATGAATTTGCTAAAATGCAACATTTGAGCCGATCGGGTTTATTAACACAGGCCGTAACAGAATATATTATAGAGCATAAATAAGTTTTTTAAATCGCTTGATGTCAAAATGCGTCATTTATTTAAGAGTATCAACCGAAGATCAAGCTCGGCAGTTTTCCTTACCCGCCCAGCGCAAACAATTAACCCAGCTGGCCAAGAGCCGAGGCTTTCGTATTTCCGGTGTTTATAACGAAGGCGGAATCTCTGGAGAATCGCTATCGTTTCGACCGGAAATGCTGCGCTTATTGGAAGATGCTGAATCCGGAGAATATACACACGTCTTAATTACTGCGCTGGATCGTATATCCCGGAACCTTTCCGATTCCTTATATATCCGGAGCAAGCTTCAAGATGCCGGGATAACTATTGTAACACCAACACAGGAATTTACACATGATTCAATCGACCATGATTTTACAGCTAATTTATTTGGATCAATGGCTGATTATGAGCGAAAGCGAATATTAGAGCGCTGCCAACAGGGCAGAATAGAGAAAAAAGCGAAAGGTGGATGGCTTGGCGGCACACCACCCAAAGGTTATTCTTACGATAAAAAAGAAAAGAAGCTGGTCGTGGATGAATCAGAAGCGGAAGAAGTAAGAATTATATTGGATGCATCCATAGATGGGTCACCGTATTTCGCGTCAAAAGAACTCGGTAAGCAGGGCATTAAGATTACACCGCGACAAATTAGGAGAATGACCGAAAAGGACAAGGTGTTATTCTATTCCGGCAAAACCACCGATTACTCCGGGAAAGTGATCAAAGCCCAATGGCCGCAGATAATACGTCCGGAAATGGCGGATAAATTATTAAACGCCAAACGATCGCGCCGCACCACAGGAATTTCTACAAAAGCCACACACCTTTTAACCGGACTTGGTATCTTTAAATGTAGATTCTGCGAAAGGACGGTTAAAACATTCACTGGTCGCCGGGATAAAACCGGGAAACGCCTTAAATATTACCGCTGCTCAGCATCTCAATACGGAGAAACGTGCAAAAATACAAAAGGATGGCGCATTAACGTTATCGATACGGTCGTTATTTCTGAAATTGCAAAGATTATGAATAATATTATGGATATTGAACAAACTTTTAAGCAAAGCATGACAAATAAGCAGGGCAATACGGCTGTTAAGCGACTAAATAAACGCCTAAATGATACTCGGAAGAAGCAGAATCGATTGTTTTCTGCCGTTGAATCCGGCGCAATACCGATGGATGACGTATCAGATAGATTCCAACAGTTAAAAAAAGAAGAGAGCGAAATACAATCCGAAATTGAAAGCTTCCAAGCAAACATTAAAATACCCGATTTTGATGCTTTGAAATTAATGGCGGCTAACTTTAACTTTCGCACCGATTTTGATCATGGACAGAAACGTCAGATCATATCACTTGTTTTTTCTCGGATTGAACTTAGCAAAGGGTCGATATACTTCGATAATCTGCTCAAAATCTCTCCGTCAGAAGCAAGAATTCAGTTAAGGTGATTTTGAAACCCTAACTCCTAATATATAAAGAGTTAAGTAATATATATGAGGCTCGGTAGCTCAGTTGGTAGAG
>Ga0114933_10001031_pt1 | contig 32060 bp, 34 predicted proteins | sample 4SBtaG_FD_89691 | JGI IMG/M metagenome (GOLD analysis project Ga0114933, IMG submission 89691) | Deep subsurface microbial communities from Kolumbo volcano to uncover new lineages of life (NeLLi) - 4SBTROV12_W25 metaG | ecosystem: Environmental > Aquatic > Marine > Volcanic | place: Kolumbo... | reverse complement strand
TCGATAGACCGTGTAAAGTGCATCTTTTCAACTCTAAAAAGATCCAAGCCAGCGTAGCTCAGGGGTAGAGCAACTGATTCGTAATCAGTAGGTCGGCGGTTCAATTCCGCCCGCTGGCTCCATTAAATCAAATAATTACAATAAAAACCTTATTTGAAATATTCTATAAATAAGGTTTTTTCAGTAGATTTCAGCCCTTCCTTCAAGTTAAGAGTCCGATTTTTTTTATTCAATGCTGCTTCCCTTTTCAGTTTTTTACTTTCTGTTCCCCCTGAGCAGAAAATATTTTACCAATAAGAATTCAATCGTAATAGATGAAAAGGAAAGATAGTATGTTTTGAACTAAAGGGTTTTGATGAGCCCTTTCAAAGACCGTTATCGACCCAAACCGGACATTCAGAGCCTATAAAAATGCAAACAATAAGGAGTTTTTAAGAAACTCAAATGTCAATTGACTCCAAAAAAAAGAATAGACTATTTATTTTAGGTGCTGGAGCCTCCAAGGATCATTCATCTGGAATAATGCCTACTACAGACAATTTCTTAAAAAAAGCAAGAGAGGGAGATTTTTTCTTTTGGCGACCTACTCCTTATCCATTTGCTGACGCAAATAATTTTCAGGATACGGAGAAAATCATAAAAAGATTGTTCGGGATTAATCAAATACAGCCTGGGGATACAAGTGCCAAGGAGAAAGAAACCACCCTTAAAAGGGTGGATCAAATAAATATAGAGGAGTTGCTTACCCTGGCAACTATATTCCATCAGGTTGACCCCCGCCAACCCTCTGAAGACAATATAATACAACTCATTTTAAAGACAATAGATTACTACTCGGAAAAGGTTACAAGTGAAAATGGGATTTTTAATAAATTTGTGGAGGGATTAAATGGGGATAAGGATTCTATTATTTCATTTAATTGGGATATTCTTTTAGACCAGCTATTGCCGAATTATTCGCCAGAACCGCATAGTATTCCTTTTTCTTTTTATGGCCAATTTATAAATATTTGCACAGCCGAGCAAGACGATTCATGGAAAAGTCCTGTACCATATGTTCTTGGACAAGTTGATTCTAACAGGCGATTTAAACGTAAATTTGGTGGCAATTATATTAAGCTTCATGGTTCAGTTGATTTAGTAAATTGTAAAAATAATACTTGTGAAAATAATCAAAAACCTTTTGTCGCAACAACGCCTAAAGATAGAAATTGCTGCGGAATTTGTCATGAGCTTCTCTATCCTTATATAATACCCCCAATTCAAAACAAGGCCATAAGGGATACCCATTACATAAGAAGGTCCTGGACAAGAACCTTTGAATTATGTCAGGAAGCAGACCAAGTAATATTTTGGGGTTATAGCCTGCCAGTAACAGACTATTGGGCCAACTTACTTGTTAAAAAAGTTTGGGGTGGGAATTGCAAAGAAATTATAATAATTAATCCAAGTGTCCAATTTCAAGATGGCAAACCCAACGGTGACTTTGTGAAGCGTTTTTGCCCGGATGAAAATGTTTTTCAAAAGAAAATTTCCAAAAAATTATTTCGGTATTTTAAAGATTATTTAAAGGATGTTTAGCTGCAATCATCCTAAATCAGATCTAAGGATTGTCGTTCGACCATGTTTGAGCTCCTCATCGGTACTATAGCGTTCCGTTTAATTTAGGGCTTTCTTCGACTTAATATAGGTCCGCTTTTGGCCGTTTAGCGACCTTTTTTGGGTGTTCGCTTATCGACCCTAAGCGTACGTTATATAAACTTTTAAAAATATAGCTATATTACATATGGATCCTATAATTAATGACTCGAGAAAAATTATTGCAACTCTAGCTAATCTCTTTAAAAGAGAGGGAGGAGGAGCTGAGTTCCAAGTGTTATCTCAAGGTTCGCCATTAATTGAAATTACTGGTTACGACAACTGGAATAATGGCACCACTATATATGGAATCTTTTGCAAGGTGCCACTAGAGCTCTATTCAAATATAGAAATAGAAATACAGGCACTTGAACAAAGTATCAAGAACAAAGCGGAGAAATTATTTAGGTCTTATCCTGAATCATGGGTCGACGAAGTTGTAATATCACCCGAATTATCCGAAGAAATCCAAGATAAAGAATATAAGATTTCCCACGAAGAGTTAATAAAACTTTTGGAGTCACAGAAAAGTTTAATGGTTTCCGTTTCAACTGGTGGAGCCCGTATTCAGAGTGTAAATGATGAATACCAATTAAAATTTAAAAAAACTTCCGAAGGCTTAATAGAAAGAGGCTTGGAAAACCTTAATCCTTTCAAAGACCTTTGGGAATGGTATGGGAAATGGAGTGACGGCACTCTTTCAACATACCAGTCTCGACGCAAATTTCTTGGAGATATGTTTGACCCACTTATAGAAACAATAAAAGGCATGGAATCAGTCTCTGTAAACCCAGTTTTTGAAGAACCAACAGGGTGGCATCGCGTTGACCGAAGTATGGGTGAAATCAAGCTCCGGCTTGCGAAAGCTTCAACTGAAGAACATTTTCAAGGAATAGGGCTTCTTGCCAGAGAAACGTTAATTTCTTTAGCTCAAGCGGTCTATGTTAGTGAACTGCATCCAATTCTAGACGGTACGGTGGCCAGCAAAACAGATGCCAAACGGATGCTTGATGCTTATATTGCTGTAGAACTCGAAGGAAAGCCCAACGAAAATATACGAAAGCATGCCAGAGCATCGTTAGATATGGCCAATGACTTAACACACCGCCGTACAGCGGACTTTCGTTTGGCTGCTTTATGTGCTGAATCAACAAATGCTGTAATCAATATTCTCTCAATTATTTCTGGGAGGAGGGATAAAAAATAGGAGTTCTAAGTGATCTTCAATCTAATTCTCGATAGTGTCCGCTATTGGCCGAATGGAGACATGTCTGGTAACGACTGCCACTTCAACCGGTCAACGCAACACATGCGTTAAATCGTTCTGCGGGTGTTTCAAACTCTAATGTTTCACGGGGTCGTTCATTTAATTCTCGAGCCACTTTATTAAGTGTTGCCTGTGAGTGTACCGACAAATCCGTTTTTTTTGGAAAGTATTGTCGTAGCAACCGATTTGTATTTTCATTCGAGCCACGCTGCCAGGGGCTTTGTGGGTCACAAAAATAAACATCAATGTCGGTCGCTAAAGTAAACCGTTGATGATCTGCCATTTCTTTTCCTCGATCCCAGGTTAATGATTTATACAGCTCTGTGGGAAGTTTGTGTGCATGTTTTATCAGTGCCGAGATGACCGTTTCCGTGTCTTTACCTTTCACTCTCACTAACATGACATACCGTGTTTGCCGTTCAACCAAAGTGGCAATATGACTATTGTTTGATCCTGCAATAAGATCACCTTCCCAATGCCCAGGTACAGCACGATCTTCAACCGAGGAGGGACGCTCCCTGATCGACACAGCATTGCAGATTTTACCCAGTCCTTCATTTTTTATGCTGTGTTGTTTGGCGCGCCGTATTGCCCGTTGAGTACGAAGGTACAATTGCAGCTCTTTTTTAAGGACCCCACGGGCCTGAATAAACAAACTGCGATAAATCGTTTCATGTGACACGTGCTTATTCTTATCCAATGGGTATTGTCGTTTTAGCCAACCGTCAATCTGTTTGGGTGACCAATTCATTTGAAGCTTTGATGCAACCCGTCGTTTTAGTCCAGGATGCAGGGATAGTTTACAGGGTTTTGGTCGATGTGCTCTATTCCAAGCGGCTTCATCTGACTGGCTGGCGCGGTATTGTTTCAAACCACCGTTACGTGCAACTTCTCTACTGATCGTTGAAGGTGAACGACTCAATTGAGCAGCGATACACCTTAAAGAAAGATTGCTGATAAGACCTCGTGATATCTCTTCACGTTCACGAAGCGTCAATGCTAATCTTGAACGTCGTCGGGGGGAAGGTCGGATTCCCCCAGTCGGTGATAATAGATTAAATATTGAGGATGAGGATCGATCAAATACCCGACCGATGGCTTTGAGTGATTCGCCCTTTTGCCATCTTTCCCATAACTCTGACATCTGTCCTGCTGTATAATTTCTTCGAGTTCGATATGCCATACTTACACTCCATCTTTTTATTCTTAAGATAAAGTGTTGCGTCGACCGGTTGAGGTCGCAACCCAAAGCGGACATTCCATCCTATGATTTGGATAAAGTGATATTGGGCAGGATGATTAAAGAGGCGGGTAAATGATTCTGATAGTAATTTTTGTATGTTTTTCCTGGCTAACTATTTTCGCAATTCGTCAATTATGGTGGTTGCTCCAAGAAATACCGCCTAGCATAACGAAATTACAAGTCGTTCAAAAAATCCTAAATGTAATCATCGTAAGCACACTTCCCCTTTGGCCCTTTGCGGCGATGGGTGGATTTACATTTTTGGCACCTTACATGAAAATGTATTTTCCTGATACTGGTATAATTACCCGCGCTTTATTTTTTTCAATATATATTTACCCTATTTCTGTTTTTACTGGCTTCGTTTTTTTTCGGGTAGGGTGGGAAGAAACAAATTCTTTAAAAATGCTCTTATCAACAATAGTAACTATAGTAGGTCCTATTTCAGTAGGATTTTTTTGGTTTTATATTCCTTAAAATTTTAAAAAAAATATCCTTATAGCGCTTAAATCTTTTTGGTCAACGTGGAAAATTAAAAAGAGGTGGTCTTATGTTAAATATCGCTATTGCATTAGCGTTTATAACTAGTGTTTTATTTTCACCTGGCCAGAAAATACTTCTTCTAATTATTAGTAAGCCCCTACTCCAAACACTTCCAAAAGTTCAATCTGTTGTACTCTCAGCAACCTTTACTTACTGGCTTCCCGCACTGATTATTTACCTAGCTTTAAAATCATTTCCGAAAACCGCTGGAATTAAAGCTACCACAGGTGAGAGCAGGGCATTAACCATTGGAAATTTAATTTTAATACTTTATGTGATTGTTAGAATTTTCGCTTCAACAATCCAAGGAGGGGGGCCTGGTTTCGTTGTCGCAAGTTACTCAGTAGTAACGGCACTTCCGGCACTTATTGTTGTTGGAATGGTATCAATTAAAATTGTTGTACGGACTTTTATTAAAGAAAGGCAGGTTTCCCCTCCAGCTCAAATAGACAGACGTCAAATAGCAAGTTTTGGCTTTATCGGATCAATTCCGGTGCTGCTTGCATTAGGTTTTACCTTTATTGGTGAAAATTCCTTGTTTAATATTTCCAATAAAACGGACCGAAGATTGGATGAGCTTTGCAAAACTGCAGGAGAAAAAATATACAGCGTTCCAAACGATTTGCAATCAGTATATTTTGATCTAAATGGAGGTGGAACTTATTATGGGATTAAGGATGGAATTTACAGTGGATGGGGTAGCGGTACTATCGGTATAGGGTTTATCAATCTTGGAATACTACGTTTTTTAGAAAAGCCTGCTGACAGTTATTCAAAAAAACAGCGAAAGGATGCTAAATATGCAAGGTATTATTCCTCGACGAGGGTCGAGCCGGTTGACATTTTAAAATCTAAATATGGAGTTTATAGTAGTTCAACTACCAATCAAAAGGATAAAGAATTGGGGATTTTTGGTACTGAAATACTTATTAAAGAAATTGCCTCGGGTAAAACAATTGCTGAAAATAGATACTTCCTTAGCAATAAGAACAGAAGGATTTGTGGCCATGTAGTTGACAATAAAATCAGAGATAGAGATTTTATTGTCAGAGCATTAAATCTCGAAAGGTAATCTATAAATTTGGAAGTGACTAATGTCCGCTATTGGCCGAAAGCCGTCATTAAATTTGCATAGGTTCCATTACTCCCCGCAAAAAGACTTACCTAATTTCTTTTTCCTTTTTTGATATTTTTAAAATCTAACAAGGAGCTGGGATCAACTTTAAGGGCTTTGGCGATTTTACATATATTAATCAACCCTACATTTCTCCTCCCCTGCTCGATTCCTCCAATATAAGTGCGGTCTAGATCGGATTCAAAGGCCAAATCTTCTTGAGACCACCCTAGGTTGTTTCGTACACTTCGCACCTTTTTTCCTAATAATACTCTGGGATCGTTTTTCACCTTGCCTCATTTAAGAATGAATAACTCCCATTAATAGAATCATTTTGATGATTTTAAGTCTACGGACTATAAGTATCATTATGAAATGCCCAAATAGACAGCTATACTTTGGGTCTAATGCTGATAAGGAGCTTTCCGATTAATCTTAGAAAATGCGAAAGCCATATAAGGAAGGACAAACCAAAATGGCTGATGAAAAAAATAAAAGGACAGGTTTCTCATTTGCAAAATTATTTGGGATGTTTATATTCATAATTGTTGGTGTTTTTCTTTCAATAGGAATACACGAATATATAAACTTAACTCCAGAGCAATTGGAAAGAATGGATAGGGAATATGAAGCAAGGAAATTAGAAGAGGCAAAGCAAGAAGCTCAAGAGGAAAAGAAAAGAGCAAAAAAAGCCTTTGAAACTAGATGTGACAAGAGTGGAATGCCGTTTGTTATGGTGCAAGATGCAGTAAGGAGTCGTTTAAAAAGTCCAAAATCTGCCGAATTCCCAGTCCGAGAAAGTAAGACAGTTCAATATAAATCAGAAGACAAGAGAGATACAAATTGCTATTACACAGTTTTGGGAGTGGTTCATGCCCAGAATAGCTTTGGGGTAATGTTAAAGAATACCTTCATGGCTCGAATTACATATTTTTATAAAACAAAAAGGTGGCAAGTGACATTTGTTGAAGTGCAATCATAGTCAATATTTAATAGTATATTAATTGTATGCTCTCTACCTTTAGCGGGGGAAAAGCCGTAACCGTAACGGCCTGGGAGCAGTTCTCCTTATACGGGTTTTCTTACGGAGAAAACGAATGCCAAAGAAGCCTCTCCTAAAAAAAGGATTAAAAAAGCCCAAATTCTTTTCTTTCTCCCCTGAGTTACAGGAGGAAATATTGAACCTTTCAGGTTTGACTCGAAAGGAGGTCAACCCTCTAGCTCATGCCATAAAAAGTATTATGGATTCACACCTTTGGCATGAAAGCTTTAATCAAATAAAACCAAATAAAATTCGTGAATTTTTAACGGACAAGAAAACTGGAGGGGAATATTTATTATCAAAGGCAAAAGAAATGCTCGAAATATTAAAAAGGTTCTCAGAATATGAGATTAACCTTTTGTCTTTAAAATATTTAAAAGAGGAACTGGAGTTTTTTGCGGAGCCTAACAGTCAACTCTATTCCGGAGAGGACTGTGAAAGCGGCTTTATAAGTGAATATGAAATTGCATACCTTAACAAGATTAGCGACGAGCAAGAAAAACGCGCCGGAAAATCGAAGAATAAAAAGAAACCACCCAATAAGGTGGAGGAATCAGGAAGAAGGCATCCAAAAAAAGAAATTGAGACGGACGAAAAGTTTCCTTCAAATTACAATCGAACTTTAGAGATGATAAAGAAACAACCTGTTTCCCGTTCTGTGAAAAGGGAGAAAGGGGACAGAGAACGTATAAAAAAAGAGTTGGAGGATGTGTTTTTTCGATTTGCAAAATTTGATGATGATAATTTTAATGAAAAGATTATAGAACAAGAAAAAAAAGATGCGGTAAATAACTTTACCAGATTGATTTTAAAAGAAGTAAACCTGCTTCCAAAGAAACGAGGTAAGTACAAAAAATCAACATCATCAAAAAAATAATACAATATTTCTATCCATAGTTAGAATCATTTTGTTTTTGCCTTTCAGTTATGATTGTCAGTCCATTTTCTTTTATCCACTCATCGACTCCTTTAGGCCCAGCAGGAATGACTAATACTCCGCCACTTTGATTGAGGTTTCCGTTCGGTTTATCCCGATATTTTTCTGGACGATGAGCTTTAAGCAAAAACATTGTGAGGCCATCGGAATACTCCTTAACCTCCCCGCATTTTTTGCCTTGATAGTAAATATTCTTTGTTACCCCTTCAAAAGCTCTCTGCCTAGCTACATCTTCAAGTAGATCTAATCCTTCTTGTAAGGCATTATCCCAAGCATCAGAAAACTCAGGATTAACTTTCTTCGCACTATATGCAGTGATTCTGCTTATGTTAATTCTTTGGGATGCTTTAGTTATATTGCAGGTCCGCCTTAATTCCCGCAAAAACTCAATTTTTAAATCTTTAGTGAAAGCTACTTGTGTTTTTCGATCATTTCCTGATTTCGCCATACTTAAAAATACCTAAGATAAAAATATCAATATAAAAAGTTTACTCCATTATTTATTTTTTTAAAGTTTTTTCCCCCGAAGAAATAAGAACTTACGCTTTCTAAAATTTGTAAAAAGAAAAACTCCCCTCTTTTTTGGATTTTACAAATCGGGCTTGATTTTGCCTTGATGTAAATTAAGTGCAGTTAAGCAAATCTCATCTGCGATGGGATAAAGAGTGGTGAATATTAAAATCAAATTTTATGTCTAATCTCGATTTAAAAAAATTGCCTACTCCTTGGTTAGAGGCTATTCGAAAAATTCCAGCTGGTTCGTTACCAAATGAAATTTTAGAGGCTCTTACCCAAGATAAGGAGTTTCAGCCCAATTTTAGAACCCGAAGTCTTGATGATCTTGTTTCTAGAAAAGAAGCCGCTGGAATACTTGGTGTTTCTGTCAAATCGTTAGAGGGTTGGGCACAGAAGGGAATAGGTCCAGAAATTATCAGGCTGAGCCCTAAATTAATCCGTTACTCGATAAGATCATTAAAGGAGTTTCAAAGTGGAAGAAAATAACAAACCAAAAAAGAAGCCGGGGGAAGTCGAGGCTCCCGCCAAAAACAAAACAAGCGATAGAAAAAATATAAGGGGCTCGGGCAAAATAGAAAAGTACAAAGTAGACAATGTAGCTGATTTCTGCGCTTTATTTCACCTAGCACAGATAGGGCTCCTGCGTATCAAGCCATCAGGAGGGCCACCCATAGGGGAGACTTTCCATCCAACCAAGGATAAGCTAAAAATCCAGAAATGGATCAAAGAGAACGAAAATAATAATATCTATTTTTCAGTAAATCCAACCAAGAATTTCGTCACAAGTAAAGTAGAAAAAATTGGCATAGCCTCCATGAACTGGCTTCATGTTGATATTGATCCAAAACCTGAGGCAAACCCCAATTGGGACCCAAAAAGAAAGGGAGAACCAGAGTATTTGCCTTTATCCAACGAATACAACAAAAGGTGGAAGAGTGAAAAGTTAAAGCAAATCAATGCACTTCACACCAAGCCAAGCCTAATCATAGACTCAGGTGGCGGCCTTAATGTCTATTGGCGCATAAAGCCTGTTCCCATCAAAGGTGAAGAGGAATGGACTCAGTTGGAGCTTTATCTCAAACAACTTGTCATTGATTTGGATGGAGATTCTGCTGCTGCAGAAATTAGCCGTATCTTAAGAATGCCATTTACCACCAATTTTCCCAGCGAAAAGAAAATAAAAAATGGTCGGGAACCAAATCCCACCAAAGTTATAGAATTCAATGATTTGATATATACCCTAAGAGATTTCAAAAAAGCCAATCCAAAAAATTTAAAAAGCAAGGAGAGTAAAAAGCAGAAAAGTAATCCTGTCAACCTCTCCCACTTGGGCATTGATCAAAGTTATCAACAATTAATTCTCAATGGGTTCATAGAAGATGAACCAGATAAATACATGAGTGACAGCGAGGCTGTTTTCGCTGCTACTTGTGTCCTTTTGCAGAGGGGTATTGATGATGAAATTATTCATTCTATCTTATTGGACAAACGCTTCAAGATTTCTGAGCACAATTACCGCCAACCAAACTCAGATTGTTATGCCCAAAAGCAAATAAAAAATGCCAAGGAACAAATAAAAGAGAATTTAAAGTCAATAGATGAAAGCATTGAAGCCTTGACAGAAGACAGTCGTGAAGCTGAAATCAAGGAGATATTTGAAAATGTCATCAAGGCACAATTTTCAAAGTTTGATATCGATCTCACCATTAAAAAAATCAGAAGGAAAACGAAGACACCAGTTTCAATTCTTCGTGAAATTATTAAAGAAATCAAAATCTATGGAAAAATTTCTGAAGATATAGGTCTTAAAGTAGCAATAAAAACTCTCAACAAATATTTCGAGGGAAGGAAATATCTCATTCGTACAAAGGAAGGTTCCTCATGGGAGTATAAGGAAACCCATTGGGAACAAACCAATGATGATTTTATTAAGAACCGCATTATTAAAACAATTGAAAGCGAACAAAAAAAGAATGCGGATTTTTTGGATGGTAATAACTTCGATTCTATTACTAGACAGGCTCTAAATTTAATAAAGGCACTGCAAGTTATGGATGGTGATCCCTTATGTTTAATGGAGGTACCTAAACCCATTATCAATGTTAAAAATGGTGAGCTTTGGCTGGATGAAAATGGAAACGTTGAATTGCGCGATCACAGCTATGATTCATATCTGACATATTGCTTGAATGTGGAATATGAGCCTGATGCGAAATGTACTGAGTACGATAAAGCCTTATTGAACACATTTAAGAACGTAAGAGGGGGCACTGAACCCAAAGAAATGGCAAGCTTATGGAATGAAATAATGGGCTATATCATTCAGCCCAACCGGGATATTCCTGCGTATTTTATTCTTTATGGAAATGGGTGCAATGGTAAGACCTCTCTTGTTGAAGTCATGACTAACTTAGTGGGAAAAAACTCTATCCATGCAGGGCGAATTGACAAGCTTGAGTCTGGTAATTTATTTATGATTGGTTCTTTGGCTGGAAAATTACTTTTTTTAGATGATGATGTGAATGCAAACACAAAATTACCAGATGGGATATTAAAGAAAATTTCTGAGCGTAAAATTATGACAGGGGAACATAAATTTAAGGATCACTTCGATTTTGTATGTGTTGCAGTCCCGGTATTGCTATGCAACCAATACCCCAATACCAGTGACCTTACCCACGGGATGCTAAGACGAGCTTACGTCCTTCCATTTGACCGCAGATTTACCGAGAAAGATATAGACCCAACGCTATTCCCGTCGATCAAAAAAAATGAATTACCAGGCGTTTTGAATCGCGCCCTAGAAGGGTTGAAACGACTGCGTCAGAAGGGGCAGTTCAATATTCCAAAAGCTTGTAAGGTCGAAAAAAAGAAATGGCTTGTAGCCGCAAATCCTTTGATGTCATTCATTGACGAACAATGCAATCAAGGTTCATATAATGACGACACAGGGGAATTTAGCGGATTAGATAAAAATGGTGAACCCTTATCGCAAGAACTCTGTGTATTTTTCCAGAGATATACTAGCTGGTGTGACAATGGGGGAATAAAAAATCCCATCACAAAGCGAACACTAAAAAGGAATTTAGAATCTTTGGGATATCTGATTCACAAAAGTAGCTTGAACCGTATCATGGGTCTGGAAGCCCAGAAAGATGATAACTTCTGAAATAATAGATTTTCATAGATTAACCGCCGAACGGGTTGAAACCCGAGAGACTTACGCGAAAAGAAAAAAATTGTTTAATACAATTATGAAATAAAATAATTTTTTTTAAATTTAATAAGGGTTGTTGAGATTCAACCCTCTCAGCGGGAAATCCCATCCCCTCTTTGGGCAATAGCACCAAAATACTCAGGCCTATTAATTTCCTATAAGTAGGCTCACACTAAGGTAGAGCTTATAGTTTGTTTAAAAACAAGCAATTAGCGCGTGACTCAGCGGGGAAAGGTTTACCGAAAAAGGTATTAAGAAGGTATTGCTTCCTTATTTTATATGTTCAACAAATATACTGCCATTTTTTGACTTAGTTTATGGGTTAATCTGTATCCACCATAGAACCCAATAAAATATTTCGAGAAGGGGGATTAGCGTAAAAGTTGCCGTAAATCTTTGTGTGGTGAGACTTGTCTGGGGGCAGTATGAAGTTTGATAAAAAGATGGCTCGGAGCAGCTTTATATAAAAGGTCGCTATCCGACCCAAAGCGGACATATCAAGCTGGAAAAAGTAGCAATAGGAATGGAGCGAGTAAGAAATAATTAAGAGCTTGGGTCACTCAGATGAGCAACAACCGGCTTGACCGAACACGCCATCATAGGGAACTTCACCCTGTAAACGCTTAACGTAATGATCAGGGTCTTTTTCGAATACTTCAGGACAATAAGGGCATCGGCAAAAAAATACTTCCCACCCTGCAATTTCCATTCGAACAGTCCACTGAACCGGCTTTTCAGCCAAACAGGTAGGACATACAACTAAATCTTTCGTTTCCTGAAGATACTTAGGAGGTTCATCATTAAAAAGGTCAGTACAACCTTGGCAACAAAAGAAATATTCCTTGCCTTCGTAAATGGTTGTTGTCCATCGATCCTCACCAATTCCAAGCCGAATTAAAGAGCAACCGCAGGTGGGACAAATAGAAGTCACAATCTTTTTGGCCGTATCAGTTGTCATTGCATTGTTCCTTTTCTGTTTGATTCATTTCATCACAACAAGAAGATTCTTTTTTCTTGGGTAGTAAATCCACTACGAAATCAATTACTGATTGCAATTTACTCCTTGTGCATTCACAGGCTTCTTCTGAAGAAACGGTCTCTTCTTCTATCTTGTCCCAATCTACATATTTTTTCATAGCAACAACGTACCTCCATAAACTATAACCAAGAATACGAAAATTTTTGCAAAAATCCCGCCTGATTGTTGGTTTTGCCCTAAATGCGAGTGCCCTTGAGCATCATATCCAATATAACCCCCCAGGGCAATTATACCCAATGCAGCTTGGGTCTTTAAAATAGGGTCTGGGATTAATGTAATAGCCATAGCTAAAATTGGAAGAGATAATACTATCCCCTTATATAGCAACCTCTCAAATGGGATAAAATGTTCAACTAATTGCATACTAAAAGCAAAATACCAGACTAATGCAATTCCTTGTATCCACCAATCAGAAGCAAATATAAATATGGGTACTATACAAACCAAGGTACAGAAAACAGCATGACTGAGGCCCATTTTAAAACGTTCCCAATAGCCATACTCAAGAGCTTGCATATCTTTATTTTTAGTCAAGTTGCTATTTAAAAATTCTTTTAAATCTGTAAAGTAAACAGGGCCATAAATTCCTTCCCAACCATGTTCTTTTAATTCTTTTCTTTTTACTCCAGCTACCGACAATTGGGGCAGTATTAATTTTTTGTGATTTACTAATTTTTCTACATCGTAAACTTTTAAATGAGAAAGAACGGTATCTGTAGTGAAAATTCCCTCAGCGGCGGCACACCAGACATTGGTGCCCTTGGTATTAACCACTAAAAGAAAACAATCTAAAGCTTCTTTTTTTAAATACTCTTTTAAGTGCCTGACTGTGTAATCAAAATTACAGGTAACTAGAATTGGAGAAGATTTATCTGGATTACCTATGGTAACTGTTTCAGGTTCACAAGGAAATCTGGCAAAACGAAACAGGGTTTGATAAATATCTTTAATCCATTCAATCATTTTTTAATTTCCAAGAGAATGAACATTCCCAGCATAAATGATTTCGAGTTAACTATTTGCAGTCCAGCCTCCCTAACCTCTTCCTCAAAACTTGGAATTGCATTGGTTGTAGTTTGAGTCATTATCCAGGTAAGAAGTCGCATCGGTAATCTGAAGGCGTAATAAAAACATTTTGCTAGAAAGTTTTCTGGAATTATTTCATCACCAATTAAAACTTTCCCGCCATTCTTTAAGATTCTTTTAATCTGCTTCATTACATGAACCCGTTCTGCGCGGGTCAGTTCGCTGAAAGCAAGAGTACTTAAAATAATATCGAATGATTCATCTGAAAAATGTTCATCCAAATTACTCAAACTGATATTAAGGTAGTTTGCTGTTGGCGAATTTCTTTTTGCTACTTCAAGCATACCGCTGTTTGCATCTACTCCAGTTACTTCAGCTCCTTGTTGAATGCACATTTGAGCCAAGGTTCCTGTACCACAACCTAAATCCAAAACTTTATTCCCGGATTGGGTATGTTCGGCTATCTGTTCTTTAATTTTTGTCAGCGAACCTAAAGTCAAAAGACCCATCCCTATATCGTAGCGCTCAGGACGAGACTCAAGAATTTTCATATAAACAAATGACATAGCTAAACCTTTATCCGGTAATGTTTTTCTTATGATCTAAATAAAACTCTTTCATCTCATCATTTGCTGATACCGTTGTTTGGAGACTGGTTAGGAAAGTATCAATGTCATTACAATTGAGCGTAGCCAAAATATGCTCATCGCTGACTTCAGTGAAAGTGCGCATTCCAGTGCAACCCAAGGACATTCCAAAAGGCGATTTATTCATAGTAGTTGGAATAACGGCACAGGCTGGTCGGCCCAAAGCCATGGAATCCATGCTTTCAGACCATTTGCAACAACCCAAGACTTCGTTATAAATCATCGCTTGTGAAGGTTTTAACCACATTAATATTAATTGAGGTTCTACAGGAAAGTCTTTTAAAGGACCATAAACTACCCCACTTAATTTTTGGGAAAGGGTGGGAATATTTGGAGGCTCATCTTCTGATAGATAAGAGCATTCGCACATTTTTTTAACTAAACCTCCTAGTTGTTCCTGTACTTCTTTAGGCATCTCAATTCCCAATATCATGGCTCCAATTGGGCAGTTGTAATGTTTGTTTGCAGAGGCAAAGAAAGCTTTTTTCTCTGCCATTCTCCAGAAAGTACAGAAAGAGGGAACTTCTTCTTCCATTATTTCTATTCCTTGGGGTTGCTCCTCTACAAAAGCCATTGCTACGGGGGGGATATCTAGCCCAAAAGCTGAAGAAATTTCCTGGTCAATCTTTGTGTTGTCCATGGTCGCCTCCCTAAAGTTTGATTAGCCTTTTTATAAAATAATTTTTCATCTATAATATAAAACCTGTAGTAACTACAGGTTCAAGGATTATTATGGCAATTAAAGAAAAAACTCTAAGCATTGGACTTTTGTCCACTCAAACTAACTGTAAAATTGAGACAATCAGATATTACGAAAAGATTGGAATCTTTCCGAAACCTCCTAGGACAGAGGGTGGGCACCGGGTTTATAGTGAAAATCACTTAAAGCGGCTGGTATTTATTCGGCGTAGTAGGGAGTTGGGGTTTTCACTTGAGGATATTCGAGCTCTTTTGAAACTAATTGATGGTGGGGCTTATACTTGTCAGCAGGTAGAAACGATAACTCTTCATCATAAAGAGAATATCCATAAGAAGATTCTGGATTTAAAAAAACTTGAAAAGATACTGACTAAGATATCTTCGCAATGTGAGGGAGGAGTAGTACCAGATTGCCCCATTCTTGATGCCCTGTTTGACCAAAAGAAAGTAAGAGTTAAATGATAAAACTATTAGATGGACTCAATATTTCTTCTAAATTTTTATCAACGGTTTGTCTTACATAAAAGGCCTTTAGTTTCCATCAGTTTCTTCCTCTCTCCATTTGGGGAATGAAGTTAGGCTTCAGCTTCCTCGTAAGCTAATTCCCATATTTCTTACTTTAAATGAATTTTGCTTTACATTCCTCAATATTTCGATATTATTGGAAATATGGAAAATAAGACAGCAGTCACAGCTCTATCTGCCCTGGCTCAAGAACACCGGTTAGAAATTTTTCGTCTTCTTGTACGTAAAGGGGTTCAAGGTATTCCGGCAGGGGAAATTGGAAAGAAACTGGATATACCGCTTTCAACCCTTTCTTTTCATTTGAGCCAACTCAAAAATGCCAACCTAATAAATTGTCGTCGGGAAAGCCGGACTCTATTTTATTCGGCAAATTATCTTTCCATGAATGAACTTATGGCTTACCTCACTGAAAATTGCTGTCAGGGAGACGCAGAAACTTGTGAAAATTCTGTCAAAAGTATTTCTGAGGCATCAAGCAAATAAACAATGCCCGGCGAGATAATAAATGTGCTTTTCCTTTGTACTGGCAATTCAGCTCGGAGCATCATGGCAGAGGCTATTCTCAATAATGAAGCTAAAGGCCGCTTTAAGGCTTACAGTGCTGGCAGCCATCCTACAGGAAAAGTAAATTCGCTTACCCTCGCTCTATTGGTCGACCGTGGAATCTGGGAGCACTATTTAAGAAGCAAAAGCTGGGATGAGTTTACAAAACCAGACTCTCCGAATTTCGAAATAGTAATTACTGTATGTGACAACGCCGCTGGAGAAATCTGTCCTGTCTGGATAGGCGATCCAATCAAACTTCATTGGGGATTGGAAGACCCTGCTGCCGCTGAAGGATCGTATGAAGAGCGCATGAAGGTCTTTGAGCAAACTTATGCACAGCTTGAAAAACGAATCAAGATTCTGGTGGGTTTACCAATAGAAGATATAGATGCAAAAACTTTAAAAAGCCATTTTGATCAGAAAGAATTGTTATGACATCTGAAGAAACGTCCCCTATGGGTTTGTTTGAACGGTACCTCTCCGTATGGGTAGGGATATGTATATTAGCTGGAGTTGGACTGGGTGTTGTTTTGCCTGATTTGTTCCAGGCAGTAGCCAATATAGAATACGCCAGCGTGAATCTTGTTGTAGCGGTCTTTATTTGGATAATGATTTATCCAATGATGGTCAATGTAGACTTTGCTTCAATTAAAGATGTTGGAAAAAAACCAAAGGGTTTATGCATAACACTAGTTGTGAACTGGCTTATTAAACCCTTCACGATGGCTGCCTTAGGTATTTTATTTTTTGAGCATTTGTTCCTTGGTCTTGTAGAACCACAAACGGCAAAGGAATATATTGCCGGAATGATTTTACTTGGTGTTGCCCCTTGCACAGCAATGGTATTTGTCTGGAGTCAATTGGTACGAGGTGACGCGAATTATACTTTGGTACAAGTATCTATTAATGACATTATCATGATTTTTGCGTTTGCGCCGATTACTGCATTTCTTTTAGGCGTAACAAATATTGTTGTGCCGTGGGAAACGCTTTTTCTTTCCGTCGTGCTCTATGTGGTAATTCCTCTAATGGCTGGGTATTTCACCCGAAAAGCCTTAGACAATTCGAGCAACCATGAGCGTATTGAAATTTTTACTTCAAAAATAAAACCCTTTTCTATCATGGGGCTTTTAGCAACGGTGGTGCTATTATTTGGGTTTCAAGCACAAACGATTATTGATAAGCCATTGGTCATTGCCTTAATTGCTATACCGCTACTGATCCAAAGTTATGGTATTTTTGCAGTGGCCTATGGTTGGGCATATTTATGGAAGGTTCCGTTTAGTACGGCAGCTCCAGCTGCGCTGATAGGTACGTCAAATTTTTTTGAATTGGCTGTTGCCGCAGCAATTGGCCTCTTTGGATTAAAATCAGGTGCCGCATTAGCAACTGTAGTCGGTGTTCTTGTTGAAGTACCTGTTATGTTATCACTCGTTGCAGTAGCAAATAGTACTCGTAGGTTTTATATTTAACTAACGTACCCATTTAAGAAATACCCAAAACCATATTCAAAGAAGAGGTCAAGAATCTTTTAACTAACCATTTGAGTAAAATTAAAAATGCAAATCTGAGACCGTAAAGAGTTTGCTTTGAAAGTCCGCTCTTGGCCGATTTTGGTCCTTGATCCCAAACAGCAAATACCTCCCAAGCAACTAATTCATATTCTCCAGGCTAATTGGTGGGATATCAGGCCGTTACATTGAAATTCTTCTTTCAAAACCTACTGAGTGAACAGCAATGAGTTGAACATGTAAAAATGCTAACTTATGAGGTGGCACAACGTAGGAGGGGAGGGTCATGACCTTGTATTAGAATTTAAAGGAACCCTAAAGCAAAAGCTAAAGCATTTCTATTACACGCTCCTTGGCCCCTAATTCTTCCGACAAATAGCTTTGAGTCATTTGTAAACTTTGATGCCCTGCCATTTCTTGAACATCTTTTAAACTTCCCCCTGCCTTTAGAATATTCTTGGCACAATTGGTAATGAATGTTCTACGACCGGAATGAGAGGAAAACCCATCAAATCCTAAACTCCGGTAAAGCTTGGTAAACCAAAGTACCAGAGAATGAGATGACATTTTTTCACCTCGCTCAGACTGAATTATATAATCTGAAGGCTTTGGAAGTTGATCTCCTGAATCGCTCTCATCTTCTATTAATTTTTTTAGATTAAGGAGAGCATCTTTTAATCTTTTATTTATCGGAATAGACCTGGAATTTTTGCCCTCTGAGTCTTCAAATTTAATTTCACTTCCTATATCTCCCTTTTCATTTAAGACCATATTCCAACGGAGATCAGCCATTTCACTAGCCCGTAACCCGGCTTTAAGATTTAGTGAAAATATAACCCGATTTCTTATGGGATATCTAGTGGTTTCCAAGTAATGCAGAATACCTTTAATCTGCGCATCAGAGAGAATTTTGGCTCGTCGATCTGGCATAAAATATTGTTGGGAAAACCCGCCTTTAGAAAATTAAAATAGGTTGCATATAACTCAATTTAAGAGTTATTTCACTCGTCTAAGATCCAACCTTTCATCTATTTCTTAAAAAATTAAGGAATTAAAGCGTTTTTCCTACGACATGCCAAAACTACTTCATTAAAGCCCTAAACTGAGACGTTTTTATATTTTAATCAGTAGTTTGTCAACGAAAAATATATGGCAACAAATGTAAAAAAAATAGCAAACGTTTATACCAAATTCGGATCAATTCTATTTTTGAAATAATTTTATTTAGACACTTTTATCTTCCGAACCTGAATATCCAAAGAAAATTTTCTAAATCTAAATATTACCTCGCAAATCTTAGAAAAAAAATAATACTTAAAAGAATTTCTTAAATATTGTCTGGTAACTGTGCGGATGTAACAAAGTTAGCCTTGCTTATTTGCTCTTGGGATAAATCCATTGAGTTCGTAAAATCTGCTTCTTTAATATCGGCCTGTTCAAAATTTGCATTGCTTAAAATTGCAGAATTAAAAATTACTCCAGTCAGATTTGCATAACCAAAATTGACGTCACTAAGGTCAGCTCCATGAAGACGGGCTCCCGTTAAATCTGCTTTAAAAAAATTTGCTGAATGCAAGTCCGCGGTCCCCATCCTTATTTCTCTAAGATCTGCGTCTTCAAAGTTTGCCCTTGAAAGATGCGCCCCCCGTAAATTTGCGCCAACCAACTGAGCCCCCTTTAAGGTTGCGTTTTGTAATTTTGCGCCAGCCAAGTTAGCTCCGTTTAAATTAGAGAAGCTGAGGTTTATATTTTCGAGATTCGAATGCGATAGATTAACCTTTTCAAAACTGCACATGCTTAAATCCAAACCACATAAATTTGTCAATTCAAATTTATGACCGCTCATATTTAATCTATAAATTTTATAATCCGAAAGGAGTTTTTTAAAAGTTAAAATTCTTTCCGGCTTTTCTTGAGAAGCCATATAAATGTCATACAGGGAATTCTTAAAGGTTTCTTTACTTTTTCCTTGGAACAGGTTTTTTTCCTCTAAAAGGTCAACGATTGCCTCTAAAAAAGATACAAATTGAATATCTCCAATATTTCCAACCATAAATTCAATCACCTCCATCCATATAATTCATATTTTCTTTAATTAAACTCACTCTATACACCCAAAAAAATTATTAATATTTTATACTATTTATTTTTTTATATCTAGTTTTTATTGCAAAATCAAGAAAAACTAGATATATTATTATTAATAATATGTTTTTTTTCTATATTTTTTAATATATGGGAGAAAAATTATTTTTTCAATAACTCATCATAAAATTTTAAATAGTTTATTTTTATAAAAATGGAAACACATAAAAAGAGATATGCATTAAATCTAAGGGGAATTGACCTTAGTGGCGCTGATTTTAGCAGGAGGACTTTAATAGGAGTTAATTTCAAGAAAGCTAAATTGGTTCAAACAAATTTTAATAAGGCCAATATGCAGGGAATCAATCTAGCTTGCTCCAATCTAAAAGGGGCGAAAATTAATTTTGCCAACCTGGAATCTGGAAACTTAATTAATGCAAACCTCATGCAGGCGGAGCTAACAGAAACTAACTTGAAAAACGCTTGTCTCCATGGGGCAAATTTCCTTTGGGCGCAATTTGAAAAAGTGGACTTGAGGGGGGCGGATCTTCAAATGGCTAAAAATTTAACTCTCGATCAATTAGTTAACTCTAGAATCGACAAGAACACTCGTCTTCCAGATTATATTCAAACCTTTCACCGGCCCATCACTGTATTGAAGCTAAGTCAATTTACTCGCAATTTTAAAAATAAAAGTGGTTATAAACGGAATATGAGGAAAATTATCTCTCTAAAATCAAAATTAGATCAACGCAATTTTAATAACTAGTGGCATTAAAATGTTGTCACGAAAACCAGGAATTTAGAACCGCCAACCATGGTGGTCAATTTTTAACTTGTTATGAACGAGTCTTTTAGAAAACTCCTTGAACTGGAAGCAGAAAAAACAGGAAATAATTCTTCTAAATTATCCTCTATTTGGAGGGAAATTTGTGAGGGAGAAGAAATTGACTGCTTCGAAAACATAGCCACTCTATCCAGAATTAAGGAATTGATGCTTTTTGGATTTTCATCATTGATTTGCCGGGAGAATCCTAGCCATAACCATTCAATCATTGAGAACGAATTTCTTTGCCAAGACAAATCGACAGATTTGGGAAAACTTGATGTTAAATTTGATTGCGTCAATTGGCCTTTAAAAGGAGAAGTTCTGAAAACGCTGATAAAAGGTTTTGGGGGTGAAGTCAACCATATGCTTAGATATCTTTTAATGCCAATTGCCATTGCTAATCCTTCGCCCACCTTTTGTAAATCAGGAGGCACATGTTTGGTGGGGAACCAACACCTGGCTCAAAAGGTGGGCGTTTTAAAGGAAAATCTGCTTTTTAAATTGGAAGGTGAGAACCGAATAAGTGGAAGTTATAAGGATCGAGTAACCGCTACGGCTATTTCAGCGGTGGAAGATTTGATCCATTGGAACAGTTTGCCGAAGGCACTCCAGAATACAAACAGTCGAGATATCATCCGGATTGGTTGTGCTTCAACAGGAAACTTAGCCATTGCAACCTTGGAACACGCCAAAAGATGCGGATTCAAAGCTCAGGTCTTTGTTCCGGACAATTTAGGTGAGGAAAAGTATTCTGAAATGAGAGATGCATTGTTGCTAGATAATGGTGCACCTAATGGAGAAATCATTCGAGCCGGAAATTTTGATGAAATCAACATCATGCTAAGCCAGCTTTATGATAGCTACCCCTGGCTATTAACGGCCAACATCAATTTAAGACCCAGGTATAAAACTGGTGCGAAAACCTTGTTATACGAAATTGCTGAGCAAATGAATTGGGATTTGCCGCCTGTTATCAATGTAGTGATGGCTCTTGCTGGAGGTACCTCATCCTCAAGCGTTGTTGAAGCTTTTGATGAATTAAAGGATTTGGATCTGATCAATAAAAACGTTCAATTGAAGCTTTGGCTCGTTCAACCTGAAGGTTGTGACACCGTGGCCTCTTCGGCAATCAACAAGGACTTTAAACCGAAATTCGTAAAAAACCCTATGAGCATTGCAGATTCTTTATTAATTGGCTATCCGGGAGATGCAGAAGTGCCCTTGAAGTTTGCAATTGAAAACGGTGGTGGTGGGTGTTTGCTCAATGATAGGGAAATCGAAGAAGGAACAAATGAATTTAATAATTGTAATGTTTCTATTCGTAAAACAGAACACGCGGGTGGATTGGAGTGGGGAGGTGCTAAAAAATTGATTTTATCAGGAGAAATTCCAAGAAAGGAAACCACTATTGTCGTTATTACCGGATCGGAACGTTGCAAATCCCTAGACTCCTCTTACACAGAGCTGGCTTTTGGAGAATATAAAATAAAAGGAATTCAAGATTATAAAGATTTAATGGAAAAACTTAAGAGCGACTTCTATGCAACCCATTAAAATTAAGCCTACTTTAAGAAAGTATTTTGATTGAAATAATTTTATTCATTATCCAACAAACCATCGGAATAGTAAATATGGAAGCAAATTTATAACAGACTTAAATTTTTAATCCTCAGACCTCTAATTGGGAGATTTTAGATCAATGGAGAAGCAAGAAATAGATGCTGAATTATTATGGACCACTATAAATAATCTGGTAGATGGATTTTTTACCATTAACGACCACGGCATTATTCAATCGACCAATCTGGCGGGCGAAAAATTATTTGGATACAGTTTTGATGAAATGGTGGGTAAAAATATAAATATGCTCATGCCAGAGCCCGATCACAGTCTGCATAATCAGTATATCGAAAATTATTTAAACACGGGGAATGCAAAGATAATTGGAAAAGGTCGAGAGGTCATGGGGAAACGAAAGAACGGAACCACATTCCCTCTGGAACTCTCAGTGAACGAGGTTGAAACACCGGATGGTAAACTTTTTGCGGGAATCTTAAGGGATATTACAATAAAAAAGGAAGAGGAAAAACGAAAGGCGCAACATTTGGCCTTGATAATGGAAATGTCCACGCCAGTTTTGAAACTGTGGGAACAGGTTCTGTTGCTTCCCATAGTCGGGATGGTTGATTCAAAGCGAGTCCAGATGATCATGGAGACGGCACTTCAAAAAATATTGGATCACCAGGCAAAAGTCGTCATAGTAGATGTCCAAGGGGTGCCTGCTGTTGATAGTGCTGTTGCTAATCATCTGATAAAAGTTGCCAAAGCCACCAAATTAATGGGATGCACCAGTATAATTACTGGAATCTCACCGGAAGTATCCCAGTCTTTGGTTAATTTGGGTATCGAATTGACTGACATTCTGACACGATCAACGTTGAAGGAGGGGGTAAGCACAGCATTTGACCAGCTTAATTTTCAACTAAGAAAAAGAAGTTAAAAAATGAATTTAATAATTTTAACGTTTCTATTCGTAAAACAGAACATGCAGGTGGTTTGGAATGGGCAGGAGCTAAAAAATTGATTCTAACAGGAGAAATCTCAAGAAATGAAACAACTGTTGTCATTATTACAGGCTCTGAACGTGACAAACCTCCTAACTCATCTACTACAGAGCTCGCTTTTGGGGAATACAAAATAAACGGGATTCAAGATTATAAAGATTTAATGGAAAAACTTAAGAGCGACTTTTATGCAACCCATTAAAATTAAGGCCACTTTAAGAAAGTATTATGATTGAAATAATTTTATTCATTTCTTGGTCTGATATAGAAAGGTAAAGAAAAATATGTATGAAGTTAAAGTTTATGACAATGTTGGGAATATAAAAAAAGTGATCTCTGTAAATACCCTAAACAAAAGGGAGGACAAATTAATGACGTCACCCTCTCTTTTTAAAAGAACCGGGCGAAGAACTAAACCTAAATTCCCACATTTATTCCCGAACTCAGAAACTTTTCGGAAAAGTTAACTGGAATCAAGACAGAGCCATTGTTTGCCAAACAGATTTAAACTTGTTTGATCTTTTTCTCTGTAATATTAAGTTGGTTTGGATATTAGGGAAAAGAATTATTGCCCAGACCTCAAAAAATCAGTCTGGAAGTTAAAAACCGAAAGAACATCGACATAAAATATTTATAGGATTAGAAGGGAAGCGATGACAACGCGCGTTTTCAAAGAAAATTATAATCAGGTTGGGCAATTAAATCTCCGATTTTTCTCCAAGCCGAGAAATGTTTTTTCGGTTGGTATATACATATTTGCTTTATTTTTTCTCCAGTCACTTTTCCCCTTTGCCAATCTCAAAGAAACAGGATCTTTCCAATTTAATTCTAATTTAAATTTAGAAAAACAGATTATTTTTACTTCCACTGCCCCCTTATCCATTCACTCTTTTTTACTGGAATCTATGGATGTGGATGAGGATGAGGAGGAGAAGATTTTTTGTTCCATTCGTTTTTGTAGTTTTTTAAAAATAATAATCGATCAACTGTATAGTTTTGATCTCCGCTTTTCATCCTTGCTGTTACATTCCATTTCCCCTCGTTCTCCTCCGCATTCCTTTTATTTCATTTAAAATTAATTTTTTTTAAAAGGACCACTCATTAAAACCAGTTAGATTTTTTGTCTTTAATTAGGCGTGGCAGTTCTCTCTTTTACCATTTTCAGAAAAGAATATTCTGAGAATGGAGCTGCTGCCTAACAGGGAGTGGATGGCCTAATTAGTTATAAACCGTAGTCCAAAATTAATATTCAAGTTTTTATTTTTGATAAAGTTTTAAAAATTTTAGGTGGCGCAAGCTATCAAACCAGGAGATTAATTTGATGTCGGATCAATCTGAAAAAATAAAAGTACACGAGTTTATGCATAAAGACATTCTTACCATTGAACCCGAAGCTTCTCTTCGCAAGGCCAGTCAAGTGATGGGTGAAAAAGGCGTAGGAGCATTATTGGTAAAAGAAGGTGAGGAATTTATCGGAATCATTTCTGAGGAACGATTGACACGAAAAGGCATGGCAATGGGGCTAGATATTGAAACAACATCTGTTCGAAAGATCATGCGAGAAGAACTCATGACGATTGATTCAAACCAACATGTGGCTGAAGCCAGAAAATTAATGAAAAATCATGGAATTCGCCACCTTGTTGTTAAAGAGGAAAATAAAGTCGTGGGAATAATTACGCTAAGTGATTTGATCCGCTACTACTCAGGTTTTTTTGATGAATAATTTAAATTGGCTGTTTGTTATTACCCAAAACAAAAATTTAAAAAAAGTGAGTTGTAGAAACTTACCCTTCGTTCCAGTAAAGCTAGTGGATTAAAAAGGGAAAAAATAATTTGGAAGGCAACTTTCAATAATAAAGGAATCATAAATTGAACTTATCGAATATATCAGAGTTTTTAAAAGAAATTAATCCTTGGCCCCGTATTCGAATCATGGGAACAAATTTGGCTCAAGATTCTATGGCTGGAATTACCGTAGCCTTCATAGCCCTTCCACTGGCTCTTGGCTTTGGTGTGGCTTCCGGACTGGGTGCAATTACAGGTATGTGGGGAGCTATAGCCGGAGGTATTGTGGGAGGTTTATTTGGGGGATCCAACGCCGGAGTGAGTGGTCCGACGGGTCCTAAAACTGTTCAACTGGCAGTCGTAATGCATGATCACATGCTGGCAAACGGGCAACCTGATTTAGGATTTGCGTTTGGGTGTGTTTTTTTTAGTGGTGTCATCATGTTATGTCTGGCTGCAATGCGAGTGGGAAAACTAATTTATCTAACTCCCTACTCCGTTATATCTGGATTTATGTGCGGGATCGGTGCCATTGTAATGATTATTGAGTTCAATCCCTTTGTAGGACTTCCAACTTTGCCTTCAGTTCGGGAAGCATTAATGGCCATACCCTCCTCTGCTATGAATGCCAACCCTCAAGCTGTACTTGTTTCTTGTATAACGCTGGGCGTTATTGTTATCTGGCCAAAAATCACAAAAGCTATTTGGCTTCCAGGCCCCTTGATTGGTCTAGCCGCTGGGACCGCTGTGGCGAATATTTTTGGTTTTAATATTGACTATATTCCAGAAGTGCCCACGGGACTTCCAGATATTTACCTTCCTCCCATTTCACAAATTGGGGAAATGATGGGACCAGCAGCAGCTTTAGCGGGCCTTGCTATTTATGATTCATTGCTAACCTGCGTAGTTATAGATCAAATGAGCGATGAACGTCATAATAGCAATCAGGAAATATGGGGCCAGGGAATGGCAAATATGGCTGCAGGTTTGGTGGGAGGGTTGACCACCGCTACGGCAACTATGCGTAGCGTGGCAGCAATTCAATGTGGCGCGAAGACGATCACCGCAACGGTTGTTCATGGTTTAATTTTATTAGCATTAGTCCTGGGTTTAGCCCCACTAGCTTCTTATATTCCTATGGCCTCTCTCGCCGGTATTCTGTTTAAGGTGGGATACGATATTTTAGACTTCAGAGTATTTCCGGTTTTACGTCGCTTACCGATGCCATCTAAAATCACCTTTTGGACAGTGCTGTTTTTAACAGTGTGGGAAGATTTGCTGGTGGCTGTGGGTGTGGGACTAGCTATTGCTTTCTTTTTATTCGTTCGTGATATGAGTGAAATGTACAAGCCCAAAATAGTGAGCCTTGAGGAATCAAAAAAGAAAACCCAAGAGCTTTTGCCTGAGCATTTAAAAAAACAAATCGCTGTTATTGAACCAAATGGCCCTTTATTTTTTGGAGTTGCTGACTCTATGTATCGGCAAATGGACAACCTTGGACATTACACAGTCCTGATCGTATCCATGCGTTTCGTACCGGCCATTGACCTTTCCGGAGCTTTCGCCCTTGAAGATATGGTGCATCTGGCTCATAAACATGGAACTAAGGTAATTGTAAAAGGGATGGACCCTTCGGTTCGTCGCACCCTTAAAGAATTGAGCGTAATTGACCATATTGGGGAGGATAGTTTTGTGGATGACTTTGAAAGCGCTTTAAAAATAGGGATCGATTTCATTGGGGAGAATTTTCTTAACCGTAAAAATTGATCCCAAAAGCACAAAAAATTGGATGGATTGTGGGTCAATTTTAATTTCTTCAAAAACAGGTTTTTCATGAGATGGAGTAATGGATATCTAGGCCTTCTATAAGTTGATAGGTTTTGATCAGCTTTAAATTTGTACCCATTAAAAAACCATTTTGGTGACAACTTAAATTAGGCGGCAAGGGAAGGTATGTTTGCCGTTGGGTAAATAATCTGCATGGAAATACAATGAAAACTTTATTTTTTATCGAAAAACTCAATACAACTTTTTTCACATTAAATTTTTTGGGGCAATCCTTATGCACTCTTTAACTTCATCCTGGGCGGGATACATTGCTTTGTCTATATTCGTCCTGGCTTATTTGCTGGTTGTCTTCGAGGAAAAATTCCATTTAAAAAAATCAAAGCCCGTGGTATTCGCCGGTTGTTTCATGTGGTTTATTATCGGCATTTATGAGCAGAGTCATGGCAATAGCGAGAAGGCACATGAACATCTGCAACATCTAATCTCCGAAATCGGCGGACTTTTCTTTTTTCTTCTGGTAGCCATGACCTATATCAATACTCTTGAGGAACGAAACGTTTTTCGCTCTTTACGTTCATGGCTACTGCGTAAAGGCCTTGGGTTTCGCTCAATGTATTGGGCTACAGGACTCATTACTTTTTTTCTGTCCCCCGTGGCGGACAACTTGACCAGTGCCCTACTTATGTCAACTATCGCCTTGTCGGTAAGTAATGGTAATGCCAAGTTCATTGTTCCCTGTTTCATCAATATCGTGGTTGCAGCAAACGCCGGAGGTGCGTGGAGCCCCTTTGGTGACATCACCACGCTTATGGTTTGGACATCAGGAAAAGTGCCGACCGGAAAATTCCTATATTTATTTATTCCCGCGATTATTAATTGGATATTACCAGCTGTCATCATGTTCTTTTTTGTACCCAATGAAACCCCTCAAGGTTCGAAAGAATCCGTTCCTTTTAAACCAGGGGCTAAAGTGATTATGTTTCTCGGAGGACTCACCATTGCGATGGCTGTCAGTTTTCATCAGTTTCTTCATCTTCCACCATTCATGGGGATGATGTTCGGTTTAAGTTTCCTCATGTTTATGGGCTACTACCTCAAAAAGAGTGAAGGGGAATCTTTTACGGAAGCTCTGGGTATTTCGGAAAATTCGCAGGAGAAAAGGGAATTCGAATTTTATCGTAAAGTTGCAAATGTGGATTTCGATACTTTACTTTTTTTCTTTGGAATTTTGTCAGCGGTAGGAGCCTTACAATATATCGGCTTTTTGGCATTGGTCAGCGGCTCCCTTTATGGAACGATTGGTGCGCTGAAATCCAATATCGTTATCGGTATTCTTTCAGCAATTATTGATAACATTCCCATTATGTTCGCCGTCTTAAAAATGGACCCTGCAATGGGGCTGGACCAATGGCTTTTGATTACGCTGACCACCGGGGTTGGGGGAAGCCTTTTATCCGTTGGGTCCGCTGCGGGAGTGGCCGTGATGGGGGTGGATCGAGTGAACTATACTTTCTTGAACCATCTAAAATGGATGCCCGCAGTGGCCGTTGGCTATGCTGCTAGTATCTTTTGCTGTTGGTTGGTTACAACCGGACTTAGATAAGAAAAGATAAAGCTTAATTGGGAGATTAATTATTGAAAATGAGTAAAGGCATTGTTTTGCCGAAAATATCAACAAGAAAGGTACATCAAACACATGTATTCCGCGAATATTAATATCAAAGGTGCGTTGGAAGACTTCTCTTTTAAGGACACCACATTCCCCTATCACGATTTTGTACCTCGGTTGTATAACTTCTGTCGATCGCTGGATTTTGAGCCAGGGAAAATATTACCCTCCCGGGCCTTTTGTTCCGATGAAAACCAGGGGTACCCCAACCTTCTGATTGCCAAACATTTTGGATCTTTTCCCTTTAATCATGGAATGGTCGGGGGCATTGTTGACACAGGTCGACATGGTCCTCATTCAGAACATGGAAAGGATCTGGTCATCATCCATGCCAGCCATGTAGGTTATGATCCGGAAAACGGCTCATTCGGAAACTACCATCGGAGGCATACCGAGCATTTCGAGACCACCGCTTCCTGCGGGAAGATAGATATTGTGATTGAGTGGTACTTGACTCAGTACGCTTTTGCAAAAGAAAATATTTTTCTCCATCGCGAAGACAACGAATTTCTGGTTTCCATTGACAACGAGATTCTGAACGAGAATAAGAGCGAAGGCTTGTTCCTCCATCTGGACAGAATTCTCGAAGCGGAATATCAGGGAGGGTTCCGTCCACGGAGGGCATACAGTACCTCAAAGTGTTATGCGGCACCCTCAAAGTTGCGTCAACTTTTGGGAGAAACTGCGTGGCCGGAAAAGGGGCGGAAACCGATTGGTGAGAAACTTCTACCTCAACTTTTTGGTTTTAAACGACACATTTCAGGGGACCCTGAAACTCATGGGCTTCTTGAAGAAAATCTTGTGCCCTTGATGCCCTGGATCGTTTCCTCGAAATTCCCTTTGTTGACTGCCGCACAAGCTAACACACAAGCCGAATTTGACCGCACTTACCGAACATTGCTGAATTCTAGAGGGTATATTGGGAAGCGGGCCTTGTTTATTTCAGGCCTGAATATTGATATTTCTCCTCATAAAAACCAATCGTTCCCTTCAACAACCTTTGTACCCTGGGCGGCCTTTGTTCAAAAAATAAACGGTCATAAGACCGTTCTGGAACAGAAGGACATTGTGAACTGCCTCCTGGAACAAAATGAAAATAACCCTGATGAATTTAATCTTGAAAACACGATTCAGCAAAGGAAAGACACTCCGGAAATCAAGATCAAGATATTGAAGTAACAAGTTAAGGTCTAATCTGGAAAAGTAAATAAGAGCGGGGTGCAGCTTAGACCGAATTGATCCAATAAATTTTTGCGTTCTAAAACCCCAATGTTCGCGAAAGAAATAAGGAGCACCTTGGTCCTTGACTTTTATGATTAGGGGAACCTTTTATGAGTACTAAAACTTTTATTGGTTATACGGGATCAAAGAAAAACATTGTTTGGCTTGGAATATTTTTTTTAATCAATATTGCTCTTTCAATTGGTGATAATGCAAGAGCTCAAACTGCCATGTCTGCAGGATATAATGATGCAAGAGCTCAACCTGCTATGTTTGCCGGATATGATGAGTTCTGTGGGATCAGAGTCATTGTAACTCCCACCTCCCAATATGCGGTAGCAACCTATGACCAACTTGGCCCTGTTATTAATGTTGACCCTGGGGTGATGGGAAATTGGACACTTTCTAGAATTTTTGTGTTGGCGCATGAATGCGGCCACCATGCTTTGGGGCATCTTTCCTTAGTAGAACAAGAATTTAATGCTTCACCCCGTCAAGAGCAACAGGCCGATTGTTGGGCAGCTAGAACCTTAGCATCCAATGGATATTTCGATGCCATAAAAAAAACAATAATCCAAAATTCCAGTTTTGGACCCTATATGAAGAATTCTTATCCCTATCCCTCTGGATTAGAAAGAGCTCAACACATTGCAAAATGCGCTAAAATAGAAATTGATGGTACTGAAGGAGAATCTGGAGATTATGAGTCTAACTTCAGAGAGTGCCTAGAAGAAAAGCACGAAAGTTGTATGGTTTTATGCATATATGATTATGGTTATTCCTCCAATGTTTGTATGAACAAAATATGTAATTCTCCCAGACAAAAGACGAGTTACCAAAAAAGGTGTCGCAAAGAATTGGATTGATTCTTAGTGGTTTGAACTCCTATAGCTTCGATCAGATTTTTCGTAAACGGATCAAATTGCTTTTTAAATATCAAAGGGTCAAGCCGCTCTGACCTACGCCTATTCTTACAGCCTGTCCCCCAAATAATTTATGTTAGGATCTGGGTCAAAAACCTTCTTAAAGAAGTGATACAACTTAATGGGGCAGGTCATGGGCTTTTTGTTTGTACATAAAAAATTTGTGCGGATTTTGTGCGAGGCTACTATTTAATTAAATAAGAGGAAGTTTCTAACTTATTTTCTTTGCGCTTTTGGAAAAGGAACCACCTTACCCTTTTTTGTGATTCCTGTTAGCTCTTTAAGACGATTGGTAACAATTTGCATTGGTTCTCGAAGTCGTTCGGCATCCGCGACAATATATCCCGCAGTAACATCGGTACCCATAGAATGATTGACTAAACCCTTAAGAGCAAAGACTGGAATATTGCAGGACTCGGCAACGGTGATGAAGGTTCTCCTTAAGTCATGCGGTGTAAAGTGAAACCCAGTTTGCTGCTTGATCTGTTTGAGTGGGTGTTTTAATTCTTCAATATGTCCACTTCGACTTATGGCTGGAAAGACGTAATTGTCCTTCCCCTCCTTTCTCCGGTTCTTTAGCAACTTATAAACGAAATCACTCATTGGCAAATCCAATTTTCGTCCTGACTTCAGCCGTATTGAAGGAAGTCGAATTATTTTTTCCTCGAAATCTACTTCGTCCCAAGTAAGACCTCTGGCCTCAGAGGAACGAAACCCAGTAAAAAGGATGAGTTGTATACAATCCCTTTGGATTGGGCTTTCAATTTCTAATGAGGCTTCAAAAAATTCGGGTAAATTTGACACTCTAACAATTCCTTCTCTACGAGGTTCCGGATACCATTCGCGCTTTGCAAGTTTTACTGGATTGTCTGGCAGGTCGGGATATAAAACTTTCGCATGATTCCAGATGGCTCGCAGAACACGCATTGTTCCGTTAGAGGCACTATGACCTTTCGCTATCTCGGTTCGTTTCCGTTTCTTCACTTCTTCTTGAATTTTGCGATGACGGTTGCGGACCATTTCGCTAGAGATATTTTTTAATGGTTTGTCTAGCCAGTTGGTTAATCGGGTTTGAATAACATTTCGATATCCATTGATAGTTTTTTCGCGAAGACCCTTTTGATTTATTAGATAAGTTTCAAACGCCTCCCGTAAGGTGAGAGTATTCGCCTTAGATTTAGATTTAGGGTCATGACCATCAGCCAATTGAAGAAGTAATTTGGCTCCACGCTTTCTAGCATCCTGTAGCTCAATTACATTGGTTCTCCCGACAGTTACCCTTCGAGTTTTTCCATTCACATCCCGTTGGATGATGAAGGATTTTGCTTTAGTCGTGCCAGAAATAAGAAGACCAAAACCCTTAAGCTCAATATCCCAAATAATAGACTGCTTCCCACTTGCGTGAGGAGCACATTCTCGATCAATGCGGGCTTTCGTTAATTTAACTGCCTGCCTTTGTATTCTTTTTGGTGAAGACATGAAATTCTAAATAAGGTTTTTTGGCTTATTTTTGACCTAAAAATGGAGTAGGTCTATAGGGAAAGATTATTAGGTCTAGACCATAAAGTAAAGTAAAATAATAACTTGAACAATTTATTTAGGGACAAATAAGGTGGGGTAGAATGTGGGGAAACTAATTCGTAATCAGTAGGTCGGCGGTTCAATTCCGCCCGCTGGCTCCAT